>JAAUXT010133901.1_pt1 | contig 14568 bp, 24 predicted proteins | sample 7278171 | NCBI WGS metagenome assembly JAAUXT01 (sample SAMN14350112, study PRJNA611818) | marine sediment metagenome | isolation source: surface marine sediment (1.8m) | place: French Polynesia: Moorea | collected 2018-08 | reverse complement strand
ACCCCTCCTGTGGACAGCATGACTGGTGGAAGATAAGGAGGATAAGGAAGAATTGATGAACAAGGAAGAATTGATGACATTACTGATGCAGCAAGGGACTTTGCACTGCAGTTGCCTTGAGCACTGCTTCTTATTCAGCTTCGGCCGTAGATCTATTTTGACCCGCCATGCACTGAAACATGGCAATACTTCTTGAATCCAATGCATTGTGTGGGTCAAGCACCTCACCCCAGCTGCGGGTGGCTCCCAGAGCTATGACGGTGGGGTGGGGCAAAATGTGTGCACACAGCGACGAACAATTGAGGAACAGCTTGTATGAATGGGTCTGAGTGTTGGTAACGCGGAAGCAAACATTTTCCTGGTATTTTACCACAAAGAACCCTGTATGCAGCGATTGTTGCATTGCTTGAGGAGATGTGATCGTCACCAGATCTACAGTGTAGCATAATCTCAACGCAATTTGGCTTTGGCATTCCCTTGCCGTCAAAATAGTTCAGAGGTTTTCGTGTGATCGACCCGCCTGTCATTTTATGTACATGCTCAAACTAATTTAATGTCATTCTACACGCAACAGTAAGCTCAGTAAACTACACAAGTCTTTGAAAGAGAAGCAACTCTGCAAGAGACAAAAGTTTCCATTTCGTGATTTCTTTTTGCAGACGGACACGAGCAGTGGTTTGAGTTGCTGTTTTTTCAAAACTGAAAAACATGTTTTCCAGCATGAACGTTGCTCTTCGGTGGAGAAAAATAACTCAAGCGGACTGACCAACTTGTTCCTCTTCAAGTTTCATTTGCTTCACTGCCACGACCCTGCCGGTTTTCTGCTCTTTTCCCTTGTAGACGACTCCAAACGCGCCCTGTCCCAGTTTGGCCATCAGGTTCACGCTGAAGCCGCCCATTGTGTACCACGCTGATCCGGCTGCAGGGGAAAACAAAATTTTACTGCACGTCCCGTGACAGAACTTTCCACAAAACACTGAATTGCATGTATTCTTGCAGCAGTTTCTTCCGCGTATAAGTATCAAAAGTTTGACTGAACTGGACCCACCCTTCGTCATTAGATCTGCAGATTCTGCCTGCCAGGACTTGTAAGCTTGATAAAATGTTGAGTAAAAACCCACCTTCAGCCATGTCGCAGAAGTGAGCCGCAGAAGTGAGCACAAACTTTCAAGGAAATCGTCTGAGCCGGTGCCCGAGTTCGTTGTGAATAGGTTTGATCCTCAACGCGCACGTATACTGCTCATGCAGTAAAGTCACACTGCCTGTGTGTGTATGTGCCTGGATCTAAACTGGACTTGGTAACTGTCAATACTTTCGGAAGGTTATCAATATTTGATGACACCGTCGCTTGTTTGGACCACAACCAGGAGTGTATGCTAATGAATATCAGAGAAGTAAACCAGGAAGCTAGTGAAAATACAACATCATTGGCGGAGTGTGAGAATCTCTCCGTGGTTGCTTTCCAAATTTAGAATCGAGCACAGCAACGACTGCAGAAGTGCAAAAGCAGATTCAAAGAGCTGGATTACTGAGTAAGGTGAGTGTTGTGAATCGTTCCTGCATGTGTACGGTGTTGTGCAATTCAACGGGACTCCAAATCAAAGAAATTTTTCGTTCAAAACGCACAAGCAAGCAGCCGCAACTTGTGAATATTCTGTGTCTCCAAGCGACGACACAACGTGCATGGCAAGTTGTGCGAAAGGCGACAACTTTCGTCCGTGTTTATCAAAATATTCAATTGTTGAACTTGTGAAGTCAAGAAACAAAGCCAAAGCTACACGGCAAGAAAATAAAAGGCGGAAAACAACAAGCACATGCAGTTCTGCTCGAGTTGCCTCCAGTTTCGATCATGCGTGTCACCCGATCCCCAGCGCATTCACAGGAAATCCATTTTTGTCACTCATGATGGCATCGTTTATGCTGTGCGACCGCAGTGATAGAGCAGGTTCTGACGGCGTGTCTCTAAATGGCTTGTATCGAATAAAACAAATCGAGTATCTGCTCGTGATCGTCCGTCAACCACTCCACGTAGTCATGCACACCTCACAAGCTGGGCTTCTGCATGGCCAGTTCACTGTTTTGAATCAGCAATGCATGACAAAGCGAACTTCGAGATTTGGGGTTCTGGACACTCGCGATGCCAGCCAACAAGGGCAGGGGGCAAACGAAGAACATAGCGGACAGATTCGTGTTTGTGCTCCAATGGGGAACAACTTTGGTCACAAATTGTTATCCAACGAATCAAATATGGATCCAGATCTCGATTCTGTACCATTTTCTTTTCAGAGGAAACTTCTCGTCGTGATCCAGCGGACCGTCAGGCACAATGGGGAACTCTCAGGGTCAGAGTGAGTGTGGATCTATTGAACTTCTTTTGTCAACATTTGATTTTGATAGCGAAAAAAAAGCCAGTGTTTGAGCGGGTCAAGTGTTCAAGATTGCTCTTCGGAGAGAAAAGACAGAACGTAAATTGGACAAGATCCGATCGTGCAGCGCTCAACATCCTTGTTTCTTGGGCAAACTGATAGATTGTATTCGTTGGCGCGTTTGTTTTTGGAACAATCTTTGAACTGGGAAGAAAATGTGGTTTTGTGTCCGTGCCACGGACTTCTGATAACAAGCAACAAGAACAGCAGCAGACAACGCAAAGTCTATTATCATGCTGTCGCTTCCTCATGGTGAAACACGAAAAGACCCAACAAAGCGAGAATGCGTTCACATGATTCCACCCAGAGCTTCTCCAACAAACACAAACTCTGCAGGTGTGTGGTGCCAGCCTTTTCTTGAGCGCTGCAATGGTTGCTGCGACCCAATTTGTGGTGTTTGTTTGTTATACCCCTGCTCAATGCACACGCACAACCGGTGGTCATATTCCAGAGAAGGTACCAGGGAGGACCCCATCCACTGCGTCTGTGCGGGTGGAGTCTGGAACGTGGTACACGATGGGCAACTATACAGTGAACCTGATGGACAGACTCGGCCAGGGCTCCTTCGGCGTCGTGTACAGGGGCAAAGAAAAGTCGACTGGGAAGGTTGTGGCCGTCAAACAGATAAAAATCAGCAAAGATGAACAAGGCAAGAGCTGACGTGCAATTTTTCTTCAAGAGCAAAGTTCAGCTGTCACCCAAATAACACCTTTTTATGATTCACCTGACCTCCGTAGTGAGAGGTCCAAGGTTTTTCTGCAGGTTCTGTGGCGCTGGGTGAAATCAAGAACCTGGAGAAGCTACCCCACCACCCGAACCTGGTGCAGTACCGAGGGTACCACTTCCACCAGGATGCCTTCTGGCTCTTCATGGAGTTTTGCGACATGGGCGATATCAGTGAATACTACAAGAAGAACTTCCCGCAGAAGATTCCCATGGCTCACCAAATACATTTCATGTATCAGGTTGGGAAGAATGACAAGGCTTCTTGCAGCTGGAATTGCACTTGGGCAACAGGCTTCGTCTCAGTCATGATTCCTTCCTGCTGCAGCCTGTCTGACGTAAGCTGTTCTTTTATTATTTTCAAACAGATTTCCAGTTCCATCACACATCTGCACAGCTTGGCGTCACCGATTATCCACCGAGACATCAAACCTGCGAACGTGCTGCTGTGCAGCAACAATCATGGCTACCCCATTATCAAGCTCACTGACTTTGGCACATCGAAAGTCTCTCAAGATGTGGCGAACCCTGTCAACACGTACATGATGTCAACTGCTGTCGGTTTGTGAATCAAAGTTGGTTGCTTCTTCAGTCAGTTACAATATCAAAACTTGACGTTCAGATAACCAACGCTTTTTAACGCAGGCACACCGATGTACATGGCTCCAGAGTTTTACGCAAGCGAAAACCCATCGTACGACAAAAGTGTGGATGTGTTTGCCATGGGAATGGTTTTCTTGACGATGGTGCAGGCTGAACCCCAGAAGGCTCTTCTTTCTCCCAAAACAGGTCCGAACTTTGCGTGACCCAACCATTTCTCTCCATTCGGAACGATCCGTGTTCTGTATTCGACAAGCAACCTGGATCCAGAGGAAACAATGTCGCTTCTCTTGCAGGCTGTTCCAGCGGGCGAATCCAGATGCCGATTGGGATGAGGATGTTCATGGGTCAGGAGAGAGGAGACCCTCCCCTGCAGCTGACGGAGGTGCTACCTGGGGACCCCGAATGCATCAAGCAAGTGAAGAAACTCGTCATCCGCATGTGCGATCGGGACCCGAAGAGGCGACCCAAGGCTGCGACCGTGACAGACGCGCTGTCCCAGTCTCTCAGTGAGAAACATGGCTTCCTGCCTTGTCTTTGTGCTTTGGAATTGTACGTTCGAACCCATAAATGTCACAAAGCCAAAGTTCGCAGAGACGCTTGGCACAGGTTGGTTGACTGCATGTTTCTGATGCAGAGGTTTGGGGCCTCACCAAGAGTTCCTGTCTGATGTGCACGCAGCCGTTTTTTCTGCCGCAGACTCGGTGAAGTCGGCGCTGTCGACGCAGGTTCTGGAGGGAACCGTGACGCAGTGGCCGCTGCGCACCGTCACCGACGTGAGGCTGTCCGACCTGGACGAGAGCGACGAGGAAGCTGTGAGTCACGACTGTGAACTTCGATGGTTCAGATGATCAAATTACCCATTGTGCATCAAAGTCCGTCTCTGTGTCTTTCGAACTGTGCCTCTCTGGGGTGTTTTTCTTTTTTTTTACGAAATCACTGTTCAGTCACAAGTGGGTTGGATTTTCCTTTTCTTTTTGTGAATATGCATTTGAGCAAACATAAGTTTTCCAAAACGAAACAGTCTGTGTCACGAAGGAATTCGGTTTTTTGCAGGGTGCCACCGGTGGGTCAGCCAGAAAATCGAGCAGCAGCAGCAGTGACTCCGAGACGGCATCAGGGGTGACCACATCATCGTTTTGAACTTGACCAGAACGAAAGAAGTTGTGGCTGTGTCTGTGGCTGTGGCAAACGGGCCATTGTTGGGTTCAACCAAAGAATCTTGATGTTTTTCGGCAGGCGGTGGCGTACATGCTGATCCAGGAGGCTCTCAAGGCACAGATGAGTCAGAAGGTGAAGCAGCGGGAGGAAAAGGAGCAGCTGGAGGGGATGCCGCTCATGGAGCTGCTGCGACTCGCAGGAGCCGAGAGCCAGCAGGAGAAGCAGGTCACGGTGAGGGCAACACGTCCGAGTCAACTTTGCCCAAGCTGTTTGTGTTCGGCCTTTGTCAATACAAGATTCTACAGTACAAGAGTCGAACACTTGTCAACTTTGTTTCTCTCGAATTGTGATGCCTCTGATGGTCTTCAAATTTTCCCTGTTCGTCTCCTAGTTTGAGCCTGGTGAACTGGTGAAGGTCGACGATGACGCAAAAAGAGTGAAGGAGCTGCAGGAAGGGTACGGTGGCTGGGTGTCCGGTATGGAAAAGGTCAGTTGACGTGCAGCTGTTACGCGTTTGCTATGACTGTCACTTTCAACCTCACGTCACGAAAAGCAATGCATTTTGCAGTACCTGGGGCAGACAGGAAAAATCACCCGCAAGATCCTTCATGTCTACAAAGTCAAATTCGGAGACGGAGTGGAGTGAGTAACTTTGCTATCGTCTTTACTTTGTCCATTCACACTGGTTGCTCAACACACCTCTGTTGGATCCAAGATTAAGACCAGGCTTGAGGATCTTGCATTTGGGACGAACTTCCTTCCATTGAAGATCACTGAGGAGTCAAAAATTGTGCAACATCAGACGGAAAAAATATTTCCGGGATTGGAGTGGCTGGTTCTGGTCTCCGTGTGTGGTTCAGGTCCCTGATCCCGAGGCCCCTTGGATCTACCGGAAATACACAGCAGTGACTCTTGCAGGTTGAGTTACAATCCCGCGGTTCTGCGAAAACTGGAGGGATCTGACCAGCTTGTCGCTGGTTTGGTTCACGCGATACAGTCTGCGATCCACGACGCTGGTGATCCCGTGGCCGACAAGTTAGTAAATTGGAATCTGTGCGTCTTAAAAAGAGCGAGTTTTAGCAAACACTAAATCACAATCCAAAGGCCACTGCAAGCGTCGCACGGCGCAGATCGGCAAAACTGCCATGTGTCTTGTGGCGGTGGTTCACGACGAGGGTTTGCGAAAATTCCTCAATGCACGTTGAAAAAAATACGCTACACGAATGATGAAAGCGGCACTGCAGTGTGCTCATGTGAACCAACTTTTCTGATTTCAAGATTCCCAAGGTACGCCGTTGTGGACATCGAGGACGATGCCGACAAGCTGAAGGCTTTGCAGACAGAGGAGCACGGGGGATTCTCCAACAAGATGATTCTGGCGTGTGGAATTCGAGGCATCGTCAACAAAGTGAGCGACGGGAGTGTCTATGTGGAATGTGTCAACGGAGACAAGTAAGAATTTTCCCTGAGGAATGACATGTGATGAAGTTGTCTGTGTCTCAGGAATAAATGTTGACAGAGGTCAATATCTTCTCCAGTTGGTGGTTCAACCCAGAGTCATTGACTGTAGTGAACACAGAAGGAGAAGAGATCGAAGAAGGAGACTTTGTTGTTATCAGCAACATTGAAGATTTGGTGAAGCAAAAACAAGTGGACCACGGTGGCTGGAATCCTGAAATGGAAAAAGTGTGCCAATTTCTGCCAACGTCAAAAACATGAGAAACGCAAACATGACTTCCTGTTTCTGCGACCAATTTTGCCAAGTGAAAAGTCAACTTTCTACGGAGTCTGGCACCCTCTCGTCTCAATCTGATGTTCTCAGCTGCAATTTGTTTGTGTCCGCACAGGCGCTGGGTTCGGCGGGCATCGTGAAGCAGGTTGTGAAGGGTCGTCACGTGGCTCGGGTCGAGGTGACGGGCGGAACGTGGTCCTTCAACATGGACCTGCTGCGCTTCGTCACCAAGGGAGGTCAGTCCAAAGGGAAACTTGAATGTTGGCCGACGGGCCTCAAACCATTTCAGGAATCAACACGCCAAATTCGAACTTGCGTGCACAAAGACAAACCATAACCTCCTTGCATGGTGACAATGAGTCTCTCTCTTCCTTCAGTCCCTGGCAGAAACACAAATTCGGTTAAGGAATGACGAGTTTAGATTTCAAGTTGTCGCTGTGTCACTTTTCAGAGGACCTTTTTGCCGCCATCATGAAGAAGAAGCTCATCTCTATGCTGGTGGATTGAAGTGGAGCCGGAGTGCACGACAGACTCTTGCAAATATCAGAACTTTACTTTTGTATGACACACATCATTGACTCTGATGACTTTGCGCTGACAGAAAGCACTCTTGTCCATGTGAACCAAAGGGAAACAGCTGACTTCCCTTTGATGCAATCAGTGTCAACGCAATCAATCTTCAAGAGAAACACACATCTTCTTCTGAGACTTGGGTTTGTGAAACCAGTGTACATAAATCCACAGGTACATATGATACCAAGAATAAAGAAGACAGACTATGCATTTCAATGCTCCAAACACAGCAATTGCATTTTGCGCGTCCTTTTTCGCAGAGATATATCGTTGAAGAGGAGTCAAAACGTTTCGTCCATGTTTGCTTCCCTGATCGACTTTTGCATTGATCTGGCTGGTCAGTTGCATGACGAACCTGTGATCACATAGCTAGTTCTGCTGGACGGATGTAAATTGGTTCACTTACATCGTAGTGAAAACCTTCGGGTGAAACGTTCGGCTCAAACTCGCCCGTGGATCCTGATACTGTTTGTTTCTGATCGAACGCAGACTTCCAAGACTCATCCGCAGGAAGGGGTTTGTGTTCTTGCGCCCGATGTCAAGCGTGAACTGTACATAAACCTTTTGAATGTTCGTTCACACACAGAATCGTCTGCACAAAGTTGTCACTGTTTCAAAGAAAAACTTTGTCAAATAAAAACGTCGTCACTGGATAAATCTTAAAATTTCACTGTGTTTTTCTTTTTCGCAGCAGAAAACAAATGCCATAGGTGGCTCGCATCAAGGACCGTGGCAGCCGTGATCTGCGGAGTCCTGTTCGAAGTGTGGACGCGCGAGCGCAAATGCGTTGCGAAGAGTGAACAATTTTGTGAAATTTGTGAAATTCAGCGTTGCCATGGGTCCGGTGTGACAAAAGTCAGATCCTGCGCCTGTCTCTGCCAATAGAACCAGTGCATCAAATGTCAGAAGACTTGCTCGTTCAAATGGTGTGTCTTATTGTTTATGTGTGCAGCACAGGTATACCGTCTGTTGGCTGCTGGTGTGCAACCAAGTGTGACTTCTTGCTTGGTCTGCGAGACACCAAACCTGCGTCACAAATCTGCATATTCTTATCTGTGGCCTCGGCTGACTCCGTGGACAGTGGAAGTGGATCTGCGGAAGGATCACAATGGGAAATGAACCAAGCCGTCGTGAGTACTCACTAACCTGAGGATTTCACACCTTTTTCAGCGCAAAAAGTGTGTCCCATCAGGAATTTCAAGAAAGGGCTGACAGAAGACAGTCTATTTTGCGTGAACTCTGATGAAGTGTGTGATATTTTTATTCAGGCAGGAGTGGAAGTGGAAGTGGAGGGAAGAAGGGATGGTACTCAATGGGAGAGTACAGCGTCAACCTGATGGACAAACTGGGGCAAGGATCGTACGGAGTCGTCTACAGGGGCAAGGAAAAGAAAAGCGGAAAGACCATCGCTGTGAAGCAGATTATGATCAAACAAGAGGAACAAGGTACGTGTGTTGGGTTCTGTTTTTCTTGAGGGGCGTCTTCATCTTCCAAATCTTGATTTCAAACTTACAAACACTTTTGTTGTTGTACTGAGACGACGTCAAACACGAAAGAATGAAAGTATGGGAAAATCTGTCTGCCATTTGAAGGTTGCTGTGCAAAACCAAACAATTTGCCCAGAAAGTTGAGACAAGAAAACAAACTTGTGAGCAGTTGGCACTCGATTGCCAAAAGAACGATTGGGGGCTGTGTGCTTGTCTAACTCGCTTATTTATGTTGTTGAAACATGTAGGGAGCTCTCAGCGATTTTTTCCTGGAGGTGGCACAAACACGAAGCAATTTCTTCCTGGTTTGGCCAAAATTCCGCAAGTGAAACAACCACACCACAAAGGCAAATTTTCCAAATACGTCAGCAGAACAGTGGCCTTGGAACTACACTTGTAGCAGGGTAAATCACTGGCCAAAGAAATTGGAACAACAAAGCGATCCGATGTAAGACGACAGTAAACCCACTGCACACAGAACCCATGCATGATGCATGCAGTTGGGAAAACCACCTGAGTTTTGGTTTGTTCTTCTTCACAACAACCTTGAATTACCGCAACGAACAGGTCGCGGTTTGGGAAACTAAAATGCACAGAGGCCGTGGGACTCTCGCTTCTGCTGTACTTCTTGAGCTTCAAGGTGTCTTCCTTTTTTCAGTGCGCCTGCATCTGTGAGCAATCCCCTTCTCTCAAAACGCAGACGAATGTAGCTTCCGTCCCATGGGCGCTTCCAACAGATCATGTTTTCCCGTTTTCACTCCTCAGGTTCTATGGCACTGGGTGAGATCAAGAACCTCAAGAAGCTGCCGCAGCACCCGAACCTGGTGCAGTACCGCGGCTACCACTACCACACCGACTCCTTCTGGATCGCCATGGAGTTCTGCGACCTCGGAGACCTCAGCGACTACTACAAGACTCATTACCCCAAGATCCCACTCGCCCATCAAATACATTTCATGTATCAGGTGTTTACTCAGAACAACTCAAACCAGATGTTTCACTCTGAGTCGATCTGACTTTCAATTCCGTTCTGAGACACAAGACCTTCCTCGCGACGCATTGCTCAAAGCAATCGTTCACTCTCAACCAAGTTCATTTGATTTCCAGTTTGTTTGATAATGACACATGTTATTTTAGCCAGTGGAAATTCACGCAGAAAGCTTTGTTGCTTCAGATCTCGAGCTCTGTGACGCATCTTCACAGCCTGCGCTCTCCAATCATCCATAGAGACATCAAACCCGCCAACGTGATGCTGTGCAAGAACCGTCACGGCTACCCGATCGTCAAGCTGACAGACTTCGGGATTTCCAAAATTTCTGAAGAGGGCATGAACCCAGCCAGTTCCTACCTTTGCACCACAGTTGCCGGTGAGTGTGCGTGTGTGTGTGTTTGTGCGAGCGCGTGAGCACGATGTGTGCGTTCACACGATTATATTTTGAATACCCGTGCAGAGACAAATGTTCTCCTGAATGGTTTTGGCTTGTACGTAAAGCGCCGCGCTTGGTTGCTGTTTGGCATGGACCTGCTTTGGATGAAAAAAGATGTCCTCTTACAAGACGCCAACATTTCCAAATTTTGCGATGCATTCCCTAAGCCTGCTATTTGGTCTTTCACGCGTACGGGATACGCTTGGAGCAATTTTGGGTCTCTGAACCACCAGAACCGGACATTGTGAAGCAAACATTCCAATTGCAGGGACGCCGATGTACATGGCGCCCGAGTTTTTTGTCGGGGAGAATCCTTCGTACGGCAGGAGTGTGGATGTCTTCGCAATGGGGATGCTCTACCTTTGCATGCTGCAGGCGCAGCAGGGAAAACCGCTTCTTTCTCCCAAGACAGGTACAGCTCGGGCAGATTCGCTGAGAGAGGGAAGGGTGAGGCACCAATGTCTTGGGAAATTGCTTTTGACAGTGAGCATGCACTCAACATCAAGGACCGTAGTTGTGCGCGTTGTTTGGTGAGGGGGGTTCGTTGGTTATCAGTTGCAGGGCACCCTCAAATTTGGCGTGTTAATTTTGTCCAGAGGGCACCCCTGGACAGATGAGTCAGTTTCCGATCGGGATGCGCATGTGCATGGCGCAAGCCCAGGGCGGACCTGCCATCAAACTGGTGGAGCATCGAGGAGACGACCCACCCGCCATCAAACAGGTGAGAACGCCACGCAACCAGAGAGAACAAAGCAACGGGCCAAGACTGGTTGACAGTTGTACATCCGAACAAAGGCAAATTCACATTTAAAGCTGGCACTCTGGCGACGTGGATCACCATGGGCCCTTCCTAAAACTTGTGCATTGTGACCTTTTTGTGGAGGAGGATTGGAGCTACGCTCGTACCAAGGAGTGTCTTATTTTTCACACTGTGGGTGTTGTGTGAACGTGTTGCAGGTGAAGAAGCTCATCATGGTCATGTGTGACACGGACCCGCACAAGCGCCCAAAAGCCGGAACCGTCACCGACGTGCTCGGAGAATGCCTGGGTAAAGTCCTCTTGGTTCGGTCTCATTTCTAACACACAGCACCAATGACACAACAGTGCTTGGTTCTTCGTTCCAGTTGCAGCAAGGAAGGACAAAAGAAAAGTGTCTTTCGACTAGAACGCTCTCATGAATCCACGTTTGAAACGATTCTCAGAGTTTTTCTCCCGTCACAGAATCAGTGAAGTCTGCTCTGGACTCGGACGTGTTGGAGGGGACGTCTTCGGGGCTGTGGCTCGTGCAGCAGATGTCGGGAGGCCGCATGTCGAGGGCGGCGAGCGGCGGCAGCGGCGGCGCCGAGGGGACCAGCCGCTCCTCTTCCTCGGAAGAGTCCGGCTCCGGTGGAACTGCTGACGTACGTCACGACCTCAACTACACTCAGATCAGGAAGATGAACTGGGTTTCAGCGTTGTGCGGGTCTGATGGACTTAGGCCCCTGGGCGCCTCCGAGATCCCTTCTTCCCTGCGCCAAGCAAAAGCAACCAGTTTATGCGTTGGCACCGTTGAAAGACTGCTGCACAACCCGATGTTTCGGGCTCATCTCAACTGCAATTAACAAGAAGTCAAAGTATCTCAGCTGGATGTACTTGAGTATGCCTGTGTTCGTTGCACTGATCCGTGCATAGTTTTACCTTTTGGCGTGTGAACCACCTGAAGCTTCAACCGTTTTGCAGTGCGAAGGGACGTGAAACACAAAACATTTTCCGACTCTTTGCAGGCGATTGCATATCTGCTGATCCAGGAGGCTCTCAAGTCTCAGATGGGCGCTGCGGTGCGGCAACGTGCCGAAGAGGAGGAGCTGGAGGACATGCCGCTTATGGAGCTTCTGCGACTCGTGTCGGGACCGAGTCACCGTGAGGAGGTGGACAGGGTGAGCCATCACGAAGACGGGAGGAACAAGGGTGGGCTCTTTTGGTGAAGTCTTCGAATAATCAACTTTGGAAACCAGGATCGGCATGCAAAACTCCCTGCATGAAAGCTGCGTTCGAGTCGAAACATCTCTGTCATATTCCAGTTCCAACCAGGAGAGCTCGTCAGGATTGACGACAATGAAAAGAGAGTGGAGGAATTGCAGGACGGATACGGCGGATGGATACCAGCCATGAAGAAGGTACGCAACTCCAAATCACTATTTCACAATCACCTGTCTTGTGTAAGGACACACACCAGTACATTTTGTTCTGACTGTTTTTTCTTTCAGTATCTTGGAAGGACAGGAAAGGTCACCAAGAAGGTACTGCACGTGTACAAAGTGAAGTTTGCAGACGGTGTCGAGTAAGTAAACAATAGATGAAATTTCCATGAAACCTCAAAAAAAAAATTCAGAACAAAAAGAGCAGAAAGCTCGCCAAAAAGCCGCCACTGGAGTTTTAAAAAGTGTGAAATAAATCTTCTTCGTTCGCTGCGACCTTTCAAAAAATATTATCTCAAGCGAAGCTGAATGAAGATCTCTGTCTGTCTGTCTGTCTGTCTGTCTGTCTGTCTGTCTGTCTGTCTGTCTGTCTGTCACACACACACACACACACACACACACACACACACATTCCCTCTCTGGGCAGATTGAGTTTCAACCCGGAGGTGCTGGAGAAGCTGGAAGGGTCCGACCAGCTCGTCGCGGGAATCGCTCACGCCCTCGAGGAGGCGGTGCTCGACGCCAGCGACCCGATCGCCAGGAAGTGAGTGAGACGCAGCGGCAGCGGGTTCGGGCAGCTTGACACGATAAGAGCAAGAAGGAGCTCTTTCACCCATTCGAGCACGAGAGCAGTTTTCTTCACAGGGGCTATTTTATCTGTCAAGGTTTAAGAGGTTCACTGTGGTCGAAGTGATTGAGGATTCCGACAAACTGGAGGCTCTGCAGACAAGGGAACACGGAGGCTTCTCCAACAAGATGATTCTGGCGTGTGGAGTTCGAGGCATCGTCAACAAAGTGAGCGACGGGAGTGTCTATGTGGAGTGCATAAATGGTGATGAGTAAGTTCCTACATCAGTTCTCCAAGTGGATTTTGCTGTTTCACTTGTGGTTTTGTTTTCAGTCCGCTCTTTCAACCAAGAAAAATAAAACTTGTTGCTTTGTGCTGTTTTGTAGTTGGTGGTTCAATCCAGGGGTGCTCACAATCGTTGAAACAGACGACATGGACATCGAAGAAGGAGACTTTGTCGTAATCAGCAACAGCGAGGAGTTGGTCAAGGAGAAACAGAAGGGGCACGGGGGCTGGAACCCTGCCATGGAAAAGGTTTGTTGTGTTGGGATGGAAGTCTGTCACTCATGAGTCTGGTCTGCAGACCAACAAAGTATACATGTTCAAATGCACCAGCCTTCAACGTTTTTGTTACATTTCCTTGGTATCCTGAACTAGTACGTTTGACAATCACGCCTGTACATCTCATCTACATTGCAAATTTCGTTATCGCAGGCGCTGGGCTCGGCGGGGATAGTGAAGGCCGTGTCGCGCCCGAAGAACGTCGCTGAGGTGGAGACGACGGGCCGCACGTGGGTCTTCAACCTGCAACTGCTGCGCCACGTCGCCCGCGGAGGTGCGTCTCAGTTCTTCAGCCAGATGGAACTTGGCGAAAGTTGGCAAAGGCCTCTTCGAACCCGGATCCCTTTTCCAACGTGGGCAGTTTCACCACAACAAACCCACCATGCAGGATTGCACTGTGATGATGGAATGCACTCCATGACTTCGTTGGACTGACTTGCTTCCGCTTCATCGTTGCAGAGGACCTGTTCGCTGCCATCATGAAGAAGAGGCTCCTCGCGATGCTGGTCCAGTGATCAGCTGGTCATTTGCGTACTCCAGAAAAAAAGTTATGACTCATGCATGCTCATATTGTCGTACTGGCGGGGTTCTTGTGTGTGTGTGTGTGTGTGTGTGTGTGTGTGTGTGCGTGTGTGTGTGTGTGTGTGTGCGTGCGTGTGTGTGTGAGCTTTACAATGACAGAATTTTGATGATTTGTCCAGGTGCAAACATTTTATCCAGGTTCTGATTGCTTTGGGACTTTCCGGAAAGGATACGCGCAACGTACCAAATGCGCCACAAACAAAACGGTTGTTGACGTCTTGTACAGGCACTTACATCATAAAACCTGATTCCCTTTCATGAGTGTTCACCTTTTCTTTGTGGGTGTTTGTCCTTTTGATGGCAGTACCAATCGATTCTCCCTTGATGTGTGTCACACAGTGTCAGATCTGCGGGTGCTGTCAAGGGCACACTTCATCCAACATTGATGCCCCAATCGCGGCACGAGCAACAGCGCTCAGAGCCAATCGGGAGAAACACCGACTCTGAGACATGCACAGTGTGAAACAATTGCGCAAATCAAACTGCGCGTGGATGTCGCAAGAGCAATCCAAGCTTGTGAAGTTTCGCATTTTTGTGCGCAAAGGAGCGTT
>JAAUXT010118724.1_pt1 | contig 14568 bp, 14 predicted proteins | sample 7278171 | NCBI WGS metagenome assembly JAAUXT01 (sample SAMN14350112, study PRJNA611818) | marine sediment metagenome | isolation source: surface marine sediment (1.8m) | place: French Polynesia: Moorea | collected 2018-08 | reverse complement strand
GGCAATTCTTTTGGTTGATATGTGGATATTGTTGCGAAATAATATGTAAAAATTCCATTTGGTCAAATTTGTTCCATTTGGGTGTGTGCTAAATGAGTTCCCAAGTTGTGAATGTTGAGTGAAAAAAGTAAGAATTTTGACAAAAAAGTGAGCCAAATCAGATCGAGCTAAATCAGAGTGAGCCAAATCAGAGTAGGCCAAATCAGAGCAAGCCATATCAGAGCAACTGAAATTTCCTCAAATCACCGCGAGCTCCATGGAGCTATTTTTTCATACTTCTGTCATGAATTTCTGGCATGAAGTAAGCAGTGAAGAGGTGAACATGATTTACAAACACAAGACAACATTTTATTCAAAACAATTTATTTTCAAATAAATTCTTAACCCTGTGCAGCTCATGCGTCTGTCCATGTTGTTGCAGTATTTACGTTCCACGGTTCATGGCTGCATTGACTTCTGCCTCAGTGAGAGCTCTGTTCCAGAAGGACAGCTCATCCATCTTCAGGCTGCCGTGAACTACCTGCACACAAGGAAAACATGTACATGTAATGTGGTTTTCCATCCAAGGGAATGTTATCCAATAGCTGGCAAAATAAAAACAAAGAATTGTGCTCTCATGGAACACCAATAATGGCAACTCTGCCCTGTTTTTGTGTACTTTCATAGGAATATCTTTTCTCCACAGGGCTTAAATAGGGAAATGGATCCACAATGTCCATCACTATTCTCTGTGGCATCTCCTTCAGTTCACTTGCCTGTGTACTGCCTGCCAGCCACAAGAGCACCATTGCCCAAAGTCCTCTGTGAGGAGCCACTTCCACCTTGATAAGATTTCTTGATTCCATCTCCATATCCCTTCAATCTCTCCCCATCAAACACCAGTGAGAGCTGTGTCCACACATCCTTGTTTGCTGCTCCATGGCTAGCATACCATATTTTTGAAACTCCATGCATGAGTGTTCTACAGGTGTGTAAGAAAATAGTGAATATTATTGGCATGAGAAAGATATCACAGATTGGCTTTTCACAAAAAGGATAAATTGAGTGTTTCATACTCAGTGTAAGATGGGTAATGGCGAATGATGAATCCTGTGGTGCCACCTGGGTCTATCCATGAAGACAGGATTCCAACATCACCTCTTGGGCAGTCTATGACATAAACCCAAAAGGCAAGAGAACCTCCAGTGGGAACACATGGCTCAACTTGGGTCATGCAGGCTGCAGACACATCAGGAAAGTAAACATACTGCTGGCTGGTGTGGTCTGTTTGGATTGCTTTCCCAACCTGCAAAAGGAAAAGTTGTTGAGAAGTTTGATCTGATTCTGGAGAAGTAATTCAGAGAAGTAATTTACCTGGGTAACACAGACTTTTGTTAGTTCTTCCTCCAGAGAATGAACCCCATTTTCCAAGGAAAGTTCTCAACATCAGAGAAAGTTGCTCTGCTTAACAAACCTTTCCACTGAGTGTCAAAACAGCTCCATTTTCCAGTGACATTCCATCTTCTGTCTCAAAAGGAAAGTACATGATGGGAACCCCAACACCAGCCCAGTCTAGAAAAGGAAAATTCAATTGATTGCTTGTTCAGAATTGGTTTGGGGCTCAGGTGAATGAAAACAGTCAGCTCTCAGATGTAGGACAAATAATTACTTTGTTGGTCTGTTTCAGGTGTCAGTGAATATCTTCTACAACTTCAGATTCAACAAATGTATAAATTTGATTTGCTTCTGCTGTGATGTGTTCAATTCCACTGGAGTTGACAAAGATTAAGTTACAGTTTTCAGGCTCGAGTTCATCAAACTTGTAACTCTGGCAGTTTTTATCTGACAAACACCTGGACAACAATTGTTTGTACATGATCAGGAAAATCATTGTCACAAAAAATAAACAGTTTCAATGTTGCCTTTGTGACCACCAACCTCCTGGCACATTCCACAACAGTAAAAGTAGAAACTGATTGTATCAAATCTCCAACAATTGAGTCATGTCTTGCAGACACAAATGATGATTTTGTATTATTTTACTTCATGTGTAAACATGGTCAACAGCCCAGGAATAGCCAAAACAATCCAGATTTGGTGTTGCATTTTTGTTGCCTCTTCTCAGTCAAACAGTAGAACTGCTGGTGGTGCTGAAAGAACCAACAAAATAGCTGAAAGATAAAAACCAAGAAATATGAACTTGTTCGCAACACATTTTGTCAATGCAGACGAAAAATTGATCCATGAAATGTTTTCAACCACTGCAAAAAGCTGTTTCAGAGTTTGCGAGGTCAGTTTTGCTTGTGGAATTCATGTGATGAGACCTCACTGATGTTGTTGGAGAAAGTTATTTCTTATGAAGCTTTTGCCCATGTGAGGAAGGTTATGAACAATGTTCTTCCCAGTGAACTTCCTGTGTCAGCACTAATATGCAGTGACATTTTTCAAACTCTGATAGGTTGATTCAGGCTACTGAGTGCACTTCCCACTGATTCACTGAAGTGTCTTTCTGCACAAAGGAAGAACTATTTCAGATTTAACACCAGAGGTGATCAGACCCTCAGACGCGATTGTAAGGTAAGCGGCACCAGCTCCCATCGGAGCTCATACCTCATTGAGGTAACATTGGGTTACATAACAGGTGTCAGTTCCCTTACAATCACCCCACAGCTCCTATAGGAGCCATGATCACCTCTAGTGTTAAAGAACACAGTTTCCATACCCTGTCACTGTGCACTGATATTTCTGTGACATTTCTATGTCCCATCAAGGACTTCCTCCTACACCGGGCTCTGCACTTTTTGACACGCGTCTGCTTCAGTGGTGGGCATCCATACCACACCACACACAATGGCAGATATCAATAGACAATATACTTTAGTCTGATGGACGCTACAGGAAGGCGTTTCTTCTAGTGTTTCATGCTCTGTTTTTTCAGTTTTTCTGATCTTTCAAACACACAAATATTTTGTGACAGCTTGGTCCAAAAACAAGCACCAGTTTGCACAATCACTTGTAAACTACAAATGAAATTGTGTCCAGCACCCCAACCATGTTCCCAGGCACTGGGGCAGGTGGAAGGAGGGAGGCCTAAGGGCAGCAGATCTTGTCCAGTTTGTGCTTTCATGTCATAGTATGGTATATTTCAGGTCAGGATGGTAAAGTATGTTTGAAGACAATCAAGTGAGTGTTTTGTCCTTGCATTGGTTGAGGCATCATGCATCATGCAGCCTTGTTCATTTGTGTATTTCAGGGTTTTTTGCAAACATACCAAACTTTTGTCAGAAGCCTCACACATTGCAAGAGAAAATCTGAGATCGTCCCTGTTGCTTGTATGATTGGGTTGTTGGTGGACTGGGTTGAATGAAGAATTGTGGATGCTACCAGTTGTATTCTGTCTTGGAGTTTTGTCTTTCTGCAAATTAAACTTCAATGAGTGACTTGAATGAGCAACACAAATTGCTCAAACCACCTTGGGTATATTGTGGATGTTGATGATGGAGAGTCCAGTTCTTGTTAAGCAGAGGAGTGTCGCACAGGCGCGACATCTTGAAGGGGTGTGGCTGGGACTCAGAGTGAAGTCCAGTATGAAGCTTCCCATCTAGCGTTTACCACAGGATGATCCAGTTTGCTCTGGACCACAGATCCCAATGGAGGATCCACATGGTGCCCTGTGTCTTGGGTGAGGGAGGGAGGGAGGGGTAGACGTCAGATGTTTAACCAAAGTGCAAATTTCAGACCAGATTGTGGTGGTCGAGGGGAGAGAAAACAGACACTACTCTTGTGGAAGCAAAATCCATCAGCGACTTCCTCCTGCACCGGGCTCTGCACCTTTTGACCTGCTTCTGCTTCAGTGGTGGGCATCCACACACAATGGCAGACATCAATAGGCTCTTTAGACTGATGGGTGCCACAGGAAGGGGTTTGTTCTAGTGTTTCACGCTCTAGTTTTTTCAGTTTTGCTGGTCTTTAAACACACACATATTTTGTGACTCCAATTGTTTGGTCCTGTCTGTGTCAACAAACAGCCAGAACCAAGTTTGTGGTTGCACAGACCAAAACAAAGTGTATAAAAATTGAGGAATTGTATGGCACTGAATACTTCATTTCAAGCAAAAATGATATTGGCTGTGGTGTTGGTTTTCTTGGGTTTTGTGACGAGAACATCAGGTAGGTTTGGGCAGGCAAATGATTTCTGGTCCAAGAGCTGTCTCAACATATTTGTACCCACTAGAAATGTGTTACATGTTTGGATAACTTTTCAGATACACTTCACTCTTTTGTTTCAAACAGAACAAAAGAGACAAGGAGCTTGGGCAATTTATTGGATCATTTCCATTCCAACTTTGATTTTGTTTTCAGGTCAACAAATGTTGTCGCCCAATGTAGCTTTGCATAGAACAGCCACACAAGTTTCTACTTTCACTGGGCATGCCCAAGGGCCAGACTATGCACAACAGGCTGTTGATGGTGGGTTTGAGACAGATATCCACAGTGGAGCTGCATGTGCTCACACCAATTCTCACTATGGAGCCTGGTGGCAGGTGGACCTTCACATGTACTACACCATAGAGAAAGTGGCCATCACCACAAGAAAGTATTGGAGTGTGTCTTGTTTTACTTCAACCAAAGAAACAGGCTTCAAGGCTGTAGATATACTGCACTAAAATGAAAAGGACACCATCTGGTGCAAAGTATCCAGAAACTGTTTTATGTCACAGTTCAGAGCTTGTGATCCATGCAACTGCAATGTCATGCCTTATGTTTGCAGAACACATTCTGACTTGCCTTTTACTTCAAGCTATATCCTTCACAAAGAAAACAGACATCAATGTTCAGTTCTTTTCTTTCTGATTTAGCTTTCAGACTCCGGCAATTCTACATTGACATCAGCAACTGTTCTGATGGAAGTTCTGCACAGCAATGTGCTTATGAGGCTGCACCATATGGATCCTCTGAGACCAGAGTTTATGCCTGTCCACCAAACATCACTGGAAGATACGTGAGAATCAGATTTGATGATACATACAACAATGTTCTTCAGCTGTGTGAAGTACAGGTCCTGGGAACAGGTATTGGTCTTTGACTTAAACTTTCAAGTGCTAGAAATTATGAAAAAATGTTCAATTAAAATGGGCAAATGTGGCACATTTCTGTGTTTCCATGTGTTTCCAGAATGCGTGCCTGTTTTCTGAAAAAATATTTTTGTACAGGTGCAAAAACTCTACATGAAATAAAAGGCTTGTACAAAAATCAATTTGGTGATGCACAAATTCTGCATGGCCTGAACAAAATAAATTTTGAAAGGAGATCAGGAACCATCATTGCTGTCAATCATGTTGTCACAACCACAAGAGTCAAGAGGAAATCACAGTGTGCAGCATTGTGTACTGAGGACAAGATGTGTGGAGGCTTCTCATTGGTTGATCACATGAACTGGGCTCAGTAGGATGTGAAACTGACCTTGTTGTTGGTTCTGGTGAGGTGTTTATGCTCAAGCCATGAACTATTGCTGTCTTAAACAATGAGATGTTTGTGGTGAAGGGCAGTGATCTTTGAAACAAAATGTAAAGAAGTCAAATCTGATGTGATCATTTTTCAACACATCATCAAATCTATTCTCCACAGTGTCCTTTCATATTGATGAAGAGAAGAGTTTCGATTATATTTTGCACATCACATGAATGGGAATGAAAAACTAACCTCATACCAAAATTCAGTCGCTGTTTGAATGTTGTGCACAATCTCACTGTCTCATTGGCATCCATTGACACATTCAGCGACTGTTTTTTTTTCTTGAAAGGCAACCTACACGTGTCTTGAGATGAGGGTGTAATGTTTTGTGCAGCTTTGTACACTGTGGAAAGGATGTGTGGAGCCTTCTCATTGGATAATGACATGAAATGTGATATTGGTTCAGTGGGAGGTGAAGCTGACTTTGTTACTGGAACAGATCACGTGTTTTTGCTGAAGTGATGGTTTGTTCGCCTTTGTGGTGGAGCATGGAACCTCAGAATGAACAAATCAAGATTGGGTTGAGAATCGCAAAAATCTTTTGCTGAATTAAGACTTGACATCAAACTTCATTTTTGGGATCACAGCACCTTTCCAACAAGAACGCAATTATAAGTGTGAGATGTTTCACTGTTGATACAATTGGACATTGGTACTGAACAATATTTTGTAAGACAGTGTCATTTTTGTTGGTTTACTTGTTCAGTGATCTTCCTCTTTTCCCAGAGATCTGTAATTTCTGATTTGAAAAGTAAGAAATTCCTTCCTCAGAAATTTTGTTTGTTTCATTTCCAAGTGGGAATGTTTCAAAGAAAAATAAAGTGAAGCATTGTGCAATCTTTCAATGAAAACTTCTTTCAAAGACATTTTTCAGAGTTTTGAAAAAGGATTGGGTGCGCAGCAGAGGAATTTTGTTGTTGATTCTCCATGTTGACATGTACAAAAGAGAAACTGAAGCTTGTGGATAAACATCGACTGCGTTCAAGATCCAATTAATCATGGGTGATAGGCAAACAAAACACAGCTCATCAGATACATGTATTCTTGTTATTGTTGTTGGTGACTCAGAAGCGCCTGGTGTCCACATGGCGATTGTCTGTGTGGAAACTCTCAATGACCAGTGTTGGCTGGGGGGGGGGGGTTGTGGCCCTCTAACAACATTCTTGTGTTTTCCTCTGGACAGTTGCCTCACTTAAAGCAAGATCATAAGAATAACAGATTGACAAACATCACTTGTAATAAGAAATTCCAGATTTCAAAAATTGTTCACGTGATGTGTTGGTCAAGTCAAAAGTGAAAAGAAAAACATGTTTTCAGAATTTGTGGACCAAGGCTCATTGTCCACAGAGGAGAACACCAAGTGTGTCGTGCGCTGTTTTTGGTCATTTCTATATTTCTGCTGCAAACAAGCTGCACACTCCTTGTGTGCACTTGTGTTGTGCACTCTGAACAAACACGTATTTTGCTTCACGTTTTCCAAGTGTTGGAGATTGGGTGTTGATCTTCAGTTGATGATTTGTCAAATCACAGTGGGATTCCAAATATGCGGGTACTGTGATACTCTCTTGTGTTGTTCATTGTAAACAATTCTCTATTTCCTTCCACAGCTCAAAGCAACTTGCAACTCTATGGAGACTGACATCCATCATTTTTGTGTCAAGGATGTGACTTTTATTGTGCATTTTTTTCAACACAAAATTCTAGTCTTTGGGCGCAAGAGATTCAGAACAGATTAGATTTCCTGGTGCAGGAACAGATACTACAAGTCCTGAGGTGAATATCCATCACTGTACAATCCAGACCCAAAAATACAAACCAAAGTGAAGACTCAAGACACCAAAGTTCTGCAAAATCTCTGGACACCAAATTTTGAACCATCAACTTACACATGCAAACCAAAAAAAAGAATCCCTGAAAGTTGAATAGAAATGTTTTGAACTCTTTACATTGAACAGTGAACAGTGATTTCTAAACACAAAAACCAAAACTTCAAAATTCAAGCCCTGAAACAAAAAATACCATCAAAAACAATGCTCTGGAAAGTTCAAACTTCAAAGGAAAAACATGGAAACAACAGGAGACCCAACAACTGCACCCCTGTCTTGAACTATGAACCCATACGTGTCCAATTTTCTCCAAGCATGAAAAGCCCAAACTCCTAAACACAAAGCATTGGCCACTCTGAACTATGTAGTTTTCAGATGGAGTGGAACCTTCTGTCAGGTATCTTGAGTCTGTTGATGACCACCTCCACCACAGAGAAAGATGCTTACAGAAGGCAATGGGGTGCTATGCAAATGAACCAATAGCAGAGAACTAATGAAACCTGAAAGAGTAGCCTGGAGCAATATTCACTATGAGGACAAAAAGCAGTGGGCATTTGAAACAAAAAACAAAACAACCTTCCATGATACCATACCCAATGTGGTAAAGGTAAGCATGAGAGACTTAAATGAAGGGGAAATTTTGCCTTGAAAATGCTGCACAACAGCCGTGGTTATTGTCAGCAGCTGTAGTGATGGTCAGTCTCAGCTACTGTGGTGATGGTCAGTCTCACTTGTTGTAGCCATGGTCAGTATCAGTTGCTGTGGTGATGGTTCATGTGAGTTACTGTGGGGATGGTCAGTCTGAGTTGTTGTGGAGATGGTCAGTCTAAGTTGTCATGGTTATGGTCAGTGTCAGTTGCCAAGTTGTTGTGGTGATGGTCAGTCTCAGTAGCTGTGATGTTGATGGTCAGTCTCAGTTATGTCTCAGTAGCTGTGATGTTGATGGTCAGCCTCAGTTATTGTGGTGATGGTCAGTCTCAGTGGCTGTGGTGATGGTCGGTCTCAGTTGATGTAGTGATGGTCAGTCTCAGTTGCTGTAGTGATGGTCAGTCTTTGTTGCTGTGGTGATGGTCAGTCTCAGTTGCTGTGGTGATGGTCACTCTCAGTTGCTGTGGTGATGGTCAGTCTCAGTTGATGTAGTGATGGTCAGTCTCAGTTGCTGTAGTGATGGTCAGTCTCAGTTGCTGTGGTGATGGTCAGTCTCAGTTGTTGTGTTGATGGTCAGTCTCAGTTGCCAAGGTGGTTCATGATGGCGACCACTTCTTGGGGAGTCAGGGCCCGGTTCCAGAAGGCCAGCTCATCCATGCGGAGAGTGGACATCATTGTTGTGCGATCTGTTTTCAAACCAGGAAAGAGAAAAGCAGCTGAAACATACAGATGTTCACAAAATACCATCGAGCGCGACCTACAGTGTAGATGGTTGCATCACCGCATTCCGAAGGGATCAGGGCCCTGGCTACAGTTGCCATTTGGCGGGAGCATCAACACAATTAATTATGGCAGTATGCATACAAGGCAAAGCAGTATTACCTGTGAGTTCTTTTGCCACATGGACAACACCGTTGCCGGGTGTGTTGGTCAATTCCATTCGATCCACTGCCTCCACGCAAACCCCATCTATGCACCCAATGACAATGCTTGTGTTGAAAACAACTGCAACATGTTTCCACTCATTCCGCCCTTTTGGTCCATGCTTCACGTAAGTCCTGAATTCCTGTGTGAACACTGAAGTGCTGTGAGAGAAGAAAAGACACACTGAGTACTAAAGTAGGTGTAGGTACCTCTCCTCACCAGGTTTTTAGGGGATTTGAGGAGGTTTCCCTGTTGAAGCTCACAAAAAGGGACTGAAACATAGCAACTGAAATCAAAGCACCTGCAGGCAGGCTCCATGAAAAGTATTTTGTGGTCAAGATAAATTTCAAAATTTGATCTTTTGGGTCTTTTTGAATTTGTATTGGTCAAAGAAATACACAAGTAAGGAATTTTGTCAAGCTTGCATTTTTGGATTTTGAAGGCAAAAAGTTCAAATTTGTAGGGTCACTAAATTTTGGACTTTGCTGCACAAAGTGGGTAATATTTCAGAAAGTATAAATATTTGATGAAGGAAGTTTTTTTCTTAATAAAATGTAGTTTATTTGTTGCATGTTGGACTGGTGTTCTATGTTTTTCATTTTCAAAAATTTCTACATGGTTTTTAGGAGGAGCCAAAGTTTGGGTACAGATTTGAGATCATACAAAAATGTTCAAAATAAATGTGGCTATATTTTTCCCAGAATGACCAAACACTTTGGCAATGCCTGTCTTGTTCACAGATACTTACTTCACATCATAATCAGTGCAATAGGTTTAAAATCCTGATGTGCCAGCAACACATGAGGTGAGAAGCCCTGCCAAACCCCCACCACCACAATTGATGTTGTAGAACCAGACGGTGATGGAACCACCACCATAACCCAGAGAGCTGCAGGTCTCAGGGATGGTGATGCAGGCAGAGCTCAGGTCTCCTAGGTCCACATACTGCTGCTGGGTCAAGTCTGTTTCAATTCCTTTGTTGATCTGAAGGACAAAGTTCCATTAAGATCTGTTGCTGTCACACAAGCTCACAAGTTAAAGTAAAACATACTACCATGTTGCTTGTCCACCACAAGGAAGATATATTTTTAGGACAGACCTTTCCATTCTGTGTCAGCTGAGCCCCATTCTCCAGAGTGATGCCATCTTCTGATTCAAAGGGGAAGTACAACTCAGGTTGTCCAACACCATTCCAGTCTGAAAAAAGTCATGTTGCTACAAAGTTCTCAGAAATGTACAGGCAACCACAGTGATCATGTCAATGAGACATATGGAGCATTCACCATCCCAAGATGTTTCACAGCTGTTGCCAGTGTAGTTGGACAGGCACATACAGCTGTAAGAGTTGACTCCATCCTGACATGTTCCTCCATTGAGACAGGGATCCAGGCTGGGACAGTCATCAATGTTGTTCTCACATCTGGTACCATTGAAACCTTCAGTGCAGTTGCAGTCAAAGCCAACATGGTCTTCTACACAGGTTCCATTGTTGAAACATGGTTCAGACTGGCACTGTAGTTCTGTGTCACACAGTGGACCCTTGAAGCCAGGCCCACACACACAGGTGTAGGCCCCATACCCTTCCACACATGTGCTGTTTCCAGCACACTTGTTGTTGAAGCATTGATCTGATGATAGAGACATTTCAGCTGTTCTCATAAGAATGAAATGGGACTTACAGCTGCTGCCTGTTTTTTTGACAGGACTGTTCATGACTGGTTCACCTTTTTGGTAGATTTGAGTCAGTTGTGTCGTGGTGTGTACATGTCCTGTATTGTTCTTCAGAATTGGGACACAATTGTAGCTCACTCCATTCTCAAACTGGTAGCCCACACACAGGTCACTGAAGCACCTGCAAAAAACAAAGTCACTTGCAAAGCTCAAATGATGTGTTCCACATCCTTGCAAGGACCTTTGATTCAATTGTCTGCTTTAATATTTACAGTTGCTCACCAGGTGGCACAGTATCCTTTTGATTTTGCTCTCACTCTCTCTCCACTGTCTCCCATGAGTGAAACAGTTTCACTGTACATATCTGATCTGACATTGGAGCACAGACTGGCTTCACAGTAGACAATGAGGAGTACTCCAAACAGGTAGTATCTGCTGGAACCCACCATGGTCTCTGGTGCAAATGTGTATCTATGAGTTTGAAGCAATTCTAATCCTTCCTGAAAACATATGTCAACAAGCTACCCTTTGACACTTTATCGCTGTGTACCAGGGTAGTGTACAACAAAATGAGCAAAAAAATACCACACGAAAATACCACTCAAAAGATACTTGATATTCTATTTGCTCCAACATATCGGCACAGAGAGAGTTGGTGAAGCAAACAAAACACAATACAAACAGAATTCCATCAAAAAATTGGAAAGATAAACCAAACTTTCAACTTTGACCAGAAAAATCTCGGTTCTTCTTTCGCTGGCTGTGTTCCGGGATGGTGTTGGAATGAGTTGTGCCACCAAGCCTGTCAAAATGTGAGGGGGCATTCACTTGTTTCAGTTTTGGGGATTGTTTGTGCAAACAACCAAAAATTTATGACTACTTATCACCATCTGCATAGACTGTTTTTGAACAAATTAATTCCAGTTTCTATTGCAGTAAAAACGGCAGGTTTTCAAAAATACCAGATGTTTCTTGTAGAATAGTTAGCCCCCTGCACTGTTTCTTGAAACCACAAAGTTGTTGAAATGAGGAAAACTTGTGAATGTTCCGCAGTGTCCACCCCTCAAAGAAATAGTTTCACCCAAAGTGGGTGAAGTTCTGTTGTTCAATCCCTCTGCACTGCATCAAGTCTTTGTGTTTCTGTACTGGATTCACAGCAATGTCCCCCAAGTGGATTGGAAGTCCTGAGCAATTTCAACAGCATGCACATATAGTTTGTTGATTTTTGTGAGTGCGTGGTGAAGGAACAGATGCGGAGCAAAGTATTTTCCTTTGTCACTTTCTTCATCCAATCTGTGTTAATTGTCTTCAAGGTAATATATTCAGTTCTTTGTCGATTTCTGTGACAGGAAAAGCCACTCACAATGAGCAATTTCAGTGCAGAATCTTAATTGCCAGTGAGACAGTTGAAAATGTATGTTCCAGCCGAAAAACTTGGCACCCATAAATTCTAACCAAGAAACTGTTTACTCTTTCTTGAGCACAGTCAGAAACCTGGGAAGTCCACAGGAGAGTTCCCACTGCTGAATAATACGTCCCGGCCTTGCGTGATTTGTGGTCAATGGTCTGGGCAAGAGAAATTGAAAGAAACACTGCCAAGTCACAAAGTGTGGCACAATAAATTCCATCCTCTTGAATCACTCTGCACCCAGAACTTATATACAGAACATAACACGTCGTTTTTCTTCGCACTGCAACAAAGTCCAGATGCCAACAAGAAATGTGAAGTTGAACGTCAAAAAAATATACTTGAAAGTTAAAAGTATAAATTTGACACATAACTCTCAGGCAAGTTTCAAACTTCACACTTTGTGTTTCCAGCTTCCTACTAAGTCTCTCCCGACAGAAAGTAGCAGAACAAGAATGCCCCAATTGGACAATCCAACAAGACACCCGCCCCCCCCAAAAATAAATCACAGCCAACTTTGAAAGCCAAAATGAAACTCTCAGGCCACTGTCAGAAAATAAGTGAAACCATTCTCCTTGTGACTCTGGGCTTCCACTATTGTTGTTAAAGTTGCATTTTTATTGGCCATACACCATTAATGGGACCATGAACATTGTCCAGAAGCTTGTGAACAAGGTGACCCACCTGGGAGTTATCCTGGCTGGGAAACAGGGAGCAAGTCAAGCACAATAAATTTATTGACCCAAAGGCCTTTTGGTAATTTGGATAATCCCACTTTGTATTTGGGTTTGCTCCAAAAATGCTGAGTCAGCAAAAATCACGAATCTGCCTCTCCACAAACAAACACAACTGACACCTTCGAAAACTGTTTTGACCCAAACAATCCACCAACAACCCTGAAACTCCAGCAACATTGAATTTTGTGTGTCTTTTCTTCACAGAAAATTTTGCCATTGACAAAGTTTTGGCACCTCTTCATGAAACCCAAAACTCCTCATAGAAATACCACAGTTCGGGTTTCAAAATGCTCTGCTTTGTTCTCTTCAGGCCACGAGCATTAAATTTATCAAAAACACAATAAACAGACCTTGGCACTCAACCAGGAACGGACCAGTGAGATGATGACAGGCATGACAGAGATGCAGGAGTTGTCACGACTGGCAGTTACAGATTCAGTTGTTCAGTGGAATGTGTTTCGTTTGATAAACAGTGAAGGTGGCATCAAACTGCCCAATGTTACTACAGGCCATATCACCAGGTCCCAAATGTTTGGACATGATGGGTGTCACATTCCAAATGTCCAATGTTAACATTTTATTTTTTTGAGGAATGTATCTGAAGAAAACAGCATTCCAGTCTTGGCTGATTATTCAGATGATGCGTGGCTCGTGTCCTGTTTGAACTGCAATGTTAAGTGCTGGTATCAGCAGCTTCAAACTCATAGCAACAGACTCTGAGTTGTACAATAGGAGTCTTCTGTTTTGTGTGGGTTATCCTGCTTATATCCTGATTAAAAATTCAACAATAAGAGCAGCATTCTTGCCCTACTGCAATCTAACTTCCTTCACAACACTCAGACTGGATTCAACTGTCTTGCTACTTCAAAATCTCAGTAAATGTATCACCTGTGACACTCCCGTGAACAACATTTGACATGGAGAGATCTATCGTGTGGACAATATGAAACCACATGTAAAAGTTCCATTTGGTCAAATTTGTTCCATTTGCATGAGTTCCTAAGTTGTCAATAGAGTGAAAAAAGTAACTTTTTTGGACAAAAAAAAGTGACCGAAATCAGAGTGACCAAAATCAGAGTGACCGAAATCAGAGCAACCAAAATCAGAATTTCCTCAAATCACCGCAAGCTCCATGGAGCTATTTTTTCTACCATGTGTTTTCAAGAATTTTCAAGAGTTTTCAGTTTTCTTTGAAATCTTCCTTTTTCAATCTTTCAAACAAACTTCACTGAACCTGAATGGTGTGCTGTTCAAACCATGGTGACAAAGCACATGTTGACCTTTCCACCCTCATCTTTGGGCACTTTCCACTCGACGATCGTCCGAGTCAAAAAGCCCCTGGGTACTTCTGACACCGGGGCATTCTAACACTCCGACAACGTATTCTTTCTTTGTGCGTTGACATATTATTATGCTCTTTGTGTGTTCTCAAAGTGCGTGCATACGTAACAACCAGAGCAGCAAAAACACAGATGGGCACCACAAGTACTTGGATGATCTTTTGAACTGCGTCTTTTGAGTGGTAGATTGGGTACTAGATGCTCGCTGTACATTGTTGACATCAACCAGAGCGATGCGCAAGGACCACCATGAGGGTCGCTGGTCGTGAAACTGCGCACACAATACCAAATAAGGAAGGAGCGAGCGCGGGAAACCCCAAAACGGGTGGCCTGAGTCAAGACAGCCAATCAGAGACAATGGTGTGATGCTAGGACAAGGAACGAGATGACAATTGTTGTTTGAGATCTGCTGAAAAAATAGCTCCATGGAGCTCGCGGTGATTTGAGGAAATTTCAGTTGCTCTGATTTGGCTTGCTCTGATTTGGCTTGCTCTGATTTGGGTCACTCAGATTTGGCTTGC
>JAAUXT010029511.1_pt1 | contig 14568 bp, 15 predicted proteins | sample 7278171 | NCBI WGS metagenome assembly JAAUXT01 (sample SAMN14350112, study PRJNA611818) | marine sediment metagenome | isolation source: surface marine sediment (1.8m) | place: French Polynesia: Moorea | collected 2018-08 | reverse complement strand
ACAGATGGATCGACATTCAGGGAACACATGCACAACAAACCAAATTTGGAACCCACTCGACACACCTGTGACAGCGCCCTGATCGTAACTTTTGTGAAGATCCTCGTACACTCCAGGTTCCCTGGAATCGCGGGGCGTGAGGTCGAGAGGCTCTGATTGGACCAAACGTTTGATATCTGCCCCGGGATCAGCCAATTGGCTTCTCGCTGGGCCCCGAGGGGATCAGTCACGTGATGAGCCTCGATCTAATTAAACTGAGGGCGCTGGGGTCAGGAGGGAGGGAACGGAGACACGGGACAGGAGAACACGGACAAAGCTCCGATAATCGGAGCACAATGAGGCTTCATGAGATAGAATTGTGGCATACCAAGGCTGGATCTGTGCTCCATGACACAGATCTTGGCCATGTGGGCCAACCCAGGATGTCACACGTCCCCTTTCCGTACGCAGTGAGACATCGTCTGGGAAGAGCAGTACCAGAGCGACGGGCCCCACAATTCTACAAAAAAAAACGAGCCCTGGGTCTCAGGTCCCCTCCGTTCGTTGAGATCTTCCTGGGCCAGTTTCCCCACCACAAAATCATGAGCACCCTTGTAACCCTCCTGATTTTCAGTTTCATTGAGGTCGCGTACACCAGTTAGGGTTGACCCCCCAACCCACCCTCGGAGCCCATCTTCCATCTTGGATCCACAACAGCCCCCCCCCCGAACAGACCTCAGAGCCGACGGTGGCTCAGCCCCTGCCCCTGTGTGCCAAACACACAGCCGGGAGAGCCGCCTCCCCAATCATACCCTTGGATCGACAGAAGCCTCCCTCAATCACACCCCTGGATCCGCCCCCCTGGCCCCTGCCCCTGTTTGCCGCGCACACAGACTCGTAACTGCGGTTAATTGGTGTTGGTGACGTCGCTGGGTTCAGCGTCGCCTGGGAAATCTTCACCAGGACGTTACGCCTGCGTCACGTGGTGTGCGTTGCGCACTCAGGGGACGCGTGGGACCGGGGATCCAAATGGCCAAACTCTGAGTCGTGTGGTTATGTTTGGCGCTGTTCTATTGGTGGCTGACACACAGGGGTGCGCGTGCGCAGACAGCAGCAGGTGAACCTTCCACTGTGACGTCAACAGAGATGCGCGCGCATGAAACACGTCGCGCGCAAAACGTCTTTTCCTTGCGCAGTCGCTTGTGGTTCCCTCACTGCGTGATGACGTGGACAGTGGACGTGATCTGCCCGACAGGACGGCAGTCCATCGTGGTGCACGATGAGCCACGCTTGACGCGTTTGTGACCTGAATTGACGCACGACACAATACGACGTCTACGTCCATGTCTACGTCCACGTCCACGTCTACGTCCACGTCCACGTCTACGTCTACGTCCACGTCTACGTCTACGTCTACGTCTACGTCTACGTGCACGTCCACGTCTACGTCTACCTCTACGCGCACGTCCACGTCTACGTCTACGTCTACGTCTACGTCCACGTCCTCGCTGACGCTCCAGCATGTCTCCACGCATCAGCACAGCACAGACGCAAACAAACTCACGTAAATATCCACCACTCGTGAACGCGGCTCATCTTTGTGAGACAATCCTCCTGATGAGCAGTGTTCGCAGCCAGATCGCATCCTGTGTGATGAGACACCCTCTCAGGTTACACAGACGGACCGGGCTGCACGTCTCCGTGTATCACTGCGCATGCGTGGAGCCGATGTGGTCACCAAAACATGTTTATTTCCAAAGCTGAACTTTTTGAACACAAAATGAGATCAACAAAGAATAGCACAAAAAACTTTGAGAACACGCTCGGAAGTGTGAACGAGCGACAACAAAGGAGAAGCTTCCTCCATTTTGCCATTGACATGAGGTAGGCACATGGAGAAACTGAAGTATTTCAGGTGGGACCTGACAGAAAAGTCTGTCCAATTCAGTTCTCAGTGTGATGTGCACCGCTGGGCGAGAGAGGAATCCAACACCACCGCACTCGCCAAATGTCAGCATCCCTGAAATTTTCTTCCCTCGACTCCCACCCCCATTCCAATTGTGTAGATTTTTCCACTTGGTGTCAAGGCCCTCTGGACCAAAAATCCATGGTTTGAAAGTTGAAGGCGAAAATGTGAGTTTGGAAATAGAAGACCCCTTGGGGGATGTTGAGAGAGACTGTTGTGGCGGCCTGGCCCTTCAGACTGACACCAGAAACCGCTTGACGTGAATGAACTGATTCCTGCTTTGGGAGCATGACACGAAATCCCAATTGAGACAACAAACCGCGCGTTGGTTGGTCGTTCTGGAGCTGAGGTGGCCGTATGCAGATGTTCAGTGAAAATAGCCTGGGGATGGGACAAAATTTTGTGATCTGCAGTGTGAAAAGGCAACAACACAACAAGACGCCCACACGGAAACTGACACATCAGAACCTGGGCAGAAATCGTGAACGAGAGGAAATAGGATTTGAGCAGGGTGTGGCAGGAACACGCTCCATGCAGCGAATACACGTTGGTGGTCAGAGGTTCCAAACCTTGCGGAGGAGGGCAAGTTTACTCCAGTTTCCAAGTTGTTGTGCAGAAAGCAAGAAAGTTTGGTCCTGCTGCTACAAAGGAGGGCTTGGTTCAGAGGTCCGCTGTATGTACGGGGAGGGATCATGCGCGCAACAACAGAACCTCATCCGGGCATCAAGAATTGAGCCGGAAATGACGCACGTAATCTGCGTCTGCGCAATGAGCTCTGGACGGGTAAATGGTGGGTGGGTGGGTGGGGGTAGTGAGTAGACGCGGGGGGGGGGGAACGCACTGCGCATGTCCCTCTAATGAGACGCTGCCCGAGGCTCCGGCGACGCAAGACCCGGGGACAGGGACTCAGCTGCTCTGTGCACACACAAAGGATCCGGGCAAGCAGGGGGCGTCCAGCCTCAGTCTGCGTCTGTGTGCAGAGGGAGGAGGGGGCGTCCAGCCTCAGTCTGCGTCATTCTGTATGCAGGGGAGGAGGGGGAGTTCAGCCTCAGTCTGCGTCTGAGTGCAGAGGGAGGAGGGGGAGTCCAGCCTCAGTTTGCGTCTGTGTGCAGAGGGAGGAGGGGGCGCCCAGCCTGAGTCTGCATCTGTGTGCAGAGGCAGGAGGCAGCCAGCCTCAGTCTGCGTTCTTCTGTAGGAAGAGGGGGAGGGGGAACCCAGCCTGAGTCTGAGTCTGTGAGCAGAGGCAGGAGGCGCCCAGCCTCAGTCTGCATTCTTCTGTAGGAAGAGGGGGAGGGGAAACCCAGCCTGAGTCTGCGTCTGTGAGCAGAGGCAGGAGGCGCCCAGCCTCAGTCTGCGTCATTCTGTAGGAAGGGGGAGGGGCGCCCAGCATGAGTCTGCATCATTCTCTATGCAGAGGGGCAGAGGGCAGCCAGCCTGAGTCTGCGTTCTTCCACAGACAGGGAAGATGGAAGAAGATGGAAGAGGATTTGTCAGAAGCTTAGATTGTTCAGTCTGTGTTGTCAACACAAGAAACGATCTTGGAAACTTGAGCGTCTGTCTCCAGTTCTTGTATTGATAAAATAATCAGAAAGCCGGAGGGAGGGTGAGGAACTTCAGTTTCCATCTGTCACACAAGGCACCGTAAGGGAAGAGTGCCAAGCCCTCAAAGCCTATTTCGCCACATAAAGTGGGCACTTGTTTTGACGCATACTGAAGGAAGTCTTTCCCTCTCACCGGAGGAGATGCGTGTGCCTCTTCTTCTCTCGTTTGCCTCAATGAGAACACGTTTAGTTTCTAATCTCCCTCCTGGCAGCGCGGAGGCCAGATTCACACGGGAAGCGCCGTGCGTTCCTGCTCGACACACCTGGATGATTTGTCACGTATTCTTACCCAACAAAACTACTCCAGACACAAGTGTGCTTGAGTATGTGTGTGTGTGTGTGTGTGTGTGTGTGTGTGTGTCTGTGTGTGCGCGCGCGCGTCTGTGCCTGTATGCGTGGGTCTGTTGCTTTATTCCCTCGAGCCTGTATTGGCACATGGGGAGATAAGATCAATACAACAGCGGTCAGTGTGTGTGTGTGTGTGTGTGTGGTGTGTTCGTGTGCGTGTGTGTGTGTTTGTGTATGCGCGCGTGTGTTTCGCTCTGTGGCCTGTATTGACACTTGGTGTGAATCCACCCTTGCATGAAAAATCTATTTTCTCCCATCACATCTTGATTCATTTCAATTTTCGTGGCTTCCCCACGTTTTGGTACATTTCGCGCACAACCGCAATGTAGAACGTATGACGTGTACGAGTCTCCCTCAGCGATGGGGGAAGCGGCGCAAGTGCGCAGGAGTGCTCTGAAATGGGTTGTTCTGATGGTTCTGTCTGATCCGGATGACGCGCGCACGCGTGCAATCCAGGGAATCTGGGATTGCGATAGTGTGAGGGGAGGAACCATCGGCGTGGGTTGGGCTGACCTTTAAAAAACAGGGTAATTTGTGTTTGTGTGGTGCACAATTGAGATGGAGGGGGCCACTGGTGGGGTCGGTCGGTTGGGTTTGGTGGTTTCACAGGTGTTCCCGTCAACGTAAGAATTTTTACGCAGTCCCCTGGATTTCATTCCAATAAACCAGGAGCCTCAGCTCACGCTGGATCCCCTGGATTCCTCCCCAGGACCACTGATTTGGAACCTTTGTCCAGAACCCATCCCTGGACCCCCCACCACATAACCACTCCCCCAGGACCACTGAACCTTTCTCCAAGAAGTCCTTCTGTCTGGTACCCCTGTGCCAGAGAAGCCTGTTGAAAATTGTTCCACTGGACCCTCCTCAGCACAACTCCCCTTCACTGGGTCTTCCCTCACAACACCCAGCCCCTGGCCCCTGGCCCCTGGCCCCAGACAACCCCCAAGACCCTGACCCCTCCTGGCCTGTGATATCTCTTTTTCCCTGAACCCTGGGACCCCTTCTTGGCCGCTTCTCACTTTCTCCGACTCTGAGGCCTCTACGCCCCACAGTGCTCATCCACCCACACTGCCCTTTGACGCTGCACTCAGTCCTGGTCACGCCTCCCTGTCCCGCTCCCCACAATGAGCCGGAAGTTCCACAGTGATGTCCCGCAGTTAATGAGGAAACGTCCCCGAGAGGAGCATGAGACTCTCAATACGAGGCGCCGGGTTCAGCAGGAGATGTTTTCAAACAGTCTCGTCGTGTGTGTGTGTGTGTGTGTGTGTGTGACTGTGTATGTGTAAGACAGAGTGAGTGTGTGTGACTGTGTGTGTGTGTGGGTGTGACACAGACTGTGCCTGTGAGACTGTGTGTGTGTGGTGCTGGTTCCACTGCAGACATCTTCCAACGGCCTTGACACAGCAGCGTCACTGTCTCCTCATGTGTGTGTGTGTGTGTGTGCGTGTGTGTGGTGTGCATGTGGGCGTGTGTTTATTGTTCTGTCCCTTAAAGTGTGAACTCCGGATAATAAATACATGTCTTCTACCATAAGAGCACCAGTCCGCTTTCACACATCTGGCTGTCACACGCCTGTGACAGATATCTGAGTTGGTGCAGTGGTCTGATAACCAATGCAGACTTTTTGTGCCAAGCTATTGAGTCAAGCAGAGGAGATCGCACTCTTCACCCTGAGTACTCACTCAGACCCGCAGCTGCTTCCTTACATCCAGGCATTTACACTTCTATCTCCGCTTGCACTTGTGATGCATATTCATGCAGCCTAGTCCATTATAATTTTAGTCTTACCTCTGTTGACAACATACTTCTCAGAACTGATAATACTGACCCAATAATGCAACTTCTAAGTACAGGTTGATCTCGCGATTTATCACAGTCAACAGTGTCGGGATATGTATTGTTTTCGCGGCAGAACAGACTCTCACTCACTCACTACTCGGTCCGCACCTCTACCATCACCACAGTCCTTGCATTATGTGTGTGTGGTGCTGCTTCCAGTGGAGACCTCTTCAAACAGCCACATCTTCAATGGACGTCGCCGTCTCCTTGTGTGTGCGTGTGCGTGTGTGTGGCACTGGTTCAACAGGAGACGTCTTCCAACAGCCACGTCTTTGTGGGCATTGCTGTCTCCTTGACACAACAGCGCTGCTGTCTGCTCGTGTGTGTGCGTGTGTGTGCGTGTGCGTGTGCGTGTGTGTGTGCGTGCGTGTGTGTCCGGCGACTTCAACTGGGCTTGTGAGAGGCAACCAGTCTTATGACCCCATGAAACAGTTATTTTAGGCCCCAAATACTTTTTGCGCTGCAGGCACAAAACGTTTCCCTCTTTGTTCCTTTGAGCCTTTGGGCAACAGGTCTGTTGTCCGACGAGGTTTCTCGTTCGCCTCTATCATCTGCGAGAACTGCACATCTACTTTGGTTGTGTTTTGTGAAGTGTCTCTGACTGCAAGGGCGGGTCCGGGATCTGCTTCTGGAGATGAATGCCTGGATAGTTCCATTTCACTCCTTGAATTTCCACGTTCTAAACCAGAAAACTCATTTTGTGCCAAAGCAGTTGGCACACACAAGCAGGCCACACGAACACACCAGATCCAGGGGCCTTGTGTGGAGAACCTCTTGTGAAGAAACACAGAGTGAAGGTGAGTTTCTGTACAGATTACGTCACGTAGCAGACTCCAGACTTCAGTAACGGCCCTGCGTCCAATCTTGCAACATGGGGAACTTCCAGTGGATCCAGGACTGAGGTCAGGAAACACAAACCTTTGGGAAAGGGGAAACACCACAATAATATTGCGTGACCAGCTGTATGCAACGCTAAATTCGGGGGGAGGGGGGGTTCAGTTCCTCTCTTGGCAGTCGTGGAAGTCCAACACAGGGCAGGCTCTCACCTGAAAATTCGGGCCTTTAACATTGGAAGGTCATGAACAAAGACAGTGGATGGACAAGCGGATGGACAGGTTATACTCAGGGCCTGGATGCCCCAAAGTGTCCCAGGTCCGCGCCTCCAGGACCCTGTGGCCCCTGGACAGGCCAGAGGGCGCCCATGGCTGTGTTCTTACAAAACTGAAGGGGTTTTCACGTGGGAGCTGTTAGCGTCAAAAATGTTGACGCTGACGTCAAACCTCAATTTTAACATGGACCCAATTGAGGACGTCAAAAAATGGTACAGTCTTGTTGTGTGGAAGATGTCGAATCTTCCCACGCGACCAGTCCAGCTTTAGACAGGAGGCTGAGTACCCAGTGGAGCTGCTTCAGCAGAGCTGTGCAAAGCTGAAGCTGCTCTCCCAGACCAGCACCCTGCCCTGGTCTATAAAACCTGCTGCACAATGTCCAATGCCAGGAGAGTTTCTCTCTACTGAAGTGAAATAAATACTAGCTTACATCACTGTGTCCTTCACTCGGGTGCAGCCTTACCAGAACCTGAGTACATGTAACCGAGGTGCGGTAGTGACAGCGTGGGTGCGCGGAGAACCCAACCGGGGCTCCCCGCACACAACAGTCTATTCCTGACATCAACCCTCACGACCTCAGAAACTTTGACGTCGCCACCAATGTGAAAACCGCTTCAGGCAGCGGACGCGGGTCAGGGTGGGAGCGCTGCTGTAGTCTGTCCCCGTGTGCGCGGTGGGAGCGGAGATTAGGGAGATGCGTTACGGAGCGCCGGCCTCTGATCCCGCCGATAGAGAGGGTCGAGTTTCCGGCTGATAGAGTCACGGGCAGACGTGACCTGGGGACCCGCTGCCACCGCGGATCCAGTGCATCCCTGGAGGGGTGGGGTGGGTGGGGTCAGGGAGGGATGGAACTGGGGTGGGGTAGATCCGGGGTGGGGTGGATCTGGAGCTGGTCGGGTTCCCGGGGCTGATAGACTCACGAGCAGACGTGACCCGTGGCACCGCAGTAGCAATGGATCCGAGGAGGGACGGGGTGGGGCGGGTCCCGGGGGTGGATTTTGCATCTGGGGTCTGGGGTGGGGCAGAACATGGGTGGTGGATCCAGAGAGGGTCGGGTTTCCCGGTTGATAGAGTCACGGGCGCACGTGATCCAGGGCCCGTTTGGGGTGGATCCGACGAGGCTGGGCGGGCTGGAGCCAGGGCGGGGAGGGGAGGGGTGCGGTTGGGGAGGTGGATCCAGGGGTGGAGTGGGTCCACAGCTGCTAGGATTGCCCGGCTGGTGGAGTCACGAGCAGATGTGACCTGGAGCTCTGCTGCGGTGGATCCGACGAGGCGGGGCGGGGGTGGGGTGGGGTCGACGGAGGGTGGAACCATAAGTGGAGTGTGTCCAGAGTGGAGAGGAGCTGGATGTGGTCGGATTCCCAGGATGATAGAGCCACGGGCAGTTGTGATCCAGGGCCCGCTGTGGTCAAGACCTGAATCTGGGACGCAGAGGGGAGAACGTGGGTGCATTCTCGCTTGGGGGACTCAATGATGGGGTGGTTCCAGGGTCCCAGGAAAGCACGGATCCCTGAGTCACAGCACTGGTGACCTGGGCTTCGCTTCTTCGATCCAGACATGAAGCTGGGGCAGGGGGATTCAAAGCAGGGTGGATGTAACAAGAGACGGACCCAAGAGGGATTCATCTCAGGCAGGGTGGATGCAGGGTGGGGTGGACCTGGGCACAGATGATGGATTTGACGTGATGTGTCGAAAATGACTTGTGTCCAACAACCAAGAATTGATACGGAGGTTCAGCAATCGTTAAACTCTACGTGGCTGTTCCATTATCTCCCCACACTCCACGTAAGTTCCGAGGAATCCTCAAAACACATGGGACAAACATGCGGTCTCCACAGTTACACACATTATCCCACATTGACAGGCTGATTTTGTCAGCCACGTGTTAAGAGCATGTGGCACGTGTTTGCTGAACCTCCCCACTGTCCTCCAATCCAGGTGTGTGTCGGGAGAGGAGAATCCATGGGGAAAGAGGACCCTGGATTCTGGAATAGACCCAGGTGATTGAGGGGGTCAGGTTACACGGTTGATAAAGTCACGGATGTACTGGGGCAGGAAGTCTCTCACTGGTAGGGAGGAGATCCAGGGGCGGCAGACCTGTGATCAGGGGAACGCGGGCGGACAGGCGGACTGTCGTCTGTGGCGCAGCTGTCACACGTGTCTGGTGTTGGTTCAGTGTCCGTTCCTGATGGAGAGACAAGAGAACACGTGCTGCGAGGATATGCCTTCACACAGGGGAAGGCTGTAGTGAGGAGATGGAGATCCAGCCGGGAAGACTGGTGCTCTGGGAACACAGCCGGACTGTCGGACACGTACTCGTATCTGGTGTTGGTTCAGTGTTTCTGCCTCATGGAGAGTCGACTAGAAAACTGAGGGGAAGTGCTTTTGTACAGGAAAATGATGCTGGATTCAGTGGGAACCAGAAGGGTGAACTCCAGGGGTGGACTTGTTCAAGGATCTGGGGGCAGAGACAAATCCCAAAGACGCTTTAAAAGGTGGATCTGGCGAGGGGAACGGGTAATGTGGCTCCATGGGGTGGATCCTGGTCTGGATACATTGGGCGGAGGGTGGATGTCAGGGCAGAGAAGTGACGCATCGTGCGCGTGGGAAGACATCAGATTGGGGTGGACCCTCGGCTTCTGTGAGAAGAGATGTACTGACGGGACCCGCATGTTGCGTGAAAGATACACTTGGGTGTATGTGTGTGTACGTGTGCTTGTGTGTGCGTGTGTGTATGCGCGTGCCGGTCAAGCCTGGGTCCCACTGTATCTGCAAGATAAGACATTGAAATTTTATTTTTGATCAGGTGCACAGCATGTTCTTGTGTTTTGAAGCAGCATCATTGTTGAGGGGCTGTGAATTTCAAAGTCTTCTGCGCATGTCACGTTCCCGTGTCGGAACAAACGAAGAGGAACGCGGCGCGAATCTGTATCTGTCACAGCGAGGCGGGAACGAGCATTAAACATTGAAGGCTGAACCAGGGGAGAGAGGCGCGGGAACCAGGCGTGGGAGAGGAGCGGGGACCAGGCGTGGGAGAGGAGCCGGGACCTGGGAGGCGTGGAGAGGAGTTAGGACCTAGGAGTGGTGGAGGAAGCGCAAGGGTATGACAAGACACATGTTTCTCCAGGCACAGGGGTCTGGCCAGTTTGGGTCAGGACCAGAAATGACCAGACATTAGTGTCTCTAGGTTTAAGGTATGACTTAAAAAGGCCAGACATGCCCTGAGAATGCCACTCAGAGGCTTGTTGAGTGTTTGGCCTTTTCAGGTGAGACCTGACATTTATGGTCATACACCTGTGTCTTCTTGTTTCACGGTCTGGCCGTTGCAACACAGGGGCAAAAATGGGCGAGCGGGCGGGACAGGGTGGGGACAGGATTCATTGGGCTTGCGGTGGGACTGAAAGACCCAGTCACTCTGAGTGGAGTCCCAAGTCAACAGTGAGACTTCCGTTCAAAACAGAAGGATCAGCTCTTCCGTTCACCTGACACCTCGAAACAGACACTCAGAACAACCTGAGTTCAGAAAGGTTTGTATCCGGTTCGCGTGGGTAGAAGACTGTAAAATGTCCGAGATGGGTCAGTTTCCTCAGTAGTCAGGATTCTTGCTGACAGGTGGGACGCTGCACCACGAACGGGACTTCGAGAACAGGGGTCATGTCTCCAAGGGGTCACGATTCTCACGAACTCGGGGAAGTCAAGTTTCATACGTGTGGGCCACAGCGACAGCGCTGGGCTTGCAGTGTGTGTGTGTGTGTGGGTGTGTGTGTGTGTGTGTGTGTGTGTGTGTGTGACAGACAGACAGACAAACAGACACACACACACCAGACACAAGAGAGATAGAAAGTGACAATGAGGGAGAGAGACCCACAGACAGACAGACAGACAGACAGACAGACAGACAGACAGACAGACAGACAGACAGCGAGGAACAGACAGATTGTACAAAGAAAGAGTGACGAAGGGAGCGGGGAGCAAAGAATGTGAGACTTCAAGAGAGTCTTTGTGCGTGTGTGTGTGAAGCGTCTGTGGGTGTGTGCGTGCCAAGTGTCTGTGCATGTGATGCAGCGTAACTGGACCATTCCTTCCCTTGCTGCAAGGACGGCACTGAACTGACCAAAACACTTCAATTGCCCCAGCCCTATCTGTGTCCGGCTTCACTGACAACAAGCTTTCTCATCAGTGGCGTCAGCAGGCAAAGGGCTCGGACTCCTGCTCATCCTCCTGCTCCTGGTGCTGGTGCTGGTGCTGGTGCTGGTGCTGGTGCTGGCACTGGCACTGGCCTGGCCCAGTACCTGCTCCGCTCGCTCTTCCTTTTCCTGCTCCTCCACCACCAAGAGCAACCAACACCAAGACATAAAATGAGCGACACACGTCCGTCTCTCAAAGTAGGATCACCCCCCCCCGCCCACGCTGCGCATCGCTCTCCCTGGAGTCCATCCTGGATCCATCTCACGTGACTCCATTGCGTGCGTATGGCACGAAAACAGCTCGGATGACGACGCCGCGTCACGCGTCAGTCAGGGACGTCAGGAATCCGGGCAACACGGCGTTGTCACGGAAACGTTGCGAGGTTTCGGGTTGTGAGGTTTCCACGCTGTCTGCGTGATGCAGAGCGTGCCAAGGCTGCTGGTATTTAAGTCGATGTTGGCAGAAGGGCGAATCCAGGAATGGATGACTTTGTTGGTCCTGGGAGTGGATCTTTTTGGATACAAACGTTGAGTGTGTGTGTTTGTATGAGCGCGCTTTGGCCTGGAATGGATTGCTGCTGCTGCTGCTGCTGCTGCTGCTGCTGCTGCTGCTGCTGCTGCTGTTGTTGTTGTTGTTGTTGTTGTTGTTGTTCTTGGGGTATTTGTGCCCAAGTGTTGGCGTGCGTTTTAGCCGATAAGGATCGTTGTGTGTGTGTGTGTTTGCGTGTGTGTCTGTGTGTCTGTCCGTCTGTATGTTTGTCTGTGTGTGTGTGTGCTGCATGTGCGTGTGTCATGCCCACCCACCCACTCATTTTGGTGATTTGCCCAGGAAACAAAAACAAAATTGTCCCCTTTTCGACAGAATTCTGCAACCACCCGTCTCATTCAGTGCAGGAAAGCAACTCGTCCTCACCTTGACTACCGCTGCTCTATCTGATGCGCAACTTCTCCTTATTAGGCTTCGCTGTGCCGACATTTTCCATTTAAAATCCCTCGGCGCGAGCTGCGATCTGATTGGTTAAAAGCCGCGCGTCCCTGTTGGCGTCGCCCTAACTTCCGTTCCCCGGTCCCCATTGTGCGCGACTCACGGCAGACGGATCTAATCACGATTCCATAGGCCCAGTGGGACACCGCGCCGAATGAGCTCAAAATTCACCGTGAATAGGGGGGATGAATTTGATTTTGCGTGTGTTTGCGTGTTGGTGTCTGTGGGAGTGTGGGATGGGCAGGATAGGACCTTGATCCGAGTGCGTCACTCAGTGTCCAAGCGGCGGAGCCAGGTTGCGAAAGCGTGGATCCTCTTCTGACCAAAAACATCCTGTATGCGCTGACGCATCCAGGAGGCTGTGGTTAGGGAGGGGAGGTGAGGGCGGGCGTTCCACAAACTTTGAATATAGTACAAGTGCTGGACAATCAACTGTTGAAAATATTTTGCAGTCAGGTCCACCATTGAGATTTCCGGCAGTTTTCTATCTCACAAAAAGTGTGGATGCGTCTTTTCCTTCGGCAACGGACCCAGAGAGGCCTTATGAGCCTGAGCGCCCCAGACCCTGTTTTTCTTCTCACGTGTAAAATACTTTCAAGTCCAAGCAACCCCTCCCCCCAACGAGAAATCATAGTCCCCTTGACCACAACCTGGATGCACCACCTCTGCGTCCAGAATTTCTGTGTCCATCCCGTGTTCCGTCACCGGATCTGCCGGAGATGTGTAACGTGTCCGTCTCTACCCATCAGTAGGAAATGACCTGCGGTGCCTCGTTCCACAGTCCGTACGTTGGCCACCGGTTAAAAAGAGAGTTTGAGCAAACAGCCCGCAACCCTGGAGACGCAAACGCAAACGTAACTTTGGTACGCTGTGATAGTCAAAAGTTACTTTTGTGTTTGCGTTTCCAGGTTGCGGGCTGTTTGCTCAAACTCGCCAAAGACGTGTCAGCCTAGGGACTGAGGAGTTCAGCGGATTGTGCGTGCGAACCTTCAGATATTGTTCTCTTTATTCAATTGTGACTTCAGGCAGACTTTGCACGGGTGGGTCTGGGTCTGATCAGGGGGAGCAACCCATTTGGGCCACAACTCCTTTGGGTCCCAACCCCTTTGGTCCCAACCCCTTTGGTCACAACCCCTTTGGTCACAACCCCTTTGTCCCAACCCCTTTGGTCCCAACCCCTTTGGTCCCAACCCCTTTGGTCCCAACCCCTTTGGTCCCAACCCCTTTCACCTTCACCTTTGAACGCCAAAACAGGACACGTTATGAAACAGCGCCGGATGCAAGAAGAACGGGATAAATTAATTTTCCCATGGGGGTTTGGGGCCCTGGGTCACAAGGTTCCCCCTGGATGCGCCCCTTCTTGGGGCATATCTTAGAACGAAGAAGCCAATCTCTATGTTGTGTCTCTTGACCGCCATGTTTTTCTGTCGGGTCTTGAAAAAAAACCCAGCTGAAGCAAATATCATGTTCAACTGAATCACGAACATCCACAAAAAGTTTCCAGGTATTTTTGGTGACACAAGCAAAGAAAAAGCACTTGAGCTTGAAAAACTTTCGTGTGCAAAAATTAGTTTTGAATTTTTTCTCTTCTTCACTTTTTGTCCAAACGGCAGCGCAGGCGTAGTTTTTCACTTGTGAAGCTGAGACTGAAAGTTGAGAACCCACTTTTGAAACTTACGCTGTCAGCACTCGAGAATGCAAGTTATCTTCGTCTCTCCATGTATCTGACCTGCGAAAGCATGTGAACCACACAACCTTTGTGAAGCCATCATCACCCATGCCAAATCAGCCTCTGACCTCCAAGTCTTCTTCCTCCTGTGCATTGGGCCCGGGCTGCACCTCCTCCATGTAGACGGAGGGTCCCTGGGCCGTCAGTATGCGCGACACACACCGAGACGGACCCAATCACGATTGCACAAGTCCCCCCGGACACAGCGCCAAGCGCCTCAAATTCATCTGCTGTTCAACATTACTGTACTCCAGTGGATCCAAGAGATCCTCCTGACCCGCCGGCCCCCCACAAAACAACTTCTCTCTCTCTCTGTCTCTCTCTCTCTCTCTCTGTCTCTCTCTCTCTCTCTCTCTGCGTTTCTCTTCTTGTGCGAGCTGGTATCATTCTTCACCGAGAATGTCTTGGAACTCACCACCCCAACTGGTGAGGCCAGATTTATCACACCAACGGGTTGGGTTGGATTCACCACACCAACTTGAGGCCAGACCCAAAATCGAAAGAAATAAAAAACCTGACTTCAAAATTGAAGCTTGCGGCTGCATCGTGTGTTCTGGGTGGTGATCTATTCGAGAGCTGGTGTGGTGAATCTGGCCTCACCAGTTGGTGTGGTGAATCTGGCCTCACCAGCTGGTGTGGTGAATCTGGCCTCACCAGTTGGTGTGGTGAATCTGGCCTCACCAGTTGGTGTGGTGAATCTGACCCCACCAGTTGGTGTGGTGAATCTGGCCTCACCAGGTGGTGTGGTGGATCTGGCATCACCAGTTGGTGTGGTGAATCTCACCTCACCAGTTAGTGTGGTGAATCTGCCCCACCAGTTAGTGT
>JAAUXT010008121.1_pt1 | contig 14568 bp, 11 predicted proteins | sample 7278171 | NCBI WGS metagenome assembly JAAUXT01 (sample SAMN14350112, study PRJNA611818) | marine sediment metagenome | isolation source: surface marine sediment (1.8m) | place: French Polynesia: Moorea | collected 2018-08 | reverse complement strand
GCGTTTTCTGTTTTTGTTGTTGTGCGTAAACTGTAAGAGATAGAGAGAGAGAGAGAGAGAGAGAGAGAGAGAGAGTGTGTGTGTGTGTGTGTGTGTGTGTGTGTGTGTGTGTGGCGTGCCAGTGGAGCACCTCTTTCTCATTCAAAGTCAGTTCACGTAAGAAGGCAGGATCGCGCCCTTAAGTTGTCTCCCATATGCCCAGCGGAGGGCCGGCCTCACATCACCCCACCCCGAAGTTTTCATCGTCCTCTACCTTGTCATGCGGATCCAAGAACTGTCAGCATCAAGTGGGACCAGAAGTCGAGTTCGGCCAGTCTTCAACCCTCGGATGCCCAACCAAATTGGGACCCAAAGTACAAACAAATTTCGGGGTGAGGAACTCAGGATCCCGACCACCGCTGGAGACTCCGCAACTCAACGCATTGCCGAGACTGTGTCAGATTTGTGAACCGAAGGAACTAGGACCAGACAATTCTCTCAATCCATTGGTTGGCAACATGCCAGGACCAATCAAGAGCCAGAATTGTCCGGTTCTGGTTCCTTCTGATTCACAAGTCGTACACAGCCTCAATTTCACGTGTCAATCTCCACACACGTACCTCGGTCGTGTCCATGTCACGCCTCAGCCTCCGGGACACTTCCTGTCCGAGCAGCCCCGGATGTTGTTCCGGATCAGATGGGTCTTCCCATGTGGATTCTGATGTGGCACGGTGTTGCAGGGTCTCGGCGCACCACCCCAGGGGCAGCAGGAGGGTGAGGCAGATCCAGGGCAGCTGCTGCGGAACGAAGAGGCACACAGAGAAAGACTAAAATGCACGCAAACACATGCACAACACACACACACACACACTCTCTCTCTCTCTCTCTCTCTCTCTCTCTCTCTCACACACACACACACACACACACACACACACACACACACACACAAACAAACACACAGCAAAACAAGCCCACAATCCGGCCAAGAAAAGAACGACGAGCTAAAATACGTACGTACAAGCATGTGGAAATTTTCCGCTCAAAAAATGAAAACACACCTTCATTTCAGTTCCTGAATTCACTCACACGCTCAAATGTACCCACAAAACAACTGTCGTTCCCTTCATCCAACAGTTTCAACTTCAAGGAACAGTATGAATACAGACGCGGATCAAGAAGGGTTGGGGGAACGACCCCCAAGGGGTGGGGCAAGGATTCCAACTTCAAAAGTTTGGACAAATTCACTTGGCTTTAGAACAAAGAAATGTATTTCCTCAATAACACCAGAACGGGGGAGGGGGATGCACCCTGGATCCGTCCCTCCATCAGTGTGGAGCGTTGCAGTTCACTCAAGCGGAACGGGGGCCTGGCGCTGCCAAATCTCGGGGAAAGGAACCACGGGAGAGGGCAGTTCGTTTACACGCCGCCCCGCACGAGCCCGCGTTCGGTGAGTGGGATTTTGGCACGGCTCACCGTGTGTGTTTTTCAGCCCATGTTTCGCACGATGTTTCGCACAGTGCAGGTCTGCTTAGCCTGAAAAGGATCAAGGTTCGGATGGGAAGCTCACCTCTCGCCAAGAGTCCGACCAAACTCTTGCGGACAAAATTCGTGTTGAAAACAAAATTGTAAAAATAAACCTGACAACGTACGAAATATTTGTGCACGAAGATGACAGGTGTTGGCTTCAGTTCTTTCACCGGTTTGGCCCTTTTCGTCCGGTAGGAACACACGAAACTTGCGCCAAATTCGTGTCACTTGCACCTCAGGTTGGAAAAACTCATTTTGGTATCAATGGATGGCAGAGATGTATGCACCCCCAATGCATTTTGTGTGTGTGTGGGGGGGGGGGAGGTGATGCCATTTTCTCAAGACGGTGGAACATGTATGGACTTGAGGCACACACGTATTTTAATCGGAGGATTTGCCTCAAAAATTCCTTCAGGGGCTACTCTTGATTTTGCAAGGTGCATTTTCACACAAGTCCATCCCCCTCTGTCGAGACAGTCTTTGTCACTGACCAATCCACATAGAAGTTAGAAGTGACAAAACCACGGCGCGAACCAGGCAACCGCCTTAGAGGGCAGCACCCATTGGCTGCAAATGGCGAGATGGAAGTCACGCCTCCATGCGTTCGAAAGAAGCTTTTGCTTTTGTACGATTTATTGATAGCCGTCTATACACGGTTCTCACACACATACAAAACAAAGAAATAAATAAATTAAAATGAAAATGGGTACATTGGAGTCAATGGGAGTATTATTTGGGTGCATTTATACATTTCTCAATTTTGTATGTTTCAATATGCAAATCTGCCTGTTGTTACAATATGTAATTTTATAAATTGATATATGTTTATATATATATTATCTGATATTTCTATACTTTTATCACCCTGAATTATCTGTATCAATTTTCTATTAGTTAAATTTTGTAATTTAGTGTGCATTTGTTGTATATTGTTTTTAAGTACTTGTCTTTGTTGACAATAAGCTGTGCAATCCATGAAATAATGATGTATAGTTTCTTGTTTATTTTTATTACAAATCATACATTTAGGATTTTGTGTTAAGTTAAATTTGAATTTATCTGCATTTAGTTTACTACATTGAAATCTTAATTTTAAATATATGTTGTCTATCTCTGTGTCATAGTGAAATAAATTTGTTATTTTATATTCATGTATACAATATCTTTTATGCATATTTTCTAAAAATTCAGGGTAGCTATTTATTTGTCTAACAATATTGGGGAGCATATTCCATAATCTTATCATTTTTAAATAATATGAATTATAAAATTTGTTCTTTTTTGAAAAGATTATTTTCAGCTTTCCCACATTTCTTCCAATATTAAATGGTAAATCTAGAAAAAATTTATTATAAATAATTTTTGGTGTTTGTGTTAGCTTTATTTTTGCAAACATAGTTATAGCTAAATAAGTTGTTCTGTCTTGGAAATTATTCCAGCCCAATTCTTTTAATAATTTGTTCTCAGATATAAATCTAGTTCCTTTTACTACAATTAATGCACAGTGATATATTAATCTTGTTATTCTTTTTATATTTTTTTGTGTTGCATTTATATAAAACATACTACAATAATCAATAATTGATGCTATCAGCCCTTTATATAATTTTTCACTGGTTTTGAAATCTATTTTGTATCTTATTAATTTTAACATATGTATTATTTTATGTGTTTTATGTATGGTGTAATTTATATGTGTCTCCCAGTTTAGAGTTTGATCCAAATATAAGCCTAATTGCTTATAAGTTGTCACCCTTTCTAATTCTCTATTTCCAAAGAAGCGAGTTTTCGCAACGAAATTCACATTGGTGTCAGTGCAAATGTGGCGAATAGTTGACGCTGGTCTTGGAGAACAAGCAGAATGATTCGCTGAGAACTGTGATCACAACGTGCTGACGCGCCGGCTGCAGTCTTGGGCGATAATCGGGAGGCGCGTCTTCCCGGAATCTCGTGCGCTTTCTGCAGTCTCGTGTGTTCAACGGAATTTCGACAAAACAGTTTGTCTGGAGCTTTGCAGCACAGAGGCTTGGTGGTTTTCGTTGCGAGGGTGAGTAAGAAGTCGATTTTGATGGAATTCCTCACCTGCCACGGGAAGTTCGAGAAGATAGCTCAATTTGCTGGCCGGAATGAACAAATTTTGGTGTTGTGAAGCCATGTGATCCAAAATCAACTGCCAAGTCTCGTGGTTTTGGCGCAAGTCATCTGCCGCTGCAGGTGGTCAATTAGAGTCTGCACCAAGTCATCGCACTGGAATTTTCTGTGGCGATTCCAACTTTGCGAATGTCCTGACACACGTCAAATCGGCCCCTTGTCGACACTCCCAACCTTCGAGCGAATTCAACTGGGAAGCTGTTCTGAGGGGACTCTGCCATTGAAAGGGTGATGGTTAAATTGTTCGGTGGATCTTGAAAGCCCTGTTCATTTCAAGTCAGGGTTGTCGCAGCTGCTGAATCTCAGCGTCGAACTTTTTAGATTGGTAGGAGCCCCGGTCATCATCACCAGCGCCACCTACCGCCCTCTCCCGTAGAGACGCAGGCACCAGGAGGGGTCATGGAGTTCCTGCAGTACGTGTCGTCGTTTCAACCGTCGCAGTTCGTGCTCCCGACCACGAGCACCGACCATCTGGTCTATCTCGGTGACGCCGGGCCTGGAGCGGTGTTCCGCACCAATCAACGTGCAGGGACGCCGGACACGTCAGCCAATCACCGTGCAGCGTCAGCAGATGGAACAATCCACCGGAAAGGTGAGTCAGCATGGCGCAGAAAGAGGCGCGTGGTTCCCGGCACCGGAAGTATACGTGTCAGTGCAAGCGGAAGTGACGCGTGCACAAGCGGAAGTGGAGCTGACACCATCACAATCGGTGTCGCAGGGGAACGAGCTGAGATTGAGAGTGTGGACACTGATAGTGACGTTGTTGTTGTAGACGACGCCAGCGTTGACGTTGCTCAGCAACTGACAGTTGCCACCCGCAGCAAGTCGGTGGGGAGTGTTCACACCGGGAGGACGGGCAGACCAGACACACGCACAGCCAATGGACGAAGGCCAAACAGAACGACGCCGGCTACTCGGCCTGGAGTGAAATCTGACGCTGGCGCTCGAACAGACGATATACAGGTGATGGATCCCCGGGGAACTTCGTGTGGGAAAGTGCAGAAGAGATCCCACCCTGACAACAACGGCAGAACTGATGACGTCATCCTGATTGAGGACCCGAAAACAGACCCGGTGTCGCCGGCTCGAAAGAGAACGCGCGTTGTGGACGAAAACGAGGACGGTACGCAAGGGAAAGAAAGGCTCCCGCGCATGGTTCAGAAGTTTAACGGGAACCAGGGCACCAGCGTCCCTGCGACTGAGCAGCGTCAAGAGTGCGTGATACTCTCCGGAAGTGAGGGAGCGAAAGGGACCTCCACAACCGCGAAAGGTTTGTCTGACTCAGCCTTGCGTATCCCCGACCTCAATGCACTGCGACAGAAACTCAAGCGCTCATTGGAGTGGTTCGGAAAGCGTTCAGCAACCAGCTCCACGGAACCTGCGCAGAAGACGCAAACTGAGGTTCCTGCGCAGGTGATAGACGCCACCGGAAGCTCGGAAACTCCGGACGTGATTGGATGGATGCCAGTGACGAATTTCGTGGATCTCACTGAGTGTCTCACCGCAGAAGAATACGGCGGGAAAGCGCGAAAATACGGCGAGAAACGAAAAGAGCCGAGAGGGAAAAAGACGGAATCTGAGGAAGTGGAGATTGGGAGAATCATAGTTTTGGACGAAGACACAACAGAAGAGGAAGGGGAGCCAGAACACACTGTGAAAGACATTGCCAAACAGGAAGAGGAGGAAGTCAGGAGCAAGGCTGATGAAATCAAAATTCAAGATGACGCTCAAAACACGACAGACACTCGTGACACAAACGACGATCATCACTCGATTGGTGTCGACTTAGAATCAGAAGAGAAATCGGAGAACTATGCTGCTGAATCTTTTGACAGTGTGGACACACCATTGGTCACTTTGAACTCGTCGTATGCCACATGTGACACATCACGTGATCCGTTGGACGCGAGTCCAGCGATGATCCAGGTGGATGTGTCGCAGGAAAATGGTGAACCTTTCCACACGACAGCGACCGTGGAGCCCGTGTTGTTGGGCGCAGAGACGGGCAGCCCTGATTCCGCCGCCGTCGCGGAGCTGGCGCCACCTCACGGCGCCAATATACAAGTGAACAACTCAGGTGGTGCCATTCCAGAGACCAATGGTTCTGAGAAGGCCATCGCAGAGCTGGGTCAAGAAACGAACAACTGTGGTGACACCTTCGTCGAACAAGGTTCGGACATGAGGGGCTGTGGTGGTTCTGCGATAAACGAGGGTCAAGATGGTTCTGAGTCGTGCAACGGTGGTGACGTCACAGTGCGGTTGGATTCAAAGATGGGTGAGACCGGTGGCGACGCCACGCTGTCGGGTGAAGTAAGCAGCCTCGTTTCTGCCGTGGAGCAGGGTCCGGACACGAGCAAAGCCTGCAGCACTTCTGTGGGTCCAGAGACCAACAACTCAAATGGCTCTGCCACGAAGCGGACTCCAGAGCCCAGCAGTTTCAGTGACGCGGGAGAGTTTTGTCCGGAAACGGACTGTCTCAGTAGCGTTCTCGAGCCAGGTCCGGATCTGACCGACCCCGGTGAATCCCTGATGGGTCCAGAGACGAGACGCCTTGGTGACGCCGCCACAATAGAACCAGAGACAAGTCACCCTGACAACGCGACCACCATCGTAACGGGTCCAGATACGGGTAACCTTGGCAACACCGCTCAAGAGCTGTGGCCAGGCACGAGTGATGCTGGCAACGCCGCGGTGGACCTCGGTCGAGATGCCGCTCAGTCCAGACCAGACCGCGGAAGGAATGGAGATCTCCCTGCAGAGGAACCTGGGTCTGAACAGCGCGCTGAGGGAGCCGAGAGCAGCGCGTCACCTGAGGAGGTCGCGGATGAGACGGGAGAAGCTGGTCAGAACAGCAACAACAGTGGCACGAACGGAAGTAGAGGCAAAGACAGTTGCAGCAGCAGCAGCAACAACAGCAGGGACAGCAGTTTCATCAGCAACAACGAGGACACTGGCAACAACGCCAGCATCAGCAGGAGTCCTCGGAACACGGAAACACCCGAGCCTCAAGTCGACACTCGTGGTCAGGGAAACACGTGTGTTCAGCTTGACGCGTGTGACCATCTCGACACGTGTCTGGATGGGGGCGATAATGAGAAGCAGCCCTGGACGTTCCACGAGAAGCGGAGCCTTGTCCCGCTGGATGTGGATCTGAACCCAGGTCCCCTCGGCGCCCACGAGTGCTACATCATGTGCCAGTGGTGCGGCCTGGCGTTTTCCCTGGAGAGCTTCCGGGAGCACTTCCGGGATGAACACGCTGACGTCAGCGACACGGAGGAAGTTGCGCAATGCACCACGTGCTACCTGGTGTTTGAGAACGATGCAGTGTTGAAGCGGCACAGCCAATCGTGCGAGGCGGGTAAGTTGAGCACCGCTATTGGCGACAAGATATGGGACAGCGCGAACCTGCAATGCGAGAAGTGCCACGTGCTCTTTAACAGTGACACAGAATTACTGAGTCATCAATTCGATACGTTCTGTTTGCGCTGCGTGACGCAAGTGTCGTGCGCAGCGTCCCTGAAGCAACATCGCCGTTTCCAATGCGTGGACGACGCCAAAATCTGCAAGTTTTGCCAGAAAGGTCTCCTCAGCAGTAATCACAGGAAATCGTGTGGCTTCAAGAGGGAACTGCACGCGCTGGTCAAGGAAAGCGACACGTGCAGTGTGCCCTGCGACGCATGCACGTTCAACTTCCGGTCACGCGAAGCTAGACGCCAGCACCGCACTCCGGTCAAGTGTTCCTCCCGGAACTGCCGCTTGACCTTCCGGTGCCGCACCCAGTTCCTCGTGCACGACCACGTGACGGATGACGTGTTCCTTGACTGCGCATGCTCCAACTGTGGCACCCAGTTCACTTCAGTCAAGACGCTGGTGTGGCACAGAAGAAACTGCGTTGAACTGGATCCACCCAGCACTGATCACGAGAGTGAAACATCACACACAACATCATCGGAGAGCACCTCCAGTGCGCATGCGTCGACCTCCACAGAATCAATTTCCAGCTGCGCTTCCGCTTCCGCTGTCGCGAACAAACGGGACAAAAAGTCCGCAAAAAAGAAGTGGGAAAAAGCGGCTGTTGCCACGGAAACGGGTTGGCAGGACGCGGCCGGCTTCGTGACTGTTTCCGTTCTGCAGGAACTACGCGAGCAGTTCAGCGGGCCCAACTCTGACTTCGCGGCGGAGCTGCGCAAAGTGTTCCCGCTCAGCTATGGGAGAAAGAAGTACTCGTGCCTGCCGACCCTCACCAAACAGGTGGAGAGGGCGCTCAACAGCGGGAAGAGGAACAAGCGCTTCGTGCCTCGGGTCAAGCGCAGGGTCATGAACGAGTACTTGGAGTGGTCGGCTCTAGACAGAAAGTGATTTTGCAGCAGGGCAGCGCGTGGTGAAAAATGGCCGCGTCAGACTCTGGAGGTTGACGCCGCATTTGATTTTGTTCACTTCGTAAGTAGAAGGTTCAAAAATATTTCTGGGGTGTCACTCAAGAAATCAGAAAATTGTGGATGCCGTTCGTGTTGGGTTTGTACCGCAGTTCTTAGCGAATCGCAGTCAGCGTTGCATCGGAATGTTCCTCGGTTCCTTTCACGCTCCTCAGGTTTCCCATTCGGTTGTACGCACCGCAACCTTGTGTTACGTTTTTAGCCGACAAGAAATCCACGTTTGTTTCGTTCTGAGCTGTGGTCTCATTCACGTCCAGAATTTGCAGTGAAAGCCGCGAAAATGTTTCTAACTGGGTGATTGTTCCAGCCGTTCTGTTGTCGTTTGTTCAGAAATTTGTCATTTCGCTCTTGTCTGCTGGCAGACTTGGACGTCACATATGTAAGACCTGTTTCACACACTGCAAATGCTCTGTGTTTTTTCTGTGCTTCTCGTCGGCTCGGCCTTGTTGTTTGTCTATCTTCGGTGGCCGTTTCACGCTGGACACGTGGTCTGTGACGTTGTCAACACGTCCCTCACGTGACGTTGGGTGCGTTCTGTGGTTCAGGGACGCAGCGCGTGACGCATCCCGCGTGAAACGAGCCTGACCGCCGCTCAACATGTACCCGCACGTACCCACGTGTTTGTTCAGGATACTGATGCTCTGTCATCTTGTTGCGAACCCCTTGTACGCAGTGGAGTACAACTCACATGCCTGGTACTTGGTACATTGCTTTGTACGTGTCTGTAGATACTCAGACGTGGTTGGGACTGAATGGCCTCGGGCGCATGGAGAGCAGGTCGGAGTTGACCGTGTGTTGACTGTTGGGCTGTGTGACCAGTATGCGTTGCACTGTTCTGTCGTGTATCGGCTTTGTTCTGCCCACACAGTTGAGAATCGCCTGTCATTGTCAAGTTTCCATGGGCGATTCACAGCGGATGCGTACAACGTGTCCTTGGCACTGCGACGCAAAAGTCGACGTCACACGGAGAACAGGAATGCGACACGAAACGTATCTGGTGTGAACCCAGCCAAACACGCGTGGTGTTGTTCAAACGTGATTTTGTTCTCATAACATGTTGCAAGTTTGTTTCTTGTTCAATGAAGTTGTTTGTTGTTCACTGTTCCAGTTTGCATGACTGTCGTGCCTGATATAGATCCATAGGAGATGTCTATTCGAGTTTCTGTGGTAGCAAAACGGAGCAAACGGTTCGAAAAGCGCGACATTCCAGTGGAAAGTGGTGAACGGCTTGCTCCTTCACATCAAAAGCTCGGGTAGATCGTACTCGTAAACGGGTAAGAAGTAGCTCAGAATGTCGCGCCTTTTTCAGATCGACCTGTAACCTTTCACGTTCTGCGGAAATGAAGATTGCACCTTTTGTTCGTTGTTTTGAAAATCTTTTGTGATCCATCATCAAAGACAGACTCAGACGGTCTTGCACACTCAGCCCAGTTGCTTCCAAATGACGCAAAACTTGAAAAAGGACGTTTCTGTTCATTTCTGTACTTGTTGTTGAGCTCGCAATAAAGTTTCTGTTTTGAGCAAATAAATTTGGTTTTCTGAACAGCGAGATACAGACGAGAAGCAGAGTTAGCAGTGTCAACAAGTTGCGCCGTTTTATTGTCACAAACAAGCTGGGTACAGTTCTTTGTGTTGGGTTCGCTGGTGGGAAAAGACCTCGCAGAACAATATGTACAACAAAACGCTCAAAATGACGTCACGCTGCAACGTGTGCGTGCGCATGCGTCAGGAAAACCGGTTGCCATCACAGTGGGAAAGAGTAGAACATTCGAAATTCCAATCCACTCCATCATTTTCTCTTCACAATTTCGCTTCGTGTCCTCGTGAGTTTTGTTTCGATGTCACGTGACGCCATTTCACAGTCAACCGTCAGAATCTGGCACTCCGAGGCACACACGCGCACTGGACGACGCTTGAGCTGCGTTCCTGCACTGGTCAATTGGTGCTGCGCTGCGCAGAAGCTCACGACTAGTGAGTTCGGCAGCGCACGCCTCGTCCAGTGCGGGCCCAAACACGGAGCACGCCCCTATCAAAAAAAGAATTCTCTCAACCAAATCTTGCTCCAAAAATGCATCCATAACAACCAAAACTTCAGTTTCAACCAACGTTTCCACAACAAAATCTCTTCCGTTGAGTTGATTCACCAATGTCTGCCAACCAGAACTCACGTGTGACCATTCTGTTCTGAACACAGAACCAACAAATTCAACACATCGTAATCGATGGGCTTGCCCACGTGACCTCAGACGTACATGAATTGGGACGCATCCAGACTGAGTGTGAACGGAACGCAATTTCGGTGAATCCAAAGAGATTTGGAACGCTGCCGGTTTCACAGTGGATCGGCATGTGTTGCGTCCCTGTGCAATGGCAGAAGTTCGCAACTATGCGCGTCGCAAGCGACGACGCAGCAACCACTGACTTGCACAACGACGCAGCACATCCAGTGTGACGTGGGAACAAGAACCGGAAGCCCCCACTCCACCAACGTACACAAAATCACGTGCGTCACGTGAGCAGCCCGTCGCCAGGGTAACAGTCGAACAGTTTTACATCGCAAATCGGCGACAAGGCAGCAAACATCACAAATCTCACACACATCAGGCTGTGGGGTCATCGGACAAATTCCACCAGTTAAAACTGCAGCGTTAAAAAAATAGCAACAGACGTTAATTAAGATGACAGCGCAATGTTTGTCAGTTCTTTATCAATCTACCTAAATCCGCTATTTTCCACGCTCTTCCAAAACAGACAAACTAGACATCCGGAACACGTGATGAACTGTGGCGCCACCTGCTTCACACTGGTGCATCACGCATTGCGTCCTGTACACGTCAATGAGTGACTCAGTGCAGAAATGTAACGCTTCTGGTGATAGGCAGGCCGTGTAAGGTCGCACCATTGCACATGAAACACGACCGTCTGAACAACTTTGTGAACTCGACAAACTGAACCCAGCACTCATCATCACACTCACAAAGTCGCTGCAAAATCACACGCAAATTTCAAGAAAGTTTTCTTGAAAAAATATTACATCCTTCAACCAGAATCTTTTTCTGGAGTCAACAGTGAGTGTTTTCTTCGTAACTGTCCCCCGACATAACGACAGGAACTCGAACGGTTTCGTGATGCAGCCAAATGGAAGTTTTGGCGCAAAAACTTCACGAAGACACTTCCGGCAGTGGTCGAACACCAACTGTACCTTCGGTCTCGTGACATACAAAAAGCAAAAGAAACGTTTCGAGATTGTTTCCTTCTTCTCAATAAATACATAAGTTAGATACGGAGCTGAACTCAAAAGTGTCTACACTGGCCAATTAAAAGCTAAAACCACGGCAGGAGTTAACACTTCACTTCAGAGTCCATAGTAAGGTCCTTGACACGTGACTGGTCACGTCCCGTTGCCTGGTCACCGCCTTGAGAAGATTTCTCATTGGCTCTGGCTTCGGCGTCGCCATCTTGATCTGTTTCCATGGCAGCAGCGGGTTCTTGAGTTGAAGCAGCACCGTTGTCTTGAGTGTTCTGATTGGTTGGATTGTCTTTAGCACTGGTGGCGGCGTCATCGCTGCCCACTTCATTGGCCATGCCAATGAGCTCGAGGTGGTCCAGCCCCGCCTGCACACTCTTGATCGCCTGCTTCCGCGCCTGGCGGATCTCGTCCTTCCCCTCGGACTCGATCCCATCCAGCTTGAGAAGAAGCCGAGTCAGCATTTCCTCCAGGTAGCGGTACTCCTTGCTGCCCTTGGGGCTCGTGAAGCCCTTGAGCTTGGCCTGCAGCTGGTCAGACTCCTGTTGGATCACGTTGATCTGTTCTATTGGCGTCATTTTGGCGAGGGCCGGGGACGCCGCGCGCTGGTGGATCGGTGAGTCGGTGCGCAGGTGTGTTGGCACCGGACTAGCCCGTGGCTGCTCGGCTGCAGGGATGTCCTGCCGCACCGGCGACGGGCCGTGAGCCTGACTCGGGCCGTTGCCCGAGGGCCCGGCCATGCGCTGCAGACGCGGGCTCGACTGATACGACCCTTGCTGGTGATTCGTCTTCGGTTGTTGCTGCTGTTGATAGTTATCAGTGGAATCCATACCCTGTTGTTGCGATGAAGGCATCTCTTGTTGCTGCTCCGGCCTGGGGCTGGTCCGCTCGTCCTGCCACCTGTCGACGCGGATCGGGATGGAACGGTGAGGCTGCGGGGACCCGCCGCGCGGGGACGACGTGGGAGACGCGGAGCCCCCGCGCGCCCACTCACCGCGCAGGTGCGACGGGAGGTGAGCCTGCTGCGGCCCCCTGGTGGGCGGCGTCCCGCCGCGGTCCATAGGCGGCGTTCCGCTCCCACTTCTGCCTGGAAACACAACAAACGCTGTGTAAAAACAAACGCACGTTACTTCTGAAGTCACACTCCTGGAACGCGAACGTCCTTGTCGCATAATATCAAAACGTCGGGTTCTCGTGTGGAATGAAGTCTCAAGTCTGATGATGTTCCTTTGTTGCTGGCTGGTGATGAACTGACAAGCTTGTGACAACTTCTGGTCACACGAGTGTTTTATCAATGCTGACGATCGGCATGTTCAGCGGACTGCACTGACCGGTCGGTTGTTTGTTAATTGTTGTTTGTTCCTTCAGTTCTCATTGCATAACATACTTAAATGGCTGACCTTCCGCTGAAAAACCCGATCGTCAGCATTGATAAAACCCTCAAACACCCAAGTTGGCAAGTTCATGAAGATTACAGAATGCTCTAGATTGATAAGGGTCTTACCTCCCACATGATGGATGGGGATTTGGGTGACCCTGCTGCCGCCGCTGCCGCCGCCGTGGCCCGGGTGCTCCGTCGCCGGGAAGCTGTGCGTGCGCCCGGGGCCGGCGCCGCTCCCCTCGTGGATCACCGGGATCTCCCGGGATCGCTCGGGGGCGGAGTGCTGCTGCTCAAACCCGCTGCGACCCTGCAGAGACAACGTAGAGTGTCAGTTGAAACGGCGATCTTTTGCGACGACTTGTCAGGAGAGGATCCAGAATTCAGTCAGAGCCCTCCCCCTCCAAGGGCACGAAAAATTGTCAAAATTTCAAAAATTGCAAAATTTCGGAAGGAAGTTTGGAGGGTTAGAATGGTCGCTCCAAGGACCCGCCAGAGATTTATTCATCAAACTCACCATTTTGGCGAAGCTCCTTGGGTCGGTCCACGTCGTTGTCTGCGTGTTGTGGTCCACAAAGAAGGGCCAACCTGAGCAGAGAAAACACCAAAATCAGTTAATCAAAATCTGCAGATGCACCTCAACAAAGATCTCGTTCACGTTTGACACGCGACTTTACAGAGGCGTGGAGAGTTGGTTCACGGGGGCAGTTGAAATGTCTTCCACAGCCTGGTGTTTCTCCAGTTGGTTTTCGGTGTTAAACGAAACTCAATCCATGCACGAGTTTTCACAACAACAAACACATCAAAACACGATCACACCACGCGCAAAATCCACAACGAGTGGCCAATAGCCTGCAGCATTCACACACAATTCCGAAGTTGGATTTGTTGTTCCCAAGTTGAAACTGTGAAGGCACTGAATGACCCACCTGTGTTTCTGTCGATCAACATTTCCCAGCCTTCAGGAAGACTTTCCTCGTTCAGAGATCGCTGAAAGTTCGTCTGTCCGAATGAGTGGTGCGTCATCTTTTTAAGCTCTCGGTCGCTGCCGCTTTTATACCCAGAATGATGAAGAAAAATCGACTAAGCTCGAGAAAAAAAGTGAACTTTCGAGCACTTTCTGGGACTTTCCGCCATGTTGTACGATGTTTGTGTCAACGATTTTGATTCGTCCCTGCGGTTCACTCAGCAGCCAATCGCGCAGCTGCTAATGAACAGAGTCGGCATTCGAAGCAGAAGTGCAAAGGTTTCTTATTTTAAAAATTTTGTGGCAAACCCGTTCTGTTTCGAATCAACTCAGGCAAATATCCAGCTATTCTGCTTTTGGGAATCGATCCTTCTGAATGGCAGTCGATTCTGCAATTGCCACGCCTGTGAAACCCATTGTGCTCCGGGCAAAAGTTTTTCTTCTGGGCGATATTAGGGATCGTCTCGTGATTGACCTCACCGGGCTGAACCCCAGACACCAAGATGAACCTGGTTCATTTGCGGTTCTGTAAATTCCGGTCAGGAACTGAACCCACCTGCAACTCAACTGATCAAAAGATGGCCACCCTTGTGGGCCCTTGTGGAGTGACATGCATTCTACTCACCTACTGGTCGTGCGCCAGCCTCCACACCAGTTGGTTGAACGTGTGGTTGGGCAAAGCCCCAAAAGAGAAATATCGCACCACTGCTTGGACCACTCTTGGGTCTCTCTTAGAGAGACCCTATGTCCTGGCTTCCACAATCAGTTTTTGTTGGATGTTTTGCTTAAAGAAGCTCAAAAGTTCAGTCTCTTCCACAGTTATGTTCCTTTCCACAGTGGCCATTTTGAGAAGAGAGCGCCCAAAACCACAAGGGGTCACGTG
>JAAUXT010136375.1_pt1 | contig 14570 bp, 13 predicted proteins | sample 7278171 | NCBI WGS metagenome assembly JAAUXT01 (sample SAMN14350112, study PRJNA611818) | marine sediment metagenome | isolation source: surface marine sediment (1.8m) | place: French Polynesia: Moorea | collected 2018-08 | reverse complement strand
TAGGCGGCTTCAGCCGCCAGCTCCTGGTTTATGGCTTTTCGTCTATTATCATATTTGGATAAAAATCTTTCCGAATACTTTTTCCTTCCGATTCAAAGAGTGTTGACTTCCTGCCGTATTATCCTTATATCCTACGTTTATCATTGATCTTTTATGTCTAAATGTTTTTGATATAAGATCGCAAGACGAACATACGAGGAGAAACCAATGGTCAGACAGGAGATATCTCTTTTTCTAAAGAATGTACCCGGCGAGCTTGGCCGGTTGGCAGCTATGTTTGGAGAAGCCGGTATCAATATCGATGCCATCACCATCCAGGATGCATCAGCCTATGTTCAAGAGCTATTTAAGGCTAGAGGTAAATCACTGAAACGCATTGCATCAGCTGCCAGCTATAATTCGATGCGCAAAGATTCAGTTGAATTTGCCCTGATCCGCCTTTTGGCCGGCGACACGGACAAGGCAGTTGATCTGCTGTCAAAAAATGATTTTATTTTTGATGTCATGCCCGTGATTGCCCTTGAGCTTGACAATAAGCCGGGGGAACTGGCCAACATTTCTTCTAAGTTTGGCCAAGAGGGCATTAACATCAATTATGTCTATGGATCGGTTTCCTCGCCTGATGAGAAATGTCTGTTTGTTTTTTGTCCGGAGGATATTGACAAGGCATCAAAGATATTTTCATAGCAAACCCTCATCTTTTGTCCGATAGTCCGCCTCAGGCGGATTGCGATCGACTCGACTGAGCTCGTCGCAGGCCGCTTCAAAATGCTCACGTATTATCGTGTACGCTCCGCTTTTGAAGCGAATAGACGCCTTGCTATCGAACAAAACTTGAGGGTTTAATTTTTTAACTTTACTATCCTCGCCAGATATGGTTGACGCAAACTTCATCGAGCCCTGTTAAGTAGCAGGCTATCCTACCTTCTATCATCTCCTTTTTTATTCGATATAGCTGCGAGTCAGGAATGTGTTTCGCCAGCTGTAAGGTGATCTCTCTACTTCTAAGAAATAGGTGGTGCAAATAGGTGTCAAGTGTCAGAGAATAGAGGACCCGTTTTCGCTTTATCAAGCTACGCCGGGCAAGCAGAGGTCAGAAGACAGAAGGCGGAAATTGAAAGTGGCTGCGGCACGAATGAATTTGCTGAATTTCGTGCCGTTTTAATTTTCTGGCTAAAAGAAATGATGGCACATCACCCCTCAAGGGTGAAGTATTATCTTTTGGATTGAGGTGTTCGGAAGATAAGGGTTTCATCTGTATGGTATTGCATTAAAGCGGTTTGTGGATAGTTGATGTTCTTTAAATTATCAGAAACAATTTTCTGCGCAATCTTCTCTTCATTTTTTACGATCTGATCATCAATAAAGCAGCAGTATTTGGCGCCAAAAAGAAACCAATCGCTGCGACATTCAAAATGTATTGAGCCAATGTAAACTACCGGTGAATTGGGTTGAATGTCAAATCGATAGCGTTGTACATTTTGCCAGCCTGCGGCATAATCAAAAGCATTCGTTCTGCGCTGGCCTTGAAATCCAAGGTAATAAATGCCCGGTTCCAGAATCAGATAGGTCCACCCCTGCTTGCCGGTTTTAGCTGTCAGTAATTTTGGCAAATAGACGGGCTTTAGCGCGCCGCCGGACTCAAAATCACCGATTGCCATGGACGTATTTTCACCCGTTATGCATCCCTGAATCGGCTCCTCACCATCTTCACCTGATATTTTGCAGGTCACTCTGAGAAGCACGAGTGATTTTTGCCCCTGCTCTATTGCCGAAAGGTCGCTGCGGCTTGGGGGCAGGCTGATCGCACATCCGCCAAACACACCAAAAAACAACACCACAAGCGCTATTTTATTCAGGTGTTTCATCTTTCCTGATCCATCGCATCAAATGATCACCATAGGACACAAATAATGATCGCGTTGTTATTTCATAATTCTGCACAATATCTTCCGCATCAAATCGAATTAGCAAAACATAATTTTTCGGAATATCTGCTGCGCCGACAGAAGCCTGATAGCCGCCTGCAATGGCCCAAATCATGATCGCCTGGCGTGTCTGCCAGTCATACGCGAAGATGTTTTTATCTATCAGGAAAATATGCGGCGGGCCCAATTGGTCCGTTATTTCGGATTTAGTGGTTATTCCCTGCTTAACAAAGACAAGCTGCTGATCGGTGACTTTTTCTCCTGATAATACCTTGTTTTCTGGCGTTGGTATGGTGATGCACCCACTCAAGACCAGTAAGATAGGTAAAAATGCAAATATTTTAGTGTTCGTTATTATCTGGGTGTGTGGGCTCATGAGATGTCATCAAGGTTAAATAGTTTAGATATCATGGATTTTTGTTCCTTTTCTGCTTAGGTATAAAAGCAATCAATATGCCAAATTTTCTTCAACAGCGCTTTATTATATAAAACTGCAACGGTATAAGGTGTCTTTTAGCGGGCTATCAATTATCTTACATAATTACAGTATATTAAAACCACATCTGAATAATAGGCTTATTGGTTGACATTATTCTGGGAAGTGGCATGGTTTGGATCAACCAACTGCAATGGTGCAACCCATGTTGACAAAAATTGTGCCCTCTTCATCAAAGACCATGCGATTAAGCGGTTTAGCGTGGGCAACAATAATTTATACAGCAACAATAGTTGCATTGTTTATGCCGAAGAAAGCGCTTGAAACCTTCCAAATGATCACCATCGTTATACAGCTCATGGTTATCAAAAAGCTGTCTTACGGCCATTATTTACAATCCGCATGGATACTGGTATAAATCCCACTTAACGAATCGGTTCAGCATGTTTACATTGTCCATGACACTAAAAGCTAAACCTTTTTCCATATCAGATTATGGATCGCCTGCCATCAAAACAAACAATTTTAATCGCGGACGCCAATGCGGAAAACAGTATCGTTCTGAAAAAGATTTTGTTACCTGACTTTGGCATCAAAGTTGCCAAAGATGCAAAGGAAACCATCCGGCTGGCCTTATCTTCCGATACCCCCGCATTGATCCTTTTAAACATCATGATGCCGACCGCAGATATGCTTGGGGTTTGCCAGCAGTTAAAAGCGGATCCAGCCACCAAGAACATCCCAATAGTCCTTCTATCGGAGCCGACCTTTGATGATCAGGTAGCAAAGGGATTTGAGGTCGGTGCGGCGGATGTCATTACAAAACCGTTCAACAGCGCTGTGGTCAAAGCCAGGGTTAAAACCCACTTAGAGCTGAAGGGATTTCGAGAGAAATTTGAAAATAGCGTTAAACAGCATATGAGCAAGCTGGATGAGGAAATTAAGGAACGCAGAGAAATTGAAGATAGCTACCGCGCGCTGGTTGAGCATGCCAGAGACGGCATTGCCATTATTCACGATTTTAGAGTCAAATTCGCCAATCCTGCCTTTAGCAAAATGATCGGCATCCCCGAAAAAGAGCTGATCGGCGCGCATCTTAAGAAATTTATTTCAGAAGAAGAATTTATCAAAAATACCACGCGCTATTCCGACAGGATCGCCGGTTTGAATCTACCGCGTATTTACAGATCACAGGTGATTCATGCAGACGGGTCGACCATCGACGTCGAGCTCAATGTCAGCGTCATACCCTATGGCAGATCACTTGCCGCTCTGGTGTTTATGCGCGATATCCGCGAAGAGGAAGCTTGGCAGTATTGTCGCTAATGACCAAGAGGCTAGATAGGGTATATTAAGAATTCACACCTCTTGGCTTTTGTGGCAATGCCACTGTTCATTTCAGCAAACATAGGCCTGCTGACTTTGGGTTGGGGAAGAAGCCAGGGGTGCGATTTCAGGAAATCCGGCCGTCTGCAAATGCTTTTACGATCTCACACACCAGGTGAACGTTCGGCACGATACTGTCCAGTTCGATGTACTCATCTAGACCATGCGCACCGCCGCCGCGAATCCCCATGGCATCGATTGTGGGAATGCCGAGGCAGGCTGTAAAGTTGCCGTCCGAACAACCGCCGGTGGATGTCAACTGCATATCGATACCAATCCCTTCACCGATGACCTTTATCTGCTCCCACAGTTGCAGCGTTTTTTCAGACGGCACCATCGGCGGACGATTGATCCCGCCTGCGATCTCAACCCGGACATCCGGTGTTTGAATATTACGGCTAAGGGCTTGAAAACCGTCTTCGATTCGTTGCGCTTCGTCCGGCTCGGCGATACGCACATCCACGCTTGCGTTGGCCAGGTCCGGGATCACATTAGCAGCCGTCCCACCTGAAACCACGGTGACATTGACGGTAGTGCCGATGTCATCGCGGGCCAGATCTTTGATGGCCAGGATTTGATGGGCCAATTCGATGACGGCATTGGCGCCATCTTCCGGAGCAACCCCGGCATGAGCTGCCCTGCCGTGACAGGTGACATGAAACACACCGCCGCCTTTGCGGTGCAGGAGCCGCTCACCGCTGGCTCGCCAGGGTTCAAACACAAAGACACAACGACTTCTTTTGGCCAGGCCTTCGTACCAGGGACGTGAGACGCGCGATCCGATTTCCTCATCGCTGTTAAAAGCCATGGCAATGGTGATATTATCAGCTCCATCCGTTTGCTGCATGACTTCGGCAACATGCAGCATGGTGACCAGACCACCTTTCATATCGCTTACGCCCGGACCATAAGCCCTTTTGTCGTCCTTGGAAAAAGGGCGGCTGGCGACGGTTCCCTTTTTAAAAACCGTATCCATATGCCCGATAAACAGCAGATCGACGGCCGCATCCTCCCCATCGAGCGGCCGGTTGGATACCTCCAGACATGGCACTTTACCATCATCAAATGCGTGGAGGGTCGTCGGCCATCCGATCTGATCAAATCGTTTACGGAAAAAACCGGCGACTTGATCCAGGCCTTCCGGGTAATGACTGCCACTGTCGATATTGACGACGGTTTCAAGATCACTGATAAATTGATCATAGCGTGACGCAATAAGATCGTACATTGGATTCTCTTTCTTTTTGAGGGATCAATAAAGATGTTAATATGGCACTGACACTGAAACCACACCGGAATTCTCAAACCGGTTCGATTTAAAATAATACAGCCATCGGACAAAAGATGAGGGTTTTGAATCCAGTTTTAAGGTTTGCGCTTGTCTTTAAGCACATGATTGGAAATCACCACCCGCTGAATTTCGGAAGTGCCTTCATAGATGGTGAATACGCGGGCATCGCGGTAAAAGCGCTCGACCGGATATTCTTTGGTAAAACCGTAGCCACCGTGCATTTGCAGGGCTTTGGCGGTGGTGCGGTTGACCATTTCGGAAGCAAACAGCTTGGCCATTGAGGCCTGGGCCGTGTAATTTTCCCCGCGATCTTTCATTTCGGCAGCCGCAAAGGTCATCAGCCGGGCCGCTTCGATTTCCGTCGCCATATCGGCAATCATCCAGCGCAGCCCCTGGAATTTGGATATGGCCTGGCCAAACTGTTCCCTTTCCTGGGCATACTGAACGGCGGCGTCAAAGGCCGCCTGGGCCACGCCCACCGATTGGGCCGCAATCCCAATACGGCCGCCATCGAGGCCCGTCATGGCGATTAAAAAGCCATCGCCGTCGTTGCCCAATCGGTTTTCGGCCGGGATGCGGCAATCCTCAAAAATAAGATCAGTGGTATCGGAGGCGCGCAGCCCCATTTTGTCTTCAAGCGCACCGACCGTTAATCCCGGCGTGCCCTGTTCAACTAAAAAGGCACTGATTCCACGATGGCGTTTGCTCTCATCGGTTTTGGCGGTGACGATAATAAGGCCTGCATTTTTGCCGGTGGTGGTAAATCGCTTGGTGCCGTTAAGGATGTAGCTGTCACCATCAAATTCGGCTTTGGTGGTTTGCCGGGCCGGATCTGAGCCTGCATTGGGTTCGGTCAGGGCAAAGGCCCCGATGATGTCGCCGGTTGCCAGTCGGGTAAGATAGTTCTTTTTTTGCTCTTCGCTGCCATAGCGTAGGATGCTTTCACAGACAATGGAGTTATGGACTGACATGACCACGGCAGTCGATGCACAGGCGTAAGCCACTTCCGAAAGTGCCAGGACATAACTCACCGAATCGGCGCCGGAGCCGTTATATTCGGGGGGTACCATCATGCCCATCAACCCCAGCTCGCCCAGTTTTTTTAAGTTGTCGCCCGGAAATTCTTTGGTCTTATCCCGCTCCATGGCCTTGGGCGCAAATACAGCTCTGGCCAGATCCCGAACCATCGACTGAACCATGAGTTGTTCTTCGGTTAACTTGAAAGACATGTTTTAATTCCTTGTTAGCTGCCGGTTACCGGCTGCACGCTGCTGGCACCGACCAGATCCTGTGAATAAAACGATAGCTTTCTCATAAAGCCGCGATCCAGAAGCCAGCTGCCAAAGACCAGCAGCCAGTTAAGGTGAATAAATTACAACCAACAACTCAGCCGACTCTTCGCTGACGTTTGTCATCTTGTGACGAATACCGGAGTTGAAATGCAGCGAATCGCCATTACTCAATACGTTGACGTGCTCTCCCACAATAACCTCGATTTTACCCGTCAGGACATAGACAAACTCTTCACCTTCGTGATGGTAACCGACGCCCTTATGGTCTTGTTTGGGTTCAACGGTGACCAAAAACGCCTTCAGGTGTTTATTTTCAGCTCCGGGTGTCAGCGTCGTGTAAGCGTAATTTTTGGTTCGCTTGGTGTGTGCCTTGATGCGACTTTCAAGCTTTGACTCCGGCTCTTTGAGCAGAGCTCCTGAGTCGATTTCCAGTGCTCTGGAAATTTGCAGCAGGGCGCCCACCGGGGGAATGGACTTGCCAGCTTCAATTTCTTTCAGGTAATCGGTGGAAAAGCCGGTTTCATTTGCCAGCTGCTCAAGCTTCATTTTTTTCCCTGTGCGGGCCTTTTTGATTTTTTGGCCGATAGGGATGCGTTTTTTAACCTTTCTTCGCGGCATCTTCCCTCCCAGTCGGTTAGCCGGTTGACCGGTTGTCCCGTTGGCCGGTTGTCATCATTACTCACAGTTTACAATGACCGGCAAACGGGCTCAACGGGCCTACGGGCAAACCGGGATTATTTATATTCGAAAAAGCCTTTACCTGTTTTTCTCCCCAACCAGCCGGCTTCGACATATTTGCGCAGCAGCGGGCAGGGGCGATATTTTGAATCTTTGAACCCGTCATACAGGGTTTCCATAATGGCCAGACAGGTATCCAGACCGATTAAATCTGCCAGGGCCAGCGGACCCATGGGATGGTTCATTCCCAGTTTCATGACCGTATCAATATCTTCACGGTTACCGACGCCGTGGTAGAGGCAATAAACCGCTTCATTGATCATCGGCAGCAATATGCGATTGGCGATAAACCCAGGGAAGTCATTTGCTTTCGCCGGTGTTTTGCCGAATTTTTCAGCCAGTTCCCAGGTGACCTGCAGGGTTTCATCCGATGTGGCAATGCCGGGGATGACTTCCACCAGCTTCATAATGGGCACCGGGTTCATAAAATGCATGCCGATCACTTTCTCGGGCCGCTGGGTTTGGGCAGCGATGCGACCGATCGGAATAGATGACGTATTTGTGGCCAATATCACAGCATCGTTGCAGATTTCATCCAGATCCTTAAAGAGCTGATATTTTATTTCTTCATTTTCTGTGGCAGCCTCGACCACATAGTCGGCCGATGCCATATCCGCTAAACTCACGCTGGTTTTGATGCGGCCTAAAATCGCACTTTTGTCGTCTTCTGACATTTTGCCTTTATCAACGCTGCGGCTCAAAATTTTGGAAATGCTTTCAAAGCCTTTTTCTACAAATTCTGTTTTGATGTCATTCATGATGACATCCAGACCACTCATCGCCGCAACCTGGGCGATTCCGCCGCCCATCTGACCGGCACCGATTATACCAAATGTCTTAATCTCCATCTTTTTCACCTCTTCATTCTTCTCGTCTTGAATCATAGATTCCAGCTATTAATATTCAAAAGGTTTCGGGTGTCAGGGTCAATTAGAAGTGCTGACACCTGAATCCGCCTGCGGCGGAAAACCTGAAAACTTCATTACCTTTTGACAATCATCGCTACGGCTTCACCGCCTCCTAAGCACAAGGTGGCCAGACCGGTTTTTTTATTCTGTTTGATCATTTCATACAAAAGGGTGACCAGGACCCGGCAGCCGCTGGCACCAATGGGATGGCCCAGGGCCACACTACCGCCATTGACATTGACCTTTGCCGCATCCAGATTGAGTTCTTTTAAAACGGCCACCGTGGATCCACTGAAAGCTTCATTAACTTCGAACAAATCAATCGCGTCCTGGGATATGCCTTCTTTTTTCAAGACCTTGGGGATGGCCAAAATAGGCGCCACCAGAACATACTTCATTTCCAGCCCGGCAGATGCCTGGGCGCCGATGGTGGCCATAACGTCGCAGCCCAATTCATTGGCTTTTTCCCGGGACATCACGACCACGGCGGCAGCGCCGTCACTGATGATGGAGGCATTACCGGCGGTGGCCCAGCCGTTTTTTTGAAAGGCCGGCGACATCTTGGCCAGAATTTCATAATTCGTCTCCCGCGGGCATTCATCCTGTTCGAACAGCACCGGGTCCCCCTTGCGCTGGGGAATCGCCACCGGCATGATCTCGTCTTTAAATTTTCCGGAGCTGATGGCTTCTAAAGTTCGGCGATACGATTCAGCGGCATAACGATCCTGATCTTCTCGGCTGACATCATATTTTTCCGAACACAGATCATTAGAAATGCCCATATGAAAATCATTGACGATATCCCATAAACCGTCGTGCACCATATGGTCCTGCAGCTTCCCGGTGCCCATGCGATAACCAAAGCGGGCTTTTTCCAGAAAATAGGGGGCCATACTCATATTTTCCATGCCCCCGGCCACAACGATATCCGCGTCACCGGTCTGAATGGCCTGGGCGGCCAGCATGACAGATTTTAGCCCCGAGCCGCAAACTTTGTTGATGGTGAAACACTCGGTTTCCCAGGGCAATTCCGCCTTGACGGCAGCCTGCTTGGCTGGATTCTGCCCATAGCCGCAGGGCAGCACCATCCCCATAATAGCTTCATCGACGTCATTTTTCTGAATGCCGGCCCTGTTGATGGCTTCTTGAATTACCATGGCCCCCAACCGAGTGGCACCGATATTGGCCAGGGAGCCGTTAAAATTGCCCAACGGGGTCCGCACGGCACTAACTATGACTGCCTCATTCATGTTTAATACTCCTTACTGAAAATGGGAATTAAATTCGGATGACTGCTATGTCAAAAATGGTTCAGTATCTTTCACTTTTTCCTATACGGCATAGCAGATGAAAGCAAGCTTCAAATGCAAACTGAACGAGCGCTCGTTCGATGGATAGCATGTCTCGATTTGGCTTGTCAAGTTTTTCAATCTACAGGTGCGCATATTATTTATCTGATTGAAATATTATGAAATAATTGCTTTTTGATCTCTAATTGCATCTGGGCAATATTCCTATTGACAAATGGGTACAGTTCCATTACTAATGAATAATTGACCGAGCGCTCGCTCAATATTGATAATATGCTAATATTATTGTTAAATTTAAATATTTAACCTCTTAATTTGGGGCCGATATAAGATCTATCCTTTAATGATGCTTTTTTGATGTGGGAGGACATGTATGAGTGAAAATGTTTTAGCGGTTGAACGGGAAGAGAATATCGTTACATTGACCTTAAACCGCCCGGAGGTCATGAATTCATTAAATTTTCCGTTGCTGCATGCGTTGAAAGATCAGATCGATGCGTTGCGGTTTCAGCGGGATGTGCGTGTGGTGATTATTACCGCAGCCGGTGAGAAGGCCTTTTGTGCGGGTGCTGATCTTAAAGAGCGGGCCACATTGCCGCCGGAGAAGGTAAGGGAATATATTTTCACCATCCGCAATCTGTTCACTTCCATTGAGGAGCTCAACAAGCCGGTGATTGCGGCTGTCAACGGTATCGCGCTGGGTGGCGGGACCGAGCTGTCTTTGGCCTGTGATATCCGCATTGCCGCCACCAATGCCACCATGGGTTTGACAGAAACGCGGTTGGCGATCATTCCTGGTGCTGGTGGTACCCAGCGACTGCCACGGCTGGTGGGTCGTGGTAAAGCCAAGGAGCTCATTTTTACTGGACAGCGCATCAGCGCCGAGGAAGCGCTCAAGATCGGTCTGGTCAACAAAGTCTGTGATCAGAAAGACTTGCTCGACGAATGCAAGAAAATGGCTGCCATGATCTGTGAAGCCGGGCCGGTGGCCATCGAACAGGCCAAGTACGCCATCAATCGCGGGTTGGAAACCGACATCCACACCGGTCTTGCCATTGAATCCAATGCCTACTGGGTCTGCATCCCGACCAAGGATCGACTCGAAGGGCTGGCGGCGTTTAAAGAAAAACGCAAACCAAACTACATAGGCGAATAATCTCCTAAATTTTATCTAAAATTCAGGAGACAATTACATTATTAACTAAGCCATTTTTGATCGTAAACTCATCATAAGGAGGGAAGAAAACAAAATGACTGAATATGATTACTGGAAAATTTTTCCGAGAATGCCCAAAAAGGTAACCGTTGGCGATATTACCGTCAGAGACGGGTTTCAACATCTGGAGCAATTTATCTCCACCCGGGCAAAAATATTTTATGCCGAAGAGCTCATTTTTGCTGGCTGCCGCAACATCGAGGTGACCAATCTGGGCAATCCTTATCTGATGCCGCAATTTAGCGATGCCGAAGAGGTGTTGGCCCATCTGCGCAGCGACCGCTTCAAAAACCGCTGTGCCAAAAAAGGGATCAACTATGACGACCTCACCATTACGGCGGTCACGATTCGCGAAGGTTCGGTTGATCGGGCCATCCGGCTCAAGGAAAAAGGGCTCGGTCCGGATCGCTGCTTGATGATGGTTTCAACCGAAGAAGAGCATCATTTCGCCAATTCGGGGACAACGCTGCCCGAGTACTGGAAAGAAGCAGAGCGCTGTATCAAAAAATGCACCGATGCCGGTTTAAAAATGTGCGGCACGGTCAGCACCATCTGGGGCAGCCCGATCGCCGGTGCCACCGAGCTTCAGGATGCCGTCGATTTCACCAAACGCTGGCTGGAAATTGGTGCCTCTGACATCGAGCATGCCGACCACGACGGCAGCGCATCAGCCCCGGATGTCTATCGCTATTTTTCAATGATCCTGGATCAAATACCGGATACCTCGCTGCATATCGCCCATTTTCATGAGACCAAACGGGTGGCCTCGGCTTCGATTCTGGCAACCCTGCAGGCTGGCATCACCCATTTTGAAGCCACCCTGGGCGGCATGGGCGGACAGCCGGCCAATTTCCTGGATGACTGCCCGGTGCCGGGGACCGGTGAGTACTATTATGAAGACCCCCGCTTTGTCGGCCTGACCTGCCTGGAGGATATGCTGGTTCAGATCGACGAGATGGGCATCGAACACGGCTACAATGTTGATCGGGTATTATGGCTGGGGCGCCAGATGGAGCGCACCGTTGGCCATCGTCTGCGCAGCGAGGCCGCCATCAATGGTAGAACCCTTGTAGAAGGCCATCCCAAATTTGCCCGCCCGGGTCTTAAGAAGTTAAAAGAAAAAATAGGGGAAACACCCAGTCAGCTTTTTCCCTCGGAATGGGATGCTGAGCCTGTGTTGCCGGAGCAATACCGCCCATAGTCTGAATCAAGCGTTTCAAATTTAAAAAAGGATAAATTTTTCTTAAGGAATTCTATCGTTTTTGATTTTTAAATTTGAAACCCTTCGGGCTTGCCGATCTTACCGCATCTACAGTGTTAGATGGCGTTCCGCATAGTACACTATAGCGGAACGCCATCTGCCGTGTAGCTGCGGCAACCTCGTCAATCGCTCGATTCAGGTTTAATCTGAATCAAGCGTTTCTACAGAAATTTCTGAATTATCGCACTCCGTAGGAGAATCATCTATGAATGAAAATGTGGGAAGCATCGATGAGTTGAGTCAGGAGGATACCGCGCGACTGGTGATGGATATGTTCCATCGCATTATGATTCATTATGCCCTGTGGTTCACCGAAGTGCGGCATCAGATGGGCATGGAGCGCGCGCTGGATATCTTGAAGACCGCCTCGGAAAGAAGTATCGGCATTCAGCTAAGTCGGCTGGCCAAATTTATCGGATTTGAAATGAAAGACGGTGTGCCGGAGCCGTTACTGAACATGTCAAAAGCTTCGCTTCAGCAACTGATGGACCAGGTGGCCGTCAACTGGCTGGCCAATGACGGGGTCTGGTTTCAGGCAGTGGAGTTTAGCAGCGGTATGGATGATGCCAAGCGCTGTAACGACACCTGCTGGGCCCATTTTTCACCGTTCGAAGCCCAATCGATTAAAAATTTCCTGGAACTGCCCGAGGCGCCCGGGCTGGATGGTTTGAAAAAGGCGCTCAATTTCAGGGTGTATGCACGCATCAACGAACAAAGCATTATCGACGAAGATGACGGCAGTATTGTTTTTCAGATGAATGAATGCCGGGTGCAAAACGCACGCAAGAGAAAAGGACTGGATGATTATCCCTGCAAATCAGGCGGGATGGTCGAATATACCTATTTTGCGCGCAGCATCGATCAGCGCATCTCCACCGAATGCATTGCCTGCCCGCCCGATAAGCACCCGGATGATTGGTATTGTGCCTGGCGTTTTAAAATTAAACGAGACAATACTTGATCCGATAGCGCACTGAGCTACAAGAGGTCAATAGTATCACGGGATTAGAGGCCTTCAAAGACTTGGTGGATATTTGAGCTGTCAAAGGTTTTCTATCAGCCTCTATTAGGTAGGTTCCAAGTATCAGGCAACATATTGCGTCGGTCATCTGTCATTTTGGCTTCTTAGCTGAATAAGATTGGTTTTTGCGAAGCGCACCGATGATATCTTTTAGCTTGTTTCGGATTGTTTTTTTGTGCAGCGTATTTTTAGAAAATATATAACCACAATATTGGCATCTTTGTGTTTTTTGTTGTGGCAATTTACATCTTGGGCAATGGATTATGGTAGCTTTCATTTTACTTACCGATAATATTTCTATCATTGCTGAACTTCAATAATTTTGATAACCGCAACCAAGTAACTATATGAAAAGAAAATAAATAATAGATCTTAAATGTCAATTAAGTGCTTATAAGCATATGGGAGGATGATCGCATTAGAAAAGATAATTATAACGATCGGCGCATGTAGTTTAATAGTTTTCTTTAAATGAAGAAATTGTCATCAGGGGGGGATATTTGAATTTTTTCGAGATTATTAAAGAATTGATCTGCAAAATTCCTGCCTGGTAAATTTTAAATAATTCATAAAACAATTAGTTGAGGATAAATTTTTGATTTTAAAAAATTAAAATGAATTACCACCTATTGCGTACTCTATTTTTGTGCATTTTAATATAAGTCATAATAGAACAACTGTCGAAGCTTACAGCGATTCCATATGTGCTGCTGCGTATAATTTTCCCGCCGAGTTGAATATTCTCAAAAGTGAATGGACTAAAAAAAGCGAGAGTTATTTTCTGACCGACAGGAAGAGATGCGTTAATATCAATATAAGCGCCAGTCGAATTAAAATCGAGGATTAATCCTTTATGGCTGTGATTATTAAGGATACAATTGACCGGTATTAAACACGATTTCCTGGGAGACAAGCGTTCATCGGTGATTGACTTTGCGTATTCTAACAACAAAAACCGTTCTCTTTCTGACATATCCAAAACAAGCTTTAACAAACGTGAAAAGGTTGTATTGTAGCGCATGTTTTTGGGTTTGCCTGCAAGTTCGTTTGAAACATACATAAGCCGTTCTTTCTTGATGGGATTGAGTTACTCAGGGGGCATGTTGCTCAAAAGAATCATCAGATCATATAGGCTCTCCGTATCTTATTCCGCAAACCATTCTTTCGCCTTGTGCTTATTCTTAAGTTTTAATGAGCAGATAGGTTACCCGTAAACACGATATTAATCGGGTAACGATATTTGGAGAAACCTTCAGATATCATCAAACTACAGTTATCTAGCTGATATCCGCTCAGTTTGCAACTACTAGTAATGGTGACAATAGGATTTGTAATTAAGTCGATGTCAGATTTGAGTGTAAGTTCTAAACAAGTGAAGTCAGATAAAATTTTGGGTTACACCAATTTATGGCTGGTCCTGTTTGATATCCACGATGGGCTGTACAAATTGGGATTCGGTATCCCAAGGAAACAAAATCCAGGTATCCTGGCTGACCTCGGTGATAAAGGTGTCAACCAGCGGCCGCCCCTCGGGCTTGGCGTAGACGGTGGCAAAGTGCGCTTTGGGCATCATCTCCCGGACCAGACGGGCCGTCTGGCCGGTATCCACCAGATCATCCACCAGCAGCCAGTCCTCGCTGTCGATATCCACCGATTTTAATATCGAGCTTGAGCCCTGATCGCGACCATCGTAACTGGAAACACAGACGGTATCCACCAGGCGAATTTCCAACTCGCGCGCAATGATGGACGCCGGCACCAGACCGCCCCGGGTAATGGTAAC
>JAAUXT010051330.1_pt1 | contig 14573 bp, 15 predicted proteins | sample 7278171 | NCBI WGS metagenome assembly JAAUXT01 (sample SAMN14350112, study PRJNA611818) | marine sediment metagenome | isolation source: surface marine sediment (1.8m) | place: French Polynesia: Moorea | collected 2018-08 | reverse complement strand
TTGTGCCTCCACAGAGCACATGGCAGTCAAAACAAAGCAGAGGCAAGACCACACATTTGGTGCCATGTGTTTTGAGGTTTCTACTGATCTTCCCTGCAGTGTGGGGAGGAATTGAACAGCCACTGATGAGGCTGACCGCAGCGTTGCCATTTTCGTGCGTGCTGAACCTCGCCTCTGTCTCTACTGTGGAGGAACCTGGCCCATGTGTTCAGGTTTCATGTGGAGCTGGTGACAGGTCAGGGACAGGACTCCGCCACCAGAGGCGTCACGTGGGTCACGTGGGTGAATCACGTGGGGCGAGGCGAGATCAGCTCCTGTCGTCAGGGGCGACCCGGGCGTCACGGTCTGCATGCAGACTCGTCACGAGGTGACCCCCAGGTCTCTACATACCATATATATTGGTAACGGGTGTGCCGCCCCATGGTGAAATGACCTCAGGTCTTTTCGTGACAGTGTATTTCTGACAAACACAATAAATACGAATGACCCGTGGTCTCCACATCGCTGGTTTTCCGTGGTTTAATGGTTTGAGATTTCTCTGCGAAGACCCACACATGATGAAGTGGCCTCTTTGTGACGGTGCTTCGCTGTCACCCATAAGGGGACCAGGCCCTGGCCGGGCGTCTCCAGCAGTGCAGAATGTCGTGGGTGAAACTGTCATGCTCCGGACAACATGATCCAGGGGCTGCTTGACACATTGGTGTCACGGTTGCGGGTATCTTGCCTGTCCAGACTCGGAGATCCACCCTCCCGACCCGACGTCGACTCCGCCTCAAACAACACAGAATGATCTCCCAGGTTCTGCCCTCCTTCAGGATCCACCCTCAGGATCCCCTGATCCGTCTTCAAGAATGCAGCCCTCGCCGATCAGCCCCATTGTCTGCCCCCAAGGCCCTGTGATCCAGGACCCCCCCCTTCCTCAGGATCATCCCCGGAGCCTCGCTATGGCCCAAACTTCCTCATGACGCGTCACGTGATTTGATCCCCATCGCGTGATTCACGACGACACAGACTTCCTGGATAAGCACGAACGCCAACAACTTCCGCGTGTTCACGGGATTTATATCTGTTTGAGCAACATCCAACAGACATGTTTCGGTGGTGGGATGGGCGCCCTTCGCCCCTTTTCCACGAGAACTGAATTTGTACCATCAGATGCAAATACATGTTGTGCTCATGCGTAGCAAAGTGGTCAAATGTACAGCAGAAATTGAGAATCGTGGGGTTTCCCAGGTTCTCGGATGACGAATAATAAATGGAGCAGCAGATTACGTCGAGAGTTTGAGTTTTCAAGTTGCATCAGATTCGCTCTCGGTTCCTCCATTCGAAATCTGACACTCGCGAAGTGCCGACGTGCAAAAAGAAGTGGTGCCATTGGGTTACCAGTCAAGAGGATCTGTTGGAAATCGGAATATGGGAGAGGACACTTCCACAACTGTGCGATCACAAATTGATGACGTGGGTGCCCACACACACGCCCGCACACACACGCCCGCACACACACACACACGCACCCACACACACAACCCTTTTCTCAACCAAAGGTCTCGAAAAGTCATCTTGTGGTTTCACAGGAGCCGTTTTTGCACAGAATGAGAGAACCCTGTCTTCACGTCTGGCCGGACCTGATGTTGTTTCCCGCTTGTTTCACGCACACGTTTCGTACGTTTCTGAACAGTCCGAATTCCCCAATTTTGCTGACATATCCGACACCTGCTGTGTTTTCTCTTCACCAGGCTGAGCCGCGACCCGTGACGAGAGGCTGAACGGCGACGCCGGAAGTAAAAACAAACCGGAAGTGCTGAGAACCAATCAGAGCGCAGCGGCACTCCTCCCTGAGGATCACCACTGAAACAGGAAGTAAGTCAAAGTGGGAAATCTGAACCACAACTTTTTGTCAGTTTCAGTCGTGACTGCAAGGAACCACGGTGAGTTGATCAAATTTGAATTGATGTTGGAACGTGGAGAGCACGAAAAGAATCGCAGACAGATGTGGAAGAATTGTTCTGTACACTCGAAAAGTTCTTGATCAGTCTGATGTTGGACGTCGCAGTCAGTTCAAAAAGGTGAGGGCAGGCACAGGATTTGGTCGGGGGGCAACCTTCTTGTGGCAGCCTCAATCCAAATTCGAACAAAAAGGAACATTTTGTGGGTGAGTCAGTCAATCGATTAGGTGGGGTCGGAGTCACCTCAGGTATTTGGCCATTTCAGGTGGCACTAGAAATGTCCAGACACCAGTGTGTGTTGGGCCGTTTGGTTTGACGCCGGTATCCGTGAGGCGCGTGTCAACACCGCCCCGTGTTCTTGTTTGTAGCTTCCCTCGGGCAGCCTCCCCCGCCATGGCGGCTACGGGCACGTTTGGCTGGGCGACCATCGACGGGGTGCGTTTCCCGTACCTGCTGCGCGAGGGCGGACACCGATTCGTCGCCGTGAGTGTCACGTGACGATACTGCACCAGGGGGCGGGCAATGTAACCCCAGAAAAAATGGGGAAATAGACAAGTCTGCAACATTTGTTGTGCGAATTGGAGTTTATGCTTGAGGAGGGGGGTAATTTGGTCTTTTTGGTGCAGTCCGAGATTTTTGGATCCCTGAACCCACTTGGAAGTTAACAGTGATAAGTCGCACGCATACTTCACTCACACGCACGTACGCGTTTGCAGGTTCGGATGGTGGAGATGAAGCTCCTGTCCCGCTACCCGAGCACGTACCCGGATGAGCTGAAGAACCGGGCTCCCCTCATGAGCCACTACGTCACAGAGAGGGAGGTACGTACAGGTGGGGTGGTGGTACACAGGGAGGTACGTGAGGGTGGGGTACCCTTGGGTATGGGTGGTACACACGGGGTGGGGCACCCAGCGCCAGCACCTGGTTGAGCTGAAGAACAGGAAGAAATGAAGGCTTCTGAGTAAGTCAAAGGCGGGTCATTGACTCCCATTGCCACGCGACGAATAGCGCATCCAACCGGAGGTCTTGGGTTGACCTTCCGACGTGCGGTTCTGGTGAATTGACGCTACGTCGTCACGACGTCGCGTCAATTGACGTGGGTCGTGACGTCACGCATGACGACGCGTTCAGTGCGAAACGTTCCTCGGACGTTCAATACACCTCAGTGATCGCGCACTGTGCAGCACAGGCTGTATACTCGTTGGCTGCACGCATACCTACCTCATACACACGCACATTTTTCCCTTACAGGTGCGCCTCCTGAACGAAATCAACCGCGAGCACTGCGCGGACGAATACGGATCCTACCAGTTCACGGATAAAGACCTCATCGTCAAGCTCCACGACTTTGAGGAGTTTTACGGAATCGTGAAAAAACACTTTCCTGACGAACTGATGAAACGGCGTGTGGACGGGGGCTGGGTACAGGTCAACAATACTGTAGTACCCTTTGTATTGCGGAATCAGTACATGCGCTACGTGCCCCTGTCTGTGATTCGCTACGCCGCGCAGCTTCTGAAGGACGTCCAGATCGAAGGTCACGTGCCGACGGACGCCGAGTGCAAGTTTTTCAACGAGATCTGCGCGTCTGCGGGACTCAAGTTCACGTTCGGCAGAACCACCAAGCTCGTCATGCTCACCACCGTGCAACAGGTACGCTGCAAGAAAATTGACTGCTTCAAACATATTTGTTCCCCCCCCCCCCGTTGAAAATATGAAAGGAGCATCGATGCAATTTTTTGCACAAAATTGATAAAAGCCCACTTGAGGTACATAAGGTGTGTCAAAGAGAAATGACCAGGTACACCGCCAGGAAGAAAGTTTTGAAAAATACGCAAACATGAACGTTTGCACGCACAGAGGAACAAAATTCAAGAAAGTACCGTGACAACTTTTCGTGAAAGAATTGCCCCTTTCCCACCCCGCAAATTTTGAAACGCAAGAACACAAAGTTGAACATGACAGTTTCAAGGACCTTCCCACCTTGTCAACGCGACTGTTTTCATTGTTCGCTCTCCGTTGTCTTTCTCCCGCAGGTGAGCTCGGTGCCGGTGAGCGTGGCGGAGCTGCCGCGGGACGACCCGTTCGGAGCTGCCGAGTTCCGCGGGGAGGAGGACGGCGACGCCCCGGGGGGCCGGCCCCGCCTCCCGACGCAGGTCGTGCCGGACCTCGTGCAGAGCGCTACCGCCCGGGGCGAGGCAGGGGGAGCGGGCGTGACGCCCAGCACCACCGCGGCCGAGGGTGCAGGGGTGGCCGGGGAAGGAGGAGCGCCCCCGCCCGCGCCCCTCCCCGCCCCCGCTCCGGCGATCCCGCCTCCCCCGCGCCTCCACCCAGCCACCACCCCGGGCGTCACCGCTCCAAGCCCCGGCTACCTCGGAGGCCTGGCCCCGGTCAGTCTGCCTCCAACCCTCGCCCCACCCACCTCGCTTATCCCAGGGTTCCCAGGGGCAGGAAGCCCCTACTGGATGAACCCCCACATGGGGATCTTCCCAGGGGTCCCAGGCACGACCCCTCTGACCCCCAGCCCCCACTTGCATCCTCTCCTACAAGCCAAAAGCAACAACAGCAACACCCCATCAGATAGCGAAGTCAACAACAACCGCAACCTGCTCGGAGGCAAGGACTACCAGGACCGCCCTAACTCCAGAGGGAGCAACCATCGCAGCACGCCCACCACGCCCACGCGCCGCTCGTCCGCCGGCGGCACGCCCTCCCCGACCATGTTCGGGAACCCCCGGGCGGCCGCCCCACCCTCCGCCGCGGCCGGGGCGCCTCCACCCCTGGGGACGCTGGTCCCGGCCGGAGCCCCGCCGCCCCTCGGGGCGCTGGGCCCCGCGGGGCTGGGGATGCCGCCACCGGCCCCGGGACTCCTCCCGGCGCAGAGCCTGCTCGCCGCCGCGGGGTCCCGCATGATGATCCCCAAGTTCCTGGAGCAGAGTCCTGTGCTGACTACGGATTACCAGAAGATGCTGCAGATGTTACAGATGCAGCACCAGGCGCTGAACCCGTCAGGTGAGGAGAGTGCGTGTGTGTTGGAGAGGTATGCGTGCGTGTTACAAGTGTGAGAAAGGTATGACATGTAAACGAAGTGTGTGTGTGTGTGTGTGTGTGTGTGTGTGTGAGAGAGAGAGAGAGAGAGAGAGAGAGAGAGGTGTGTGTGTGTGTGTGTGCTTGAGTGCGAATTATCAGAAGTGCAGTGCTGGACGTACATGTCATTCTGACACCAACCTCGTGTTTTGAGGGGAGTTGGGTGTATCCTACAGACAATGTGTGTGCAGAGAGAGAAATCGTGTGTTCGTGTGCATTTGAGGAAGAGGGCACATAGAGAGACCGTCTGTGTGTGCGTGTGTGTGTGTGTGTGCGTGTGTGTGACCTCTCCCTCACCTGGTGTTGCAGCTCCGAAGCGGAGGCGGTGTTTGTGGACAACATCTCTCAGTGTGTGCGTGTGTGTGCCTGAGAGTATGCACGTGCGTCTACAGCTGTGTGTGTGTGCGCACGTTTGTGTGTGTGTGTGTGTGTTTGTGTGGGTCTGTGTGTGTGCCTGGGTGAGTGGCTGTGTCTGAGCGTATGTGTGTAGTTGAGGGTTGCTGTCCCCGGACTTCCCGCTCAGTGGCGCCCTCTGGTTGCAGGCGTGGCGGGGCTGTCGTCACTCGTGCCGGGCGGCGTGGCGGACGCCTTCCCCGGCGGCGTCCCCGGCGTCTCGACGGCGGCGTCGCGTCTCGTGACGGCGCCGCCCAACGCCACCGTCTCCAGGACAACCAACGTGAGTACAGCCACACAGGCGCGCACCACACTCACACACGCACGCACGCACCACAGAAATACACACACACACACGAGGACAAGCAACGTGAGTACAGCTGTACAAGCACGCACGCACACCCACACGCACACACGCAGACACTGACTCAAGACACTCCGTCATGAATGGCTCTGTCCAGACTGTCTCTCTGTGTCTCCCTCTTCAACTCTGTCTCTCTGTCTGTCTGATAGACACTGTCTTTGACCTCCACACACGCACAACAACCTTGTCGACGTGGCAAACATAGCAACGGTCCGTAGCGTTTGAACACAACAGCGAAGGGCACAGAATTGCGAAAATCGTATCATGCTGAAACTTGTGAGGTAAAGCAAAAGAAATTTTCGGACCCTGCTGCAGAGCGTGTTGTTGTGCGCAAACACTTGACGCGCGGAGGTGGCACCGCTGAGAAGGGCGGAGCTCACGTGGGGAGAACAGATGGTCACGTCACACAGCGAGACTCACATGCTGGGGGAGCAGATCCAGGGGGTCCCAGGGAAACCCAGCGCCACACCCTCAGGCTGGGCTTTTCACATTGATGACGCGCAGTCGTAGTTTTGACGTCGGCGTCAAAATTTAACATTGACTGCAATGATGAAAATTTTGACGTCAGCCCATGTGAAAACCCCTTTCTCAGCCAGAGACTGGTGAACAGACGGGCACAGCAGGATGAGCTGCAGGGGATCCCAAGCCCGACCCCTCACACAATGAGACATGCTGGAGGAGTGGTTCCAGGGGACCTGGGGAAGCCCAGCGCTTACACAGCCAGAGGTGCAGGGTCCAGTGAACAAAGGGTCACAGTTCACATGATTGGACCTGCCAGAAGGGTGCACCCAGAGGAGGGCTAAGAACACTTGTCAAATCTTTGTTGTGCCCCTGATACTCGTATCAGAGACATCCAGAGAAGAAGAGACTGGCAGTTCACATGGTGGGACGTACTGGAAGGATGGACCCAGCAAAGGCCCAGCCCAGCCCCACTTGCTACATCTTGGTTCTTCCTCTGATATCAGAGACACAAAGAGAAACACGTTTCACAGTCCGACGATCGTTCTTGTATCACGTGCACCAGCAGATACTGGGTCCGAGCACGATTGGTCCACACAGTGACACAGACCCGAGAGTGAATCCTGTGTTTGTGTTCAGAGAACTCTCCTTCACCCTCCCGCTTCACTCAGATCGTTGTTCCGAGTCAACAAGTCCTCAGAATGTGTAGCATTGAACAGACAGACTCTGGTGAAGTCAAGTCAACTTACATGAGCCCATGCATGGTGCACGAAGAGCCACACAGACACCGCAGCTGTGGATCAGTTGATTGGAACTTCTGCCAAAGCAAACAACATGGACCAGCACTCGGGAGTTGGGCTCACCCAGTGTGAATGAATGAAGCAGGCCTGAATGGACACACAGGCTACAAATACCAATAATCCCTTGGATCAAAGCTCACAGCAGGAGCTGATCCAGGATTAGATCAGGGGGCGATCTCCGTTCGGAGACACCTTCCTGCTGTGCAAATTTGGTTGTGGAGGATTCTTTCTGGGGCAAGGGGTTCAGAACCAAAGTGCCCTCTCCCGCTGGATCCACCCACCCCTGAAAAGGCAATGTTTCCCCAGCCGGTTGTGGACAGAGCTGCAGACACACAGTGTTTGTGCAGAAAACAACACGTCATGTCAACATTTGAAAGCTTGTGCGGGTGGGTTCAGGAGCAGGATCCAGGAGGAACAAAGATCTGGTGGGTCGAGGGTGAATCTGGTTGCCTGGGCCTCCTGGAGACAGGACTTTGAGGTCCATTGGAACATCACCGGTTGTGATCAGTACAGTGTTTTGCGTATAGTCTGTGTGTGTGTGTGTGTGTGTGTGTGTGTCTGTCTGTCTGTCTGTCTGTCTGTCTGTCCAGTGGCCAATGCGTCAACATTTGACGGTATCCAGGGACGGTTCCGTGATTGTGTGGGGAGCCCCATCCCCAGGAGGTACGAGGCCCCAGCGTCCCTGGATCCCCCTCGGGGCCGGCGCTGGTTTTGAACAGTGGTGCAGACAAAGCGTGTGTGCAGTGTACAGAATGTCAACATTTGACAGCATCTGTTTAATGAGCAGCCCAAACATGGGGGCCGTGTAGGGGCGGGACCAGGAACACGACCACCTCCTTACAGCGAGATAGACTTTGCAGGGACGGACACGGGATCAGGCCATACGGGCTCCGAGCCCTTTCGAGGCTTGACAAATCCTTAGTGAAGGTAAAGAGGGGGGGGAGGATTTTGACCAAAGGGGTATTGCACCCCCGTTGCGTGGACCACGTACAGACGGATGCTAGGGGCTCCAAGGGTACTGCCCTGACCCTTGAAAAATTCGATGTTCCCACCACAGGTGCAGATTGTCCATGATTGCCCGCCACATGCACAACATTTTCCTCATTCAAGCCAAGTGGGACCTGGTCCCTCAGGGGGCTTGGTCCTGGGAGTCACCGATCCCCGTAGGTAGGTCCACCAGGGCCCCTGGATCTGCCCCAGCTGCTCAATGAAAGGCGCAAACGCGGGACTGTGTTATTTTTTGTGGAGTGAACAACAGCAGCAGGACCCGAGGCGGAACGTCGCTGTTGGGAACGTGTGAAGCCCTGGGGACCCAGCACACCGCGAGGTGGTGCGTCACGTGGGGTGCGTCACGCGGGGTGCGTCATGTGCTGGGGCCCTGCATGCAGACCTGAAACGCAAGCGTAGAAGGTGGAAACGCCTTTTCACCCAATGACGTTTTTTCCACGAGGACATCAAAGGCTCCATTTTGGGCTCTGTTCCATGGCGCACTTTCCATCACTTGCCTAATGTGTGGTATGTCGTGTTGTGCACGTTCACACTGACTGCAGTGTGTCTTCAATCTTGCCCACTGGGGAAAACACTGGTGCCCCTTGCCTTGGTCGGGGCACACATCTGCTGCCCAAAATAGGCACAGTGCAACACAGCGGCCTGCAAGTGCTGCGACGTGAGAACGCCCACAGACGCAGCAAAATGTTCCCGTGACCCAACCACCGTGACAGGGGCACCGTGTGACGCAACGCCCGTTGACGTGTGGGGACGCAGCGCGTGACGCACCGAGCGTGAGCCGGCTCTGAGCATGTGACCTGTTCAAACACACGACAGAGACACGCTCGAGACACGGAGGGAAAACAAGACCAGCAAACAGACGGCATGGTGGGGGGGCAACACCAAGGGATCAGGGGTGTGTGTGTGTGTGTGTGTGTGTGTGTGTGTGTGTGTGTGTGTGTGTGCGTGTTCGTGTGTGCGTGTGTGTGTGTGTGGTGAGAGAGGCATGGTCGGGACAAGGAGAGCAAACAAGACCAGCAAACAGACGGCAACACGATGTGATCAGGGAAGGGAGAGCATGTGTGTGTGTGTGTGTGTGTGTGTGTGTGTGTGTGTGTGTTCGTGTGTGCTTGAGGGGATGGGGCGCACTCTGTCCGGATGTGTTGACGTCTTGCCCTTCTGCAGTATTTGCAGTTCTATCACGGATCAATGCATCTGCTTGTGTGTGTGTGTGTGTGTGTGTTTGTGTGGTGGGGTGTGTCATGTGTGTGTGTGGCATGTGTGTGGTGAGGTGTGCACGTGTGTGTGCCCAAGTATTATCTCTATGTTCTGGCCCCGTCTCCATGTGTGTGTGAGTGTGCGTGTGTGTGTTGTGTTACATGTGTGTGTGTGTGTGTCTTTGTGTGGTGAGGCGTACACGTGTGTGTGCCCAAGTGGTATGTCTGTGTTCTGGCCCCGCCTCCCAGTTTTCACTTCTCTATCGCAGATCGATACACACGTCACTCACAGAGGAGGCGAACCACAGGCAACACGTCTGTCTGTCGGTCTCGTCTGAAGCTGAGTCTCTGTCCACACTCATCAATAGCGTTGTGCGGGTCCTGAGCACGGTAGCGGATCCAGGGACTGGACGTGTGTGCGTGTGTGTGTTGGATCTGTGTGTGCGTGTGTGTGGACTCGGTGTGTGTGTGTGTGTGTGTGTGTGTGGAGTCTGTGTGTGTGTGTGTGTGTGGAGTCTGTATGTGAAGTTGTGTGTGAGCGTGTGTGTGTGTGTGTGTGTGTGTGTGTGTGTGTGTGGAGTCTGTGTGCCTGTGTGTGGAGTCTGTATGTGAAGTTTGTGTGTGCGTGTGTGTATGTGTGTAGAGTCTCTGTATAATTTTGTGTGTCTACGTGTGTGTGTGTGGGGGGGGGGTCTGTGTGTGTTCACGTCTGTGTGGAGTGCGTGTGTATGCGTTGTCTGGTCTGAACCCTACCTCTCCCTACCTCTCGTCTGTTGACGTTGTGCGGCCCTGGACACAGCCGCGGACACAACCAGGGATACACCATTGGACAGACCCCAACCCTTTGTCCACGTGGTCGGTTGTTTGTTGCACGGGCCCTGGGCACCCTGGGCCGGATGTGGGTCTCACCCATTGTGAGTGAGAGGCCCTTCATCCGCAGTTTGAATCCTGTGTCATCACTCACAATGGACGGACCCTGGATACAGGGCAGCTGCAGGAAGAATTGACGGAGAGGGACCCAGGGCCCTGCAGTATTGGACGTTGGTGACGGACGGGCCCTGGCCACGCGATGACACTTCAGAGCAGAGCAGAGGAGAGAGAGAGGTCGGGTGCTGGGCGGGGGTCACGCTGTGTGCGGCACGTATTGCGTCCCTGGGCGAAGCGTCACACTGAACGTGCATTGCACCAGATGTGTCTGCATTCTGTGGTCCTGCAAGTTGGGTGTTGTATCACACTGGATGCGTCACGCATTGCGTTCCTATGGAAGTCAACGGGCGACGCGTTGTCACTAACGGCTTGTCCACACAGGTTCCGCCGTGCGACGTTCCACCGAGTGTTCCGCTGACGGAACAATTTCGTGCAGTGAATGATATGTTCCTTCATGTTCCGTCATGTTCTGTTAACGGAACCAGTGTGGTGGCTTTTCTCAAATAACACTTTGCGCACCATTGCACGAATTTTTTGTTCCGTCACGCGTACGCACGACGGAACATCTGGCGGAACCTGTGTGGACAAGCCATAACGACCAAGTCTGCGACGCGACTCGACGCGACACACAGAAACGGGAGATGACCTGACTTGCGCACGGACGCATAACGCATGCGCATGCGGTGTGCGGTGCAGCCCCTGTTGCCTGGGAACAGAACACGCAACGCCACGTTGCACTTTGTACACGACGCAGCGCCCATTGCCCTGTGCTTGAGACGCAACGACGTAAGACGCATGCAGACCACGCAGCACCCTTTGATTGTTGCGCATCCATTCTTCCCGGCCTTTCACCGCCCTGGCTGTGTCCCTGACCACGCAATGCGTGTGTCTCGCGACACACATCAATACTGAGTCTCCTCCAGGCAAGAGAAGGACGAGAATACAGAGAGAGGAGGGGAGGGGCAGGGCAGACGTGGGGTGGGGTGGGGTGGGGAGCAGAGGGAGGCAGCCAGGGCGTTGGCAGGAATACAGAGAACACAGGGGAAGGAGCAGGGGGAGCCAGGGTGAAGGCAAGACACAAAGGAACAAACAGAGAGACCAGAGGGAGGGTGGGACCGACGGAGGGTTGCTGGGATGAGAAGGACGAGAATACAAAACACAGAGAGGTTACAACCCAGGCGGGAGAGCCCTGGGGCCGCGCAAGGACGTTCATACAGAGAGCTGAGTCGCAAGCAAAGAGAGGGAGCATGGGTGCACGCACAGCAGGTGCGGGGACCGACGTCCCACACAACAGAGTGAGGCCGGGACCCTGCAGGGGAAGGGACCTGGGACCCGGCCAGGGGGTGGACGTCTGCATTTGTGCGGAGGGGAATGGGAGTTCAGTGGGTCCCTGCGGTCTCCATCAATGTGCCCCAAGTGCCAGATCAATGGCACAGACAAGCAAAGAGCAAGATAACAACCACGTGTGGGACAGCCAAAAGAGGTCATTCTGGAAATCTGTGTCACTGATCTGGCAATTGTGGCGCTGCAGCCATCGCCTGATCAGCTGAATCTCTCCCAATGTCCCCCTCCCCCGCCATGTCTACCCTGGATCCCCCGCCCCTGGAGGGTCTCTATTGTTCGGAGACACAAAGCGATGTCAGCTGCAGCTGAGGCCGAGGCTGTCAAGGTTCGGTGAGAGACGCCGCGTCCAGACGCCACCGCGTCACACAGTCCGCCTCAGGCGCAAGCGGTTTTCACGTAGGTGACGTGCGCGGTTGTTGTTTGACGTCGGCGTCAAATTTAACATCAAACCCAATGGTGGTGTTTTGGACGTCACCCCAGACAACGACCTCGTGTCACCCAGTGTGAAGACCCCTTCGGGCGAAGGCTCCACCCTGTCTCAAGGCGGGTTCTCACTCAGTGAGGAGGTTCAACGTCTCTGAACAATTCAGCGTTGCGGTGCGAAGCGTTGGAGCCCCAATCGCAGAACAGTGGCTCAGTTCCACCTGATTGGCACAGCATGAAATGCAAAGCACAAGCCATGGCAGAGGTTTGTGTCTTCGTTTGAATCCGTGATGGCTTAACATGTGCGCTTTCGACACCTCTGCAGTGCTCCAGTTTGCGCCGTCAACATGAATGCTGATGCCAGTTCTTAGTTTGACCTCCATGGTGCGTGCGTCCTGCACACGACACCAGTTGAATTGGACAGGAACGCAACTTGTCAACCCTCCAATGCGAAACAGGGTTCCCCTGGGCAGATCTATTTCTCACTTGATTCATACATGAACCAATGGGTGGGTGCTCTCCTCCAGTCTTCTTCCTGTGCTCTGTCACACGAGGCTCCACGCTCAGCGTCCTGTCTACGAGGACTGCGACACAGAGACGTGAAGCGTCCACTGAATTTCCGGCCCCCGCCTCTCTCCTCCGGTGTGAACACGTCCCTCATGATGCTCCCGGTGTAACCCCCCCCTCCCTCCCTCCCTCCCTCTCGTCGCTTCCGGCGCCTCCGCTCCCCGTTGTTCGGCGGGGGAAGTGACGGAGATTCTCATTTCCGCGCGTCCGGTCCCTCCATCCCCGGTCACTCCCTCCCGGAGTTGGAGGAATGCGCATGCGTCATCCTCCCAAGGGGCGGGTCCAGCCGAAGGGAAGCGGAGAGCCAGGGGGCGGCGGAGAGGGACAAGGAGCAGAGGGAACGGGGGGGGGTAGGTGGTAGACGAGGGAGCAGTGGTGGCGCAGCAGTCCCACCCAGGGACAGGCTCAGCCCGGGCGTTTGGGACATTTTCTGGATATCAGGTCAGGCCTCCAGTGGGCCGGGGGAAGGAAACCCCAATCTGCGAGTCGGGGCCAGCATGGTTTTTCTCAGCTTGGCGGAAAGGGGTTGCAAATTGCCCCACGACGAAAAGGAAAGCATCTGTGTGACGTACGGACCGTAGATTTTCACATACTCACTCAACACACACACACACACACACACACACACACACGAACGCACACATGCACACACACACACACACACACACACAGCAAAAAACGTGACAACCACATTATTTCCGCCGAAGACTGTCGCCTCTGTCCGCCTGTCAAGGAAACCGGAAGCTGGAGACGGCTGAATCGGAAGTGACTTCTGAGCGCGGGTCTCGTTCTATTTGCAGACTCCGAAGCTGGGCGCGCGGCCGCGGGGACGCCCCCCGATCATCAGTGCGGACGAACCCAAGGTGAGAATGAACATACCCAGCTGCAAAACTCAATTTTAATGCAACCTGCCAAACGAAAAAAAACAGCTCTCGTGACGCAGAATTTGGGAACAGTGAAAGCATGCAAAAAGGCAAGGAAAACATTGTGCCCGATGGCGCACAATTAAATTCGCAAATTAATTTTTTTTCGGGTGGGGGGCGCCCCTGGATCCGCTCCAGATTTTTGTTTCACTGACAGCTGCGGCTGTGTGTTCTTTACACACGGGCCCCCTCCCCTCCCCCTCCCCGTCCTCCCGGGGAGGGGGGGGGCTGCGACACGCACACCGCTGCACAACATTTGAGTGTTGAGGGAGGTACGTTCACACCGGATGGAGGCTGTCATGCTTTCAAATTTGCCCCTTCACCTCCAAATGTATCTCGAGCTTCCAAGGATGGGTTCTAAGGCCAGTGGCCACGAAACGTTTTTCACCATTTGTAACTTCTGCTTGGCGCTGATTGAGCACAAAATGTGCGCGAGGGAATTCTGAGACTCCTGCGCCGGCCGGGGTCGCTTCCTGTGTGAGCGGCACGTTGATTGGCGCAGCGGCGCCCGATGTGACGCCCCCGGTGTGGGCCCGGCCCGCAGCTGTTTCAGAACCTGAAACACCACAGACAAAGGGCCAATTAACGAGGTTGTCGTTCTTCTAAATGAGCGCACAACGCTCTGTTGATTCGTTGAGCGACGCGCGAACAGCGATGTGAGCGATAAATGGGGACAGGATTTTTTTTTTCGCGTGTGGTCCCGAAGGGTCTCGACCACACGCTTAGTGTAATCATCATCAGTCTGTATGTATATGTGTGTGTGTGCACAAAAGTGGTCCCAACCCAGGGGGTTGGGGGTTGGGACCACTTTGGGTTCAGAATGGTCAGGGATGGTCAGTGATCATTCCTAACCATTTTTGAAAAAGTGGTCTCCCCCCCCCCTGGGTTGGGACCACTTTTCAAAAAAGTTGCCAAATTGCCATATTTTGCTTCTCACTAAAATTCAGACCATTTCGCACAGTATTAAGCGTGCTGGGAAGGGTGGATCTAGAGGAAAGCATCTTTGATCCGAACAGGGAACTGAATCTGAATCTCAGTCTTGTCGAAGTTTGACATCAGGAGCACAAACCAGGGCGGGGGGGGGGGGGGTTGTTTTTTTTTATTTAAAAAAATATTAAAAGAAAAAAAAGTTTTTT
>JAAUXT010073506.1_pt1 | contig 14574 bp, 14 predicted proteins | sample 7278171 | NCBI WGS metagenome assembly JAAUXT01 (sample SAMN14350112, study PRJNA611818) | marine sediment metagenome | isolation source: surface marine sediment (1.8m) | place: French Polynesia: Moorea | collected 2018-08 | reverse complement strand
GCGTCAGCGCCCCCCCCCCCCCCGGGTTGTTGGTTTCGCGTTCGGCTCTGTTTGCTGGAAACCCAAAAACTGAAAAAGATTCTCTATTTTCACAATGCCTATTGTGTGCGCACGTGAATGACCCAAAATCACGGAGAGATCACCCAACATGGCGGAGATCAGATTTCCAACTTCACAAAGAATATTTTTGCACTTTCACATTGACCAAAATGGCTGTGTTTTTCAGGGAAAGGTGCGTGTTTGGTCCGGTTGGAGTTTCACAGGAAAACAGAAACCTCAAGGGGATCCAGGGGGTTTGACCCCCACCCCCCTTTTCCACGAAACAAAAATTGTGCTTCCTGATTTTTCACCGCAGGGATAGGTTTATTATTCTTTTCATTTTTAATTTGGCAGTTAAAGTTCTTCCAATTGGTATCATCTGAGACGCACACACACACGAACACAAACACACACACACACACACACACACTCTCTCTCTCTCTCCCTCTCTCTCTCACACACTCTCTCTCTCTCTCTCTCTCTCTCTCTCTCCCTCCCTCTCTCTCACACACACACACACACTCTCTCTCCCTCTCTCTCTCTCTCACACACACACACACACACACACACACACTCGGTGTGTTCCACTTGCCCGTTCGGCAAGCCCTGGCTGACTTCGCCCCATGTCAAAATGCAATTGGGCTTTGACAATGTTGCACCTCAGGGTTAGTTTTTGGTTATTGTCTTTCAATTTCTGTTTTGGAAAACTAAGTTGAGACAGATACACAGACACACACGCACACACACATATAATTCCCCCCACACACATTATGACACACACACTCACACACACACTCACACACGCTCACACACACACTCACACACACACTCACACACACACTCACACACACACACTCACACACACACACTCACACACACACACACTGACACACACACACACTCACACACTCTCACACACACACTCACACACACGCGCACACACACACCCTAACCCTAACGCCCTGTTCCCACCTCCCCCTCCACCAGTCACACACACACACATACACACACACATACACACATACACACACACACATACACACACATACACACACATACACACTCCCCAACGATCAATTAACAACCAACACTGACGCCACCTCGACCGACCCTTGATCCACCGGCTCAGTCCCCCCCCCCCCCCGAAGTCCAATCCTGGATCAGCTGGAGATCCACGTTCTTGAGCTGATCTGGATCCTGGACCCTATTGCTCCCCTCCCCCAAGCGCAAAAATGTGACAGGTCCCCCTCCTCATCCCAAAGTGAAACAGAACCAGAACGAGAGAACAGAAAACGAACGAATGAACAAAGGAAACTCACCATTGTGTGTCTTCTGTTTCTCCTGTTGTTCTTCTTCAGAGGCTTGTCCTCCAGTTAGATCCTGTTCTCCTCTGTACCTCAGAAGTTCTGAGATGTGCGTGTGTGTTTGTATGTATGCGTGCGTGTTGATACCTGCAGAGTCCACACTGCGCCACCGTTCTGTGATCTTGACGAGTGAAGTGTTTGAAGCTGGTTGGATCAGCTGATTTTGTTTTGCTTTGTCTCTTTATCTTGGGTTGTGGTTGTGGTTGTAGAACTTTGTCCCTGGTTATTTTCTGTCAGTCAAGCGTCTCAAAGAAAGTCTTTTGTCTGTGAAGAATTGTTCACCTCTTTTGGCAATTTTCTCTCCGAAATTTCTCACGAAATGAGGCGTGGTCAGATTCCTTTGTTCTTTCCTTCTTTTGTCTTTTCTTCCCTTCTTCTTTCCTTCACTTCAAAATTTCAGGCAGCTCAATTTTCAAGAAACAGCAAAAAAACTCACTGCTCATGCAAACTACTCGTCCCCACAACTCATACACAAGTTTCCATGACAACTATGTTGAGTAGCCAATGCCAGTCGCGTGAAAACCACAAAATAAAAGGTTCTGGCTTCAGTTGTTTGTAGCTGCTGCTTGTCGCCCTGTCTGAAAAGCTGTTTAAAAGTTCCTTTCTTCCCAGAATAATAGGTATTGTGCTTCAGAGGTCTGTGAAAAGAGCTGTTTCTCACACTCAGTAGCTTCAGTGACAGTCGCAGTCCACGCCCCCGCGTCACGTGGTGTGTGTGACGTGCGACACATGAGATGTGAGGTGTGACATGTGATGTGTGATGTGTGACATCATGTGTGAATGTGATGTGTGACATGTGACATGATGTGTGAATGTGATATGTGACATGTGACATGATGTGTGAATGTGATGTGTGACATGTGACATGATGTGTGAATGTGATGTGTGACATGTGACATGATGTGTGAATGTGATGTGTCTCATGTGACATGATGTGTGAATGTGATGTGTGTCTCATGTGACATGATGTGTGAATGTGATTTGTGTCTCATGTGACATGATGTGTGAATGTGATGTGTGACATGTGACATCATGTGTGAATGTGATGTGTGACATGTGACATGATGTGTGAATGTGATGTGTGTCTCATGTGACATGATGTGTGAATGTGATGTGTGACATGTGACATGATGTGTGAATGTGATGTGTCTCATGTGACATGATGTGTGAATGTAATGTGTGACATGTGACATGATGTGTGACATGTGACATGATGTGTGACATGTGACATGATGTGTGACATGTGACATGTGCAACACATGATGTGTGATGTGACATGTGATGTGATGTGTGACATATGATGTGTGATGTGACATGTGATGTGTGACTGTTATATGTGGGGTGCCATGTGACATGATAGTACATACTTATGACATGTGGCAGGTGACGTGTGATGTGTCACGTGAGACGAGCGACGTGACGCATCTTCCACCCGTATGGACTGTGGCTGAAAGTCCCTATTGACAAGAGTTCCCGCCAAAACCTTCCCGCCAAAACCTTCCCGCCAAAACCTTCCCGCCAAAACCTTCCCGCCAAAACCATGCGCGCCAACACCACAGCTGTTCAAACGCAGCGCAGTGTTCGGACAAAGTCCAAAGTGACACCAAAGGCCTTGCACCACTCTCTCGTTTGGTTTTTACAAAAAACACAAATTTTGCAGGTGAAAATAGCTTGATTCGTCTCAGGGCTACAAGCACGCAGGTTTTCTTCATCTACTGGTTGAACTTTCTCTCTGCCTCCTGTCTCTCTGCAGTCAACTTCCATTTGTGCCAAAGCAGCTTCCCCCCACTCTCTCTAAGTGCGTTTTCTGCTGACCTTTTTTGACGTGCGTGTCTGCCAGCAGGTGTTTCGGGAAAGTTTTACAAATGGCAGACGTACGTGTAGCCCTGTACAATTTACGTACCCAAGACGAGCACCCAGATGTCAGAAAATCTGGATTTGTGTTGCCTAAGATTTCTACGTAAAAAGCACAGCAGGGCATCTGGAATTATTTTGTAACAAGTTCCTTTGTTTTGGCCAAATTGCATCAAATCTCAGCTCCTGGATAATCTGTTGTCTCCCCCTTCCCTTCTACCTCTCGCTGCACACGAGTCAAAATCACGTGTCATTTTCGTGCGCATGTGCAGCAGGTCCTCTTCCCTCACTTCTGGTTCCAAAAGTTTCCGTCGCGCAAGCAAAGCATTTCACAACTCTGTCTGGTCTATTCAAAGTCTTTTTATGGATGCTTTTGGGAGAGAGTTCAGGTTTCCTGCTCTTCAGATTCAGTTTCCAGCAGAAAAATGGAGAAATGAAAAAGAGCGCAAAGTTTTCAGACTTGTGCACCAGAAACTAGAGCTGCACCTGATGCCGCTTCGTTTTGAATGAACTCAAAACCTTGTGTTTTTGTTCAAAGTGGCTCGAGTTTTGAACCAGCTGCTTCATAACATGATATGCTCATGCTGCATTGTTGTGTAATCGAACCATCGTTCCGCGAACCATCGTCACTCGGTTCGACTACACATGTTCTTTCCCGCTCTCCTCTGAAGCTGCACCTGTAGCACAGCTTCAGACCCCGGTTATAAAACCACCTGTGGTACTGTTTTCTGGGCTTCTTACCCAAGGGGCTCAGGTAAGTGAAATAAATCTTTCCTGCAACACACGTATGTGTGGCTAGTTTATGCGACCCGGCCAACAGAGATGGGAGACCCAGCTCCCTTCTCTGGGCGAACGCTGCAACAAGGCTCTGCCAGCTGATGGCTCTGGAACGACGCTGGTATGAGCACCCCCATACATAACAGCACACACACACACACACCTCCTTTCCCCACAGCTTGACTCTCAGGGACTGATGCCTCTGCACCCTCACACTCCTCCTCCTCCTCCTCCACACACACACACACACACACACACACACACATACACACCATGCCAGTTGCTGCAAAGTTCCAAACCTCCCCTGTGCTCTGGGCATGCCAGGGCAAAACCACCAAGGTCATTTGTATCAAATGCGGTAGAACCCGTTCTGAAGACCCCAGGAAAAGTTTAAATGGTACCCGTTACCCAAATGAAGGGGGCTACATTGTATATAGCATTGTGGACAGGGAGAAATGTCCACATCCTCTTGACATGCGAGAGGGAGCAAGGTTGTTGTTGTTGGGGGGGGGGCGGCACTCGACCTTGTCACCACACGCAAAATTGGCCCCTGGATCCACCCACCTAAAAGAGGGCGGGGTCATTACCTCAGGCCTCCTTTGACTCCAACATGGAACACAAGCGTCAACTCCTGCAGCAACGAGACAATTTCACACCCGCCAAGATCCAGACCTGACCTTGGCTCCTGGATCCGCCCACCCACAGGTGGGTGTGTCCTTTACCACAGGCCTCTTCTCTCACACAGAAGACAGCTCACTCACGTGACATGGAGACAACTTCACACACGCACACACAGGAACACACACACATGTACAAACACACAAAGGGACGGAACACACTGTGCCACACCGCACCACCCAGACAGCTATCAAGCTCACTCTCCGCCATGTTGACCAGTCCTTCACCACCACTCCCCCTGGTGATCCGCCCCCTCCCATCACACCTCCATCCAGGGTGCCTTTTACCACACAGACACCATGCCCACAACCGAACAGACTTTGCTTCGCATGGGAGCAGCTGCGAAAAACCTCCCTGCAGGTGGGCGGGGCTTTTACCACAGGCCGCTTCTCTCAAGCAGAAAAGAAATGCCCACTCACGTGACATGGAGACAACTTCGAACGTGCCAATATCCCCACCTGACCTCAGCCCCCCTACACTCCCCCGCACAGATCCACTAGAGGGCGGGACCGTCCCCACTACAGAGCTCTGACTCCCACAATGCATCATACACGCACTCACGCAACAAGGAAAACAGTTCGCACCTGTTCCAACTGGTCAATGGTCAAAATCCCCAGTCAACACAACACGCACGAGTTTCTGTCATGTTGAGAATTATTGTTTCATTCACAGGATTTCATACAATTCATGTTCATGGAGGAAATAAAACAATAAAATTCACGAAAACACTTCTGGACTTTGGGTCATCAAGAAGACAAGATGACAAAGAGCCTGTTTGTTGTCTGAAATCGAAATGACAAAGGAATGACAGAAAAAATTCATTGCTAGAGTTTTGCCAAACCAGGTGAGACAGTTTGTGGAAGAAACGCCCACCATAAGAACAGGAACCATGAACATCAGGAGCTGTTTTTACTGGAACAGTGATTTTTGGGCCCTTGGTGACCAGCCGTGAAAATCACCAGAACACTCTGGTTGCGTGTGTGCGTGTGTGCGTGTGTGCGTGTGTATACGTGTGAACTGCAGTGAACTTGACCAGAAAGGCACCTCACCCCTCAGCCACACCGAGTGCGCCAGCGCACACGCACGTCAAGGTCACAGCGCACCAAATGGGTCTCGCGTTCATCTGTGGTTGTGTTCACACTGAAGTGTGTGTGCACCACCATGATCACCCATGGGTTCCAAAGCCCAAGCATGCCCTGGCGCACGCGGTGTGGAATGTCATGACGCATGTGGTGTGACCGAGGGGTCAGACTGGCTCACCCTTCTGCTTTACTGCCCACTGTGGTTGTGTGTGTGTGTTTGTGTATGTATGTATGTATGTTGTGTGAGTATGTGTGTGTACACATGTGCGTCTGTGAGTGTTTGCTCGCAAGCTGTGGACACAGCATAGCCAGAAGTGTCCTTTTGAAGTTTCGAATTGAAGATTACAAAAGAGAAACAGAAAAGTGTATTGACAATTTTTCCTCAGCTTGGAAACAGTCTTCAGTATGGCAGAAAGCAGCTTGTGATTTTGTATGTATGTGAGGTAAGAAGAGCAAGAGGTTCCCATTCCAGAGTTTTGCAGGAGCTTGACTTGTAAAGGTCTTGCTCCTTGCATTCAGAAAATGAGATCAGTGAAGAACTTTTGACTAATAGATGCAGTTGGACAAGTAAGAAACTTACACAGAAAGTTTTGTCAGCAGAAAAGAAGTTTTAGATTTTCCCAGATAGCTTCTTGAACTTTTGCTCTTGCACAAGCTTTGATTTCAAAAAATGTTTCTGTTGAACTTTTCTGATGACTTTCATGAAATGGGAAGAAACTTTGTCTGAAAGTGATCCAGAAGACCAGTTGAAACTGATGTCTTGGCACACTATTTGTCAAATGTTTGGACAAGATCCTCCAGGGGAGAGTGCAATTCACACCTCATGGATTGTTCGTTTTGGAAATTGTGCACAAAGATTTCCATGAGAGGTCTGTCTTGTCACTGTCAAGGTCAGTCCTATCATGGTCAGCCCTGTCAAGGTCAGTCCTGGGAAGGTCAGTCCTGGGAAGGTCAGAACTATCAAGGTCACTCCTATCAAGGTCACTCCTGTCAAGGCCAGTCCAGAGTCACCTTCCACACAGCCAACTGTTGAGTTTTCAGATTCTTAACAGCCCGCAGACTTTTGGTCACAGCACTGAAACCTTTTCTTGTACAAAAAACTTCTTGAGCTCCCACAAGTTTGAGTATCAGCTCCGGGTGTGGCAGTCCAGAGGTAAGGCAAGACCTGCTGAGCCACCCTGCTGTTTGAGGCAAGAATCAGAAGAAATGACATCTGCGAAATGAAAGGCAGTTTGAATGGAAGAGAAACCTTGATGACACTCAAAAGAAAACATTTTTGTTTCTCAGTCAGGTGCCTCTCTTCCAGAAAACTCAGGAGCTTTTTTCTGAATGGAAAGAACATTAAAAAAGAAGTTTTCCAAATGTGTTCTGTTGCATATATGATGACAAATCTTCTTGATTCACAAAAAGTTGACAAATGTAATCATTCAGAGCATCAGCTTGTATGAGAAGTGACTTTGTTGAGCAAGGATATTTTGTTTTGTGCTGAAATGAAAAGATCCAAGAAGTGCCACAGGAGTTTGTAAACTGAGCTTCTTTTCCCCAATCTGATGGAAAACTTGTTGTGTTTCTTTCTTTTATGTGTCAGCTTTTCCACTTTCTTTGATATGAACCGCTCCCTCTGTTTTGTTGGTGATTTTGATGCGCATGCGCCTGTTTCTGGATTCTATGCGCGCACGCACCTTGCCACACCCAGCCACAGGGCAGCACAAGAGTTATCCAAGAGAGACCATGCAATCTGGGTGAGTTGTTCCTGGTCATTGGGGAGTTTTTCTCTCAATTCAGGCTTTTTCAATCTCAAGATGTACACCCAAAAAAACCATGCCTGTTTGTTGGCCAGTTTCTGGTGAAGACATTTGGACAGAGGGCAAAAGCTTATCTGTGTGCATGCGTGTGTGTCCATGTCTGTGTGTGAGTGTGTGTGTGTGTGTGTGTGTGTGTCCATGTCTGTGTGTGTGTCTGTGTGTGTGTGTGTGTGTGTGGCAGTTTCTGTTGAAAGTCTCTGTTTCTTTTCAGTTTTTTCTCTATCCAATGATGACCAACTACACACAAAACACCAACATATTTACCATGGCAACCGAGGACTTCAGCACCATCATCTCCTTGGCTACAACACTGAATGAAAACAACACTGAGCTCAGTGAGTTTAACACAACAGCAGATGTCGGTCGTGCATTGATACAAGGCATATTTCGACGTTCCATTGCCAGAAATGATGGATGGATAAGAAAACTTCAGCAAGCAATGGGAATTTTAGGAATTGTATCAAACTCTTTTACTCTAGTTGTCCTGATGTCTGACAAGAAAATCAGGCAAAAGATTCCAAATAAACTAATTCTTAACCAGGTAAGTTAAAAATTTTCAATAAAATAGAAATAAACAAAATTTGGCTTTTATCTGTGCGAACTCAAAACATACCCTTGTTCTTGCAGAGTGCAATTGATTTGGCTTCTTCTGTGGTCCTGGTTTTATTTTCCCAAATTCTAAATCGTCGAAGCAAAGTCTTTGGCAACACATGGCTTGGAAATCTGGAATGTAAGCTCTGGGGCTCCAATTTTTTAGCATGGGGAACATATCTCTCATCCACAATAAATTTGCTCTGTCTCACTGTGGAAAGGTAAGTCTTGTGGAGTCCAATGATGGTCCCTCATTCCTCATTCTCAAAATGTCATCTGTGTGAGTGACACATTTTCATTCCCAGGTATTTGGAACTGGTGCACCCTTTGTGGCATAGGGTTCACTTTAAAACTTCTTGGGCTCCAAAAATGATGGCATTTGCTTGGTTGGTTGGATGTGGACTAGAATTGCTCCTGAAAGCCACCACTAAAGTGAGTTTTGTTTGATCAAACCTTCATTCACATCAGCGCAAAGAAAGAAAATAACTTTGTGTATTTGCTCAATTTTAGGTGGTTGACGGAAGATGTGTGTTGCAGATTTTGCCCAATCAGACCTGGAGCACAACAGTTGGATTGCTGTCAATTTGCATCAAATATGTCATACCTTTGTTCATTATATCTTTTTGTTATTCAAGAATTATCTGGACTTTGTCATCCAGCCTAAATTTGAGACTTTCCAACACCAAATCAACCAATGGAAATGCCCAAGTTTACAGACTACAAATGGCCAGGAGAAATACTCTGAAAACTCTATTCATTGTTTCATGTTGCTTTGTTATATGTTGGTCCCCAAACCAGATCTTCTCAACCATCAAAGCCCTTGGGTATTTACAGAGAGTAAACATGCCTTTGTTCCTTTTTGCATACCTAAATTGCACTGTGAATCCATTTGTGTATCTGACATTTTACAAGGACTTTCAAATTGCCCTGAAGAAATTGCTGCCTTGTTTTAAACAAGATCCATAGTTCTCTCTCATGTCAGACTGCCACACTCAATGACAAAACAGTCAAGAGAACAAAGGGTATGTGTGTAGCAAGGTTTTGAGAAAGGTTCAGACATGAACAATTCAGATGAGCCATGCTGATGTGTGTAGTGATGTGTCCAAACAGATTGATCCACCAATCACAGCTTGTGAAGATTTGTAATGTGTTCTTCTGACACATGCTGCTTGCTGATGGGAAAAATTGAGAATATGTACCCTGGTGCTGTTGGTGGTTGTTGGGGTCTGCTCATTGAAATGTGTTTTTGGAGCTTTTCTCCTGAGTTGCAGGTTTGACAAAGTGAATCTTTGCTTTACAGAAGAAAATGTCACAGTGAGACAAATCCCTTCCTCTGCCCTTGATGTACTCAAGCCTGTGTATGCTCCAAATCTTGCAGAGCCCCTACCTGCCCTTTGCAAATCAAGTTTGCCCTACCCTCCCTCATTTCCTGCCTACCTGCATGCCTGCCTGGCTCCCTGCTAGCCTGCATGCCAGCTTAACTCAATCCTTGACTACCCCCTTTTCTGTTGGCTTACCTGTCTTGCTGCCTTCTGACCTTCCTGCCTCCCTGCCTGCCCACCTGCCTGCCTCCATCCACCTGTTGCATCTGTCTGTCCATCTGTGCTTCCCTACCTGCCTGCTTACCTGTCTGCCTGCCTGCCTGCCTGCCTTGGTCCCTCCCTCTCTCAATTGTGCAGTGCACAGAAATGAACGTTCTGTGGACATATCCAGTTGCCAGTTGAACAATTTGGTAACATCCTTTCTCAATCCATTTGTCAGAAACAATACCCCTGCCTGGTTTTAGTTCTTGCTTCGATATCAGATGCTCTGCTCTCCTCACAACATCCAGGGCCACAAAAGCATTGTGACATCATCAAGTCACCATTATGACGTCATAAGGCAGCTACGATGATGCCATATGGTAGCCATTCAGGCTTTCAACTGCTCTTCATTTCCGACACATTTCTTTCATCATCAGAAAAATACATTCTGGGCAATTGGTCAGTTCTTGTGTCAGTTGTGCTTTCTTGGACCCATTCTGAACTTGAGACGTGTGACACATATTGTTCTATCCTCGCAAACGTGAACTGGATCTCAAGTCAGATACAAGCATGTATCGATATTCCTTGCTTTGAGTGAGCTAGTGTCCGGCTGTCACAAGTCTGTGACAGAGTCCAAGTATGGTGACTTGGTCCGATAACCACCACAGAGACTTTTTGTGCCGAGCTGTGAGTTCAACCAGAGGAGATTGTACTCTGCGCCATCAATACTCACTGGGACTCACAGCTGCTTCCTGCCATCCAGTCTTTTACACTCAGCAATCAGCTTCTCATAGTGGACAGCTCATACATATTCATGCACAATACTCTGTTGCTATTATGGTCACGTTTCTTTCCAACAATATATCTTTCAAGTACAAGTTGATCCCGTAAGGAGATCCCTGAAAATGTAGCAGCATGTGTTCATGGCAAGAACTGACCATGCAACTTCCTATCACCACAGTCCTTGCAATATCACCCACTTGTGCAGAGAGCAACCACACTGTGGAAGTGATCATCATCCCCACACACCACAATTTGTTTTCCTCGGTCACCTGACACTAAGATTCTACCAGACATTAGAGAGTTTTCGATGCAAAACGCCGCACCATTTGTGATGGGTTAGACACACGCCCGGCCCCATTTCACGCGCCAAAAAAGTCCCAAAAAATATGGGAACCAATGCTTTAAAATAAAAAATTCTACCAGAAAAAAGTAACCATTCTTCTCCAAATGAAATACAAAAATGCACAAGAACATAAATGACAAAATACCAATCAAAACTTTGACAATGACCAGGTCTTTTTCTGGTAAAACAGCCATGGAAATGACACACGTGTCAATGTGGACTCCCGCGTGAAAAATGTCGGCGCGGACGTGTTTGCATCGAAACCTCTCTGTTGTGGATGCTTCCGGGGCACGGCAGGAGTCTGCGGTTAGGAATGACAAAACACTGTCCACATGTCCCGACGTTTATGTGGCGATTCTTGACCCTTGGTCCCATTGGACAACAACACCACGGGAACAACCTCACGCTGGACACACACACTGTCACACACACACACACACACACACACACACACACACACACACACAGAGCTGGGACTGTCTTGATCTCACAGGATTGTGGATTCAAACCAAGTGCCCAACTCAAGGAAGATCCAAAAAGAACATGCAAGAAACCATTCTGCAGATGAGGCAGCATTGCAAGAGGAACAACATAATTTCTCTCGGCTGTTCAACCAGTTCTGGAAAAGACCACAAAACAAACTTCATCCAGGGAAATAACAACACAGAATATATAGGAATTCTTTGCTTCCCTCCTTGTCTTCTTGCCTCCCTGCCTCCCTCTTTGCCTCCTGCCTTGACTCCCTGCCTGGAATGACACTGGTATGACAAAGAAGCCTGAGTCTCTTGCACAGCACTAGCAAATTTTCCACCATGAAACCATCATCTGTGGCAGAAAGAGAGCCTGAAGCTCCATGCCATAATTCAAACCAAGGTGCAACAGGAAACAGGAGAGAAGTTGACTCACCTTGACTCACTTGACCAACAACCAAAGCAAAGGTGTTGAGGGAAGCAAATTGTGTGTCACAATGCAGAGCCAAAAAGTATGCCAAAATGGCATTGCAGTGATTTGTGGGCTTTCCCGATGATGTCATAATGTTTGGGCTTGTGCGATTTGAACCTACAGCTCTTGAGAGCCTCCATTGCACTCCATTTTTATGGACCCAAAAGAATGGCAAGATACAAAAATAAAAGTATCAATATTCTTGTGTGTAATTACAAAACAAATGAACCCAAATCTATTTGTGTATCTATTTTGAATAGTTTCAAAAAGTCTCAAATTTACACACCATACTTTTCATTTGAAAAGCACTCAAATAAATACTGAAATTCATAAAAATAAAAATTTAACAATGCCATGCACAATTACATACAAATGAACCCAACTCTTACCCAGATAACCATTTTGAACACTTTCATAAAATGTAATATTTTAACACTACCTTTGACCCCACCTAATAACCAGGTAAAAAAATTTTGAAAATCAACAAAATGAATGCTCACACTCAAACCCCTGTACAAAAAACTACATTTCATCAAGATACTTCTTTCACCAAAAATTTGTTCTTTCTGAGATACAGACCCATTGCCACATAATTTTTGGCCCTTCTAAATTTAAACTTTTTGTCCAAAAGAACCCAAAAATTAGAACTTCCCAAAATCCTTCCTTGCACATAATCCCCAATCCAAATTGAACCAAAAGAGCCCAAAACTTAATCGATCCTCATATTGACCATGAAACTGCTGTACACATACTTTTTGTCAACCCTGCCTGTAGGTGCTTTGATTTTGGTTGCTTTGATTTCAGTCACTTTTTTCCAAAAGTGCCCAAATCATGCAACCTCCTCAAATTACCTAAAAACAGAATAACTTGAACAAAACTACACAATTCAGCAAGACATCATTCCCCTTTGATGGCTGCCTCCGTGGCAAATGGAAAACTGGTTTGAGAATGCTATGATTTGGGAATAGCAGGAGACATGGGTGTGTTTGTTTTGTTTGTGTGCAATTTTGTTTCTTTCATGATTGTGCTGCCATCTGACCCTTTTGACCTTCAATTTGTCTTGCTCATGTGTTGTCCTTTGTCCCTTGTGTTTCTCATGGTGACATCTGGGGGTCAAATAGAATTGAAGAATTGGGTTGTGTGATTCACTCTCACGTTACATCTGAAAATATAAAAATAACAGTTGAGACAGGTTGCTGCTGTCCCTGTTGGAATCCAAATTGACCCGAAGCATGGATGAGCATGTCAGTCATGGACTCTGAAGATCATGAACATGCAAAAGGCATCGATGTGAATGTCTTTCAGTCAAGAATAGAACACAAAAAAGCTCAAAACATTTCCTGTCCCAAATAAAAAGCAGAAGAGTGTGCACCAGGAACATCTCCAATGAGAAATTGTGGTGTTTTCTCAAATTTTGAAGCAGGGTGATTCCAACTGTTCTTCCCGTGGCCCAGGTGATGCAGGTCTGCTGAATCTTCAGCAACCATATTGTGAACAGAACAGAGACAACATGTATTTGTTTCAGGGACAGAGGAGTTAGCCAGTTTCATGCTGGGAGGAATTTCTTTGTTTTCAGAAGAACAGAAGTTTGAGGTTTGTCTTTTTAAGAAATTATTTCCGGATGAAAACATCAATGACCTAAGACACCTGCTGAAATTTCACCAGAAATACAAGATTACCAGTTGGCTGCCATACTGGCCAGGCCTTGATGATAGCTTTCCAATCACACTTTATTCCTTGATCCAACTGCCTATGTATTCTTGTTTTGGAAGTATGTACAATGCAGACTTTTCATTGACATTTCTTTGAAATTCTTTGAGTTGCACATCAGAATGTTGTTTGTTAGTTCTCATGGATTTTCCAATAATATTGAGAACAGGCAATTGGCAAAGGAAGGAGAAGAAGGAGAAGAAAATTTGAATATTTTGTTGAAGTTCTTAAATGAAAAATTATCCTGCAAATCATTCTCAATTCACTTCCTCTGTCATCTGTGAATCTTTCTTTCTCATCACAAAGTTTGTAAAATTATTTCTATGTTCCTATTCATTTGTATCACCATCAATGGATCTTTGTGTCATTAGGGAGACTCCAACCACATTGCCGATGACAGAGTCAATGGGATCACAAACATCTTGGTATTAAAAGGAACATTCAGGCAATGGAATCATGTTTCAGTTTGATTCACTCAGTGGGATCACTTACATATTGGTATTCACTTGGAACTGCTCACTCAGGCAATGAAAACACAAGCATAATGTTTGACTCATGTTTCAGTTTGATTCACTTCACAAAAGTAAAAGGTTAACTATCCCCAGCCAGGAGGAGACATTAGATGGTGAACATGAATCTTCAAACAACATGCACATCAATGATTCCAAATGCAAATATGGCAATGAAGATCTGGATAGCAGCCACATCAACTCCTGCAGCTTTTGGTGGTCATGTGATTGCCTCAACCCAAAACAAGACATGCAAACCAAGGGAACCTTGGCACACCTTCCACAGTGCTGTGGTCTACCATATGCTGTTGAGATGCACCATGTGACCTGTATCCAGCATCAGGGTCATTTATTCTGCTGAATATGAGTTCATCCAAACATTCAGGGACAAAACAGCACAACAGTGTGAATCTCATATGAAAGCAGATTTTGATGTGGATCTGTGGGTTGATGATTGCTCTCAAAAAAGAAATCAAACAATGTGGAGAGCCACTGGATGGTTTAATGAAAGTAGAATATCATATTTCATTGCACAGGTTGATATACTTTTATCTTTCTCTTGGCATGTGTTCTT
>JAAUXT010098758.1_pt1 | contig 14575 bp, 14 predicted proteins | sample 7278171 | NCBI WGS metagenome assembly JAAUXT01 (sample SAMN14350112, study PRJNA611818) | marine sediment metagenome | isolation source: surface marine sediment (1.8m) | place: French Polynesia: Moorea | collected 2018-08 | reverse complement strand
TGCCCCTGTCAATCGGAACACGGGGCCTGTCAATGGGGCATGGGTCTACCGGCCGTGCCCCATTGACACGTGTCAATCGGGCACGCAAGCCAATGGGGCATGTTACACCGGGTTGAAACGGAACCTTTGTGTGTCCTGCAGCCAATTAATATTTTGGGTGGTGACCTCCATGTGATGCAGCACGATCAATGGTCAATGACAATCGCCGTGTCAAGTCTCTCTGTCTCTGTTTACCATAGACTTGAGATTGTATTTTAAAATTTTGGATTTGTCACCAAATGTTCATTGTGTTCTTTCGCGCTGTTCAGGAACTTATTTCTGCTTCTCTTACATCCTGCGACAATTTGTGAGGCTGACCGCTTATCCGATTCCAGAAAGAGAACATATCACAATTCGCTCGTTTTTTTTTCTGAGAACTGCAACGGAATGAGGCACAAAGCAGATTCTTTGCAGGTTCTGGTCAATCAGAGCCACAACATCCCAAAGTTGTTGACTTTTGTTTCACTGCGATAGGCGCCGTTCCCCAAAAGCTTTGACAAATTTGTATTGTCATTTGAAGAGCACTCGAAAGGCTAAGCCTTTCGAAACGACGAGGACAAGGCCTTTTTATCAGCTTTCCCTCAATGTGAGAAGAGATACAACGGGCCGATGAGGAGATAGAAGGAGAAATATTGTTTGAATCAGACAGAGCTAAATTTTGATCGATCAGGAGAATGACTTCGTCGTGCAAGGATGAGATGGGAATTTTGGCTCAACCTTTGCAAAACCGTTCGGACAAAAAGACTGACTGACCTGTGGAGGCAAATTTCAAGTCCAGACAAACAGACAGCTGTCCCTTTCACTTCCATTTCAGTCTGCTGCCCTTGGAATTCAAATCAAAGAAAACGGTACACTGTACAAAGATTTGTGTCCTGTGGGGGCCCAACAGGGCAAGCTTCTGACTTGGCGCAGGTGCGCTTGATTTGAAAGAAGGAACGTTTGTGCCGACCAGCCGGTTAATTAAGAACCAGAACAAAAGGCTGATGGCCAAAGCGCGTCTTTCTTTCTTTTTCTTTTTTTTTTTTTTGGAAGAAAATGCCTGCGGGTGCCTGCGTATCCTTGTTGCGGTCGTTGTCCCGACTGGTTCGATGAGGTATCGATTGGTGAAGATGAGAGTGGTTCGAGGAGGAATGATGAGGTTTTGAGGAGAACAAAATGGCTTGTACAACACTTTCAAGCAAACTCTGATTTGGTAATTGTTTTTGTCGGACTGGACCACAGATTGCACAACTTTTGGCGAAGTTTGAGTGTTTCTTTCCGTGCTCCATTCAACAAGCTGTGCAGAGTATACCGAAGTTCTTGTTCGTGGGACAAACCCGGTGTGGTTGAATTCAGAAGCCATGAAAGACACTGGGCAATTTGGGTCTCACTCTGGGCCGGGAGTTCCTCCTCAAGCCTTGAGAGTAGATCTAAATGGAGGGGAAGATTTTCGACAAGTGCTTTCATGTTCAAGAAATGACGTACCCCGTGTGTAAGATTCACCTCAACTTTTGACACGAAAAAAAAATCCCGTTTTTTCTTCACACGAGTCGGTCGCTTTCAGGTTGCACTTTGTCACCAAATGGATCGATCCCCCCGAGAACTACGGTCAGTTTCTCACGTCAGTTGAGAGAAAAATCTCGGTGTGCCACGCCAATCATGCAAGTGCAAAAAACTGACAAATGTCCCGTGTCCAGCAATTGAACTTGTCATCTGTCTGATTGGTTGCTGATTTTGCTTTCAAAATGAGGAGGAGTTATCAGCACTGCAAATTTTCGTATTTTGTGAGTCACGTGCATTCGCAAAATTTTCCATGCCGAAAACTTCAGCGAACATTTGGACCCAGAGACTCCAAAGCCGCTGACACAGGAAGGTCCGAAGCAACATTGAAAACTTACGACTAATCTGGTACGTGTAAGTCTCATGCTTTCTGATTTCTTTTCAAACTCGGTCGGGAGGTTTTTTCGCGTGAATGTGATTTGTCAGGACCATCATTCTGGTGAAGATAAACACCGGACAGGACAAGTAACACAGTCGTTCTCGAAGCACAATGCTCTTTTGCAGTCTCATTCCAGAGTTAACTTGTTTTTCTAAAATGTGGAAGCCATCGATTCGCCCCCAAAAGGACACGACTGAATGTGTGTCGCAGTGTCCATGAAATATTGGTTTCATGGGATTGTTTTTTTCTCAATGAGCACTTCAATAATTCCCAAGGGCGTGCAACATCACAGAGATCAAGTGACCACCTGGCTTGAGATCCCACATTATGAATAAATTCTTTGTGAACAGAGCTGACAGTTTATGTCAGGAGGAGATTTTAATTCCCAAATGAACCCTCGGCCTTTTGTTCAAAGATTTCAAACGACGTTCCTCATTTTGTTTCTTCAACTTTTGTTCCTTCAGGCACATTACGTACTTCAGCCGAAGTTCTTGTTATGCTTGTACAGTATAAAAAGTACAAACGTCTTCTGTGTCGAAAACAGCATTTTTCAATCCTGGACGAACTTTCCGACGAAAGAAGTGATACCAGACAAGAAAACATTGTGCATGCAACTACAAGGGTGACAAATGCTTCTTCGTCTTGTCCAGTCTATATTTGTGCGCTTACAGCTGCAGGCCACAGACAATGGGTCTCGGGAACAAGGCTGGTGTCGGCGACGGCAAGTTTCGGGTGGATCCGGGGTGGTACGAATACGACGGGATGGTGATGACGTCGCACACGCCACCCGCTGCGCTCGACAAGGCGAAGCAGTTCGAGTTCCACGACGACGACGTGCTCTGCGCCTGCTACCCGAAAACAGGTCAGATGAAGATGTCCACACTTCCCTTTGTGTTTTGTGCCACAAAAAAAAGAATTTTAACGCAGACAAAAGTGGTACATGTGCAGGAAAGTGAACGACAATGGACGCCTCCAGGATAGCTTTGTCAACTGGTTATTTTTCATAGTGTGGTCATTTTATTCATTTGGTTGCCATGTTGTCTAACTTTCTCAAAATGTGTCATATATCTGGATGTCTCGTGCAGGTCAGACGTGGATGTTGAGCCTGCTCTACTTGATGAAGCACGCCGAGGAGCTGGAGGCGGGGCGGCCGCTCACGTCGAGTCGCGAGCTCGACATCCCGTTCCTCGAGCTCGAGTGGCCCGTCGGCTCCGGGCTCCTCATGATCGACGACCTCAGCAACAGACCCCCTCCCAGATACATCAAGGTGCGTTCTGTCTGACTCAACAGACGAAACACATTTCGTGCACAAAAATCACAATCACGTCACACACTGTCAAAAACAGAAAAAAGTTGCGGTCTCTGTGGACATATCGACCACATTTCGTGGCGCACCTGACAGCGAGTTTGCCAAGCGTTGAATGTTTCCCGTTCGTTGCAGACGCATTTGCCTGTGCACTTTTTTGAGGAGCAACTGGCAAGAAAGAAGACCAAAGTTATCCAGGTCATTCGTAACCCGAAGGACACCCTCGTCTCTTACTACCACTTTCACAGGGCAAACGAAGCTCTCGGCAGCTTTGACGGCTCTTGGCACGAATTCTTCGACCTGGTATGGAGGTCATTCAACCTGAAGCTCCAAAATACGCGCATGCAATATTTTGTCATGCAGAGCTGTGCTTCTGTTGTTTGTTGTTACCAGTTATTCTTCATCTGCATACGACAGGTGAAGGAAAACGACGCGATAACCTGGGGCGACGTGTTTGAACACACCCTCGGATGGTGGAACTTGGCCAAGGAGCGCGAGAACAACATCGTTTTTGTCTATGAAGACATGAAGAAGGATTTGAAAGTAAGCTTTGCCTGGTGAAAGTGTGTTGTTTGAAATCTGCAGCAAGACCTTCACAGAATTTTCTATTGTCGTGTTTAAATCCATTTGGGTCTGTTCATTTTCATCGACGCTGATTTGCAGTTGTTTCTTGATGGACAACCCCTTGTACACCAGAGGAGTTTCACGATTTTAGCGTTGTGAGATTTGTAAATGTGCACGCTACGTTCTCGAAGCGTAAACCGCTGCATTCCTTTACTCACGTCTTATGCACGAGCTGTATTGCTGCAAATCACTGTCGCATTAAACTCTTGCCGCGCAGAGTGAAAGTCAGAACCTTCCAAACCTTCTGAGTGACAAATCTCCATGTGACACTTAGACTCAGCTTGCCCACATTTTTTACTGGAAGCGTACCGGTACCTTTTCCGCAGGCGACAGTTGAGAGACTTGCGACGTTTCTCGGGAAGCAACTCTCCGAACATGTCGTCGACCAGATTGTGCACAAGGCAACTTTCAGCAACATGAAGAAGGACAAAGATCTGAAAATTCAGCAGGAAATAGACGAAGTTCCCAGTGAGTGTTTCACTTGATGTGATTCCTCTTCGGTTTTGGAGCAAATGTTCTTGCTTTGAATGTAAAAAGTCATTTGCGCAAATCATGACAATCAAATGTACATTTTTGATCACAGTTTAGATTTGTTGTAACCAGAAAACCAAATGTTTGCAGAAACAGCTTCGCAGCCGAACCCGGGCATGAAGCGCTCGACGTCGGCCCCATCCTGCCTCATCTGGTCCAGAAACAGGAGGAAAGAAAAGGTGATCATGTTGTGCATAGCCGACTTCGTTCCGGCTCAAAACAGTCGAGTTCTCAGGCAATGTTTCTTCAGAAATTTGTTTCTCCTGAAAAAGACAAGAGTTCCTTGTCTCAAGCGACTGTCCGAGTTCGTCTTGTCATGTTCGCGTTGAGACGAAGCGTGTTCTCATCGGCTCCATCCTGCGCAGGTGGCTCCGTTCATGAGGAAGGGCGCGGTCGGGGACTGGCAGAAGCACTTCACCGAGGAGCAGAGTCAATTCGTCGACAGAAGGGTGAAGGAACTGCTCGAACCGGCTGGCTTATCCTTCACCTACACCTTGGATGCAACGGTCGCGTGAAGAGCCTCCGCTCTTTGCGATGTTACTCGTTCTACCCTCACACACGGAGAGAAACTTTGCCCAGCAACTGACTTGTCTTCGCAAACAGTGTGCATGACAACGTTTCACATTGAAACCCTTCTCTTTCTACACTTGTACGAAACCGAAACACGACAATTCTCCTCTGAATTCTGAGAGCTTCACTGTTTCATTTGTCACAATTGTCATCACCCAACATGCAGACAGCTGTGCAACAAAGTCTTGTGTGACTACGCCCCATCAAAGGGAACCAAGTAAAGATACGGACGTGGGATGGGTGGGTGCCTCGTTTGCCTCGACAACCTGCATTGGAACATTGGACATAAATGGTTGCGTCATGGTCAACAACAATTGACCTGTCACCCGACACGTCGTGCATGTGAGAGAGTAACTGAAACCAGCAAGGATTCAAATAATCAACTCAGGTTGCTCGGCAGTGCTCCTGGTTGTATTCAAAACAATTTCGTCTTGTTGAAATTCACACCACTGAACTGAAGACTCAATACGCACCATTTCAATTGGAAAGCAGAAGTTCACCAGAATTGCTTCACTTTGGTTCTGATCTTGCTCTTCACTTTCGTTGGAATAAAAAGTCACGGGTTGACGAAATAGATGATTTTCAAGACTCCAAAGCAAAGCAATGCACAATGTGGAAGATTGTTTGGATTTTGACTGAACTTTTGCTTGTTGCTCCCTCAGTGGAGAGCACTTCTTCATTGCTGTGTGAGTCAGCGTTCTCACGCGAATGCAGATCTATCTGCACTTGCACCGGCACTCAAAGTACACAAGCAGGTGGACAGGGCGCCACGGCAGCGCCAAGTTCGGAGAGCACCACAACGAACATGGAAAACACGGCGCCTGGTTCACACAATTCAACAGACACCACAAGTCAGAGCTCGCCCACTGACTACAGCATTTCTGTTTCGAGTACGGTGAGCTCAACAGCCGAGGAGACAGGTATTCTCACAACGACTCACGCTCAGAGCACAGAAAGTACGAGTACAACTGATTCCCAAAGCATTGAACCTCACACCCAACCAAGTTCGAACAGCACTACCCCAGCCACGGCACACACAGAACACAGCAGGACCACCATCCATGAAAATACCAGCAATGCGCAAACTTCAGAGTCTCCTTCTGGTTCAAACACAACATCAGTTTCATTGAGCAGCACTGAAAGTGTGGAAAGCACTCAAGGATCAAGTGAGGCACACAATTTCACAACAGATGGTGAGGCTGACTCAAGCACAGCTGACACTACAACTGATTCACCTGGAACTGAACCCGCTGCGACCTCACCAAACGAAAGCGAATTCACCACTCAAAGCACGAGTTCAATAATTGCAGATGAAACAACTGCTTCTCAAAGCAGTTCCACCACGGCCAGCAGCCCCAGTGGTCTCCCTTCTGAGGAAAGCAGTCCAAACACTGAAAATACCAGGACTCAAGAAAACGAGATGAACACTGATTCTCAAACTTGGTTCACGACAGGCACAACAGTCAGTGATGATATTACTGGCTCCAGTGAAAGCAGCGAGTCCAGCACCAGTACTTCAAACACTCCACATTCTGTTGGCACAAGTGGCGAGAGTTCGTTTAGCACCAGTACTTTGTCCATTTCTACTCCAACCTTTTCAACAAACACTCGAACAACATCAGAAACAAGTTCTGCGGGTTCTAACAGCACCAGTAGCCACTTTTCGTCAAGCACAATACCAAATCCCAGTGCTCAAAGTTCCCCCAGTTCCAGCGATGAAGTGACATTGAGTTCCCCAACAGTCACATCGGGCCCAGGTTCTTCTGACATGAGTAGTGCAAGCACCAGAGCCAGTACACAGAACTCTACCAGCTCCAGCAGTTTCAGTGACAGTGAAACAACAACTCGAATGGTTTTGAGCACCACCGACACGTCCACCCATGAACCGGACCAAACAGGAACAACCAACAGTTTCAGCACCACCACTGACAACACAATGACGGCCAACACACAAACCACATCCGACGAACTTCAGACGACAACACTGGATGCTGTCAGCAGCATCAGTAGCAGCAGCAGCAGTTGGAGCTCGACCGCAGGAGAAACAGACAGGGAGACGACATCAACTGAGGCGACAGCGACGCATTCTCTCTCAAGCGACTCATTCAGCTCATCGACAACGACAACAGTCAGCTTTGAAGAAACGGACAACAACGCAAGGAGTCCGACAACCACAGACGAAGCCAACTTCGAGACGACGTCCACAAGTGCGGCACTTTCTCGTTCTGCTCCGACGACCATGTCCAGCTCAAGTTCCACCGATTCTGGGCACCGAACTGAGCCGGACTCAACGTATCCAACAGAAAGTTCACTCCGGCCTCCAATTCCAAGCCGACGGACCACAACTGTTTCCGCACAGCCTGCAGGACCCCAACCGGGACTGGGTGACACACCACAGAGCGGCGACCCGGGCCCTGGTAACACCGCAGGAGCTGAAGACACGGGTGACTCAGGAGACGCACGCAACTCCACGGGTGTTTTCCACAATCGAAATGACAACGATTTTGGATCACATGAATTCGGGAACTACTCCATGAATGAGAACGGTAGCATCATTTACATTGTGAGGCACAAAGTGACCGTCGTTTTCATTGCTGTTCCGGTTATGGGTGTCTGTTTTGGTTGTGTCATTGTGGTCGTGTGCGTCGTCAAAAAGAAAAAGAAAAAGAAGAAACTTGAAGAGGACTTCGGATCTGTTTCCTCGTTTGTGGCCACAGCCGGAGAGAAAGTGCCACCCTTTGGTGACGAGATCGTCGTTGTTGCTGAAGGCTCCGAGAAAGGGAAGAAAGTCAAATCTCAAAGAAAGGGTCTGTCAGCAACGGTTCACCCGAGTCCAGTGGCTGAGGAAACGCGCTTCCAATCTGAGGACAACATGGTCAACGAAGTGCTGGAAAACACCGGGAGTCAAAAGGTGTTCGAAAGCGGTCAAGGTCCGCCTGCCAGGAAACGATTGATGGACGCAACGGGAGTCAAAAACGAAACAATACAAATGAACAGGATGGACGTGCAGCTTGAGGATGTAAAAGATGTCGAAGATGCAATCACATCTCCACAAAGAGCGACTGTTGACGTCCTGACTAACACGGGCGAAGGAAATGAATGCGCACCAGAGCGCCACGACTCCGTTCACACAACGCACCTGAGTGAAGAAGACTTCGCTGAAATTGCGAGATTGCAAAGGGGAGCAGAGAACAACGCTGACATTCTGAGAAGGCTGAAAGGGGTTCTGAACAAAGTGTTGAGAGAAGAGGTTGAACGTGAAAAAAGAGCCCGACTCTGGGAGCAAGCTGGAGCCGAACAACAACCAGAGACCCTCACCAGGAAAGAGCTCGTGGAATCACAAAAGGCTGTCGATCTTCTTCTGGACAGTTTGTGCGCTGAGCCTTCTCGAGAGAAGCCGAAGATGCAGCGGGACAATGACACTGACGGCGAAGCTCGAGCAGAACCTGAAGAGACTCACACGCAGGGTTCATCCACACTTGACGCAACAACACCCACCAGCTCTCCAAAAGAGGTCGAAGAAGAAGAAATCGTTTGCAACCGCAATTTGTGCAGAGCTTATATTTTGTGGCTTGTCAGATGCAAGGAAGTTTGCAAGTGTGGAGCCTTCAAAGACAATCCGTTTTTGAAAGATTTCAAGCTTATCGAGAAAAAACTTGTGGATAATGCCGATCAATATGTCAAGGTGGAAGAACCAGAAAACGAGCACAGAGAGCTGGGGTTTCGGGTGGACGTGCTTGGCGACTCTTGCAGTTTTCTGGATGCAGAATTCAAGAACAATGCACAAAGAAACCAGAAGTTTCAACACGGAAAATGGGCGGAAGCGTGCGCCCAAGGAGATCATTGTGAGAAACCTCACAATCAAGATCAGAAGCGAATAGAAACAGAACAAGCTGTTCTCAGTCAGCCACTAGAACTTGAGGAGGAAGAACCAGAAACCGTTGGACAAGAAGGCACGAAGATTCAAGGGGAAAACAAGAGATTCGTAGATAAAAATTGGACGGTGCCCAATGGGAGACCAGACAATGGAACCAGATGCGTACAAACAATTGAGAATGTGTGCAACCAAAGACAACCGACGCAAAACGGGCTGCATCCGATCAAGGCGGGATCAATCGAAAACAGAGACTTTCCCAAACAGCTGGGAATCGAAACAGACAACAGCGCTGGTGAAACAGATGCAAATCAAGTGCTCAAATTCGCAGAAATGATGGACCACAATCAACCAAATGGATCCTGTGGAGTTCAATCGTCCTCACACCACGCAACATCTCATTCCGACGAGACAGATGAAGCTTCTCCCTCAGACAAATCATATCAGGGCCGGAACCTGCCAAACAGCAACACAGTAAAAGATTGTGACCATCGCGACAGTGCTGAGGCTCCGAAAGAAGGTTTTGCCACCAAACAGCAGGCAAGCAAAACTGAAATGAAGGAACCAAACGCGCCAAAATTTTATGGTCGAGGTTCTGTTGAAGAACCCAGAACACAGGCCGTGGGTCAAGAACCTTCTCAGCGAAGAGCAGCTCAAGGACCAGGTACGAGTACAAATGGCACAAAAGACAATTCAGATGGTTCACCTGATTTCTCAGGTGACTACAAACCAGAAAACAACACAGGAATGGGAAATTTGATGACTGCATCAAGTCCGGCGCCTGAAGCGACATTGGACCCAAGACAAGGAAGAAGAACGTCTGGAGACCCACGACGGAAGAATTCTCCCACTGAAGACAGGAAAAGCTCATTGTCCCCGCCACAATGGGTCAGTGCCGTCAGAAGAAGCAGCTGCGGTGACATTGGCAACAGATTTCAGCCAAACCTTGTGTTTGTCAAGGGAACTGAAGACTCAACTCAAGGAGAAACGGTCGCAAGGCGTCACTGCAACACAGAAAATCTTTCCACATTTGCAGGTGGAAAACTGAAGAAACCTTCCCCAACTTCCACAAAAATCGAAGAACAAGGTGATCAAGAAAGTACTGGTCAAGACGACGAAAAGAATGCTCCGCTCATGGACCAAGAAAACCGCATTTGGCAGAACAATCTGGCGCTCGTCGACAGTCTTTCACCAGAACGACGGAGAGTGGGACCTTTGTCAGGGCCAGGGCCACAGGGCCAGGAAAACAGTGCCACACATGGGTCCGCCCAAATGAAGAAAAAGCTCGTATCTGAAGGGCTTGTTGGTGTCCCTCTGTCATCACCAAACGGGAACAAAAGCGACAGAATGATCAAAGTAAAAGAAGCGCCCGAAGACACTTTTGGAGGAGCAACGGTGGTTGGATGTAGTCACTCTCGAGACCCAGGTTCCAGGCGTCACAGTGAAAACCCTGCTCTGAGCCGAATTCTTCCCAAGCTCAGTGAGCCTGTGCGAGATGTAAAAGGCAGATACAGCACCAGCGGCATGAACAGCCTGGAACCGGATTTTGCACGAGCCGAACCATCCTACAATGGGGAGACGCCAGGAAAATATGAGCGAAGGAAGTCTTTTCTCCCTGACCTCCAGAACACATGTCAGCGGAAGCAGTCTTGGACGAACATCCACAAGCACGAGGAGATGAGCATGCCACTGAAGACAGACTCGGATGATGCACCTCAACACGTACAGACCAGCAGGCATCCTTTGCGGGAACGACCAAAGGGGTCGGGAGCCCACAGCAATGAAGGAGACGCAATCAATGAAACGATCCAAGAAATTTCGGTTCTTCCGGCGCCGACTCCGACCTACGGAAGCTGCACGGTGATTCAAAGAGGAAGCAAAGCTACGTGATGATCCCAAGATTCCATGAAAGTGTGTGTGTGTGTGTGTGTGTGTGTGTGTGTGTGTGTGTGTGTGTGTGCTCGTATGTGTACGTGTGCACGTTTCAGCAACACAGTATTTTTCCACCGTTTTCGCCAAGTCGCCAGACTCGCGCGCAATACTCGTACTACGACGGTCTGCAGCCCAAAATGCTTTGATGATTACAATGCACCCTGATCTGCAGACTGGAACGAATTGTGAATCCATTCTGTGGAAATGTTCTGCTGTGGCACAGCTCTGAGTCGTGCACTTGATGATTTGTTGACGTTTCCCGCGTTCACTCATTCGCTGAAAGGTCAAGTGAAAATAAAATGTTTGCAGATGATTCAAGCCTCTTCTCACGCGAGATCTAGTTGCACATGCATGCAGCAGAAGTTATGATCAATCGCAGTTGGAGGGACCTTGGTCTTGACCAGTGTTGGACCTTCAGACGTTCCAGATTTTGGGGTGAACCAACTTCAGCGGGGTCTTTCGGGGGTTGAGGAGGCTTGACTCAATTCAGCCGCTGTGAATCTTTGCAAACTTCCCCAAATGACCCAGCATGCCAAAACATCACAAGAAGTCCGGCAAACGGACACGATGATGGTCGCGCGCACTTCCAAAAAAATTGAAATTTGAAAAAATTGGAATTTGTGAAGGGCACCAAAAATGAAGGGGGTAGAAGACCCATTTTCACTATCAAAGTACACCCATTTTGTTTTTTCAGTGCAGGTTGCTGCCATTCCAGCTGCCCACATGCATTGAGGGGAGGGGGGTCTGGCATAGGGGGAGGGGTGTCCGACAGAGGCAGAGGGGTCTCTGCAGAGGGGTGGTTACATTCCAAAGTGTGGACAGATGCACATATGAATGCTAAGGGTTTTGAAGCTGTCAGTGACACTGAGATGGCCGGCTATGGGACCATCAATGAAAGTTCTGACAGGCCAGGAGCTGCCAAGGACACCAAACATAATTTGAACAAAGAACCCATCAGCTATTTGTTGTGTTATTGCACCTCATCAGACAGGGATGCAACTTGGATCTCTCTGGTGAATTCCTAATTGCCCGAGCTCTCAGCCCTTTGGCTCTGTTCACAAAGCGCACAGGACTGCGCTGCCAAATTGACACTTTCATCCTCCATACAACAGGCTCATTGCCAGCCAAACACAATACCTACATTGATGTGACATTATGCAAGGCACATTTGCTTCTTTAGTACCATTAATCTTTTGTTTGGAAAGGTCCTGAAAGGCAGAGAAGAAAAGCCTGGCAATACAAGGGGCAGGAGCATACATCAAAAAATCAATGCCCTGAAAGGTCCCTTTCAGACCTGTCCTCTCCAGAGTGGCTTTCTCAAAAACAAACACACATTTCAAAGAAATCCACAGCAATGAAGGTCCTTTACCCCCAAACAGCAGTGTACATACATGTGTGTAGACAGGGTGTTTCACTCAGTGCGGGCTCAATGGCAAGCGCTATGGCAACGCAACATTCTTTCCATTTGTGGCAAAATTTTCAATTCTTTTTTTCAAAAGTGCCTCAGAAAAAGAGAGGAACACTTCTGTTTTGACCAAACAAGTAGAAAAAATCTCAAAACATGTTTTAGGAACAAGTTTTCTTCCTGTCAAAATGGCAGGAAAATCCTGTCTGCACACATGTGTGTAGACAGGAGTTGAGGGCAAACCACGCAAATCTTGATTGCACTTTGGGGGTTAATGGGTATGTTTTTGTGTATGAAATGAGAAAATGATCCATAATTTATTGCAGTGACAAAGGACATGATGGGCAGTGCACAATGTCATTGGGCAACTGGCCCAAAGATTCATCAACATACCTGTACACCCACCTGCACTTCTCTGTGGATTCTGCTACAAAAATATACATCTATCTATCAAGTCACAAGTTTCCTAACAGCAGCAAAGATCAAGGGAATTTGTTGCCCCTACACAACAGAGCTGCTAAAGTCAAAAGCCACCAGTAAATTCTGCACCAACTGGACCCAAAGGAAACTTCTGCAATAAGCTACACTGCATCAGATATGAAGACAGTCCAACTGTTTTCCTTCTTGTTGATGGTCACCTTGGCTGTAGCTACCAGTTTTACTCGACTCCATGTACTGAAGCAAGGGTTCCCAGAAGGTGAGTGGACAACTAATAACAGGGCAGCATAGTGTTGACAAGTTACAAAACTGATTCTTCCAGCAAACTGGTGTTGGTGACAGGTCACAAAAATATTTGACTCAGTACACACACCACAATTTTCAGAATTCTTTTTGTTCCTGTGCCCCAAAACCACAGGGCCAACACCAGGCATGCCTGCTTCCAATAAAAGAACACTTGCCCCTGATTCCATGTTCTCATGATGGAAGTGTTGTGTTTCCCCCAGGTGGAGCAAGCAACCAACTGTGGCTCCAGTTCCAGGCCACAGGACTGCAACCTGATCTGGGCAGCTATGTCACCCAAACTGCGCACAACAAGAAGCACTGCTGGATCAAGTGCCTCAGGTCAGCATCAAGCTGAGTTCATCCTGAACAAGTGCATTGGGCAATGCTGCACTTGGTTTCTGGTGGAGAAAAAAGGTGCATGTGGGAATTAAATGGGTCTGATATATGGGGACTATTTTCACACACAACCATCAGAATTTTTCAAATATATGTGTATGACCAGCACTGGCATGCTTTGGGCCACTTTGGGTCACACAGCTGCCTTAGGCTTCATGGGCTACCTTGCTTTGGCCTGCATTGTGCTTTGAGACCCTTTGGGCTGTTTTTGGCTGCACAGAGATAATTTGCATTCCAAAAGTGTGCCAAACATGCCATATGCCTCCCAGTCCAATTTTGTGCCCCTCAATTTGCATGCTTTAAAAACAAAGAACTCTTAGCTGTGTGCACCCATGGTGGGAAAATGAAAATATTCATTGGGTTCCAAAGAAAGTAGGAGCTATATTACACATCTTGTGTCCAGGTCAGCCGACTGTATGGGTGTCATCACAAGGCTGTCCTCATGCCAGTTGTGGACCTTCACAGAAGTGATGACATCAGCAAATCTCACAACTGAGTCTGACATCACACTCACATTGAGAGGTGAGATACCAGGGACAGTTTTCTTCACAAAACAATCTGGTGCTAAGATGAGTGTGCAGTTGGATATGAGGGATGTAGAGGTCTGACGTCAAAAATTCCACCATTGGCTTCAATGTTAAATTTTGACGCCGACGTCAAAAAAGATGACTGACCATCACCAATGTGAAAACCACTTGATGCGCGGTCCATGTGACTAAGTTTTCTGAAGTTTTTGTCCCTGGTGGAGTCTCTAGCAAATTCAGGATGGAAGTCAGGGGGCTCCAGGCTCCATCCCCTGGACCATCAAAGGGGATCTGCCCACTTATGCTTCTACTGACCCTTGGTCCAAGCGAACAAGCTAAAACATTTTGCCAGGTACCAGTTTCCTCAAGGGTGTAATATTTTTGTGTTCACATACTACTTACACCTCAGCTTCACGTTTGTTCCCACAGCGCGGTACGTGGGTTGGTTCTGGAGCCTGGTCACCTGTGACCAGGTGATCTCGATGCCCGGTGAACCCAACACCAAGGACTTCGCTGAGGACGCTACTCACGGGCTGCTGTCCCGGTGTAACAGGACCAGACAACGACCAGGACCAGACAACGACCACACTATTTGGTCGTTGTGTGGTCCTGAAATTTCAGGACATTGTGTGGTCCTAGACACATTTTCAGGACCAGGCAACGACCAATAGAAGTGGTCGTTACTCAGTCCTAGGACCAGACAATGACCATTGACATTAAGTCACATTACGGT
>JAAUXT010116136.1_pt1 | contig 14576 bp, 11 predicted proteins | sample 7278171 | NCBI WGS metagenome assembly JAAUXT01 (sample SAMN14350112, study PRJNA611818) | marine sediment metagenome | isolation source: surface marine sediment (1.8m) | place: French Polynesia: Moorea | collected 2018-08 | reverse complement strand
ACTTAGAAATTGTTAAACTCAAAGAAAAATCAAACCATCCTTGAAGTTTGAGACAAGAGTTGCCTGAATTATCTATATTCTTCTGCAATAAAGTTCAGCCAACTCAGTTTTTGAATACAACTTTGAGAGAGTTTTCTCTTGCTTTTTCCTTTTCTATTGTTAGTTGAGTCATTTAACATGGAAGATAAAGGGTACCTCTTTGCTCTTCCTCAAGGATTGGTGAAAGTTTGCACCCGATCCACACAAAATGCTGCCGAATCGGTTACTTAGATTGCCTGCCTCGTACTGCAGCGCAGTCGGGAGCGAAGCGTTTCAGCAACAAATCTCAATTAGGCAGAAGAAGGAGACAACCCGACGCTGATTGAGTGTTCATTTTGCGCCATGGCCCGTCTCACCGCAGGAGTGCCTGAACCCCGAGAAGCGCAAAGACTGCTGCTACAGGTGCAGCTCGATGCATCAACTCACACGATCAACGCCAACAACGACCACCACATCCACAACCACGACCACCACGATTCCTGGTGAGCAGGGCCTCAGAAATGTGACTTTTGTCTTGGTTGTTGTGGTGACTTCGCTGTCAGCCATGCAGAGTAGGAATTGAGCCAAACTCTGCAAACGGGGGTGAGGTGGGGTGGGGTGGGGTGTTAGGATGCCTTCAAGTGTTTTCTGAAGTAGCTTGTCCTCGAGAACAGACTCTCTTCTTCCCCAATGCCTGCGACCAACTGGCTTCCTTTTCCAATGTTGTTCAGCACAACGCTAACATTCTTGGATGTGTACACTTTACAGGCATGCGCAAAAGTAAGTGCGTTTTTTTGGGTGCATGCTTTGCTTGTTAGAGCGAAAATCGTGTTGCTTTGGACCCCAACTTGAACGAAAAATGCGAAGCCGCTTCCTCCCTTCCACTGTTTGTTGTCAGTACAAGTACCCGTAAACGCACTTGCTTGCAAGCTCCAGGCTCATGTGGCGCGCCAATGCAACCAAAGTTGTGCCATTACACGAGCAGAACGCAGGAACATCTTACGAGCTTGAACATCAATTTTTATTGAACCCAAATAACTTTCGTAGATGTCGTGAAAGTGTTGTGTAAATGTCGTGCTTTTCTGTCTTGTGAAATTGTTGTTGTTGTTTTTTCTGCAAAAAAATTCTTTGTCAGAATCGGTTCTCCGTGAACCACAGAGGGTTGGAGGCGTCATGACAAGGGCGCGAGCTTTGTACCGCGTTGTTGTTGTTTTGTTGTTCTTGATGTTGTTTCGTGATTTCCTTGAACAACAGACACAACAACCATCACCACAACAACAACCACTTCTCAGCCAACCACAACCACTGAACTTCTTTTTGTGGACGGTATGAGGCTTCTTTTGATGTCTGAAATGTTCGCCAAGTGTCCAAGAATCAGTACGCGGACACACAGATCTCCAGATGACAAACAGCTTCATGACAACTTCCAACAACAAATGTCTCCCACGAAATCATGTCACGCGCCATAGATGGAGACTAATTCTGGAGAGATGTAGCACATCCGCGTGGCCTTCTGCCTCACGTGGGCCACTGTTTCTGAGTACCGCACGTTTCGTCCGTGGAAGACGTTCTTTGCTAAAAATCCCCACTGTCAAATTCCAACACTGGGTCTGCGATCCCGGTATTTTGATCTGAAGAGAAACGGTGTTGCCCACACTTCCAAACACATGTCACTCAACGCCTTGATGAGTGCCTGACCATTTCCGGCTGGAAATTGAAATGACTGGACATTTCTGTCTCGAGGTTTCAGTTCCGACACGAAATGGCCAGGCATACCCCAAAATGCCACTCTGAACCTTGATGAGACACCAGACGCAGGGTGTCTGGCCATTTCGTGACAGCGGTGTTAACAAACCTCCTTTGCGTGAGTTCCTGAATGCGGAACCTTCTTTCAAACAACCAAGAGAAACGCAGAATGAAAGTGTCTTGCTTCGCAGGGTGTCCCGGTCCGGACGCGTCGTGGTGCGATGACATCCCCGCCTCCTACTGCTACTCTGTCGCCGACTCCTGCTGCAAGACGTGCAAATCCTTCCACAACCCATCCGCCCCAGGTACAGAAACGAGCTGGGGAAAACATGAAAGACAGCGCCGTGAAAGGCTTCAATGAAAATGTGCAGCACAAAAGAATTTCTGATCACATACTCAGACTCACTATCTCAGCAGCTAACCACATATGTGGCCACAATTGTGCTTTTCACTTTGACGCCGTGATTTTTCGCCCACAGCCAACTGCGTTTACGGGAATCACTTCACGTGGTGTGAGAACCTCCACCGACTGCAGTGCCAGGACGAGTACTACAAGATCCAGTGTTGCGGAACCTGCAGTCAGTACGACGTCACCAGTGAGTATGACATCACCAGTCAGTACGTCACCAGTGAGTCACATGCACACTCAGTTTGCGGACGCAAGACAACACTTCCAAACGCGCTGGTTGCTGAAAGCAAGCGCGGTTTTCTTGCTCATTCACTGAAAAAAGGTGTTCAATTTGTTGCAGCCACGACAACAACTGCAGCTCCAGGTAGGTGTTGCCCTCCGAGTCAGTATTTTATTCCCAAGAGAAACAAATCGTCATCGTCATCGTCTGACCTGATGGCCAGACTACTGGATCGAAAATGCGAAAATTCCCTTCTTTCCAGTTCATCAGACCATAAAGTTAACAGATAGATTTGTGAATATCGCAAAATATTCGAAACATTGAATCTGTTGTGTTTGTCATTTGAAGACAAAACGACCAGTTCTGGAGATTTTTCTTTGGAACCAACGGTTCACATAACCGGGCCTCCCACAAAACTGTACAGGCCTTGGTCAGGTACACCTCCAACAACATGGATGCATGTGTTTTGATTACTTTTGTCGAGATTTCTGCACATGTATGTATGCTTGGAAAAATGTTTGTGATAAATCATGCTCTCTTTCTTTTTCTTCTCAGAACTGATTTTGTCTGCAATTTAACTGTTTGCCAAGTTTCTCATTCTTTTTTTTCTCTGACTGATTTGTTTCTGGTTGACTTTGTCTCCACAAGTCACATTTAAGTCACAAGTCACATTGGCCCGCCACGACTGTCCTTTGTGCCATCCAGTTTTGACAATGGATGCAATGTTTGTCTGCTCCCTTCTCCACCTCGGCGCCGAGACCTGTCTCTGATCCACAAGGAAGCTGACCACAAAAATTCCTTTCTCTCTGAAACGCATACATTCTCGCAAATTGACTTTTTTCCTTATCTTGACCCAAAACACCACCTTTTGTCCATACCACACTTTTTGTTTTCACACCGTGAAAATGTGTTTATCCGCACTTTCTGCAGCATGCGAAGATAACTCGAATTGGTGTCCAACCATGCATGCAGGACAATGTTACTCAGTTGCCGGCCTTTGCTGTCGTACATGTGCCTCGGCACAGACACACGATCCAGGTTTGCACAACATCCGTTTTGTTATTCCTTTTGAGAACTGTCAAACAGACCAACCCAGTGAAAGCTCACGTCATCCGCTTTTGACAGATTTGCTGTCTTCTCACACAATGTTTGCATGAAGTACAGAAAGTCTGAGTGCTTGTGCTTTTGCGAGAACTTGTAGGTCGTAATGACAAACCAACGGACCCAAGGTCGTTTTCCTGAGACCGTTACTTTTCTGACACAAATATCGATTTGAATTCAAGAACGGAACAACTTCTCAAGACTTTTCAGCATTTGACGTACTCGTAGAAACCAAGACGCGTCTCGAACAGTTTTGAAAAGTTGTCTTCACTCATGCCGATCACATTCAAAGCTGTTTCGTCTCTTTCGTGGTTGGAGAGACATGGGTGTCAATCGGTTGGCCGTTGCGAAAAGACACAATGATTTGAATCACTTTTGCGTTGTTCCTGGTGCACAATGTGGAACAGAACTGTCAACCGTCCTGAAACTGAAGTGTGCACAAAAAGTTTGATGTCCGTTTGCAACGACGAACCGAATGACACACCTGAACCTCCCTCGTGTTTGTGGTCCAGGCTGTGTTCGAGCTGCTCAAGCTGTTCGAACCGCCGTTTTCTTTCCATTGACATGGACGAGCGACCTCCCTCCAGTCAAAGCCCAACAACTGTAGAACAACACACAAATGGTGTGCATAAAAGCAAAATCTCGCCTTGTATTTCGCAAGACTGTTCATTTTCAGGACAATTTGTAACAGAATGACATCATTTCAAAATTTCGAACTTCCATGATGGAACAGAACGCCCCCCAAAATGTCACCGTGCCACGACGGGCAAGTAGACCTGAGCAGCTGTGGCAGCTTCTCCTCGTGCTTGCAGGGTGTGAGTACGGAGATCACTACGCGAGCTGTGAAAGCCTCGTCAGGAGAGATTGCTACTTCAAAAGCTACAGGGACGCCTGCTGCGCCACCTGTAAACTACTCAAGTCTTCCACCCCAGGTGAGTCTTTGAGCACAAAATTAAATCCAAGGCGGCGTTCACACAGGATTTGCGTGCGTGTACACAGGTGTGCGTGTCGAGTGTTTAGTGCTGGTCAATGCACACGTACACGCGCTGTGTGAACGCGGACGTACTTGTTCTGTACGCCTTCCAGATTCTTTCCTGTTCCTGCGTGATTCAAACTTGTGACATGTTCTGTTGGGTGCAGATTGTCCCTGGGGAGACAGATACATGGACTGCAGTGGGGCGGACTGCTCCGACAGGAGAATCCGTGAATACTGCTGTGAATCGTGCGAACAGCAAAGCAGACAACAGATCACAACGACTCTGTCACCACTCAGCCCAGGTGAGTGTTCGTGCTGTGTGTGTGTGTGTGTGTGTGTGTGTGTGTGTGTGTGTGTGTGTGTGTGTATGTGTGTGTCGTGTGCTCTGTGTGTGGTCAAATTCCTGAATGACCTCACGGTTCGTTTTTGATCTCCAGGGTTAGATGAGTGGGTCCGACATCATCAAACTCCACCTTGAAATCTTGTCTGATCCAAAGAGAACAAGAACACACACTCGTGTTCCTCTGCGCGTGGTGACCCCCACTGGACTCACAAACCGGAAATGATCATCGCATGAGAACGCGTGAACATTTTCTTGTGACATTTTTTCAGAGTGCACGGACGACGCGACGTGGTGCGTCACGATCCCGGCGCGAGATTGCTACGTCAGCGACAACGTGTGCTGCAGGACCTGCGTCGGACACTACACAGGACTCCCCAGTACGTCAAGGGCAGGTCCGAGGGACCTCAGATAAATAGATTTACATGCCAGCATTGTTTGTGCTGCATCGACAGAATTTTCATTTTGAAGTTGGGCTTCTCTCAGTTGCCTCTTCCTTTACCCTGAGGTCTGCCTCTTTGGTCTGAGAAGTTCTACGAACACGTTGAGATTCTTATTTTCTTTGTGGATCGTCAGCCAGACCCGTGCAGCTTGAGTCTAGAAGATCGTGAATGGATCAAATAAAAACGTCTAACATTTTGCAATGCAACATCAGCTTTCAATGGTCGCGCAGGTTGTATCTATGGAGACGAAGTTTCCTGGTGTGAGAAGGTCATCTTCACGATGGACGACTGCAGCAAGCCGACGATCGGTCCCTTCTGCTGCATGACGTGCGCCTCCATCTCCCTCAGGATTGGCCACGGCTGGACTCCAGGTCAGCTAGTGACGCATTCGGATTTGAATCAAACTCTTCAATTCCAGAACGAGTGTGTCCTGTCTGAGCAGCTGTCATCCCTCCCAGCACAAAAAGGACCGAATCGAACGATTTCCGCCGCAAACAAAACTGACAGAACTTTCTCGTTCATTTCGTTGACAATGCAGATGGTTCCTTGTGTTTTTTCCAGAGCCAGAGGGCGAGGTGAACCAAGGCGCCTTCATTGTCATGCGCGACACCACAGTCGACGAGGTGAGTGAAATCTATTCAAGGAAGCAACTCCTGCATCCCTTGAGACTTCCTTCCACAAAATAAAAAAACCCGGTAACCTGGGCGCAACATCTCCGTTGCAGATGTTGGAGCGAGAGCCGAAGCTCCTGGAGCTGCTGTCCGTGTATCTGGATGAGTATTGCTCAAAGGAAACTCAACGGTGCTGCGAAATGGCTCTTCTGGACAAAAGGTACCGGTTCACAAACGCGTCAGTGTTCACGATCAGTTCAAGCACCACCACAGGCTCAAAACCCCATTCTCGCACGGTGTTGCAAACTGTTGTAGGGACCCTGGTCCAGATCCCAGCAAGAGGAGATACCGCCATTTCCAGAAAACCCACTGCCACATCGGAGCTGGTTACCCCAGAAAAATCACAGCTCAAGACGTCATGTGAGTTGCCTCCAAAATGGAAACGTGTTCACTGAAAAGTTTTTCACTGGGAACTTGTTCACAGAAACTTGAGCCTTGTTGTCCCTTGTGTTGTTCTTCAAGGACAAAAGTTTTGGCGCGAATTCCGCCGGAGTTTCTGGACGCCATGTGCCAGGAGCCCGTGGCGAGACGGAGGAGGGAAGTGGAGACCAGGACCCAGATCAGATACGTCGACAAACGCCTCATCAAGGAGCTGCTCACCCAAAACAAACTCGTCTTGGAACAGGTAACAACTTTACCTGGCACAAAGTGTGTGCATGTTTCACGGAAAAGCGACGGTTCCATTCCCACACAGTCATCTGTGATCACAAGGTGAGTTTGGACTAAGATTTGACCTGTCGGTTCAGACCTTTCCAAGTTAGAAAATTGAATTCTTCAAGGGTCGCATCTTTTCAAGAAAATGCTGGACCTCCTCAGCAATAAGAACCTTGAAACCTGCTTGGGTAAAGCACTTCATCAAGGCAACCATGCACTTCCTGTTTGTTTTGTTTTTGCGCCAAAGCTGAGAACTCCCTAACCCACCCACCCTCCCCCCACACACAGAAATTCACGAAAACATGCTACAATCACACCCGTTCACAATCGCAGTACCAACAAAAGTTTTTTTTTGAAAACAGAAACTTGGTTCCTGTTTGTGCAGAAGAATGTTCTTTGCAGACAACAAATGATCTTGCCTACGTTACAGGAAATGCGGCTCGAGATTTGGCGCGTGACGCTCGTCAAGGAAGCCGACAAAAGCGAGACGCGCAGCGACCCGAACCTGGGGCTCATCGCGGGCATCGCAGCGCTCCTCACCGTCGTGCTGCTCGTGATAGTGGCTGTCATCGCCGTCTGCTGCTGCAAAAAGAAATCGTAAGCTTTCCCAACCCCATTCACAGGCCCCAAATCCTCGGAATCAGAATTGTCTCAGTGTTAGAACATGAACGTGTCGCCTGAAGTTGGGTGTGAAGGGAGGGGGATCAAACAGATTCTGTACGTCAAACTTGACCACACGACACTCCGTCACACACTTACAGAACTCCGTCACGTTCAGGTGTACAGACCTGCGATTCGCTTTTCGTCCGACAGTCCACATCTTCCTTCGTCCGGAGCCACTTTTTTTTCTCTTGAAGGAAAGTGTCGGAGAAACCTCGACAGGAGGAGGACGACGAGGACCGATCCACCGCGAACCTGTACGAGCCAAACGCCTTTCAGTACATCGCGGAGCAGCGAGAAAACGAGCGGCTCGAGGCAGAACGCGCTCTTCAGAAGACTCTATACGAGCAGATGCACCAGCAGCGAGCTCTGGAGAAGACCAGAGCCATGGAAAACGCCTCGCTCGACGTTCAGTTTCTTCCAAGTTCAAGTTCAAACCGAGGATGCTCAAATCCTTCGGCCCCAAATGAAAGACTGTCGCTTCAAAAGCCAGACTGAGTGCTCGAAGGTCAGCGAAGCACTGCAAACAACAAGTTTCAAACTTGACTGACGCAGCTACAACGCTGATTGACTGTGAAATTGAACGCTGAAGTTCAATTTTCTGTTGGAAATTGCCATTCGATGCCACAACCCCGGAGTGGAGACTTTACAGCACACTCAATACAAAGACTCAATACATTACCCAATCCCAAGATTCAACGAAAAACAGCTGGTGATGAAGAATTGAGCTGCAAAAACGACTTTTGCTGCCCACGGGTAAACAGAATCAGAAGACGATCCGTTGCCCAGCAACGCCAAGCAAAACTCAACTCCAAAGTTTCACAGAGATTTTTGTTTCTCAATGAACACTCCTTTTCACTGTGACAGCCGAATCATTGAATCCACTCGTATTTCGAAAGCGAAAACATTTGAACTGTCGCGCTTTTCTGTTGAGTTGTGAACATTTATTTCCTAATGTACAAAATATACCTCATTTGTACGCGTCAAACTTCTGTGAACGAACTTTTTTTCCACATGTGTAGCTCACCATTTCATGGGTTGCTAGTGACGCTTCTGCAACGCTGCGGTCACGAAACGTCTCACATTTTATACCCGTTTTTATTTTTGCTTATTTGCAATCATTGTTTTTGTGTTCGACATGAACCAAAGAACGAGCTGACCAGCTGGATAGCTGAACCAATTTCGGCTCCAAGCAGAAGAATTTCGCACAAGTTTGGCTGCAGCAGATCAGAGCGAAAGCTGTGCGTGCACTGGTTGCACAAGTGCGAAAAATGTTCGCATCAAAGTGTCTTCGTATCCTCCCTCCTTCTTTTTCACAAAAGAATACCACTAAAACTGAACTAGAATCTTGAATGACATGCTTGCACACCCTGCTGACACAAGAGTTTTGCTGTGAATGATCATTTCCGTTTTATGGTATCATTTTGCTGGCCAAAAAATACCAGAAGGAAGAATGGCGGACGCTTGGGTGTGATGGAACCTTGCTCAAGGCTCGTGTCTCCTGAGAATTGGGATGCAGCTGCTTGGCTCGAAGTTATTGTGGGTTGCGTGTTTGCTTGTGAAGGGAGATTTCATTGTGAATGTCTGAACGGAAATACAACTTTTTGTACATGGTGAACATAAGTTGTTTGATCCGAGTCCACTGGGTGGGTGGGGCACGACCCGAAGGGAGGCGCAGCGCCTGTGCACGACAACCCAGATGAGGCATCAACATTTCGAACGGTTCTGCAGACAAATACAATTTCGTGTGGGCCTTCGTAAGGCCTTCCCGGAGTCACTTTGTCACAATGATTGGCACATCTTTTCAGACTCGTGTTCATTTCCAAACAAAAATTTCCATTCACTTGTTGGCAAACAACAAAGGAGTCCGACGTCTGTCTGTCATCTTTGGTAAAACTCCAACAACAATTTCGGAAAATGCACGCGTGGGTACTCCTTGGACACGAACTCATAGTCCAGGTAGTCCTTGTGATGCAAAGTTCTGAAGTCGGTCAGGATGAGCAGGCACCGGGCCATCGCCATGCTCGCGTCTTCAGGATTCCCTCTGCGTCGCGTCAACAAGTATTCCAGAGCCTTCACCATGAACTGCTGCTCCTTCTCACAGGCAACTCGACCTTCCTCCGTCACACAGTTATCTGTGGCCAGAAACAAACAATAGATCAGAGATCTTGGAGCGCACGGCAATTCGCGGTTTGCATGAAGGTCCCACCCCACGCAGACCGACGAATGTCCACAGACAGACGTCCGCACAACAGCACCTGCAGTTATTGCACAAAGCGCGCAGCCAGATTCGTCGGACCGAGCGGTTTGAAACAGACAGCTGCATGGAGAAAATTGAGACAGCTGTCCAGGAAGGACACATCAACAAAGGGAATCAACAACACCACGCCGACTTTGAAGTCAAAGACACAAAAGAAAATCCTTCGCGAGACTCCAACCTGAAACCAGTCTGACTCAAACAGAACTTGACGTATGCGCTCTGACCGGAAGAGGGGCTCACCGGAGGAGAGAATCACCGGAGGAGAGACTCACCGGAAGACAATTCACCACAAGAGAGACTCACTGGAAGAGACTCACCAGAGGAGAGACTCACCAGAGGAGAGACTCACCAGAAGAGAGACTCACTGGAGGAGAGACTCACTGGAAGAGAGACTTACTGAAGAGAGACTCACTGGAGGAGAGACTCACCAGAAGAGAGACTCACTGGAGGAGAGACTCACTGGAGGAGAGACTCACCAGAAGAGAGACTCACCAGAGGAGAGACTCACTAGAGGAGAGAGACTCACCAGAGAGACTCACTGGAGACTCACTGGAGGAGAGACTTACCAGAGGAGAGACTCACTGGAGGAGAGACTCACCAGAAGAGAGACTCACCAGAAGAGAGACTCACCAGAGGAGAGACTCACCAGAAGAGACTCACTGGAGGAGAGACTCACTGGAGAAGAGACTCACTGGAGGAGAGACTCACTGGAGGAGAGACTCACCGGAGGAGAACAGAGCGATGCACTTGAGGATGTTGGTCTCTTGCGGTGACAGCTTCATCTTCTCGATTTTATTCGCCAGGAGGAACCAGGTCTCGACGTAGTCGGCCCTGCCCTGCAGACACATCTCGGACATCATGTACACAAACTTCTCCGGAAACGTGTAGATGCCTTTCTCCGAGTTGAACGCCTTGCTTTCTGAGATGGTTACGAGGGCAACTCGAGCTCCTGAAGAGACAAGAACGTTTCGTTTTGGAGAAAATCACCGTTTTAGACCTTTCGTCCGCAGCAACTGAATTGCGGCAGCCTTTTTTGCCTTGGATCTGTGCATTAAAATTTTACAAGGCTTTTAGCCATCACCTTTGAACAAGGAAGCCTGGTCGGCTGGTGGTAACTTCCTGAAGGTCGAGATCTTGTTTGCGAAGGAGATGTAAGTTTCCAGTCGCCTCGTGTAAGACTGGTATCTTTTGGTGAGAGCTTGTTGGCGGTTGTCAATGTCCAACCCGCTACACCGGAAGATTCTCCGATACTCGGTGAGCGCGAGAGGCTGCATCCGGCCGAACACTTCCGCTTCCAGCTTCTTCTTCTCCTGTCGAACACATTCGAACCATTGGCCGTGTTCGATTAGTTTTGCCGAAACGACTGACTTCTCCCTGTATCCAACCCAGGGGGAAAGTCTTTGCATGCGGCAAGCCGCACGCGTAAATCGAACACGTCTCCGTTTTCTGTGTTTGTTGCTTGACTACGTAGCTTTTGGAGTTCTTCCGGTGTACTTTGGATGACATCCATCATTCAACACATTCTTAAATTTTCACTGCGATAAGAAAGCAATAAAACATCGTTGAAATGTGCTCACGAGATAAGCGTTCTCTATTTGTGGCAACTCCTCAAAGAATCTCGGATCGTACGTTCCGCAGCTCTCGAAAAGTCTCGCGATGTTCCGCGCGACGTCCTCCACCTCATGCTGGGTGGTCGACGGAAAAGTCTCCATCACTGTCAAGGGTCGAGACTTGCGCTGTTTGGTTTTCTGGATACATTTGTACTTTTTCGCGTACGTGTAGCGTCCTTTTTTGGTCCCTGAAAGTACGAGGTCAGCCGTTCCAGAAAAGAGACGTTCTCTCCCGTTCAGTTCTTCAGGACACATACCAAACCCGTTTCGCAAAATTGCCACGCAAGCAGAAACCAGCATCCTGGATTTCTTGCAGTTGTATCTTGCACAATAACCAAATGGAGAATGAATCTGCTCATTTCAAAATGAGACACGTTCTGGTGAAAGTTCAGAAAAAAATTGGATTTTGTCTTGGACGTGACAGAACGAAACTCAACTCCAGCAGTTGACAAGTTGAAATTTCAACAGGAAATTGGTAGAGCAGACAGAGCAACAAGATACGCACCGTCAACAGACATACCGACGAACAGACACCGTTGCAATCGGCACATACAGCATTTCAAATGCAGGTCGTACACGGAGCAAGGTTTCGATTCTCTCGCGCAAGTGTGCTTCACGTCTTTGCCAAGGTTGCGTCGGAAGAAGATCTGAATGAACACAAATACAGCTGCAAAAACAGCTCAGTGCGCACCCTCGTCCACGTGATCGGAAACCATTGTAATTCTCAAGGTAAACAACTTACTTTGCACGCGTCACAGGTGTTGGCGCCGTAATGGAAGCTCAGAGCCGTGCGACCACAGACTTCGCACTGAACGTGGCTGGAGCTGCAGGTTTCCAGGTCCATGGTGCTGCTGCCTCGTGTGTGCGTGCAAGTGTGCGTGTGTGTGGTCCTGGTAGGAGCTCAAAACTGAGCTGTCTGTCACACGATCACTCAAACCAAACCGACCCAAACCGGTCCTTTGTCATTTCGTCCTTGTCCAGGCAACTCGGACACTGATAACAACGCTCGCTCGATGGGACAAACACGCAACGTCGCGCTTCTCAGTCGTTCAGTCGTGCGAGATGTCACAGATACCCAACAAGCGCAGACTTATGAAATTTGAAGCACTTCAACTTTCACCTTTGAAATGTCCCATTTGTTTGTCGTGACGCAGCGACTGCATGTCTGACTCATGCACATTGCAAACGAAAAAGACATTCTTATGTTTCCACCGTTCCAGACAAAATAGACGCTTGCCCATACTCGTAGAGTCCAAAAACATTCTGGGCGGACACATTCCACAAAAGTTGGATCAGATCAATTCAAAAATTAAGATCTCCAGTTTCTTTTATTTTTGCGGTGAAGTATTTCGTATCCACCCATTCTACATTTTCCCTGGTCCTTCAATTTGAAAATGAAAAAGTTGAAGAGCAGATTTAACTGTCGGCATCTGGATGAAAACACCTTTTGTTTCCGGTATTCTGGTCACAGAATGAATCAAGAGATAATGTGATCGCTATGTCTTCCGCTCGAGCTTCAATTGAGACAGATGCTGAAGCAAATCCCCCTGACAATGAAACATGCGGTGGCTGTAAAAATGGACCTCCCACATGCTGCCTATCTGGCGAAAAAACGAGCCCATCTCTGGTGCAATTATGTGTCTAATCCAGCCCACCAAGCAGCAGCACGGTGAAAAACAAGTCTGACTGGACCTGGCCAAGTCATTCAACTCTGTCTCGCCGGACTGTCCACGTGAGGTACTTTATTTCTGTATGATGTGCTCAGAGAGAAAAACAAATTTCTGATACCCTCTGAGAAAACATGCACTGGATGCTCAGTTCATCACAAACAATCAAAGGATTTGTCAAGGCCTTTTGGAGAGTCCTCGAACACGGATTAAACGCCTGGTAAATAGACTGTTAAAACCTGGAGTGCAGCACAAAAGCTCGTGTAATCCTGCGGTACGAAGCTACGCCCCGTGCAGCAGCGCAGCGCACGACTCGACTCCCACAGCTGCGCGATTAGGAAGTGAAGCAGCACAATCCTCCGCGGATGAGGAGAGTGACGGGATTTAGACGCTCAGTGCAGTTCCGACACGTGCCCCACGTACTGCGGACTCGCAGAAAGGGAAAACTGACGCATGCATGTTGCGCTTCCGGAATAGAGCACCACATGACAGGTTTCCCTGCGGGTCAGACACATTGAGGTAAACACCGGTCTGTCTTTGACAAATCAGGGGAAACGTTGCATGTCAGATCCAGGATGACGCGATAATCTTGAGCATGCGATCGTGCTGCGGAAGGGACAAACTTGAACAGATGAGGATGTCCTGACTGGCTGGTAGGTGCAGATTTTCCTTCTTCCAAGTTATAATTTCAACCTGTTGAGCTGTGAGAAACAGCTTCGGAACCACATTGGAACGCAGGGCCCGGACAGGAAACTCGTGCAGGGCAGCGTAAGGTTCCTGCCAGCTGCGAAACTTCCTCTGCTGTTGAACTGGTTGCGTGGCACATGTGCAAGACAACGACGTTTCAACCATTCAGAACAGACAGAAATGCAGTGAATGTCACCAACTAAGTTGGCTTCTCATTGCTTTTGGCTTCTGAAACGAATGGGTGGTTGACTTCTACGAGCAGAGAAACTGATGTTCTTCTCACCCTGTGCTGTCAGCCTCATTTTTTTTTGCGACAGAGCAAACACTTGGAGAAGGCAAAATAAACCACAACAACCGCTTCCATTTGGAACTGAAAAGGTCCTCATAAACGAGGTGTAAAGGTTGCTTCGTCTTCCGTGTGGTTCAGACCTTTGTTGAACATGCATGATTGATGCCATGAGCCAGGAAAATACGTCGTTCTTCTGAAGCTTGCACCGTCCGTGCAGACAAAACCGTTCCACTGACGAGAGAAGCAGTGCTGTGGGTGCGATGTCCCTCCAACGCGGAAAGAATCCAATCCACCACCCTTTATCTGTGTTTTGCCCACTTGGGGGATGTTAGCATTTGGGGGTGAGGTTGTTTCTTCACTGGGGGGAGGGATATTCCTCCATGGGGCGTTTTGCAGCAGGGTTGGACGTAAGGCTGACCTTGCCTGTAGCGCAGAACCACCAAAGAGTCAGCGCACAACTGAGGATAGCTGGAACTCGTGGTTCTTCCAGGTGCTGAAGAGTCCCACGCAGATGCACAACATCAAAGATGCTTCACGTCTTTTCACTGCAGTGCACAGCAACCACCCAAGGCCACTCACCCGGACGGAACAATGTACGGAGTGCTGCTGGAGAGCGTGCAGCATTTCGTTCAGCTGCACTACGGGGAGGAGGTCTGGAGCAGAGTGATGGAGGAGGCGGGATTGAAGAATGTCGTCTTCACCACGCATACAAAATACAGGTAGAGTCCCCAGCTGATCCAGGGTCTGGTCCTAGTATGGGCGGGGGGCGGAGGGTGGGGGTCGGGGCGGGGCCTCAGACACAGCTGGCAAATCACCGTCTGAGGT
>JAAUXT010038796.1_pt1 | contig 14582 bp, 16 predicted proteins | sample 7278171 | NCBI WGS metagenome assembly JAAUXT01 (sample SAMN14350112, study PRJNA611818) | marine sediment metagenome | isolation source: surface marine sediment (1.8m) | place: French Polynesia: Moorea | collected 2018-08 | reverse complement strand
ATCCTTGTCCCCCCCCCCCCCGAATGGAAAATTTTGACCATTGGACCCCCGCCTGTCGCGTTGCTTGGCTTGGCGCGCGTCTTTACCGCCAAGGTTCTTGTTCAAAACTTTTCTTGAGAAGTTGTTTGGTTGAAATTTGACACGAGCCGCGGTTCCGGTTTGCTAGTGCCGAGTTCGGGTCGTGAAACGGCGCGGATTGGTTCACGGATCGCGTTTCACGCAGAAGCTGGACAAGTCGTGAGGGACGGAAATTAATCTTAGAAACTGGCAAATCCTCATTTTCATGCGGTTTCTGGGGATAGTTGTCTCGTGCGCCATGGTGTTGACTTGGGGAGTGCTGAGAAAAATTACGTTTCTGGTGGAAACTGGCGAGATACAGGGCAGTCGGATTTCCTTCGAAGAAAATAGGGTGGTCGGATTTCCTTCGAAGAAAACTCGAAGGAAAGTGTGTCACACAGATTCTTTTCATTTTTGCGGAACTTCCACTTTTTCCCCATTTTCAACGCACGTTGGATGACCACGGATGAATCTCTTTCGAATTCCTTTGTTCGCAGTTTGTAACGCAACACGTGGGCTCATACTTTGTGCAGGTGCTGGTCGAGTAACCAGGTTACGTTCTTCATTGTGCTATTTTCTGAGTTATTAATTCAATCAGCTCCTAATTTGCGAACAGCGAGAACAGGTCGGCGGTAAATTGATGAAGAAGCAAAGCTCAGACACAATCAGACAACTTTCTGTTCGTCTTGTTGGTGCCAAAGTGGACTGGCCGAAGTTCGTATTTGGCGGTGCAACAAACGAGCAAGCTTTCCCGTCGTGGTGCTTTCCATCAAGAGAAAAGCAACGGCTTTGCTGAAAAAAAACGGATGTGAACATCACCGCCCTGTCGGAGCCTGACAACCCTCGCCTCGTCTCACACACGACTCCTTCAGTTGTTCTCTTGCAGACTGTGCAGACGGCTGCTGCCGCTGTGTCTTCAGATAGATTGTCCGGTTCGCTTGTGCGCCTCTTGTGCTGACGAGAGTTCCTTTGTGTGTTTGCAGTCACAGCGAGTCAGCCTCCTCAGCGGCCCTGGTTGCCCCTCGCGCACCCAGAGCGCAACAAACCGATCGGTGAGTTCGCAAACGACGCGGTGAACATCCACACTTGTCGTCTCTGTCTGGCAGTACAAAAACAACGTGAACGTTTGTTGCAGTGGGGTTTTGTGTCGCAACACATTTGTTCATGCGTGGTCGATATCGTTGCAGCGCTGTACACGGTGATGTGCTACAACGTGCTGTGCGACAAGTACGCGACCCGCCAGCTGTACGGCTACTGCCCGTCGTGGGCCCTCAACTGGGAGTACCGCAAGAAGGGCATCATCGAGGAGATCCGACACTACAGCGCAGACATCATCAGTTTGCAGGCCAGTACATCTACATCATGGGGCAACCGCTGAGAGGGCTGCGCAACCTGAGTGTTCAGTGCTTTGGCGGATCCAACAGCTGGTCAATTGACACAAGGTTCGCTCTTTCGCAAACAGGAGGTGGAGACGGACCAGTTCTACAACTTCTTCATGCCTGAGCTGAAGCGCGATGGTTACGACGGAATTTTCTCGCCCAAGTCACGTGCCAGAACCATGTCCGAGTCCGAGCGCAAGCACGTCGACGGCTGCGCCATCTTCTTCAAAACCAATAAGTGAGTCGCTTCCGCCGACACCGCTTCGGTGTCGCCCTCCACAGCGGCGCTTCTTCACTTGGTTTGAACCCTTGGGTGTTCGAAGTTCTGCGTGCCACTGGTTGAGGTTCCTGATCCTGATCAACAAAATCATCCAGGTGCGAGGATGTGCCTCCGTTCGCAACTGTTGTATTGACTTCCTAACTTCCCGCCCGCAACATCATTTTGGGGAAAGGCGAATGGTGTATCACCTGCATATCTCTGGATGAGGTCAACGAGTCGCAGTTTACTAGGCCGTGGCTCTTTCATCTCGTGTATCGTTGTCAGTAGCGGTGCTTCAGCGACACCGATCTTTCGGGACGTGACGTGATAAGCTTTGCGTGTTCACACTCCAGCACACGTGGCATTCTCTTATCTGATTATGAAGCACCCAGTATCGTCGAAGCACAATGTCACCAAACCAACCACGTTTGTTGTTTTCCACGAACCTGTCATTGCTTTCCTTGTCAGGAAAGAGATTTGCGATCCTCCTGTCCGGTGCAATACGGCGACAGAACCTCTCTGCACGTTGCTGTGCTGCACTTGTTTCGCCCCGGATCCCGTCAGATGTCAGATGCTGCTTTACATGAGTTTCAAATCCTTCAAAGTTGTGATGCCCTTGTGGAAAATCCTCTAAATCCTGTCAGATAACACGGGAGTTTCTCTGTCCGAAACATCTGAATTCAGCATTCTGAATTGTCCTGAGATTTTAGATGCAGGCAGAAACTGCCAGTTTCCATTGCTCGTCGTCACTCAATCTTGACGCGTTCGTTCTGTTTGCTGCTTTGGCAGGTTTTCTCTGATCAAGGAGCATCTTGTGGAGTTCAACCAGCTCGCCATGACGACGGCGGACGGGTCGCACGACATGCTGAACCGCGTCATGACCAAGGACAACATCGGCATCGCCGCGCTCTTCGAGACCAAGGAGGACCTCTGGGCGAACGGTGTGTGGAGCTTCGCTTGTGAACCGAGCGCTTGTTTGAAGCGTCTCCTGTCGCGGGGGGGGGGGGGGGCATCGTGTGTGTCTGTCGTGTGCACGGACGCGACACTGCTCCTCGTGTTTCTGTGCACTCCGCGTCAGTTGCTCAGATTTGTGTTGGAGTTGATCATTTGTCCTGCGCATCAGTGTGGTCTTCCTTTGTTTTTGACGAGGAATAATTGTCACTGCAGGTCCGCCACCCGATTTTCCCGTGAACCAGCCGATCCTCGTGTCGACGTGTCACGTGCACTGGGACCCTGAGTTTTCGGACGTGAAGCTCATTCAGACCATGATGCTGATGAGTGAACTCAAGAACATCCTTGACGAGACTCAGATGTCGCTGCGGCCCGGAACGACGAACCCGGACGTGAACAACATCCCGATGATCTTGTGCGGTGATCTCAACTCGCTTCCCGGCTCAGGTCAGTAATCTCCACTCCCCAGTCCTCACCCAGCTTCTCCTGGTCTTGGCTCGTTAAGTTCCAAACGATGAAACTTCTGACTTTTTTGTGACATTGGGCCCAGTGATTATCCTGGTTGTCCGCTCATTGTATTGCCGACACAACGCTAAAGTTTCTGTGCCAACACGTTGGCAGGGCAGACTGACACGAATGTCGCTTTACAGGAGTGTTGGAATTCCTGACGACGTCGCGGGTGTCAACGGGGCACGTCGACTTCAAAGACTTCAAAGGCTACGACGCCTGTCTACAGAAGCTGACCAAGTCAGACACCAAAGACCACTACACGCACAGCTTCAAACTGGCAGCGGCCTACAGCAAAGACGTGATCCCCTACACCAACTACACGTGAGTGATTGCGCGTATCCAGTCGTTTTTCTGACGTGTGTCAACCGCTTGCAATCTTACGTCCGTTTCTAAATACTCCAGCTTGATAGATCTGTGTGGCAAGTGGCTGTGGGCAAATTTCTGACGCAGTTTTGAAGAGACAGTGAAATTTGAGGCTTGACTGGCTACAGCCTGGCTCGTGTGCATGATTGCTCTGTTGGTTGTGCAGGTACGACTTCAAGGGCGTCATCGACTACATCTTCTACTCGCGAGAGTCGATGCGGCCGCTCGGCGTGCTCGGCCCCATGGACGAAAACTGGTTCACAGAAAACAAGGTCAGTGCATCAAGACTCAAATACAATGATTTTTACCGGAAATGCGTGCGTCCGATGGACAACGAAAATCTGGCAATTTCCTAGAAATATGCAGAAAAGACGCACAAGTCCTGAAGTGTTGTGACATCGACTGTAACGAAGCTTTTTGTTCACGTTCAGGTGTTGGGCTGCCCGCATCCGCACATTCCGTCGGACCATCTGCCTCTGCTGGTCGAGATCGAGATGCAGTCTTCTTCGTCTCCAGGATCCGGTGGAGGCGCGTCGCAGCCCTCCTCCCGCTCCTCCCTCCACAACAACACGAACAGCAGCGCGCGCAGGTAGTGACGATGCCACTTGCCTGTGGCGCCCTTGTGGCGTCGTGCTTCATGTGTTCAAACTGTTGATGTCACGGCCTGAGTCAAAAATGGCAGCAGCGTACACTGTGTATCTGATATGGAGTGGTCAGCAGTTGGTTTGGGTATGGGTTAGGAACGTGGTCAAAAGGAACAAACGATAAATTTTATTTGGTGTGCTCATCAGCTGTCAAGAAAAAAATTCCCGGCCAGAGACGATTTTGATATCGCGCTAATGTCATCTCCGACGAGAAATCGCTGCCCAACTTACTCGCTGTCATCAGTGAAGCCGCCAAAAGCTGACTGGAAAATGCGTTTCTGTCGAGAAAATGAAGGAAGATTGAGTGTTTATCTTTCTGCATGCTGCCAGTGTAGAAACACAGTGGGTGATCGTGGAATCAAACTGCATTTGCAAATGGGTTGTTTCGCGCCAAAATTCACCCACATCTCATCTACGTTGTTGGCTCGTGTGTCGGAGTGATGCGCTTGGTTTTCGTGAGTGTGCAAACTAAAGATTTCAGCCGAGTAACGAAGAAAAATTCAGAGAAGTAACGACTGGGGACGTTGCGTTGATCAATCGATGAGTAGCAGTGAATCAGTCGTGTGAGAAGATGTTCTGTGTTCGGACTTTGATCTCACGGGCGAGAAACGCATTTTCTGGTGGGTTGCGCACGGCAACGCGATGCGCTGGTTTTTAGAGCAGGTGCCGGCAGGCCCACTCAACAAACAAACTGCCATGTTGAATGTGGAACTGCGTGGGTCTCACGACCTGGATGTGTTCACACATCCCCGTGGAGATCCAATGCAGCGCGTGTGAAGTGGAAACTGCTTGGAACCCAACATACATTCAGTGTGGAAATTGGCCGAACCACCAATTTGCAGAAAGTGTGAGTGCCTCGTTGCGACAATAACTCAGATCGCGGCCGTGCAGAATCTTGTTCTTGGATCTGAGCTCTCATTGGCAACATTCTCGGTCAGTGATCTCGGAGATCTCAGGGATTCATTCGAAATTGACCCCAATGTTGGTTCACTGTGTTGATATTGAACTTGATGGAACTGGTGAGGAACGACGACAGTCGGCTTCCTCCAGAGTCTTTTGCTCACATGCTTCTGTTGTTGTTATGGTCGGCCATGCTTGCACACCAAGCACTAGTCGCTGAAAAATTACTCACCGATCCCTGAGAATCCAATGAGTTGGTGTGAAGCGAGCGTGTTGCGGGATTTTAAATGCCAGGTGTCTCGCCAGGTGTCTCCAGATTCACTCAAACACACAAATGCAGCAAAGTTTAAACTTCATGTTTTTATTGCGTCGCGATGATCAAGTTTCCAGTGATGAGGTCCAGACGTCAGACGCTGTTTTTAGTTGTGACGAATGCAGATGTGAGAGTTGAGCAATCGTTGCATGACATGTTTCCTTCACAACACGCCAGATTGCACAATGTTTTGCTCGAATGTCTGATTGTGTGACTTTTTTTTATTGAGTAAAACTGTACAAGAAAAACCCGTGAATGTTCAAGGGTTTTTCAATTTTCCGCTCGTTCAGCAGTTGCCCTGGAAAGAGACAAAAAGAGGAGAAACATAAAAGGAAAATACGCAAGAACTGAAACGCCTGCAGGATGCATCCAACAAATCGAAATTCTCAAGTTGCTCGGTTGGTCTACCATCCACTTCGTGCCAAAAAGCTTCTCCGACCCGTCTGCCGTCGTCATGGCGAGCTGGTTGAACGCCACTCCAGCGTCAAGAAAAAGCCCACAACCAAGGAAAGAAACAGTTTTTCTCTTTTTGTCTCTGTGCGTTCATGGGTTTGCCGAAACTTGCTGCGTTGGCCGTGTTTGTTCGATTTCACAGATTGAGTCGTACTGGTCTAATTTGCGCGTCATTCTCCGTTGAAAACGGGCAAAGGACATTTGCCGCGCTGTGCGTTGTTGCAGACACGTGTCAACTTTGTTCTCGCCGTCTGTGTGCTGCTCGATTTGACAGTTTCCACAAAAGCTGCACGTAGAATCAATGTTTCAAGTGAATTTGCTGGGGTTGGTTTCACAGATTCGAAACGTGCCTTTGGTATCCAACAATTGGGGCATCCAGTCCCAATTTTTAAGCGCGCGGTCCGGCTCTGCCGAAAGGACGCGCGCTTGGTTTGGTGTAATCATTATTGAGACTTACTGTCCCGAATCACGAAAAATTCTGGACACGCTTCGTCGAATTTCTGATGATTTATTTCCTCGTTTTCATTTCTGAAGCATATCAGTGGTGTTGTGATTGTGTTTTTTGGTGTCCTTGTTCCGTGTTCTCACCCCACACTTCGAGGTTGCATTTTCCTGCTGAAGGCTGCTTCTCGATCGACCAGCAGAGAGATGGTCGGGGGGGGGATGTGCGTAATGAACACCCCGCTTAAAATTTACAAATTTATTGCCCAACTTGTTCCACCAGGCACCAAAAAGAAACATCACTCCGGCACCAACCCTGCTGTTCTCCTGACTTTAACCGGCACAGTGAATGTCTCTGGGTTCCAGACCCACTCACTCACAATTACTTTCTCACTGCTTCTCATGGCACAAAGCAAGACACAGTCACAGTGACAAAACGCATTCTGTGCCCACAATGAAGATTTCCACACAGTATCGTTCAGGGTAAAATTCAGTCCGATGGATTCGTGGCAAAACTGTCGTCTACATTTGACGTTTCTCTCTCATTGGTTTTATTCGATCTGTGCAATATGTCCGAGCACCCGAGAAAATTGGCCTTGTATTTCACAGATTTTTAGGGATTTTTCATTTGTCATCAACATTTTAAAATGTGACACAGTTTCAAGTGTGCAATTTTAGATTCGTTGTGCCGGCCACTGATAGTCGTGATTCGTGTCATTATTCGGAGAAGCCTCGCGGTTTGGTGTGCCCAGCGAAATCATTTGAATGTCTACGCAGCGATACTTTCAAGGGTGAAACCACTTGTATATTTTGTGCGCATTTGATGTCTGTATTTTTTCCCTCGGCGTTTTCATCTGTGTATGTCAAAGTACATTTCAGTGCTTGTGCGGAAGTGCGAAGCTCCAAGAGAACTGCGAAAAGTAAGCATGAAGAATGTCAAGGAAATAAACTTGTTGAAAATGTAAACATGACGTTGTTTGACAATCGACGCTGACCCAGAAGACGATGCAGCAGTGTGAGTTGCAGTGGGAGGGAGACAGACACATGTATCTCAGTCGGACGCGCGCTCTCGGACGCACCGTTGTGCTGCTCAAGAACTTGTGCCAGTTCGGCCAAACGGCAACCAAAAATAACACGAGACTTTAAGGACTGCTCTGAAATTGGTCGTTCCAGAGAAAAGGTTCAGCGCCCTGTCAGATCGCTCTCCAATCCATCTCCTTGTTGCCCCGACATCAACGTGATGACCTGCCCTGCGACGCCTCTTGGGGCACCTGCGCCCCGGCGCTTCCCATGATCGCCGTTTCAATGACGAGTCCTTCAGGGTCGAGATGAATGCCACTTTTTCGCTGGCTGGATCTGCTGGCTGCGAGTTTTTGTGAAGACTCAGGCTGGTCAAACTGCAAATACCAAACGGTGACAATGGCTTCTTGTTGCTTGTGCAGGCTCGTTCCGAAATTTGGCGGTGTGAGCTGGTCTCGGTTTTGAGGCTCTGTGCGTGTGTGTGTGTGTGTGTGTGTGTGTGTGTGTGTGTGTGTGCTTGTGTGTGCGTGTGTGTGTTTTTCTCCAAGTTCGTGTGTTTGCAATTGCTCAGGTTACCTGTAGCCTGTTTGAGTTGGAATTCTGATCCTGCGGGTCACTGGCGAGCATGGGTGCCACGACCGACATGCGCCTCGCGAGACACGCGCTGCACGGTTTGCATATGCGGTCGCGCACACGCACAGACAACACGCAGAACAATACGCAGTTTGCGAAGCCCTGGGAGCTGTCCCCAACTCCCTGAAAAGGAAAATTGAACGTTCACAATTGTCGAACCACAAAGTCCTGAGAAACCTGGCGGTATCTCTCATGACCTTCTACCAATCTTGACACCGAATGCCAAACCAGAAACTAACCACACCTGAAGCGGGGCCAGCCACGCGAAGTACTCGTCCAGCTCGTGGTGCGGGTCTGCGGTGTTGATGAGGAACCTCAACGTGCCCCACACGCGCAAACAGATGAAGACGAGCGGCACGAATGTCAGCGTGCGGTTGGCGCGGTCGATGAGGACACGCGAACGACGCGTCGTGGCGTTGGACCCAACCTGCGGCTCCAGCGTCCCGGTCAACAGCTGCTTCTGCATGAAACAGATCCAGAAGTAGAGCAGATGACAATGGTACAAATTACATGCACAGGAAATTAGTTGCCATGGGCAAGTCACCAACACAACCAGACCGGCACAAATAGACCAGTGCAATCAGACAAGCACATCCATATACTGGTACAGCCAGGCCAGTACAACCAGGTCTGTTTCCTCTGGTCTGGTTGCATTGGTCTGGTTGCACCAGTTGTGCTGCTCTGGTTCTGATGGTCCAGCTGCACTGGTCTGCTTGTGCTGATCTGGACCAGAACCACACCCATGGAACCAGACGGTCAGAACTGGACCTATTAAACTGAACCCACAGACCAGCAGAACTGGACCAGTACAACTGCACCAGCGGTACCTGGGCGGTTCTGGACCGTTTGGTTCTTTTTCTTGACCTCTTGAGATCTGGAGTGGTCACAGCGTTCGAAAGCAACTTCATGATTGTGTCCGGCGAATAACTCACTTGAGTCTTGAGGTGACAAACGATGATAGCGTAGAACACACTGACGATCATGTAGGTCGTGATCTCGCAGAACTTGCCGCAGAAAAGCTGCCAGAAGAGCACAGAAGCGACGGGGACATCTTCGCGGATCCAGCACCACGAGGTCGGGTGCGGCGTGACCGAGTGGACTGAGTCGGAGCCGTACACGTCGAAACTGAGCGACACAACCAGCACGACTGCTGAAACGTACGAGAATCTGACAAGTTCAGCAGCTTTGCTTAAAGTGGAACCTGACAATTTCTGTGCAATTCTCTTGTGGATCACTCCGATCTGTGTTCACATGTTCGCTGGAAAGTTGGACTGACTCACTTGGCACTGTCCAGCAGAGAGTGTGGGAGGCGACCTTGAGATTGATGACCAGATGGTGCATGCCCCTGACGAGGGTCAAGTAGAGGTAAAGCGCCATGCAGACGTTCCACAGATTCGAACTGGTGCTCGAGAAGGCCGTAATAGCCGGACTTGCCTGCAGTGGGAGAACAACCTCTTGTCGGGTGATCTGCGACAGAGTGGACAATACAAGCTGTGACTATCATCGACGGACTCGGTGCTTGGGATACATGACATCCAACAGAACACCCTGCAAGAGTGCTTGAGACAGAATCCAAATATGAGGGCCTATTCTGACCATCGCGTCTCAGCTCACCTTGCAGAAGGCCTCTGAGAAGCCGTCCGGGTCGGCGGTCCAGATGACGCCGAGCAAATTGCCGAACGCCGTCAGGAAGTCTGCGGCGCTGAGGAAGACGAGGAAGTGTCGGCCGCGCGAGCGCAGCTCCGGGTAGCAGACGTAGGTGCTGATGATGGTCACCGTCCCGAAGATGGACAGCACCGAGAAGATGCCGCTGAGAACCACGTACACCGAGTTCATCACCTCCTCCAGACCCGAGGGCTCTCTCGCCTCGTCGCAGTCCGACAGCGAGGTCAACTCCAACTCCATGTTCAAAGTGGCAGAGAAGAAGTCAGTGCAGTTCAGATTTTTGCTTGCAAGAGTCATTTTGCTCACCATGCGCAGTTCGGATCGAAATGGTCTTCAAAGTGAAATGCGGTTGCGTCAACAAAATGTCTTGACGGCCGCGACATATCGATGAAACGGTGCACCCATGGCGCACGTCATCCTTCCGGATCTGCCAAAGCAACACCCGCTTGGAGGCAAGGGGTCACGCAGGAAACTGATCAGCGCCGGTTGAAGGCTGACACTCCCTGTGCAAACCTTCATCTGCGGTCAAATTTGGAGATATTTAATTTCACCCCTTGGCTCCGTCGTGAGCTTGTTTCAGAAATCCACTTTCGCTGCAGTTGGCAGCATGAACAAATAATTCCTTTGTTTGTGTTGATCGTGCTGGAAGAAACGTGTAAGTAATGTTCCGAAAGTGAAATATTGTTTGAGCAACTTCATGTTTGATTTGTTTGCAGACTGCGTCCACTGAGAAATGTCCATGTGTTTCTGACGGTGTTTTTCTTTTCTCGCACAAAGTTCAGCATCGCGCGTGCTCTGTTGGAATATTTTTTTATCCAGAAGTACCATAAACACTTCTGTCTCCTGCATTGGAGAGATCACCGCTCGATTTTTAATGCGGCCTTGGAATTCATATCACTTCAAGGACAGATCAGGCAGAAGCAATAGTGTTGCAGACCTTTGATATCCAGCGCAAACAACAGCACGCCAACTGGAGTGGTCAGCAAACAAAGCTGTTGTAGCAAGGACGCAACACACTGTGAAACACACAGACTTGTTTGGCTGGTGGCGTTCAGTTCGAGCCCAAGTGAACTCTTCGCTGATTCTGTCTTCAAAACACGGACAGACAAGCATGCAGCAACATTCAGAGCCTGCCCACCCCATGGGGCTTAAGCAGACACCCAGACGTTTGGGCATGCTCCTTGTCTGCCTGCCGGTAGACCATGAACACGACACTGACACTGTGAAGCTGCCGCACAACAACAGAAAGAATCACTGAAACTGAAAATGGCCGTTGATTTGGAAAACTTGGCCCTGTCATCTGGCTCCGCTCTTGATTCGCTCCCCTTCAGTGTTGTTAATTGCAGCTCTGGACGCAATCCATTGTAAATATGGAAAAGTGTTTTGGTCCAATATCCTGCCTTGTAAGTCTTGTGCTCTCGATCTTTGGATGAGGATTGCCGAGATTCAAAACATCTCATCATGCTTGCAGATCTGACACATTAATCAGCATTGGAAGCATCGAAAGGGTCTGGGATCATGGAAAACAGTGTCGCCGTGAGATTTTGTGAAAAGCAAAAGAGTCTTAATTTCACTTCCAATTTGTGGAACTTGAGGCTGAGCTTCTGGGTCTGCTGTATCTCAGATAACCTGTGGGTGGGATGTTCCTTGTGTGTGTTGCGACCGTGCACAGCGAAAAGTCTGTGGCAAGCATACTGGTCGAGCCAGAGCGAGACTCGCCCACATAACCAGACGAAGAACTACTCACCATGGTGTGCCAACGATCCCTCAGACTTCAGACATTGAAGTGACCCACAAGAACCCAATTCCCGAACAACGTCAATGGAGGAGGCACATCGTTTGAAACTTCTTTTTTTTTTCTTTTGAATTCTGATGACACTTTTCTCTCGAGTTTTTGGTTGAAAGTTGAAAAAATAACCCACGGGGTTTGATAACACACGATACACGTCAAACGATTTGGTTTTGTTGTCAGAAACCAACTTTGTTCAAAATGGTTGAATCAAAATTTGTTGCCGTTTTGGTGTTTGTGTCTTCTTCTGCAGCATGCTGGTCGCAACACCACGATGCCTCTTGACCTATTTTGGCCCGTTGTTGTCGTCAGCTTGCAAACAAAGAACCTCCACCCTCGTTTCTGAAGACTCACACATGCGCGTGTTGGTTCGGGTGCGCATTTGCCAGCAACAATGTAGACTCTATTCCACGGGGGAGAGCGTTCCCTCTGCACGCAGGCGTGCATGGGCTCAACGTGCTCTGGGCAGCACCACGGTGCACATAGAGGCACACTCAAACTTTTTCTCTCCCTCAAGCCATGACTGCAGCTACAGTGGCGAATGAAGCTTTTTCTGCGTTCTTTTCCTTCCTTTTGGCTTTTTTGTATCGATTGATTCTGAAAATAGAAACAATTTCGACACAAGAACGTAAGACTGTCGTGAAACGTGAAATGTCATGCTGGCCAAAGGAAATTCAACCGTGGCAGATTTAAGCTGCAAAGCGCATGCAGTCAAACCACGAGAGACACTGTGTTTTGCAGCCTTTGTGTTTCAGGTCATGTTGGTCATCCTAGCAGTTTGTAATATCTTTCGGATTGGTCTGTGTTTTGCACTCAAATTGTTTGCAGAAACGTACCCGATCCAAACTTGACACCTTTTCTTTTGCATTTTGCATTTGGTTTGAATGAGCGCTTTCGCGCACAAACTCGTCAATGTTGTACAATCAAGTTCTGAAATAGAATGATCTCACCTGACACGAATTACGATGGCGATGATGGTGATAAAACAGAGCACGACGACAGTGGCCGACGTCACGACGTACGCCGTCGAGTCTACAATCGCAAGAACCAATTTGCATGCAGCGGGCCCTGGGAGCGCAGGCGACCAGGTCAAAAATCACACCATTGAACGAAAAACGAAAAGCGTGGGACATTCTGATCCATCCCTGCTCTTTTCAACACACCTCTCCAGCAGGAGTATTTGATGAAGAGCATGTTGGTGCGCTTGCTCTGGTCGCACGAGGTCAGCTGCATCTCGGCGGTGGAGACTGGGACGCGGCACAGCTGTTGACCGATGCAGCTGAAAAGGGGGCGCACGACAAGTGACGGCGTTGCAGGGAACGCCGGTGAGCGACGGGCGATGAGAGAAACGCCACTCCCAATGTGGAGTGTACACTGGTCTGCAAGTGTTGTCCCCTGGCCGCAAATAGAACCTACCTGTCCAGAGAAGCTTCCGCGTCCACTTTGCACTCTTTGCTGACGGTCTTGACAAGCCCCTTCTTGTCTGACGTTTTTGAGCAGGTGTCGGGCGGATCGACGAAGCCCGCTGTGGCCTCCCGGACGGACAGACTGCCTCCCGGGCCACAGTCGATCACCATGTCCTCCTCCCGTTCTTGGCAAATCAGTACAACCGGAATCTTTTTGGCCGCCTCATCTGGAGAGAAAAAAGAGTGAAGTGAGTGACAAATCTGCAATGCTTCTGGTTCTCTCAGGAAATTCAGAAAAACAACAAAGGGTTCTTCATCACTGCTTTGCCCGAGCTCTTGTAGGTGGACGCTGCTGGGGCAATGCTTCCATTGTCATGAATCTTCAGTTGTGAAAGTTTTAGCAAAGAGGTCAGGAGTCCTGCCCTCGAATCCGAAATCGCCCTTCTTTAAAAGTTGGAGTTTGTTCAGTGTTGCCTTGGTGTGTACAAGAGTTGGTTTCTGGCTCACAGACAGGAACCAAGGGGTCTGCGGTGCAATAATGGTAAACGGCATCGGGCTGAGAACCTCACGGGCGAGAGCGCATTTTCAGTTGCTTGACTCCAGGAACCTCAGGATTCGTGGATTGTCTTCTGGCAGAGAGGTTGTGGTGACAGAGTTTTAAAACTCCCGTTTTCCATGTTTGGAAGCTTTTTTTCAATTGTGTTCACAAAACAGTCCAAGAATAGCTCTAAGTTGGTGCTGTGGGTGCCGATCAATCCAGTCCTGTATGCGTCCGACTTTTGGAGGAAGTCATCCTTCTCCACCTTTGAAGCGAGGTAGATTGTTCATTTTCGGGTTTGATGACAGGACACTTGCGACCTCCTGCCAGTGTTCACAACTCTGCTCCTGAAACCAGCTTCCAAGAAAAAACTCCTGCATGCCTTGACATGGTTCTGCTTGGCGAAAACATCGCACAACCAACAGATGCGAAGAACTCGACGAAACTCACTTGTTTTTGTTGACATCAGCACAAGGCAACAAACCATCCATCCACTTTTCATCATCCCTGCGGTGAGAAATCCCAATGGAGACGAAGCGTGAACATTCTGCTCGTGCTGTGAGCAAACTCACGTTGGAACTGAAAACATTTCGCATGTGTCAGATGTGAGGAATGGTGCGTTCTCTCGACTCTGTAAAAATGTATCTGTTTTCTGTTTTTTGTTTGTGGAAGGCGCATCTGGCCAAACACTTCATCATTAACTTCTCGCTCGTGCGACAGTCTATTTGCTCCAGCTGAATTTTCCAAAATGCAAATTTATCAACAACACATGCACAAACAGATCATGCATTATGCCTGTCGAAATTTCGATGATTTTACTCACTCGGAACAAACATCGCCGTGCACATGTGCAGCTGTCCCAGTGATGAGCTGGAGGAAGAGAATCCCCCACTGTCCACATTGAACACGAAATTCTACGGGCCATTGAAACAAACGTCCAATTACGTCCATGTCGTCAGCACTTGAAAAATTGTGGCAATAAATTTTCTGTGATCAAACAGCCTGCAGCTTTTTGTGTTTTGTGACGACTGAAAACAGTCCGTATTTTCAAAGTGTTGTGTGAGGAACCGGTTGAAAGAGGCAATAATCAAGGCTGTGACATCCAATGTTACGAGGTTTGTCCCAAAATTTTCCTTCTTTTTGCGATGGTACACCCATCTGCTGTGATATTCCAACAAAATCTGATCCAAAAACATTGCTTGATACCATACTCTCAGGTGCCAAAGAAGCAGGCTTCCATTGTGTATAGGAAAAATAATCT
>JAAUXT010101595.1_pt1 | contig 14583 bp, 19 predicted proteins | sample 7278171 | NCBI WGS metagenome assembly JAAUXT01 (sample SAMN14350112, study PRJNA611818) | marine sediment metagenome | isolation source: surface marine sediment (1.8m) | place: French Polynesia: Moorea | collected 2018-08 | reverse complement strand
TTTTTTCTTTTTTACCTCCATCTGACTGTGGACCACTCCAAATGCTAAACTAAACAATCTTTTGTCCTGCCCAGACATTGTAGACCTACAAAGCATGAAACTCATCAAACCCTGACACAAAACTCGACACAAAATTCGAGAAATTCGCTCTGAAAAGCAAAAACACATCTTACCTCACGAAATCCAGTGTCTGTTTTGTTTTGGCGGGACGTGACGTCACGTGTTTCCGGTAAAACCTGCGGTAGAAGCTGTTCGATTGTAAGACAAATCTGCGGTAGAGGCAGTTTGCGGTGGGTGCAAACTCGACCCGAAATTTGCGGTGCAATCGAATACGTCCCTGGTGTGGAGCTTACATTTGCGGGATGGACTTTGGCGTGAGTTGAAAAACAAAGTCAAATGTGAATATCATGTCAAAACTGAACATGTTCCGATGGCAGCTCAGAACACTTGCACTCGGCATCAACGTTTTGAAGCAAATTCTTCCTGGCCTCTGCAGAAACCACACAATTCTCTCTTCAACACGAAATGCAGCTGGTTCGCAGCGTGTGCACACTGTGCACAGAGGTACAGTTCTTTCTAAATGGGTGCTTGAATTCATTTGTTTCACCTTGCAGATCGCATTCAGGTGAGGTCTTTGTTTTGCGCAGCTGTCTGAGTTTTAACAGTTCGAATTGTGTACAAGCACTTTTGACTCGAGAAAAGAGCACAAACAATTTTAATGCTTTGGACTCGGTGACAACCAGAACGTCTCGGTCGGACTGAGCCGCCTGCGCCTTGCACAAGTCTTCTTCAGGTCTAAACAACTTCACGATTGATGTTTGTGCTTGACAACATGGATCTCGATCTTGATGCAGTTCGTCATGCGTCTCAAAAGAAGAAGTTGGTAGCCCCAGTCTTCCTCAGAGCCTACACGTTCAAGGACAAAGTTGCAGTGATCGACCAGCATGGCTCGCACACGTACGCGAAGATCCTCTACCAGGCTCACAATGTCTCCGATAAGTTACTCACGGTGAGTTGTAAACTTAACTTTCAGACGAATTCAGATTGGAGCCATTTCTGAGTACAGTTACATCCAAAACAAGAAGCAGTGCTCAAGGCAACTGCAGTGCGAAGTCCCTTGCCGGTAATGTCGTCGATTCTTCCTTGTCCTCCTTGTGGGGGGGGGGGGTCTAGGCTGGGGGGAGGGGGAGAGGGGGGCAGGAGACATTTCATCCACCTTGCCATCTACTGCACTACCACATGGTGCTTGCCCAAAAGGGACTTCGCACAAATATGCGCCTTTGTATCGGTGGATCCAAAATAGTCCTGAATGCGCACTGGGTCAGGTTCTGAGCAAAAACGTGTTGTCATTTGGAGATGTCTGTCATTTGTCAGGTTGGCCGTTTTCCAAACGACCTGCCGTTGTCGCGCGTTTGCTTCGCCTGTCCGAACAACGTGTCCTATGTGGTGGCCCAATGGGCAACGTGGATGTCGGGCGGCGTGGCGGTCCCACTGTGCGCCGCGCACCCACCCAGCGAGATGAAGTACTTCATACAAGACTCTGACTGCGACGTACGTGAAACCAACACAGTGAAATCGTCTTCGAGAGTCTGTCTGCGCAAACTTGTCCTCAAATGAACAGACCGAGTGTTCTCGGCACTCTTGCGCTTTGGTGGCGTTGATGGAAACAGTTCAACAATTTCCTTCAAGAATTCTTGATGTCTTACAGGTGATAATTTCAACGGAGGACTTGGTACCCAAGTTGGAGGAAACTGCAATGGAACTGAAAAAGACGCTGGTCGTCCTGAAGCGCGAAAAAGAGTTTTACGTTCCTGAAATTGCGAATCAACCAGGTGTGAAAGTTGATGTGAAACAGTACTTCGCCAAAAGTAAATCGGGTCTTCTGTGCTCACCGCACCCGTAGACAATAGATCCAAGTTGCTCAACTTTCAGGCCCAGCAATTGCGGCTCCAGAAGCAAGCCAGAGGCAGCGGAGGTGGAATCACATGCTTCATGTCAACCAATTCAGGAATCTTCCAGCTATGATGCTTTACACAAGTGGTACAACTGGAAGACCCAAGGTATGGTGCGGTCCAAGTTCGGAGAAAGAAACCTTTGTCGCTTCATTTATTTTACCACAGATCTGGCTGACAGTGGGACATAAATTTTCAAAACCAGGGAGTTGTGCACACCTTCAGCAGCCTGGACGCGCAGGTGGACGCCATGACACAAGCATGGGAGTGGATGCCTGATGACGTCATTCTTCATACCTTGCCACTGCATCACACGCACGGCGTCGTCAACGCCCTCATGACGCCACTGTACCATGGTGCTACGTGCTTGATGCTGCCCAAGTTTGATCCAAAGGAGGTGAAGGAAAACTGTCTGCGTCCGCGCAGACAGAGGTGTTTGTGTGTTTGTGCGTGTATGTGTGCAAGTGCGTCTTGCAATTCAGATTCACCCATCACATTTCCATCATTGTATTGATCTGGACAAGATTTATTTCAGGTTTGGTCAGCATTGATGCAGAAAGTGACGCTGTTTATGGCTGTGCCGACGATCTACGCCAAACTGCTGGAGTATTTCGACGCCCACTACGGATCTGACGAAATGAATCACGCGCACGGATTTCTACACAGCGCGTGCAAGGACAAGATCAGGTTTCCAATGACCTGCCATCTTGGTGCATTGTCTTGTCCGAAGTTTTGTGGTTTGCGTGTGTCGCTATCTGTGATGTGTTTGGCTTCAGGTTGATGGTGAGCGGGTCTGCGGCGCTGCCTGAGCCCATCATGCGGCGCTGGGAGGAGGTGACGGGGCACGCGCTTCTCGAGCGCTACGGGATGACGGAGCTCGGCATGGTGCTCACCAACCCGCTGCGTGGGGATAGGGTCGCAGGTGTGGGAGAGAGGGGTTGCAGCGGAACAGGGGATGTGGGTGAGGGGTGTGAGCAAATGAGGTGGGTTAGTTGCAGACGTCGCACGGCGAGAGATGGTTTGAAGCATATCTTGGCGTCCGCTTTGTCTTGGAGCAAGAAGGTTTGAGCTTGGTGGGCAAGTATTGGCCGTGAGACTAAGTTTGAAACATACTCACACAGGTTCTGTTGGAGTCCCATTCCCGAATGTGGAGGTTGCTATTGGAAAACCCAGCTCAGAGACGAGGAATAAATACGATATCATCGCGCAAGGGGATCAGCACAAAACCACCGTCAAACCAGGTGAACTGTGTTCAAGACGCATGCAATGGTTCTGTCTTTGTGTGACACCGGAAATGTTATCTTTGTCCTGAATTTGTTGCTCTCGCTGTTCATATTGTTGCAACTACTACCAGCGGACCCTGAAACTGTGGTTTCCGTCCACTGGCTCCACGGCATGTACTGACTTTACAGGTCAAGAAGACGAGTCGGGAGAGCTTCTGGTGCGTGGCCCCAACGTCTTCCAGATGTACTGGAGACGACCAGATGCTACAAGAGAGGCGTTCACTCCTGACGATAAGAAATGGTTCAGAACGGGTGCGCTGGCGTCTGTTTCTTCCCTTTCTTGACGTGCTGGTTCTTTTTGCGCTGTTTGCGCTCACACTGACCATCATGACATCTGGCGCAGGTGACACGGCCTGCTACAAGGACGGGACCTACCGGATCCTGGGCAGAACTTCGGTCGACATCATCAAAAGCGGAGGCTACAAAATCAGCGCCCTCGATATCGAAACGCACCTGTTATCTCACGACGAGGTGAACGTCGTCAACATTGTTCTCAATCTTACTGGCCAATAATTCAAGGCTGATGCAGATCTGCCGCTCGAGCTGGTTTCTTTAGTCTGTTCCCGTGCACGCGCGGCCAATTATAACAACGCTATTCACCACAACAACTGCGTTTCCGTCTGCAGGTGATGGAGGCAGTGGTGGTCGGGCTGCCTGATTTGACTTTTGGTCAGAAGATTGCGGCCGTTGTGAAGTTGAAGGAGGAGTCGGAGGTGACAGTGGATGAGCTGAGAGCCTGGTGCCTCGACCGGATCCCAAAGTACCAGGTCGGTGCGTTGATGTCTGAAACGTGTCAAACACTGGCTGACTGTTGGTGGTTGGCACACTTGTTAGGTTCTGGCAACTAACAACTTTTATACACGTGCAAGACGCGCCACTTTTGAATCAAGGGCTCAACATTGAAAATGGTGGGCTGTGTTACAGCTGCACTTGAAGACTTCGCTGCCAAATGTTTCTTGTTGACAAAGAGATTTTGTTTCACCAGCAACTCCTTTTGTCCCGTTGTTGACTTGTGGGGATTGGTTCGTTTTGGCGCAGGGAAAAAAAAAACAAACTGCGTGAGATCCAAAATGGTCGACGCGCTGCTTCTCTTGCAGATACCTCGAGTGTGGAAGTTGGTGGAGTCGGTGCCAAGGAACGCAATGGGAAAAGTGAACAAAAAGCAGCTGGTGCAGTTGCTCTTCCCCGACGAGGTGGACAGTTCCGGATGAGAAGCAAACATTACTTGCTGTTCAAATGAAGATCAGCGTCCAGTGCACCTGAAGTAGATCACACAGGACGTTGGCCTTGTTGAATTTCGAAATCGAAATCAGGAAACGTAGACACGCAACTGAGATATCTGGCAACATCGGGCTTTGTGGCTCCCAACACCGGCGCAAGCTTTTCACACAAATCGCGGACAGAATGGAATCGAGAGCTTCGTAAGTTCGTTGCTCCGCTCCCTCTCTCAAGATGAAGAACGAGATACTTGTCATACTTTTCCGGTCTTTCCAATTTTTATTTCTTTTTCCATCGAATAAAAGTGTCGAATCTTGCAAGTCTCAGAAAATCAAATCATGATTCCACTTTTTCCCCCGATAGATGCGTTTTCAAATCTTCCCGGCAGGCGTGTGCGCATTTTTCAAACACATCATGTCCAACAATTCTTGTCTCAACGAATATTTGTACAGTATCGCTTCATTGAAGTTTCGCAGTGCATAAATGTTAAATAAACACTGTACCATGAAAACAGCAAAGGAACGGCAATTCATTGTGATCATTTCAACAAGTAACAGAATCCTGTAACACAGCTTTGTTGACAACCATGTGTCAGAATAGCAAGTAACTGTCAGGGTCACTCTGCAACGGAAGCAGACAACTACAAAATGAGTGCTCTCGCATGACCCATACCCACTGAATTCCAAACTTCACAAAATCCAATCCGATGTTTTCTTCTCTCCCTTGTTGATGAGACAAGGGGAACCCTATTGGCTGCCCTCCGAGTTGATATCATTCCAGCAAAGACAAGGCCAAACTCTTTCGCTTTGACGACCTCCTGAAAATAACCACACCAAAACTTCACATCAAATGTCCTGCATTGTACAGTCAACATTTCACAAGAACAAGAGATCGAAGATCAACGAGCCCGCGGCTCCTTACAGCAGGCATTGGCCTCACAACACGCACTGTTCCAGCAAACAGGCAAGGGTCACCCACTTGCCAGGAACCATTGGTTTGCAACTCTCTGCCGGGGGTTGGAAGCAATCATAGGTTTCGTTACTTCACCCCAGAGCAACACAACAGTTGCTTTCCCCCTCACAAAACCAACAGGTTGTTTTGTTACCAGGGGGCCAGGTGGGTGAAGTAACTCTTGGTTTCATTGCTTTACCCAAACCAACCAACAGTTGCTTTACGCCCCCCCCCCCCCAAAAAAAACAAAACAACTCAGAACCAACGATCGACAGACACATCGCGATTGCACACACACAGCCCACGGCTCGCCGAAATGCTGCGGGCGAAAAAATAACCGCCAATTTTTACCTGTGCGTCTTTCTGCCAGAGAGGGTGGGATCGCAAGGGAGCATAAATGCGAACTTAAAGGGCTAATAACATGTTAAAAACACAGGCTTTTTTGGTCGCTTCGTACAAGCCCTTCGTCAAACGTCACAAACCTTGTGCATTCGGCCCGATGGGTTAGATATCACTTTAGACAGGAACCCTCAGAACTATCTACAGTCCGTGAACAGTGCTAATTACAATGTTAATACACTTGCAAAGCAAACTTAAATGCACGTCGCTTACTATTTACATCACACTTTTTTTTCTGCACAACATACAATTTTTCTTACGAGTTTGCTGTTTATTCGTCGCAGTTGGCGCCTTATAACACTCTGCCGTCGTTCTTGCTGACAAAGACTTCCAACGCCACCAGTCCACCAAACAGCCAAGAGAAAACAAACAGGCTTTGATGATACTTTCGGACTTTCAGCTCGTGCACAAGTGTAGTTTGCCTCCATTGCCAGCCAAAAACAAGAAAGAACATAATCAAAATAAAGCACCAAAACAAGACACCACCGAACACAGCTGCTGACCACGAGAAGCCCACTCCACGTGAAGAAGGGCACAGAAAAAATAACAAAACAACAAAAAAACAAAAGCAAAAGTGACAAAGAAGAAAAACGTGGAGTCAAAAACACTCGCCGTGAGGACTGGGAAATGGGCAGAGCACAGTTAGCAACGTGCTCTCAGTGGATCTCAAATCCACAGTCCAGCTTCAACAAAGATGTACTGATCCCGAGAGTATTCTTTTCCTTCTTTGCTGTCGCGGGTAAAACTCACAAGAACCAGCAAAAACGGGTCGTGGCGACACAAGTCTCTTGGAACGTCAGCACGTGTTCACAACACGACAAAGAAAGTCTGACGAAGCAGGAAAGTCGTCAATGTGTGCACCGAGCACAGCACTACGGATTGATATCACATGGGTAACACAGACAGCCCGAGAAGTTGAAAGCTTTGCGCATTCAGTTGAAAAGTCTGAATCACAAAAGAAACATGCACTGAATCGACCATCGATAAAAAAGAGATGGTTGGAGACGAAACATACGTCGATCAAATGTGCGTGGCGCACTGGCACCATGTTCCTCAAATAAGCATCTTGAAGTCACTTGGCTCTTGCTCTCAGCGTGGCACTGCGAAACTGAATTTGGAATAATCAATTGAAACAAATGGCACACCACGAGGCTGGCACCGTATTCACTCAGCAATGCTGGTCAAAGGATGAAACACAAACATAATTTTGACAACAGTTGCAGATCAGCTGTTGGCTGACGGCATCATTTTGTTTGTACACGTTTCGAACACTCACGACTGAACAGCTTTCAGTTTCTGACCGTCAAATTTCATTGACATGCAAAATCCTTGTGGTTAAAAGTTCGAACACGATGGAAGGAGTGTTGACACCACTTTTCCATCAAGTGGATAAAATGGACAAGTTCAACTGGTTGTGGGACTGGCTGAGCAGAGAGGTTCTACAGAGTAAACCAATCACGAGAGAGCACAGCTGCGAGGCACAACTTGCTTTCAAGGCCAAAACGATAAAACGAAAGCTCGTTATCCAGACTCGGGAAAGAGAAAACAAAACAATCTCATCGTCTGTTCTGCCATCTTTCAGTCCCGTATCCTTTACCTCCGTTGCACACGGAAACGTAATCTCGCGTTACAGAATGTTTCCAAACTTGATGTAAAAATGTGACAACGAAGTTGTGTTAAATGGTGACGTACAGCAAAGGAATTTTGCAAACGCCTGACTGACACACAGCAAGGGAATTTTATTGTCTCCCCCGTCCAATGCAGAAAGTGTGACCAACGCCACAGGTCTCATGAAAACTGTAGATCTTGTGGGTGAATCTGATCATATCACAAGAAGCGCGTAAACTGCAGGTCAACGCAAACATTGCAAGGAATAACAAAATAACACATGCTCACGCAACAGATATATCAGCATGGATAGCATATTGTTGGACTTTGAACAGTCTGCTTTTCATACATGGAGCAGGAGATGCTGGAGTTAGCGAGCACAAGGAAAAACTTTCCCGTCAAAACGAACAAGAATTCTTCCAACTTGGCGCTCCAACGCATGCATGTCAAGGTTGTGAAATGAGATGGAACATCTGGATTACCACCGGAGGACTATTTGTGCAGTACGGTAGATACAAAATGTATGCATTTCAACTGACTACTGTAAGATTTCGTAGGTACATTTGTAAGGCGCGATCATTCCCCACCCATCCCACTTCACCCAAAAACAAAAGTTAAATGCAACATCTGTGTCCCATGACAGTTGTTCATGGCGTGTGTAATGGCGTATGTACAAAGAAGCTTTTCTATTTTTTGCATTTTCTTTCGTGTAGCACGCGGGACTTTGATTGCAATTGAATACACATTCTTGAGTAGACATACATCATTGGCGAATCACAAGCACGCGCACGCACTCGCTTCACAAGCAATCACGCACGCGCAACAAAATATACAACTTGCACCTTGACTCCCACTTTCCCTCTCCACGCACGTGCCAACGTTCACTCTTTACTCTCATGCTGGTCAATGGCACTTTAAGTTTGGATACAAGTGGAAGTCCGGACGTGGCATTGCACTGATTCTTGTAAATCAAAAATTTCCTTGAATCCCCCCTCCTCAACCCAAATGAATCACGGCATTTTCGGCGAAAATCGTCGCAAGAGTTGACAATGGGAACACCAAAATACCGTTTTCATGAGAAAACCAATGGCTTCCCTTTGAGCGGCTTCGCATCTGCAACCGAAAATACGAACAAGTGTCCGTCAGACAAGCGTGATACTCAAAATTTTCAGAGCGAAAACTCATTCTTCAAGCCAAAGGTGTCACACATCAAAGCAACAGGTGGTCGTTGCCATTTCGAATACTGCGAATCGCGGCGTGCAACAAACCGGAAATCGCACCGGAAATTGACCTTCGATGCCGTCGCCACCTGAAGTCAGGTCATGTGCAGTGCAGGTTTTGAGTGACGTGTATCACAGGAATGCAGTCCATAAAATGACGTAACGTGACGACTAGTAGTCTCGCACAAAGACGAAAAACACTGGACGACGCCAAACGATGCAACACATCCGATACCATGGAATTCAACCCCGCTGTTTTGAGCGAATAAATGGTTTGCTAGATGTGGAGTGTGGCCCGTCGCGACTGAGGAAGTGCTGCTCCTATTAGTCGTCGGAGGGTCTCTGTCACCGCGCAGTCACGGTTGAGTTGGTGTTGGCTGTCGACTGGGTGCCGTGATCTCTTGACGTGGCGGCGCTCTGGGTGGCGTTGCGGTGATAACTGCGGCCGTGCACAGGCGCACCCAGCGGATTGTGCTGGTTTTGGCGCCGGGTGCGTTTGCCAGAGTAACGCGCCGAGTGCGTGTACGTCTTGCTTGAGTGGGGTGGGTGGTGGTGGTTGTGGTGCGGAGCCTGAGACGAGGAGTTGGCGTTGTGCGTCCGGTGATGTGACGTCTGCTGCTGAGGGTGAGAGGAGTTTCCGCCAGGGGTTCCGCGCCACGACCCACCAACCCCACCCGGGTATCGCGACGCCACCTCAGAGTTGCTGTTGGCCCTGTTTGAGGACGAAATTATTCTTGGCCTGTTGCTGTTACTGTTGCCACTACTCGGTGGCTCAGGGCTGGGGTTGTTATTGCCGGAGGAAGAGGAGGAACTGTTGCTGTTGTCTCTGTTGCCATTGTGAGTGTTTCTCACGACGTCAACGTAGCGCGGCGCTGCCGGCGTCGCCGTGGTGACGGTGTTGTTTGCTGGTGTGGGAATGGGTGGCGGCGGTGGCGTCACCGGCGGAGTCGCCGCCGATTTCTGCGCCGCCGCCACCGCCGCAGCACGCTCGCCCCGCTCACTGCGATTCAACATCTTCTTGGCTGTTGAAGGCTTCGGAAAGTCCGAGTTGCCATCAGAATCCTGAAAGGAAACTTTCCTTCGTGATGCCTCGAAGACTACCGGTGCACCCATCGGCACAAAAAGATAATGGCGATACAAATGGTTGTCAATCATTTTCTGCAACCGTCTTGCTCTTGGAAGCTGCCGCCATCGTCGGCGCCGGGCGCGAATCGGTTGCACTCACAGTGTCGGAAGCAATGCTGCTCGACGAGGACGAGGCGGTGGAGGACGACGAGGACTGCTGGTACACCGACCCGCTGCTGCTCAGGCTGTCCGTGTCGCCCTCGCCGCACGAATCAATCAAACTCCTGCAAGTCATGGGAACGTTGTAACTCTGGGCGAGCGTTGCAGTGCGGAACGAAACAGACATCTGCCACGTGAGATTTCTTTCATCTTCACTCACACAAGAGCAAGCGAAGAGGTCTGGTATCGAAAGCGAAAACCAAACTTTTCACCGGTTGTTGTTTCTGATCCCATCGCACATCAATGATGATCTATTCCCATGTTCGCACTCCGGTGTCCAGTTCTTCCAGAAGGGAGCCAAAACGATTTCCAGAGCTGCGTGAATTTCTGGTTGAGACTCCACTCACTTGCTTTGGTTGAGGCACGTTTTGGTGGTCGCTACACTGGCGTAGGTGCGCGCAGCGGGCAGGGTGTGGGCGAGCAACACAGCAGCGTGATCCCCCACTCTGTTATCGTCCACACGGACGGGGAAGTTGCGCTTGATCCACTCGCGGTAGGTCACCACCTCGTCCGTGACGCACACGACGCGGGACAAGATGCTGAAACACAGAGGAGAAAAGCGTAGAGTGAATAGAAAAAACACCTGAGGTATCCAAATCGTTTTCAGGAAGAGAACGTTCAACAGATTGTCTCTGTTCATTGGTGCGGCCCCAGCCAAAAGGCGAAGTCACTTTTTCCACCCAAAACACCCGCCAAATGTTCGCGGCGCAGTCGTACTACCCTGCCCCCCAGAACACACTGGGGGGGGGGGTGAAGAACATCGGCGCGTCCAGGTAAAACTGCGAACGATTGCAGCGCTTCACAACCGTCAACACAGTCACCACGTCAGTGTCTGCAGCACTTCGCTCTCAGAACACGTTTTGGATTGCATTCAAATTTTACTGTTGCGCGAATCCCAACACGGCCCTGGCGTGGCTCTCGCCTGCACACCCCACCTCTTGCAGCTGGAGTAGAAGGAGTGAGTGGTGAGGACGGCGTCGCGCAGCACGAGGAAGGCGTACTCGAACGCCTGCTTCACCTGCAGCGCGCCGTACGAGCTCCGCCCGATGTCGTTACCTGGAAACAGCCACAAGCAAAAGTGCAGATTGGAACACAATGTGGGCGTTGTGTGTTGGAAAGCTCGGACAGAAACAGCTGAAGACAGAACGCCCCTTCGGCTACGTTCGCGCACACGAGATTTGTTTCGCACTCACTCGAGTTGAGAGGATCTTCGATACAGAGCATCGAGGGTCTGTGGCCATCCTCCATGTTCTTCTGGATCATCTCCTTGGGCATGTACATGCCGCCGTCGCGCACGCGGATGCCGGTGCGCAGGTAGTTGAAGTGGCGGCCGTACAGCTCGAAGAACTCGATGAGCAGCACGCCGAGGTTTCCGTCCAGCTGCAGCGCGCGCTCAGCCTCGTTCCGCGGATGCAGCTACAACACACCGCACAGTACTGTTTGAAACACGAAACCCTTCGGTTGCAATGATGCAAATCTGACACTTGGTTTTGTTGTGCACACAGAAATCTTGGAAAGTGGCGCAGACCAAATGCGGTTTCAGGAATTTGGTCTCACCTGTAGGAAGCTGACGGTGAGCAGGATGAGGCTGTACGAGCTGATTCCCCCGGTGAACACCTCGTTGAGGTCGCGCTGCAGCAGAAACTGCTTCAGCACGAGCACCAGGAAGGGCAGGTTCGGGTGCTGCTGCATGAACTCCTGCAAAGCAAACAAACACAAGTGAGTTGTGATAGCACATACGACCGGACTTGACAAACAGAACTTCCCAAGAAAATTCTCCGTTTACCAGCCAGCACCACACCGCAAGAAGACCCGAATTTACACCCAACAAAATGTCTGTGCGGCCAACTCGTAATGAGCAGAAAACTTTGCGCTGTTGTCAACGATGAATGCCAGCCCAAGCCATATTCGACCACAATTGGCCACATGTAAGCCACGGAACCTGTGAACTGTCGGAAACGAGCGCACATTTTTCCCCTCAAAATTTTACAACGGGACAGACAGTGCAAAGCCACTTCGCAAACACGATGTAGCAAGCCGCAAACAACTCACTGCTCAGCCTCTTTTTGCCAAAGCAATCACATTTTGTGCACAGGGACAACATCCACAATGTTGAGCAATTTATTTTAAAGCTGCTGTGTGTCTGTACTGGGAAACTTCCTTCCATCCATGTCTGACGTGTTTGCGTACTCTTTCAACGCAGCAAATGAATGGTACCAATTTTGGCCAATTATCCCAGCAGTCTGATCACCAGGAGATCCGTGCGTTTTTCAAAAGCGAGCAGACTGTCACAACGAGCGGAACACTTCTGGTTTTGCACATGATGCGATGCGCGCGAAAATCATACCCCGAAAAAATGTCTCTACGCATTGATCGGTTATTTTTGCTTCAGGAACCCTGACCTCAATACAGTGTTATCGTCAACAGAAGGTTCTGCAGGATCCATCACTGATCCTTCAGAGAACGGAACATTATTTACCGGTGTGTGTGTGCATCGCTGAACATCACTTTTTCGATGTTTGACAAGTGGAAAGAGCAGCCAGCGCCAGAAGCCTGCCCTGCAGAGTGAAGCGATTGCTCACCGCAACAGTTGTCAAATTTGCCATTCAACAACAATCCTGTGAATTCACAGTGCACGCATACGAAGCAAATGGAAAACTGGAAAACAAATGACACAGAACGAAGTTCCAGCTAAGATTTCCAGTTGCTTCCACGGTTTGTCAATCTGCTGCTGCCAGTATGTACTCGCATTGCGCGACGGTCATGAAACCCCTTCAATCAGACTCTCTGCAAGGAGCGACGTGCTGTCCCCTGACCACTCGCACGCCTCGAATCGACCTCGTGTGATCGCTGCACTGAGACAATCTCGCCTGGTGAGTTCGTGATTCAGTGGGGTGAGCGGTGCAATCCCTGGACGCCGGGTTGCACAGATGAGCGAATTACAGCGCACCTGAACGGCGGCGGATACAATGCGGATCACCGCTTTTCCTGGCTCCACGCAGCTTTTTTCCCGAGGTCTGGCTTGAACCAAGTGCTTCTCGAGATTAGCAACCACTACGTTGAAGCCAGTACGGAGTCAGCGGAGCGTCTGTAACGCAGGAATGCGCTGCGCTGGCACAACTCCAGCCCACTAATATTGTTAGTCTCTTGAAGTATATTGTGAAAACACAAATTCGTAAGGCATCTTCCTGTACGGGAAACACTGGCGCTCAACAGGGGGCCATTGTTTCAAACAACCAACATCTTCCAAATGAGCACAGTTTGCACAATGGTGAGCTCTTGTTTGAAGGTGGAGATAAACATCTCTGAAAATTTTCAAGACCTACAGTTCGCAAATCAAGATACTCGTATCCCTCCAGGAAACGACTGCAGAGTGAAAGGTCCAGCCCAGACACCAGGACGGCACTGAGTTGATTAGAACAAATTGTGATGCTCCAGCGATCGCGGGTCTGAAAACCAAATTCGACGGAGTGCCAAACACCATTCTCAAAGAACCGATCACACTTGTTCTCTGGGGTCGCACTGGTTGCGCTTTCAAACAAATCAGCTGTTTTCATAGCCGGAGAAAGATTATGATCTCTTGCACTCAGTCAGTCCGTGCACAAAACGCAAGAAAGTGTAGCTTTGGCAATACATCTGAACAGAGTACGCCGAGAAAATCCACTGCGACCTTCCTGCACTGAGCGGTGGACCGGCATCTTGTTCCGACTACACGTACATGTCGGGAAGGGCAGACCTAGGTTTGACCGCTGCAGCCGGTCGTCACTGAAAACTCGCATCTCGCCTCTCGCCAATTCTCGTATTCTAATAAATCCTGTCGACCCTTGTGCCCTAGGAGTTTGTGCTTTGCAAATGATAAATTGCGGTCAAAATTTTGAGAGATATCACCGGCACGTTTGTTCAAGGCACAAACCATAGAATAAATTTTGCTCTGTCCTCATGGATTCACGAAACGAAATGACACTTTACGAATCTCAAAGATCATGCCAAATCTCGACCGCTCAGATTCTCACCACACAGATGACCCTTAGTCCTCTGAACCAGTGAGTAAGTACGCAGGCAAAGCCGAACCCAGTCATGCAGAACCGTAAACCTCCTCAATCTTGCATTCATGTGGTCACCCAACAAGATCGTCACTCACTTGACGTCACAACCAGCACGACGCCACCGTACAACACAGCGGTATCACTCACACGGTGGCGCCACCCACCTTGATGAGCTTGGCGCTCTTGACGCCATTGGTCATGTTGAAGCTGATGTCGACCTTCACGTCAGTCATCCGGTCAGTCAGCTTCACGATTGGAACCTGCAACACAAAATCAAATTCACTGCACACAAAATGGGGGCAGAGTGACCACAGCGGAATGTCAGTGAGAAACAGAGACCAGGGGAGACACTGACCGTGGCCTTGTCGAGCACCTTGATGTTCTCCTCGCTGCAGATGCCCTGTGTGAGCAGCGCCTCCTTCAGGGTGTTGAGTGGCGTTTTGTCCCACTTCCCGAAAACCACCAGGTCAATGTCGCTGCAAACAGCAAACGTGAACATTTGTGTTTAGTGATACGAGGTAATATCCAAAAGTCCTGTCCAACATGTCATGACCATGGCACCATCGTGACTACACACTCACATTTGCGCACAATGACCAGGACCGTGATTGATGCCTGAGAT
>JAAUXT010107013.1_pt1 | contig 14587 bp, 17 predicted proteins | sample 7278171 | NCBI WGS metagenome assembly JAAUXT01 (sample SAMN14350112, study PRJNA611818) | marine sediment metagenome | isolation source: surface marine sediment (1.8m) | place: French Polynesia: Moorea | collected 2018-08 | reverse complement strand
TTTTGAATATGTTAATTAGGTCGCTCGGCTAAAAACGGGATATATGTTGAAGGGCTTTTGTTCCCCTACAACATACTCCGAGATGGTTAACTTTCATCAAGAAATGAGGTCAGGATGGCCCAAAACGTGTTTTTTGCCAAAATTCAAGATGGCGGCCACACATGTGACCTAGATATGCCATTTTTGGGCACAGCTGTCAGAACTACCCTGGAGGGCTGTGGTGTGAAGGGCATTGAGCTGGGATGTCTGGTTCAAAAGCCTTAGGATGTACTACATTTTTTTGGAGACAAACGCAAAACAAACAAACAAACAAACAAAAACAAAAAAACTGACAGAGGTGAAAACAATATAGTCCGATTTTCAGAGAAATCGGCCTATAAAACATGCACAAACAATGTACAGACAACAAAAGGATCAAGCCATTTTGCCGAAACGCAGAGCCAACAGGTGCTCTGTATCTCTGCAATGCAGAGAAATGCAGAGCGACAAACGTAGAAGAAAAAAGAACGGATTTTCAGTACTGGCCAGTACTGAACAGCGACGCAGAGCGTAAAAAGAATAGCCTCCTGGACTCCTCCTCCAGCGTGCAGCCGGGATACGCTGCGCTATCCGACGTGAACCCCCTGCGCACGCAACAGCGTGTTAATCCGGTCTATCCCCGCAGGTTCCGTTCGAGACGCACATTATGCTTTATTCCTCCGACGGAAAGATGTTAAATCTAATCTACTGTCGCCCCGGGAATACCACAGCCATAAAAACTACAACAGGAACGCCGCAATAAACCCTAATGTATTTCATGCAAAGCTTATTTACGAGGAAAACTGTGTCATGTGTGGAGGCGCATGGCGCTGCGCTGCTGTGCTTTTTGGCACCGCGAGGAAAAACAGTCAACATCACCTCAGGTGCCACCACATCCACAACCAAGGATCCATGAGTGTTCGCGGTTCTTCGCTTGTGAGGGCCACGTTTTGTTGTGCGTTTTTCGGGGGAGGGGTCGTTCTTTCTGAAAAGGCAGGGATTTGAACAAACAGAAACTTGAAGGGCGCAGAACTCAACAATACTCGTAGGAGCAAAAGCCATCGGGCCTCTGGACCCTTCGTGAGAGCAGAAACACCCACATTTTTTCTGCGTTCCGCCGCCGTTACTTTGTGTGAACGTGCAATGTGTTTTCCAACCAGTGAAGCCCGGCCACGTGAGTACCCGGCAACTGGGGCACTGGAAACCTCGGAATCGCCTGTCCTGCTGAACCTGAGCTGAAACCTTTTCCATCAGCGTGTCATTCAAGCGATGTTCGTGGTCAGGAGTTGTCAATGTAGATGGATTCGATGTTTCTGAAAAGCCCTTTCCTGAACGACACACACCAAATGCCTTCTTCTGAAAGACACGAGAATTCTAATTTTCTGAGTTTGAAATGATGTTCTCCCTACAGGGTCGGGCCACTCGACCAAATCTTTTGACCAGTCCTAGACCTCACACCTGACCTGGACCCTGCCCTGCACCTGTCTCTGAACCCACCTTGAACCCACCCCTTGGACCCACACCTGGTCCCACCCCCAGACCCTCCCCTGGTCCTGTCCCTGGTCTCTTCCCTGTGCCCACCCCTGGTCCCACCCCCAGACCCTTCCCTGGTCCTGCCCCTAGTCTCTTCCCTGGACCTGCCCTGGAACCACGAGACTCACAGTCGCTGCCTGTGGTCCTACACATCCAGACATGTTCACAACCCAGTGGCCCCGGTCGCCCCACCACATCGCTGAACAAATTCCCCATTACTCGCATCACCGCTGCACTGGTTTGTGGCTGGTGCATGAAAAGAGGGTATTTTGCCTCTGCAGCAATCTTGAAAATGTTCTCCATGAGAAGCAATGGAAGCGGAAAGTTTCAATAAGCTGCACAATGGAGTCGCAATATCCTCGGCCCAACCGCTCCGCTCAACCACAATGGCGAAGACCAAATTGAATTTCCCGGTGAAAATATGGAGCGTATTTCCAAAGGTTCTTGTCGTGTTGCTTCTCCTACTTTTCCTCGGGTCAGGAGATCGGCTTTCACAGTGTGAGGAAATTTGTAAAATAGAAGAGCTGCCATTGATTAAAAATTCTCAGAAGCAGCGCTTCGTGCAGAACTTGGAATTGTCCTTGGCATTGAAGGCAGCGCATGTAAGGGACGGATCCAGAGCGGCCCTGCTTCTGCCCACCCGCTCCGCTGGAGCTGGTCCTTTCTCCGGCGCCCCTTTCCCACAGCTAACCCTTCCCCGTGCCCCGGAGTCCACCCTCTCCCTGTTTCCCAGGTTTCCGACGCTCCCATGTCCCAAGGTACACCTATCACACGCCCCCTCGCAAAGAATAAAGTCCTCCGAAAGCAGCAAGGCACCCAAAAATTCGTGTGATCGTGCCACGTGGTTCATTCCTCGGATGGTTCCCCCTGAGGAGTCGTCCCTTGACCAGACCCTGGCTCCGCCCCTGCAGGACATCGCTGCCGTCTCAATTTGCTGCTGACCGCAGGTCGCGACGTTCTGTGAAGCGAGAGACGCACCTCGGGCGAGTTCATCCCGCGAGCAGCTGCGGCTGAAGCGCGTTCTGCGCGGCTCTTTCCTCCGTCCGGCAGCGTCCTGTTTTTTCAGGAGCCGATGAAGTAGTAGATCCAGGAACATGTGAACAAAAACACCTGAGAGTTAGGTCCAGTGGCACGAGTTCAGCCTGGAAGGAGCTGTGGCAAAAGTGCAATGTGAGTGTGTGACTGTTCTACGTACAACTCTGCGTTCTGGTACAGTGGGAGAACCCTGTCTTCCTTGTGGGATGGCTGGGGCATTCTTCACCAGGTTGGATTCAGGGGTGTAACAGGCGGTGCCCCTCCCTCTTCCACAAAGTGTGTTGGATTGACCCCTTCCCAGTTTGGGGTCTCTCCGACCGAATCCTGGATCTACTCCGTGAACGACCTGTATATCGCATGACATGGTGATTGTTATGCACCAGAAACATGATCCATGTACTCTGCAAAAGGACCAATAGACTTGAGATTCGTGTCGAAGGAGTTTCGTGATTCTTGTGTGTTAGAGAAGCAGGAAGTCAAGCTCACGACCACGGAACCTCGTACAAGTGCAATGCAATGCGAGTAAGACTGAATTACACGTTGAAAATGTCTCCGAGTCGGCTGGAGTCGACACAGCACGAAACCAGAACTGGGACACACACCACCGTTTTCACTGATATTCAATGATGAATCAAAAGCGTTTGAGTTTTGGCAACACGCAACGACAGAGGAACCGAATCTGTCTTCAAGCGCACAGCCCGTCTACGCACTGTATCCACAGACCTGTTCCATCATCATTTGTCACCGGAGTCTCACGGAAGACACAGTCCACGTCGCGCCGAGTCCACAGGTTCTCCACTCAACATGCAAAGTCCGCATCGTGTGTCGATTGAACGTCAAATATGATTCAGTATCTGTGTTGAGGCAGTGAACGACAATGGGCTTCCCCTACCGGAGGCCGATCGAGAAGGGGATTTGGGTCCACTGAGCCCCCCTCACCTTCTCCAAGAAACCTGGCCAGGGACCCTGCAGGTGCGCCTGTCCCGACCCCAATCAACCTCCGGAAGTTGGCACCATGGTCATTCCTTTGAATGTTGAGTTCTCAAGTTGGAGCCAGGATTCCAAACCCCAGCAAATACTCGTGGAGTCAAAGCAAGGTCCCTAGGGACGTCCTGTGAACACATCCCTGATGCACCGAAGCTGTCAGAGTGTTCCGTAAATGCCTCGACAAATTAATGAATGGTCCTTTCGTCCACGTCACAAGCGCATTTTATGGGAGATGCTGCGGCCTTCATGATTCATAGGTCGCCCGGAGATGACCAGGGGAGATGACCTGTAAGTCGCACAACTGTATGATGATGTTGAAGGGTGTGATCAAAGGGGTGGATCCTGTATTTGATCAGGGAAGTGACCCAACTGAAGCTCAGCTTCAACTTTGAGTCATCTCATCAGAGAAAAAGAATCTTTCGTGCACCCGCAAAAAAGGAAATGAATCTTTTAGAGGCAAGAAGGCTCCGGATCCCAAGGCCCCGCCTGGACCTGCCCTGGACCCAGGTCTACAGGCCTTGAAAGTGTGACGCTTTTCATGTTGAAGACAGGGCAGGATCCAGAGAGTAGTTCAACCGACCAGGCCTCGGACCTCAAAAAAAAAAAGAAAACAAAAGAACTTCTGAATTGAAAGGCCGCAATTTTTCAATGTTTTTTTCAATTTGTCTCTGTTCAGATCAGACTCTCGGGATCGGCCCCACGTGGACTTGTCGTGGCCCAGAGAGACTCGACTTCTTCCCACACTTCGTCCGGTGTGGAGCAGGACCTGATTGAGGGACACAACAGGCCACACACTCGCATTCACTTGCACGCACGCATTGCTCGTTGAACAGTCCCCCTCTCACCTCTTTCACAGTACCAAACTATGCTTTGGGTGTTTGAATGGAAACAAGTCTCTTCTGGTAGCAGATTCTCAATTGGGCCAAAAGCTGTCAAAATGCCCATCAGAAAGCGCGAAAGAGTGTTTTGTTGGATGGTGCAAAAAAGTCGGTCAGCGCCTTGCTCCCCCTGGATTCACTGATGTTCGCACGTGATCCTGGGTCCCTCCGACCATATGATCGAGCTCGCCTGTGCGCGGCTGACAGGATTTGATGGCACAACGGGGCACAGTAAATCAATAGGAGACATGCTCCCTTCTTCAGAGATGCATAGGTGGTCCTGGTCAGGAGTTTCCTGCGGCCAAGAGTGTGACAGGGACCGATCCAAGATCCGCGTCGGACCCGCGGCGGGTTCTCGCTTGTGGCTGCGCGTCGTGAGGTCGCGGCATCAGTCGCTTCAAACGCGACAGTTGTGGATTTGTCGTTATTTGCCTGCAGCGGGTTCATTTTTGTGGGCTTGTGGACACTGCCCAATCCTGACTGGAGGCTGAACCTGGGGAACGACCTTGAAAATTTGTGCAAAGAATTCTTGGGAAATGAAAAGTTTCCAGGGTTTGAAAACGGGAACCCCCCAATTCGCTGGATCTCCTTTCAGAGTGGGGGGGGGGCACACGGGGTGATTCCTGGGCGACCCTGCGACCTCAGTCCTCCAACACTCTTCCCAACAATTTGCGTCGCAGGTGGATTATTTTTGCTGTTTTTATTTTTGAAGTTGAAATTGGACGGGGCGGGACCACATATCAAACCCTGGGCTCCGCCCCTCAGCCCAATTTGCATTCTTGTCGTTGCGCGGCTGCGCTTGTGTTTGCGCGTCGTGTTGCGGCGCGACGACGGCGGCGAGAAACTAATTTGTCAGCTTCAACCCATGTATCCAATATCCTTATTAGACCGCGAACAGGAACCTGAGCCTGCATACAAATACAAACAGCGTCCGGCCGGCGGGATGGAGAGGGGAAGACCAACCACTGAGGGAAGGGGAGACTTGCCTGCTCCACAGCAAGGGCAAAAACTGACACTGTTTTGGTGGTTTTTACACAAGAAAGAATGACTGCTTTTATCAAATGGCGCACAGCTGGGCCGACCCAATGTGTCTCTCCCAGAAATGTAAATTCGGACTGCAACGTTGCAGGGGCGGATCCCTGTTTTCGTAAGAAGGACTGACCTCCACCCACCATGGGGTGCCAACACGAACAATGGAACACTCAGAAAGCAGAAACAATATTTGGTTTGAGGATTGGGGGTGCCCGGGCTGAAGGGCACAAAAATCTGCTCCTGAATCCCCTCAAGAAGGCGGCTGCTCCTGGATCTCCTGAATTTGCTCCAGGATCCTCACCTGTCTCACTTCGCGACGAACAGGATGTGCACCACGCACAGCTCGAGTGACTCTTCACGTCTTCATGCCCATTTCTCCTATTCCAATTCCCGACAGCAGAATGCGCGCCGCACTTTCCACAGACTCGGTTGATGACCATAACAAGGCGTGAGATTGGAGCAGAAATTGTGTTGGTCATTCCGCGGACAGGGTCGCTGGCCTCACGATGTTCGCACTGGGATTGTGTCCGGGGTACAGACGCGCACGCAGGGACCACGGGCAGGTGGTTGTCGGAGTCACGCGCAAGAACTGCGCGCAGTCTCTGGCCTCGCAATTCGCGCGGGGTCTTGCGCCGGGTTCGCTGTCTCAGCACCCAGCTCCAGTGTTGGCGTTGTCGCCACGTCGCTGTGACGCCGTTTGTGCGCATCCTTGTTGTGGACGCTGATGCTTCATGGCAAACAAGGTTACGACGGCGCTACGCGTGGGTCATGACGCCGGCCCCGCATGGGTCACGGTGGCGTTGCGAGTGGGTCATGGTGACGCCGTCTGCTGATCCCACGGCACGGGTCGCGGCGGCACCGCGTGGGACATCGCACCCTCCCTCGCAGGTCACGACGCCGTGGGTCACGGCACCGCTCCGCACGGGCCCGAGGGTCACACGAGCATCTGCTGTACATGATACGCTCATACCGCTGCCAGATTAAATAGACGCTGCAGATGGGAAGTAAATCTCAATTTGCAGCGGCCGCGCGACTGTCGTGACGTTGTGACCCGGACATCTGCTGGGCGAGGAAGGTGAAGCTTTTCCGAAGAGGCGACAGAACAACACCCCAGCTTGAGAAATGCAAATGTCTGTCTCCAGGCCTTTCCTGTTCGGGTGAATCCAAACGCAAACAAGCGATGGAGTTCCTTTGGAGGCAGAGAAGAATAATCCCAGCCAGGTGTGCGAAACAAACGGGTGGCAAAAAGAGCAACGAGTCAGAATTGGACAAGAACAGGGAAGTGACGACATTTGTAAATGAGCATTTGAATGTTTCATGCACTGTTGACCGAAGCACCAGGAATGGTCCGAAGGTGGATCCGATTGTGGGTCCGACCGCCAGGGTCCTTGGATCCACACCTGCAAAGATGTGGGATATCGTAGGAACCCTGGAGACCCTGGATCCATCTCTCACCAGATCTGGAGTTGGAAGGTGAACCATACGGTCTCCCACGCTGAAAGGAGGCTGAAGGGAGGGCGTTGGTTCACTTGGATCCACCCCTGCACTGAGAGCTGGGACTGGAGGATGCAATTTGGGCTGCGGCAGTGCGCAGTCGGAGCTGGCTGTTGGTAATGAAGACGCATCTGTCCCGGGACACTGAGGGCAGCTGCTCGCGCCTTTTGATCAGCTCCTCTCCTCGTCCAACTCGCGCTCAGCAAAATGAGCTCCAAATAGGCAGTTCAAGCCGCACTGAAAACTGTTCTTTGGGAGGAGCTCAACAAGCAGAGCAGGTTGTCGAACGTAACGCAGCGTCAAACAACATGTCACCCACAACAAAATTCTCCGTGGCCTGAACTTTCCAATTGAATGCTCAGAACGATTTCTGTTTGTTTGGTGTGGTCGACACTGACGTGAACATGTTCTCCGAGCTTCTGCAGAAAATATTAACGTGTGGATGTTTGCGAGCCGAAAATTTTGTGCCCTTCAGACGATTCGAATGTGGAACACCAGCAATGAAGAATGGTTCTCGGCAGGGTCTGACAACGTGGGGCGGAGCGGGACACTCAACTCGCTGCAATCCCCTGCAGTCGTCTCTGTCCCACCCACACCCTGAATGCACCTTCAGCGATTTCAATCCTGCTCTCATATCCACTGACACCGCTGGCCTCACCCCAACCCTTGCCTCAACCCTGCCTCAGTCCAATCCCAGTCCCCACCTCCACCCCCATCCCACCCTTTCCGGTCCCAGCCCCCTGGATAGCCCTGTGGTCCTCGCTGTCCTCGGCTGAACTCCCTCCTCTCAGCCTCGAGGTCTGGGGAAAAAAGATCTCATCTGGGAGAAGCACGGAAGCTGCGAATGATACAATTTCAAACGCTATCAATTGCATTTCTTCTCTCGGCATGTTCGTCTAACAACGTTTGCACAGCGGGATATGAGGTGCAAACCAAATGTTTGTGCTCCGCTGCGTGCCTTTTGCAGCCGCAGTGAAAATCACGGTTCCCAGGGAGAATTTGCGCTCCAAAGCTCCCGAGGCGCACGTCAGAAAACCGCTTCAACTTGACTGATGATGGTTTCAAAAACAAACTCAATTTCAGGCAATCAGAAGAACTTGTATTTCGTCATAAATTTGAAGTTGAGGAGTGTGTTGGAGGAAAAAATTTTCTCCCGCGACATGTTACTCAGCGAATCCAGGGGCCCTTTTCTCGAGTGTCAAACACTGTGTTGTTCCCCTGAAAGAGGACCACATTCAGAACTGGGTTCGGCCCCTTTTCGCTGATCCTGGATTCGTTGAAGCGTCACATACTGGCGAAATTTACCTCTCAGATAGATCTGGAGCCGGGAGCAGCTGAGGTAGATTTCCACAAGCTGACAAGTCAGGAGCCCAGACCAAGTTCCATCAGGTGACTTGTTCCGGTCCAGACGAAGTTCCACTGACTTGTTCGAGCAGAACATAGCAGAATTCAATTCGACTCTTCCAACACAGCTGCTTGTCGTTGTTATGAACGTTCGGACGGACGCCTGTTGTCCAAGAGGCGAGAGTCTGGTTCTCTATTTTGTAGCTGAAGCGTCAGTGTTGGAAATTGGCCATTTCCATTGAGTAAATTGGACAAAACACGTTGTTTCTGCTATCAGGCCCGGTGGATGATGGTCCGCAGTCATTCAACAGTGTGCTGTGTTATGCTTTTGATTTTTTTTTCGAAATTGAGTTTGTAATTAATTTTTCGCTACAAGAGGCGCATCTGATTCGGTTGATGACGCAACGCGCTGATTTCAAATTTAGCCGCAGGAATTTAATTTTCTTGATTGAGGAATATTTTGAGCAGAAGTGCGCTTTTCCTTCTCGTAAAAACCGACGTGGGGCAATATTCAAAACGAAGATCTAAATCTTTGAAAGTTTGGATTTGCGCAAAAGTCTGTGGACCTCTGACTCCCGTTGATATCCTCCCCACCCATATTTGCGCAACAGATGCGTGTTCTTTTGTCTCTTTTTAAAATTTTCCGAAGTCTGGAGTCAGCCCCAGTTTGGTCGGCTCCGGAGCTAAAAGCCCATTCCTGTGCGGTCTGCGAGGTCACTGTCATGCTCATGAATGTCTGATTCACCCGGTGTGACCTGACCGAGTTGGTTCTGTGTTGCAGCGGCGGATCCAAGAGCCCCCCTGGCCCCAAGCATGTCCGCGCCCTCACACGTGTCTGAAAAATGCAGCCTGCATCACAACCACACAATCGTCTTCTTTTTGTTTTCACACAACAAATGATTTGAATTTGGGGCCCTCGGGGTGACTGGTGCCCCTGAACCAGAAGCAAACCCTGGATCAGCCCCTGCTTTGCGAGATGCACCGAGCGTTTTGAAAGATGACGCATCTTGGGACTCAGAACTCGAGGTCAGAACGAAGCGACGCAAACACAGATGCATTTCAGCACACTCTCCACACATTCCAACAATCCAGGGACCGATCCATTTGTTCAAGGGGCGACCCCCGCCAGGGCAATTTAAATTTTGGTTCTTGGGATGCAAAAAAGACGAAAAAGACGTCCGCCCTGTCAAATTTTCGGGGGTCAGGGGGCGCGGGGCGCGGGCGCTGAACCCCCTGGATCCGCCCCCGCGACCGTCTGCTTTTTGCTGCAGTGAAATCCATCGGCCACCCGGGACATATTGCTTTCAACATGGAACTCTTAAAAGCTTGATGTCACCGCAGAAATCACTTTAGCTTCCAATAAGTCCGGCCCAAATGAGTCATTTAGTCCCTGATCTATTTTCAGTGGGAGCTCGGGCCCCGAACCCCGACTGAGGCGTTTTCTTCCCGCCTCGCTCCGTCCAGAGCCCCCGCTCAGGTCAAATGTTTCCTTGATGTACCAGATGTGGACAACATGCACTGACGGCAGAACACAATGAAAAGACTTGTTTGCTTCTCTGTTTATCCGTTCTTACTCGGGGTGTGGGAACTTCACCGCGTGACTGTTCGCATTGAACCCACGTGAAGTTGGCCGTCGTTTTCCATTGAGCTTTTGAAATCACGAGCTGTTCCAGGATCTGCAGGGACCGTCTCTTTTGATGAGACTTGAACAGACCCAGACCACAGGGAGTTGACAAGACCCTGGACCCAACCCTCGCAGAACCAGATCCCTTCGATCGGGCGGAAACGTGACCCGGAGACACGGGAACCCCATCAGCCCCGTCACGTGACTGACCCGGGGACACGGTGACGCCGTCGGACGCTGTCGCGGCGCGCGACGTCCGATCTGACGGCTTTTGTTGCGCGAAAGGGAGAACGCTGTCGGCTGTCGGGACTGTTCTAATGTTAGAAGCATCTCTGTCATCGGAGGGGCTGAGGAGCCTTCTTTTTTGTATCTGCGTGTAGCACTGCTACAGCCCTTTCCACCCAGAGTCCCCAACGTCCAACCCAAATCCACAATTGTCATGCAGAAGATAAATTTTGAGCATCCATAAAACCCGCTGGTTATGTCTCCCGACACTGCGTTGGTCATTGACTCGGCGCATTGACGGTTGATGTTCGATGCATTTTGAATGAAATGGCCAAATTCTACACCACGATTGCAAGGTTTAGGCAGCCACATGTCCGGCGTTGCCTGGTTTCTCCATGCATCATTCACATGTACTCATACATCTGAGCTGTTGCAGTCCACAACTGACTTGTGGAAAATGTACAAGCTGAGCAAAGGAATCGGTGCTTTCTGTTTGTTCAAAACAGTCTTCAGCACAACACAAAGAATCCTGTGGAGGAAAAGAAGGAAACGCGCATAACTTCTCGATGAATTCATATTCCGCCGGCGCGTCTCGTCTGTCCCAAGCTGCATGTTAATGGGGACCAGCGTACAGTGTTGTGATAAACATCGGACGATCAGGGACAGACTCAAGATTCAGGGTCATCCCACACCTGAAGATCAAAACTAGGTGCCGTTCTTTTATTTGGTCTGGAGCGTTGGCACAGCTCTCGAGCAATTTTTGTGTATTCTTTTTTTGTTCGAGCTTCACTCTGGAGTAAAGCAGTTAGCTCCAACTCTTGGAAGGAGTGAAAAAGATGGGTGCCTTTGGTCTGAAAACGTAGTTTCTTTTCCTGACTTTTGATTTCATTTTTACACCAGAAGCAACTTATTCTTCAAACAAATGATGCAAAGCAGCAAAAATAGAATGGCTTTGAAAGAGTTTTCTGACAACTGTCAGTCCTTGAAGCTTGGACTATTTTGTTATCCTAAGTAAAAAGTCTTTCAACCAAAGTTCTGTTCTATTATGATGACTCCAATCAAAGAAAGTTTCTGAGTTCGAGCGCTTGACACCGAAAATCCCAACCACAAAAAAGAACGGCACCCTACTTCAATTTCCGTCAGTCCGTCGACTGGGCGGAGAACAACGGCGACCAAAGCGTTGACCGAGGGAGGGTAACACCAAACAGATGGTCCAAAATTGTTTATGGGAAAACTGAAAAGCAGATTGTAGATGTTGGGAATCGTTTGTTGGGTCGTAGTCCGAACAGAACTCCCAGACTCCAGACCCAACACCCAGACTCGTCACCTCACACCCCGCATGCTCCGAACCAGACCCCACCACCCCACAAACCAGGCAACACACTCCCAACCTGAACATTATTGCAAAGACATTCAGGTCAGGAAACATCACTTTCTCCACAACCCGTGCGTTGACTTCATGCAATGCTCAAAACTCATGCGTTTCGCTCTACCTTCTGCGCAATGCAAATCTCTGAAATAATCAGGTTTGTCTGCGCCCTGGACAGCGATGAACAAGCGTATCAAACCAGCCGGACAGGTGTAAATCTGGCCTGACGAGCCAAATCAATTGAATCTCGCGGAAACACAGCGCCCGCCAATTGGACGGGACGGGCTCGTGTCCGAGGGGCCTTTCACACCGGGCACGTGGCGACGTCCACGCCCTTATTGCACCCGGTTCTTTCACGTCCAGCATGACGTGCGTGCATTTTAAAGAACTGGATCTGTTGGAGGCCCAAAATACCATCTTGCGTCTTGGCGTTTCACGTTGACGTTCTCAACGTGAAGGGCCCTGCGGCGGTGAGTGCGACTGATTTCTCGACGGGATGTTGCTGTCCGAAGAGCCATGCATTATTTAGGCGCCTGCCTCGCCCACTTCCACACTTCATTCCTCCTGCAAGATTTAGTGCCGCGGGGGCCAAGGACTAACAAACAGATTTTCCGGGTCTGGCCTCCCTGCTGCTGCACGCACCTGAACAACAACAAGTTTGAAGCAATAGATTTGAATGGGATTGATATCAATGTGATGTGGTGTGGGAAACTCGGGACTTTCAGTATCAGTGAAATTTCCTCTCCCGAATGGCGTGAGATTGCTGGAAACAGAGAACGAAGGAGACGACAATGGAGATGCGTGATTGGGACACGCCACGCGAAGTGAAATTCACTGCGCCATTCAATCTTTGCTTACAGTTGTCTTGTTGACAAAAGTACAAGTACAAGGCGATGCAATGAGTGACAAGTCTGGGTCACAGAACGTGACGCGTTTCAACTCGAGTTTCTGCACGAGTGGGAGAGTCGTGTGGCGAATATCCAACACTGATCAATCAAGCCTTTGTTCCCTCCTCCTGACCTTCAGATGCGAGTAATGACAAGAACCCATCATCCCCCAGCGGATCCAGACCACTGCCCCCCCCCCCCCCGAGAAAAGGCAATTTGAATTCCTTCCCCGCCCGCGTTTGCTCTGCAGCCCATTGTTTTTGCTCACAATGTGTACGTGTTCGTTCGAAACTCCACGTGGTCAGACCCCAGTCTAGTCTAGGTCGTGCCACCATCCCGATCGCAGATCCGATCCACCACAATTGTCAATCAGACCTTTGTTCTGGATTCTGCTGGCGTTCCCTTTGCGAAGATGACGATCCGAATGGATCCAGGGAGGGGCCCCACTGGGACTTCCACCGGACAAAAGCTCCCCGACGCGAATCTTCCAGCCCCCAATATTCTTGAGCAAGGTCAGAGTTTTTCCCCTCCCAAGCTTGATCCTCCCTTGCATCAGTCGTCATTCCTTTGGTGCAGCTGATGAAGGGAAACAGCCATATTTCCTCAACATACCGGTAAATACTGATGAATGATAGAGAACAGACGAAATTTAATGAATACATCCCACACTCTGATTAGAATGGAAGTGAAGGACAAGCCTTTGGGAGCGCGAGGAGAATGGAGGAGCGTCCCGGGGGGGGGGACCGGAGTCATTACCGCCGCCCTGATTATCTCGTAGCCGGCGGCAGACTCCCCCCGCCACTGCGCTGCAGAGGCAGCAGCGAGCCCGTCATTAGGGAACACAGGCGGACCTGTTGAATACCCCAAAAGGAAATTCCTCAGCAACAGAGAACTGTTGGAGAGGATTCTTGAGCCTGAGTTTCGCACGAGGAGTTGGAGGTACAATGCGCTGAGTGAACACTTGCGTTTGTCCTGTGTTGGATCATTCATCAAAGGCCGCATGATCCGGGATCGGGTGGGTCCAACCACTGTTTCAGCTCGTGTGTGACATACAAAGGTACGATTGTGCTTGTTGTCGGCGGTCCGGGCCCCTGGGTCCCCTGGATCCGTTGGACTGGCTTCGGTCCTTTTTCAGGTGCAAGCAACCAGAAGACGTTGTGTGAGCTTCTTGGGGGCGAGGCGCTCCAGAACTTCGCCAGAGTTGACGTGCAGTTTCAGGGCTCTCACTTCAACCGCGGGCTGTGGCGCGCCTGATCCGCCGGCGGTACCGTCCTGGGCGTCGGTCCCTGCAGCGTCGTCCGTGGATGGAAGGGCGGCGTCGGGGTCCGTGGCGTTCTGGGACTGGTCCGTTTTGGAGTCGGGTTCATCCTTGTCACGCCCACGTTTGTGGGGCACCTACACTCCATTACATGCTCTATGAGGGGCCGTCCGCCATGAACTTTCTGTCGTGTGGAAGAGTTGGCTCTTCCCACGCGTGCGATCCAGCTTTCGGACGAGGTGCTGAGTACCGATGAGGCCGCTTCAGCGGAGCTGCGCAAAGCTGAAGCTGCACACCGGGCTCGCAACTTGTGCTGCCTACTTAAAGCCATGACCATGACACCCTGTGTCTGTCTAGGGCTGGAAGCTTCAGACAAGAGAGAAATAAACATTTGTAAAGTGTACGCTTGAGCTTGACTCCACTGCGGCAGTCCGACCAAGCCAAGGCTGCTTCTGACCGCGGTGCCACAAGTAGCGGCAGTTGTGAGGATGGGTTCTCCTGGGACCCGAACTGCACACAACATGGAGGTTCTTGAGTGCTAGACCAAGGATTGCCTTGGGATACAGTCACGACAAACAAAATCGGAAATGAACACAGACAAATGACAAAGTCTCATGGGCAATGTTTCTTCAATGCATGAAGTTGTGTATTTTCACGATTTCATCATTTTGGAAGGACACTATCTTGATTTGGTCAGATCACGCGACCGTTGGGTGAATATGAAAACTCAATGGAATGCGGGTACAAACCACACAAGAGTTGAAGCCAGATGATACAGTTACTAATATCTTGACTGGCTCAACTGTAAATCGCGCGAATCTTTTGCAATATGTGATTTACGAGAATCCTTGTGCACCAAAAGTTTCAAAATCCAAAATTTCATATGCTTTGATTAGATTGAGA
>JAAUXT010131054.1_pt1 | contig 14588 bp, 12 predicted proteins | sample 7278171 | NCBI WGS metagenome assembly JAAUXT01 (sample SAMN14350112, study PRJNA611818) | marine sediment metagenome | isolation source: surface marine sediment (1.8m) | place: French Polynesia: Moorea | collected 2018-08 | reverse complement strand
GGGTGAGCATGGGTGTGAGCAGCTAGGTGAGCATGGGTGTGAGCAGCAGGGTGAGCATGGGTGTGAGCAGCAGGGTGAGCATGGGTGTGAGCAGCAGTGTGAGCAGGGGTGTGAGCAGCAGGGTGAGCATGGGTGTGAGCAGCAGGGTGAGCAGCAGGGTGAGCATGGGTGTGAGCAGCAGGGTGAGCATGGGTGTGAGCAGCAGGGTGAGCATGGGTGTGAGCAGAGATCTATGTGAGTGTGTGAACTGCGAGGTGAGTGCCTGTGTGACTGCAGAAAAAACGCATTCGCACTTCTGTCGGGCAGCACCGAAAGTCCCTGGAAGAGTTTTGGCAGGCATTTTCTTGTGCCTCACTTACCAGCAATAGTTCTTCACTTTTTTTTTCCATTTCAGTCGAAAACCCATGTGACTCCAACCCATGTAGCAACGGTGGAACCTGCACAAGCAGCGAAGACAGGTCCAGCTACGAATGCTTCTGTTTTGTAGGGTGGACCGGGGAGACGTGTGAATTTGGCAAGTTTTATTTCTCAATATTTTTCTCTGCAAAACAGAGTGGTTCATTTTATGAAACCCAAGAAATCAAGCGTTGTTTGGGCCATTTCTTGTGTCTTGTGTGCAGAGAACCCGTGCCTCTCCACCCCGTGCGCCTCCAGGGCCACGTGCTTCCCGTACGCGTCGCATGAGGAGGATTTCTACTGCTCTTGTCCTCCTGGGTGGACAGGCGAACTCTGTGAGCAGGGTGAGTGCAGCTACGAGGTGTTTCAGTTTTTCTCACGAGTTTGTATCGCGCTGGAGCTAAAACTCAACAGACGTAGATCTACCTTGCATTTCTTTGAAATTCAATGTCTCTTGGTTTCGAACACATTTGGATTTTTCTGCTGTTGTGTCTTGTAAATTTGTTTTTGTTAAAATGTGTGTGCTTTGTCACTGCAGAAAAGAATCCGTGCGCGTCCAACCCGTGTCGCCATCTCGGAACCTGCACGAACAAGGACGACGGGGACTCGTTCGCATGTCGGTGTCGCCACGGCTGGGGAGGATCCACCTGTGATGAGTGTACGACTTTCCACTGCGCAGTCCTCGTGTGTCGCCCCCCTCCAATTTTATTCCAAAATATGGGGGACGAACACACGAGGAATTTGCTTTGAATAACACAGTGAATTTTTGCTGATTTCTACAGTCAATATCAAAGGCCTTTGTTATTGTTCTGACCTTCACTTTTCACGCACGCAGGAAGTTCTTGCGTCGTTTGGCCAAACAAAAATGCAGAGGGGGCAACGGGAGGTGGGATTCTGTGGCTTTTCGAAGACCAAGTTTTGGTTTGAAAGCAGAAATGGGAAAAAAAATTGACCCGTTGTTGCCTTCAGACTTGCAATAGCTATGCACAAGAAGGGGATAGGTGGCAAGGAATGATGTCCCTCTTCAGAAAATGGTACACTTGGAACTACATTGTCCACTGGCCCATTTTTTGTTTCCAGCTTGACATCTTTGATGTGGACCCATCCTTGTTGTTGTGATCTGCAGAGTGAATCCAACTCTGAAGGTCCCAGTTAAAGGCTCCTGCTTTGACATTTTCTGAAAACACCTGCCACAAGCCGTCGAGTGAAATTCTCTCTTTCTGGAAAAGAGTGACCCCCTATTTTCTCTTCACAGCCTTAGATAGGTGTCACTACGGTGCGTGTCTGAATGGTGGTACATGTACCAAAACATGGCGACGGATTGGGAACTCGAGCATGCAACGGAAGGTGGTGATATGTCACTGTGTACCTGGGTGTGCTGGCCAGAGGTGTGAGAGGTGTGAGCAGCGCTGATGTCACTGGGACCTGAGTCACATGTGCTGGAAGCATCAAAGGTACCACACCTGTGGAAAGCACAGTTTGAAGAAAAACAGGAAACACCAGTTCACACGGGTGGAAAATACAAGTCTTACTGAATTTGCCATGGGGTCATTTGGAATCAAAAACAGAGTCCATTGCTGGGATTGCAGTGAGGCTCACATGACATGCATCATGGTGTTGTTGTGTCCTGTTGAATGTGAGCAACAGATGGTACTTTGGCCTGCTATCACATTGTGGTGCTCTTGCACACACACACACACACACACACACACACACCTATAACCTTGTTTCTATGCAAAAACTGATCACACACCCACAAGTACTGGTAGCACACACACACAAACACAGCACATATTGTAGAAAACATTGCACACAACATTGCTTCAAGTCAATGAGAGGAACCAGTGGAGCCTGCAGAAGTAATTTTTTGTTTTCAGATAACTTTTTGGCAGTTGATAGTACAAGGTGAAACATGCCACAATTTTTGGTAAAACAGCACATTCATGAACTAATTTCCTCTAAAATCAACAGTCAGAAGTCAACTTGTTTTGCTTTTGAAGAAACAGAGCTGGAGTTCTGAACTTGGGCAGTTTGTTGTAATGGTTGTTTTTGAACTGTGCATTTCCATATAGTCTTGCCCACAAAAACTTTTGATTTGATTTTGGAATCTGAACCCAATAGGTTGTCCACACTAAGCAAATGATTGAAAGAGAGCAGAAAATACTCATGCAGAGTGCAAATACCAGGCTGTTTGGGACAAAGCAGTACCTATGATGAAACAAGACCACAGCATTCAGCATTTATATTATAAGGACAGTCAGTTTCTGCATTATTTGGGCTCTTCTGTATCTATGATTGGCTGATTCAGTTGAGATGGGTTCTCACATCAGAGATTGTTTGGCTGTGGAGCTGGACCTCCAGAACTTTGTAAAGCTGATTTCATACTTCTTTATTGTGCATCACTGTTGCCAAAAATCAGAGGGATACACACACAGACAATTGCCCTTGGTTCAGCAACATCAAAGGCCTTTGAAAGATAACAGAATCATCACACAGAAGTGGGAAAATGGACCCTTTGCTGCCTTCAAACTTGGAAGGGTCTGTACAAGAAGGGGATAGGTGGTAAGGAATTGTGGTGTCCGTGTTGATGAAAGAGAACACTTGGAACTACATTGTTTACTGGTTCGTAAATGTTTGTGTTTCCAGCTTGACATCCTTGATTTGGACCCATCCTTGTTGTTTTGGTCAGCAGTGATTCCACCTGCCCTGAACAATTGAGGAATCGACTTGCAGGGGGGTTTTCTCTGGATGAGATTGAATCCCTGTTTTTGCTTTACAGCCTCAGATCCGTGTCACTACGGTGCGTGTCTGAACGGTGGGACCTGCACCAAAGAGTGGCGTCGGGTTGGCAACACATATGACCTGCAGCAGAGGGTGGCCATATGCAGCTGTGTCCCTGGGTGTGCTGGCCAGAGGTGTGAGAGATGTGAGCAGCGCTAACGTGAGTGGGACCTGAGTCACACGTGATGGAAGCATTCAAACACCTGTGGAAAGCACAGTTTGAGGAACAACAGGAAACACCAGTTCACAAGGGTGGAAGATGCAAGTCTTCCTGAATTTGCCCTGGGGTCATTTTGAATCAGAAACAGAGTCCATTGCTGGGATTGCAGTGAGGCTCACATGACATGCATGATGTTGTTGTTGTGCCCTGTTCAATGTCAGCAAAATATGGGTTGCTTCTTGCCTTGTTTTGCATGTGTCATGTGATGATCTTGCACATACATGCACACACATGCACACAGACACACAGACACACACACACACACACACACAAACACCACAGGAAACATTGTCAACAGCTGTTTTTGCACTGTACTTTTCCATGCAGTCTTACCCACTTAGGTTTTTGAGTTTGTCAGAATCTTGACATGGCAAAAGAAGGGAGCAGAAACCATTCATGTAGAGTAGCAATGCAGTGCTCAGTTTTCTCACGGGACAATGACCATTCGTTGAGCATCAGGACAGCAGGATTATCTGCTGTGTGGGATCGTCTGTGTCTACAATTGGCTGATTCAGTTGAGATGGGTTCTCATATCAGAGATTGTTTGGCTGTGGAGCTGGACCTCCAGAACTCTGTAAAACTTGTTTCACTCCCCATTCTTGTGCCTCACTGTTGAGAACAAAATCAGAGGGAGACGCACACACACACACACACACACACACACACACACACACACACACACACAGCATTGCCCTAGGTTCGTCAATATATCAAAGGTCTTTGAAAGATAAAATTATCATCAAAAAGAAACACTGGTCCTGACTGACCCATTGTTCTGTTACACAGCAACAGACATTTGTCACTTTGGGGCGTGTCTGCATGGCAGCACCTGTGTCATTGTGAGGCAGGGCAGTGGGAGGCTCGCCGATCTGGTGCCGGAGTGCTACTGTGTCCCTGGATGCACTGGGAAAAAGTGTGAGATATGTGACCATCGTTCGCTCCCGTGAGTAACACGTGCAACAGTTGAGGTCCATGAGTTTGGATCCCAGGACCAAAAGGGATGAATTCAGCAATAACATCAGCAGACAGCTCAGGTCCTGACTCTCTGAACCAAACATCACTCAATGAATTTGGAAGTCATTCTGCAGGCTGTGGGTTTGTCGTTTTGAACAGCCTGTTGAAAGGCTGAAGTCAAGTCACGCTCACATGACATGCATCATGCTTTTTACTTGCCCAGGGTTTAGAGTGTTTTCCTATGGACGATGACTGCAGCTTTGGTTGTGCAGTGTTTCATTTGGTGAATTGTGTTCAGAGCACACTCCTACAGCATGGCAATGCGGATAGTCTTCACAATGCACCTTCAGAACTGCTTGTGAGAACATCCTGGGTTTGGTTTCAGGATGAAGGTCTGTGGCAAACTGAAGTGGTTCATATGTCAATTTGGGTTGTGTGCAAAAACTCAGAAATTGGAAATGTAGTGCTTGTGTTTCTTTCACATCGCGGAGGCGTGCTTTCAGATTGTTCTTGTTTGGAACATTATTCAAGCCAGACTCATCTGTGCCTTTTGAATGTCCTTTTCATGCAATTTTAATCTTGCAAGTGTCTGTGGTCTTCCAAAAGATACACACACACACACACACACACACAATTGTTTGTCTTCTCTTGACGTTATTTTTATGCCACACCCATTTCCTCCTCAGTGTCTCGCGAATTGACTGTTTGTCCTGTTCTGTTCCACAGCCTCAGATCCCTGTCACTTCGGTGCATGTCTGAACGGTGGCACGTGCACCAAGGAGAGGAAGGGCGGTGGGAGGAGTGTGGCTCGGTTTGTGGTCACGTGCCACTGCATTCCTGGGTGCACTGGCCAGAGGTGTGAAAGATGTGACAGTCGTTAATGTGAGTAAAACGGGAGACCAAACATCAATAATCTGTGAACCAAACGAATGAGATCAGCTCACCACAAGCTGAGTTTTCTGTCTGGTGTCAGTCGTGACTCAAGAAACATGGCCAATCCGTTCCAATTGAGGTCAGTTGGAAGTCTTCTTTTTCTCAAACCTGCTGGTTTTCCTTGAACATGGCAGGTCAGGCTCACATGACATGCATCTTCATGACCCTGGGGTGGACTGGCAAATGAAAGGTTGTATATACTGGCACTTGAGATGAACTACACTATTTGAGCATTGGGTATGATTGTGTGATTTCAAGTGGGAGAAGCACCTGTGATGTGCACAGTTGAGAAGAAAGTATCAGAATGCAACTGAGTGACAGAATGCTGAGGGAACCACAAGGAGAATGTGCTCAACACACACAAGCTCGAGCTCAAAATGTCAGGTCCAGCAGACTGTCAGTCGATAAACCTCACGATGTCTCTCTTTTGTTTCTCAAAACTGGTGTGAAACAGAACTTGTATTTGAAACAAACCCCACTGGATGTCATTGTTCTAACCAATGAAAAACAGTTTTGCGCAACTCAGAATATCATAAGACAGGGTGTTCTGACTCCAGGTGTCTTTCCACAGCAGACTGGAACAATGGGTCACTTGTCAGTGATGGTTTGTCTGGACAGGGGACACCCAGCAGATGGCACGACTTCCTCCCATAATTCCTTGCTAAATATTTTCCTTGTTGTGCTGATTTTTCAGTCACTGAGGCAGGCGTTGACAGAAAATTATCTGGGGTGTGGCAACAACAAGAAGGCTTCTAAAATGGAAAGCTCGTCCACGAATTTTTCTTTCTTTCCTGACCTGATTCATTGCCATAAATTCTTATTTTCTTCACAGCCCTGAGCCCTTGTCACTACGGTGCATGTCGCCAGGGGAGCACGTGTTTCGTGGTGCGCGAAGGCAACGGAAGGAACACCAAGTTTGTGGCAAAGTGCCTCTGTGTCCCTGGATGTTCTGGAGAGCGCTGTGAAGTTTGTCAGCATCGTTGATGTGAGTAACAGAGAACGTGTGGGACTTTTTGTTTGCATTCACACAATGCATGTACGGTACATCCCGTAACGAGATCGTTGTGTCCTGGGATCCTGAATTCAGCAGTCAGAATATTTGGATGTGTTGTTGTGGGTGTAGTGCGCAAGCCAGGTTGACATGACATGCATCATTCTGTTGTATGGTTTGAGTCGTGAGTACCATACGATCGACTCATTGTGGTTCGCCTTGGTCAATGCAATGTTCAAACTTCTGCACAAATGTCTAAGATCCTGTGCTGGAATTTGGGGTAGATTTCACAGGCTTTTGAAGCAATGGAGCACCAGTGGAACTTATCCAGGGGCTGCAGCGGGAATGTTGAAGAACGATTCGATATTCTCTGCATAAAGGACGACCCTTTTGACAAATTCAGTGCAAGAACCTGGACGTGTGTGCAAGAATTGAAAGTCCCTGAGGCGACAAAGTGGACCGGTTTCCCTGTCAGTAGTGGTTACAACGTCAAGGGAAGAATTTCCTGCAGGGCAGATTTACTGACACCCCTTTTTGTGCCAAACTTTACTTGACAACCTGCAGGGTGCACACATTTAAGCATTCAAATATTGTAAAGGAAAATCAAAGGTCTTTGAAACAGACAGGTCAGGTCAGCTCAGATTGGAATTTGGTGAGAACTGTCCCTGTTGCAAGGACGGTAGTGGTGGTGATTAACTGAGTAGCGTGTGAGTGAGAGTCTGTTCTGCCGGAGACAAGTATACATATCCCGTAACGTTGACTGTGATACATTGCAGGATCAACTTGTACTTGGAAGTTGCATTGTCGGGTATAGTATCGGGTATGATTCGAAACCACAATCGATCAGCGTTGAGCATCCGTGTGTCAAATGTGTATGACAGAAGAAGACTATTCTGTGTAATAATAGCTCAGTTAATGCATATGCATTGCACGGTAGTAAAGTGCAAGTGCCTGGATTGAAGGAAGCGACTGTAAGCATGTAGTGAGTACTCAAGGCGCAGAGTGCGATCTCCTCTGGTGGACCCAACAGCACGGCATAAAAACATCTGCGTTGGTTATCGGACCACCACACCTGACTCGGTAGACTGTCACAGACGTGTGACAGCCAGACAGTTTGAGAGAAGGACAATCCGTGCGCGAATTGCGACGTATTACTTGCCGGTTTCACACTACAAAGGACAGAACACTGTGCTGTTGTGACACCTTTTCAATTGTTTCTTTGGAAATGACTGATTCTCCTGATTTGTTCCACAGCCCTGGATGTCTGTCACTATGGCACGTGTCTCAATGGCGGCACCTGTACAATAGTGTGGCACAGTGTTGGAGTTGACATTCCCCAGACCTTCCCAAAGTGTCACTGTGCTGCTGGCTGCACCGGTCGGAGGTGTGGGACATGTGACCAGCGCTCATGAATGTGAGTGTTTTGTGACACATCCCACATGCGGCCCTGGTGTGCAGAGACGTTCATACGTTCAGACATTCAGACGTTCAGTAGCACCATCCAAAAAAAGACCAGTGCAATGGAAAATCACCACTTTTTTGAGTGAAGAATTCAAATTTCCTTCCATTGTTGTTTTGAAATTGGAGGTGAAATGGTGACTTTTCTGTGTTGCCACCAGTTTGCGTTTCAAGCAAGGCTCACATGACATAACATAAAGAAGGGTCGGAGATGTTCTTGAGATACTCGCCCGTTCACCAGAGTTGAACTCGTTTGTTTTTGAAAGCCTCAAAGACTAAATTGTTCAGCATCATTGAGAAAGAATTGTGGCAACAAAATCTGTGTTGCAATGTGCAAATGTTTCAAAGTAGATCCAGTAATTTATGGATTCCAGAGAAAATGGTCAGAACTGAAGAATGCTGGAGGTGTTTTGTTGCTCAGAATTGATCACCCGAAAATGTGTACCAGGCAAAGCAAATGTAGAGAAGCCATCATTGACTCTTCAGTGCCTGAATTTTACTTGAACAATGTATGTATCCATGGAAAACAAGGCACACTGATTTTCCTTGATTTCAAACGTGCCTGACTGCACAGAAATGTATGGCTTGGGTGTTTACTGCACAAAGACACATTTCACAACAAACTGTCACAAGTAACAGAACAATAGATACTGGTTCACACAAAAAGACAGTTTGTGTTCAACAGAAGATTAAGATTAAGAGTTTGTGACTTTTCTGAAAATTGCTGACTTGCTTAACCCCCTCTTTGGTGCCCAAAATGCATCTGGATTGAATAAAGGCCCACCAGCAATAGAACTATTTTGTCTTGGCCATACGCAACTGAACTTTTCTTGAAAATCCTATTCTGTTCTGCAGCCCTGAATCTCTGTCACTTCGGCGCCTGTCTGAACGGTGGCACCTGTGTCATTCCACTCCATGGCAGAAGGCTGTCGGATTTGGTGGCAAAATGCTACTGTGTCCCTGGGTGCAGTGGGAGGAGGTGTCAACGATGTGATCATGTGAGTCAAAGTCGTTTCACTGAAGCAAGACTCTCTTTCTTCACTATGAAAGGCAGAAGCAAGATACTGAGACCCTCAACCTTGGGCACAAATAATAGCACCAGCAGAATGTTGGTGGGACTGTCTTTTGCCTGGAATAAAGTGCAAGCTGGGCTCACGTGACATGCATCCTGCCTCTACTTCAGAGAGAGCAAAAGTGCCTGAGTGTTGAAAGTCCCCACACTTCCTTGAGTGAATTGGGCATTTGCACACAGAAAGCTGGGACGGTACACGTGTATTTTGAGAGAAAGAGACTTCCATCACAGATTTACACGAAATATACATTGAATAATTTATCCTCATTGAATACCTGGGAACTTCACTTGCCAGTCAAATTCTTCAGTGTTTACCAAAACACAATGAACTTGTTTGCCTGCAAAGGTCACACAACATGTTTGTCAGAAGAGGTTCTTCTTTTTCTGTGAGAATCTCATTCTTGACTGACAAACAAGCCTTGGAATCTTGAAAATTTGGTGTTTTATATTCTTGAGTATTTGAGAACAATTGAGTCCTTGTGTTCTATCAATAGCATAGCAGACATCAAAATGCTGTTGGATGAAACAAGTCAAACTCTGTGATTCACAATAAGTCACTGTGGCAACCCAAACAATGGAGACTGGTTTGGGGACAGGTTGATTGAAAGCACAAAACCTGTTGAGATGATAACTTCTGCAAACATTCCTTGCATGTTTGTCCCCTTCTTGGTGCCAAAAATTGCATATTGAAGAGATAAACAAAAAAGGCTGAGAATCTTAAGTATTTTACTCGACGAAAAGTAGCTGGAGTCTTCATGATAAATGTTATTCCTGCTGCTCTGTACCACAGCTCATGATGTGTGTCACTTCGGTGCATGTCTGAACGGTGGCACCTGCAGGAAAGAGTTTCAGGGCGGCGGAAAAGGGACCCCGTTTGCAGCTGTGTGTCACTGTGTGCCTGGGTGTGCTGGCCGGAGGTGTGAGAGGTGTGAGCAGCGCTCATGTGAGTGGAACCTGATTCATTACTGCAGATTTTGGTTCCACCACAGAGAAAGACAGAAGAGATGGAGTACATACACCCTGGAAATGTTGTGCTCAATCAGCAAATTGTCCTGATTGTCTGGTGCAATGAGAGCATGTGTTTTTTGCCTGAAACAAAAATGTCAGCTGGTGTCACATGACAAGCATCATGCTCCTGCTTTGGTATGAGGAAACGGACAGTGCTTGAGCTCTGATGGTCTCCGAGTCTGTCAAGGTGAACCAGCCTCAAAGTGAGCTTCCCAAAGAGTTTAGAGTCTATACTGGATCTGATTATTGGGTGTCAGTTTGGATTGGAACATTTTGTGTAGGTGGACATGTTTTAGACAATTCAAGATGAAGATAACAGAGTTGCTGAAAACAAACTGATCAGCACCTTGACTTGACTCCGGTGCTTACATTGGACTTGATGGGCTGTTTTGTGGCTTGTCTTGCAAGAGCCACACAGTGTGGTTCTCGGTGTACTTTTCTTCAGTCAAAATTGTTCAGAACAGTCACCCAAGTAAAGTTTGGCCAAGAACAGAGACGAGATTATTGTTCAACATGAAACACACACAAGAAACGAACACCGCAGCTGGTGATGTTAGTCTGGCAGTTCCAGCATTCGGGCTTGGGTATCTCAGTCTTGGCCTTTTGGTGAGCCTCCAAACCAGGGGTAAATACATTTTCCATGTTTGGGGGACAGAGTCCCCTGACCACTGAGACACACCAGAATCCCTGATGACAAATCTTGATTGTGCACCACAACTACGTGTCAGAAGGATGAGGAATCCCCCTCCCTGCTGTTGGAAGAAAAAAAACATGCAAAGTGCAATTGTGATGATGGAAATTTCAGAGGCCTTTGTTGGTTGAAAATTTTGAAAAAATATTTCTTATGAATCAAACTGTTTGTTCAGACACTGATTGAGTGATACGTGTTCTGACGACGATATCCAATTGGAAGAAACACTGAATTTTTGCTCCACAGCCCTGGATGTCTGTCACTATGGTGCTTGTCTCAATGGCGGGACCTGTTACAAAGAGTGGGCTGGTTCCGGAGCCACTGTTCCCCAGTTCCTGGCCACGTGCCAGTGCGTGGCTTGGTGCCGTGGTGTGAGGTGTGAAACATGCGTCGCCCGCGCGTGTGAGTGTTGTGCGATAGATCCACCTGCTTCACACTGCGTGGGTTTCCGGTGTTCCTTCAACAGCAAACATTGAGGCTTCAGAAAGAAATCAGATGAACTTGAATTTGTGATGCATGTCATGTGAGCCCAGCTTGATGTCCTGGCTTTTTCCAAACAACAGAGACAAAAGTCACACCTTTTGTGGGTGGAAAATTTCTGAATACATCCTGAGGTCAACTGTAAATTTGAAGTGATGTGCGGACTTGTCTTTCTTCAGTTTGTTATGAGGTGAAAGTGGAATTCCCCAGAGTTGACTGGTTTCATTTTGTTTTTCAGAGAAAGTTGGAAAGTTGGGAAGTGAAACATGAAAAAGTCCACGACATTTTCAAGAGGGAACAAGCACAAAACCACGTCAACCAATCAGCAGTTGGAACGAAACCATCGATTTCCTGGCGGTTTCAAACAGAAACAGACTGAACGAGTTCATAAACATTACCTTGCATCACTTATTGTGCAACTTTGTGTTGTCTACAAATAAACCCAAAAGAGCATCAAGAACCTTGTTCAGTTTTGCCCTCAAAACTTGTCACCTCGTGTTTTAGAATGTGCGGGATTTTCCAGGAGTCACACGAGTAAGTTTTCTGGAATATTTTTGGGTCGGGGAGTCACAGATTTGAGGTGCAGCACAATGGTGTTCGCACTGGAAACAATTGACAGGAGGTTTCTTTCTTGAGGTTTCTTTCTCACTGTCTCGATGAGGTGAGAGCCCCCAAGAACTTGTCATTCGTTTGTTTTGTACCCTGGTGACTTTCTTCTGCTGGGGTGTTCTCTTGTCCAGCGTGCCATCGTCTGTCTTTCTTGCATTCTGGATCTGTCTGTTTTGTGGTTCTTGTGAAGAACATGCATGTCTCGAGTGCGTGTGTTCTGTGTGAAACGGGACTTGTGTTTGGATCACATACCACAGCACGGTAATGTTGTGTTGCCATGCACATTTACACCTTGTACTCGTTTCTGCGTCAACTTTCGCACCAAGTTGTTGTGCCTGCCCTGCAAAAGCCCTGAGTCCTGGTGGATTCCGTGGCAATATACTGGCGAGATTTAACAAATACGTTCGGTCCTTTTCCTGCTTGCCCCAATTGCCAGATCAGACCTGTCATTGGCTCCATACTTCGTTGAGTTTTCTGGAGAACCCATCTGGCAATTTGGGCACCACACGTTTGGAAAATTAAGGCCATGTTAAACCTTCCCGTTTTGTCAAGGGTTTAAAGGTGTGTGTCATTTGTTGTGCAGAACAAACTTGGGTGAATACGGTGCATTGTTCAACCCAACATGACCGGTCAGTCTGCAAGTGTCTGCGCAGCCTGCCGTCCATCCAGGTCGGCAAAATGAGCTCAATGGGCAGGACATTGTTTCCGCATCTCCAAACACTTGTGAAAATTTTCCCTGGTGAATCCTTGCATGTTCAACTTATCTTGTTTGAGTTGAGGCACCAAATTATGCTGTTGTTTTCTGTGATGAGACCCAATATTCATGTTCTCGTGCTGTCATGTGCTGTGCTGTTGTTCCCTTTGAACTTTCATCTTTTCGGTCCACCACAAACCCACCAGTGCCTCTGCGCTGAAAGAGATCTGTGCTGAACCGACACTCAGCGAAAGGAACTGCTCTTGATAATTTGTGCTGCCTCTACGTGTCAATTTGAACAAAACACGACAAAAAACACGACACACTCAAGGGCAAACCTGGATTCGTGTGTGTGTGTGTGTGTGTGTGTGTGTGTGTGTGTGTGTGTGTGTGTGTGATTGTGCCACTGTGTTTTTTGCTGCTAACCGAGAATACCCATGTACACAGTTTGAAAACAACCCTGGTGTACAAGAGGGCATTTTTGTGTGTTTCTCTTCAAAGCTGCTTTGCTGAAAGTGTTCCTGTGCAAGCAATGAGAAAACCGACAAAAATTGTGGAAAGTTTTGTGCAAATAAACATTGCTGCCAAGGTTGAGACCAATCACAATCATTTTTATTGCAACAAATTTTCAAACATCCTTACAAACGGGAAGCACAGATGCTGCTACGGACTGCCTTCATTTTCCTTTTGTCTCCATAATGGCCAGGACATTTCACTCTAATCACAGCCCAGGTCAAGGTCTTCATCCCATCTCTCATCCAAATTGACACACAAAAATCCATCAAGCCTGATAGTGGAGTCCTTATCAGCCTGCTGCAGCCAGCAGAGCTGTTGGTCACAGTGGATGGGGTTCTCATACACATCAAGGTACAGAACATCCACATCTGGGTTTCTCAGCCCATCAGGGAGGGTGGTCAGCTGGTTTTTCTCAAGAACCAACCAGGAAAGTGAGGGGAGGGTGGAGAAGGCATCAGAGTTGAGGGAGGTGATCTCATTGTTGCCCAGATTCAGGGTGATAACCTTGTCCAGCCCTGTCCACATCTCGGGTCTGATCTCACTCAACTTGTTGTAATCTAGGATCAGAATGAAGACTTTGGACAAGTTTTCAAAAGAATTGTCCTCAATGTCAGTGATTTTGTTCTGATGTAAGCGCAATCTTTCAAGTTTCCTCAGCCCTCTGAACATGCCCCTTGTGATGCTGGTCAATTCATTCAGTCCCAGTGTGAGAATCTTCAGTTTGGCCAGACCTCTGAATGCTCCAGGCTCCACCACAGATATCTGAAATTTCAACAGAGTCAGCAAAGAACAGTGAAGAACAACATCCAAATTTGTTTCTTGTGGTTATTCCCAAATAAGGCTCAGAGCCTCCTCCCTTGGCCTCACATGTGACAGACATGGTTTCCTTGCAGGTGATATCAATCCCACTGGTGCATCAGATGGTCAACCCATGGATTGTCAATTGTCATTTTGTCATCAAAGATCCAGAGACCAAACCTGGCACACTCCATTCTCACACCTGATTCCACAAACTCTGTGTGTGTGTGTGTGTGTGTGTGTGTGTGTGTGTGTGTGTGTGTATGTTGGGAAAGCAGCTCTGTGACTGTACCTGGTTCCCATAGAGCCGGATCTCGTAGGTGCTTCTGCTGTCCTCTGGTCCATGGGGCAGGAAGGTGTTCTCCCTCACAATGCTGATTCTGTTGAAGCTGAGGAAGATGTAGTACGCATCATCAGGGATGTCCCCGGGAATCTCTGTCTGGTTGGCCCAGTCACATCTGTAGATGCCTCTGGACATGCCACACCCATCCTCCTCAGCAAAAGCTGCAGAGCCCCATAGGACTGCAAGAAGAGCTGCAATGAAGATCAGAATTGAGTTACAAGACACCTTTTCGCAGTTAAAGCAGACCACAACTGCCACACAAGTTCACCAGGGACCTTTAGTTGCAACCCGTGCGACACCCCTGTGTGACGTGTGACGTGTAATTACAGGCTAGAAATCAGTTTTGCCATTTTTCAAATTTTGAAAACAACATTCAGTTTCACAGAGACACAAACTCACACAAAAATAAAATTTTTGTATGAAACAGAAAATGTTTGTGGTCTGAAAATTGATCCAAATTAGGGATGCTTCACAACACAGAGTGAATGAAATTCAGCACAGATTTTCCAGGGTGAAATTCCACGTCGCACGTCACACGGGGACGTCGCACGTGTTGCAACTAAAGGTCCCTACTGACTTGGGAAAAAATAGCTCCATGGAGCTCGCGGTGATTTGAGGAAATTTCAGTTGCACTGATTTGGCTT
>JAAUXT010095629.1_pt1 | contig 14591 bp, 10 predicted proteins | sample 7278171 | NCBI WGS metagenome assembly JAAUXT01 (sample SAMN14350112, study PRJNA611818) | marine sediment metagenome | isolation source: surface marine sediment (1.8m) | place: French Polynesia: Moorea | collected 2018-08 | reverse complement strand
GTGGGTTTTTCTTCACAAAGTCGATCATGGCTAGGTATTGCTTGGGAGTGAGGTCCACATACTCGTCTTCCTCATCTCCCACCTGGACCTGTTTCGCTTTGCGGCCCATGACACAAAATATGTGTTTGAAGATATGCACAAATGAACGAATGCGAGCGAGTGACCTTCCCTGTCAAAAGCCAAAACTGGAGTGAAATGTCGCGGCCAAAAATGGTGAAAAATTGATGCGTGTCAAAAATTAACGCGTCCCTGTGTGGCCACCCCGAGCGTTAACGCGTGGTTGATACGTGGTTGACGCGCGTCAATTATTGACGCGTTGCTCTGTGTGGCCGCCCCTTGAGCGTAACCTTTTAGCTGATCAACTGCCGTCCCGATTGTGGCTCCTTTACTTGAGGGTTTGATCTCTGAAGACGACACCTGCACTTAAATGTTCCCCAGTTCCTGTGTCTGATGATGTTAGAGGTAAATAATGGGAGCGAGGAGATGATCACCTCCTCGCTAAAGCTCGGAGGTGATTATCTGGGATTCCGATCTACCTGATGTAGATCTGCAGATACGCTGAAGATAATTGTCACCTTTGCGGGTGCACAAACATCCTTTTGTTTTCGAGAAATTTCTGACTGGCCATATTCAGTGTCGACACTCACAAATTTTGGGCGCGCATGGCTTGGTGACAGGTTCAGCAGATAAGGCTTTTAACTCATCACTATCTGCGGTTGTTCAACACACAGAGATGGAGTGTGGATTTTCAAGCCACTTGTTTGAGCGCGGGATCTGTCACACGTAATGTACTGCGGTCCGTGTACAAGGCACCTTGTGTCACTGGTTCAAGTGACGGTGCCGTGGCCGAATGCACGCAATAATTCAGTACAGTTTTGTGTGCATGCAAACTCTTCCAATTTTGAAAGAGGTTCAGTCCGCAATTGATCCAACCAGATCGAAATTTAGACACAAACTTGCGAGGAAGAAAGGCAGCTGGTTGTAGGGCTGAAAGCTGCTTGCTCAGGCTGATTGCCTGTGCAAGGGACTGTGCAATTTCTTCGTGCTTTGGTGCTGACCAAGAACTCAAATGCCTGTGCAAGGGACTGTGCAATTTCTTCGTGCTTTGGTGCTGACCAAGAACTCAAACGTTGTCAGTTTAGTAGAATCAAGGTCACACAGACAGCGAGGGAGGGTAGGAAGGGGGAGGGGAGCAAACACCAACTTTTGCAAGAAATGTGTTTGTGCGTGTGTGTGTGTGTGTGTGTGTGTGTGTCAAGACGTGCAGTGATGTCCTTGTTGACCTTGTCGCAGGTCTGCGCGTTGTTGGTTTTTCTCATGATGCAGCAGGTGCATCTCCTGTCACATTCAAACTTAGGGAGCGTCGCACCCCGCACACAGCGCTCCGAATCGGACCAAGTTTCGTGCGAATTATCACGCACAATTGTCATAAATCCTGCGAGTGCATGATTATCTCGGTTGCCAGTCTTCACGCAGAACAAACAACGCTTGTCACCCTCCATAACTGTTGCCCAGAAATCAGCGGTGACAGAAATGTGTGGTTGCGGTTTCACACGCTGAGGAGGAAAGCCTGGCCTGAAGTGGACTCGTTGTGCCTTGAGTGTTGTGACAGTGTCAGGTTCTCCAGGTCTGTCTTCTTGTTTTGTCTTTCTCGAAATATGACCCCAGCTCTGCTTGGAGCACACCACGATCGGCAGGTTTTCGTTCAGATTCTCCACTCCGTGACACTGAAAGGAGGCTTCAGCAGTCTTTGGTAAACCCGAGTTCTTCGTGTGCCAATCACTGAAAAGAAGTTCCGTTCTGTGGGACTGACAGGTTTCAATCACGGTGCTTTTCTTTGAATCTTTTGTGAAGAGAAAAGGAATGTTGCGTTGGACACAGGAAGGAAGCACTCGTACCCATGAGTGGGTGAAGTGTGAAATTGGTTGAACAGCTCTGGATCCACTTGGTACTCGCACGTTGGCGAACAAATGAAGGAACAAGCGTGCGGAATGTTTTACAACTGCACACTTCCAACGAAACATTGACCCGTTCCAATCTCTGGATATTTTTGGCATCTCACGCATAAGTTTGAGATTGCATGTTGAGATACGGTAACAACGGCATTTACCAAATGCAAAGTCAATACCGTGTAAACTGACATGTCTCTACATGTACTTGAACTGAACACGAAGTTGAATGCGTTCAGGTTCTGATCAATGTTTTGCTGTCAGTGGAAAAGCACAACTGATGGCAAATCTGGATCATGTCTGCAGGAGACTGATGGTGCTACAGAAGACTCGCCACATGTAATGCTTTCCTCCTTCACACCACCACTGGAGCGTGAAACTGTCCTGGGTGCACTGCTCTCCTGATTCTCTTGATTCTTCAGTCATCCTCATTGACAGAATGAAAATCAGGTGGAAAGGGATTGTTGAGAAAAAGGGAGGAGGAGGACCCTTTCAGTTGAAATCAGGGGACCATCGATGCAAGACTCTCCCAGGAGATGTCCTCATTGCCCCTTGTGTCCTCACCGTGTCCTGAGAAAACCAAATCGCTTGACAAGCAGAACACTTTTTATGAGGCAGACCCGCCATGACAGGGTTCTCAGGCATCTCGCGTCATCCGAGGCGTCTGATGAGGACTCTCGGAATGATGCGAACAGACGACACCGCGGTGCGAATCACAGACGAGGCGCCGAGACACACGCGCTGAAGACAGGGTTCGCTGCCACAGGTCCGCGACACTGTGGAAACACCTCCACTGGCTCTGCGCAAACCATGTTCGCAAAACGCTCCCATGTGGGGTGGACATAGTTGTCATCCACAATGCAGTCCATTCTGTCCGGTCTAAAAATCATCGGCGAGCATTTCTAATTGATTGCTTCGAACAAGCCGAGAAGAGAATCAAACACTTTGTTTTGGTGACAATTGTGGAGGTGAGGTCATTGGGTGGGAGGGGCAGGAACACACAGTCACGAGCACCAGACTGACCTGCACCTGTATCTGACTGCATCACGAGAGTCGACTGACTGTGTGATGGCCCCACCCCTGACAGTCCCCACCAGGTGTTTCTGTGTGGACCCCGTCCGTTGTGGCCCCCGCTCCGTCTCGGGTGAGAGAAGTCATCGTACCCTGGGAAACATTCTCTGATTCTCACCGATCTGTGTGCGTTTCCCAAGACATTGACACCAGCCTCGCACACAAGCGGCAGTGATACTCTTTTGGGGTGTCAGAACCAATACCTGTTGCGCAAATGTTGCGCACAAGGCTGCTTCAGGATCATGGGAACTGTCAACAGATCAGATCAGCGATGTACTGTGTTTGGCGCGCATCCAGTTCGAGTTTCATGGCAACTGGTGTGGAAACACACTGTGCGCTTGTGCTTGGGTTTTTTTGCAGACGTGCACGGGTGCAGTTTAGATCTCCCTCACACAGTGTGTGTCTTCACACATGATGCAAAGCGACAGTGCAGACGCAAGACAACTTGGCTTGTTCGTGGCTTTTTGAAATACATGTGGTCTCGGTGGGTCTTGGACGAATCCAGGGGCCCGCTATTCCATCCTGCACAATTTTACCCCTCCTTTTGGGCCATCACTAGCTGTGAACCCAAAACAAAACGATTTATTTCTTTGAAGATGGAGTTGGGTCCCACAGGCAGGACCTCGGTCAGGACTGGTGTTGTACTTGGAAACAATTCACTTTTATTGGTGCGTGTTCCTCTTCTCTGAAGTTCGGAGGTCAACCCATCAATGGGTTGCACTCACGTTGGTACGAGAACGCAAGTTGAGCTTGTGCTTGTGTTCGTTTTTCTGTCAAACTCGTGAGGTGGACTCGTCTTGTTGATGTCTTCTGAGTTTTCTCAGAATCCTGGGTTGCTGCTCACTTCAAAAGGGCCTGTGGATCCCTGTGTATTCCTTTACAAAAGTCTCTTCGGGCTTTTCAAAGTGCCTTGTATCGCGGCAGCCCACACCAAGACTTTCACGGAAATGCAATCCCAACGTTTCTATCCTGTTTGTCAAGGCAACACCCCGAGAAGTGTAACTTTTTTTCCCATGCGGCGGATGATGAGTGGGTTTCTTGGCACAAAAAGCTTTTCAGCGCGGTGACAGGCAGACGCTCTGTCACGTCAAGAGATGAAGGAAATGCTTTTGTGCAGAAACGAGGGAGTCGTGGTGGTTCGCAAGCCAAATGTTTTTGCTGCACATGCCAAGATAAATTTACCTCTTGGCACAGGACGAGGATCTGTGAAATTTGTCTTTTCAGACACAAAAATTATTGAAGTGTTTGATCGTTTTTTGGCAAATTCGCTTGGCAACATATTGAAAACGAGAGCGACTGAGGTCCTCTGGAAGATCCAAGGGTCCCGACCCTTCAAATTTCTGTTTCTCCCCCAAAATTTCTTAAAGTTGCGATTTTGGTTCTCTGAAGTCACAATTACATGTACCCAAGGCTTTCATCACAGGGAGGTACTTCTCGTTTGTCAGATTCAATTAAATGCTGAAGCACGTTCCCTCTGAAAGCGATTCAGCCGCGGGTCCGGGGCTCTGTTTGCTCAGCCCCACATCGCCCATTGCACCTGGAGGTTCGCGCTTCCACACCGTGTGACGGATACTTCTCACGTCGCGACGAAGAACGTGACCTGCGCACCGTGCCCACCGCTGGGTTCGTGTGGTGAGCGCACACCCGTGTGTTCGTTTCGTTGCAAGTGTCACCCACAGGCACGAGTAGATGGGTGTAGAAAATTGCAACCCCAGCTATTTTTCTGGGGTAGGGTACGAGGGTACTCACTCAACTCAGGTTTCTGCACGGGGTGTGTGGGTAACTCCCTGATTTCACTGATGCGCATTGGTGCAAAAATACTTTTGTTGACTGAAACCATGCACTTCTGTAGGCCAGAAAAGTCCACGCCACGAAAACCTGTCTTGAAATTTCTGGTTCGTGTCCTCATGACTTGCGAAAACTTCGAATTCTCGTTCCTGTTCACAGCAAACAGTGAATTGAACTTGGGCAGATCCGTCTGGAATCAACAAAAGCGCCCATCTCCCTGTCTCTGGGGGTCAGACAAGCAGAAGAAAGATAAACTTTTCAGCCAGAGGTGGAGTCTCAACCCGAACAGAATCACTCATGGTCACAAAACACGTCAAGTAGAACCGCAAATTAACTTCAACTTTCCCGTGGAACATTTGTGACTGGTCCGAATGTGCAGCGCAGAAATGAGTACAATTCACTTCAGACACAATCACATGAAAGTGTTTGAGCGACCTGCTGGCAAAGTGTTGGTGAGGCTCCCCTTCCTAATGACACGTCTACCTTGAGAGTGAATGCCACAAGATAGTAAGATGTCAGGGGCAATTTACAAGTGAGGGTGCAATGTGAGGAATAAATTCTGAGAGGTGCATATTAACACGCAGATGTATTACAGAGGTGGCCATTAACACATTTGCAAAGCGATATATTTTTCTCTTGGGGACTCTGGCTACATTCATTGTTGAGATGCTGGGTCTGATCTGGCTGTCTCTGGGCTGGTGAGCACTGGGTTTCAGAGGAACACTACGAGTCGAGTACATTTTGGCACTGTGCATCTCCGTTTCAGAGAGAGTGTCCTGCCTCTTTCGTTGCTCTGCAAAACCACCTCCAATTCAAATGACACTCCACTTTGAGGCTTCAAATTGGGAGATCACTGGCCACAGAGTTGAAGAACGCTCTGCTTCACTGATGCTGTGTGGCAAAGATTTGTTTCTGCTGTGATGCACTTTCTCCATCCACAGAGTCGACTGAGCACCCGAACAGCACCGTTCTGCCACCAGATCACCAAGTGCAACAGTGAAGGACAGCGACACGTCCCTTCTTCACAGACATAGATTTGTTTATCTTTACTCGATCTGCCCCTTGAGAATCTCCTTTCGCAGAACAGCATCACGTGTTAAATCGCAGAGAGATAACGTGAGGAACTGCGGCCCGATACATCATCCGGTAGCGCTGATGCTGACAGACACACGACGACCCAAGAAAGCGCAACTGTGATGAATGCCTCAAATAAGATGTCACTCGGAAATAATTTGTTGACAAGTTGTGGTCTCGATGTACTTTTATGGTATAATTTCTTCCAAGGACCTCGCTAAGTATCACGGCTGTTGTAAACGGAGACGGTGGTTGAGAGAGGATTTGTATTGCAATTCCCACCTCAATTCACAGCAGGTTTTCAGAACTGGGTGTTTCGATCTCAGCTGTTTTGGCATGTCAAGGACAAGCCACACGTGACAGTGCTGGACGAAAAGTTCGCAGTTGTTCATGGATTTGCGATTACTAAATTTCAATGTGATCCCATACCACAAAATCATGGTAAAAGTTGGAGTGTGTGTCTTGTACTTGGGTGCGACTGATACATGGGTGAATACGGTAATTCTCAATTCTGCTCAGGTTTCAGAAGTCTTGTGCCATTTGATATCATTTTGGGTTTCGCACATTTTTCCTTCGCCCAGTGTGTGACTCGCAGCACCTGCACAGGAATGCAGGATCGTGCCCGTATCCAGCAAGCGAGATTTCACACAGAGCTGCGTGTCAGAATTCGCGCTATGTTGACTGAGAACAACGCAGATGTTTGTTTCCTGCAAATTGCCAGTGCGACAATACAATTGTTCACAAAAGATCTTTGTTTGTGAAAGAAAGTTGTGGACGAAATTATTTCCGAGCATTTTTTTGAGTCAGCCGAGCGCTCCTTGGGATCACCTCCTGACCCCAAAAATGATTTGCGCGATAATTTTGTGCTGAACAGGGAGACAATTATTCAATTTCCCGCATTAAATTTTTCAAAGGAGGGATTGATCCTCCTCAGACTGGGATCGAAAGTGGAATCCAAGTCACTGATAATTTGAGGCTTCCAGTCAAATTGAACACCTTGGATCAAACCACGGGACATTGCGTGGCGGCAATAAAGTGTCCAATTCAAGAACAAGGTTCTCTTTGCCATGTTCAAGATCCAAACAAGGCTGTTGTGGGGGAGCGGGGTCGGAGGTGCGTGGTGATGGCAGGATAATCAGAGGTGTACACATAAGTGATAAATGATATTTGCTCGCACAAGGGAGCGAAGAGACTTCGACACGAAATCCACACCCGCTCGAGCAGCCGGGCTCTTTGGGTGAAGTTTATCGGCTCCTGTTTGGCAGGAGAGGAGTGAGGATTTAACGATGATCAAGTTTCATAATCAGGTCCTTTTGCCTTGAAAGGCTCCCTGAGATATTGTGTTGAGTTTGTGGGTCGTGTAAATGACTGTTGGAATGTGCTCACCAGACATTTCGGTGTTCTGGTCTGCCGAGAAGTTTCAGGTGGCGTTTCTTGAAAGGAAAATAGGAAAAACCTTGGCAGAACTGTTTTGTTGTCGTGAGGACTTCGAAGAAAAGTTTGAAAACAAACCCACAGCCAAAATATGTCTGATCTTGGCAAGAGCATTTGAGCGTTTGAGTTTTGTTTTTCCTTTTTTTTGGTCTGCAAACACCACGAAACGTGCTGCTTCAAATTGAAATGATGCTAATGGAAATTGGCCCACATGGGGAGGAGCTGAAATTGCTACACCTTCACACCAACATGTAAAGTAATTTCAAGGAATTCCTCATCCAACTTTTTGTGCATCTTGGAACTTTTTTCATTCTTCAATATCCTTCACGCAAGTTCTGCTTTGTGAACAAAGCGATATTCGAGGCTGGTTCCCCTGCTGATTGAAGCCCCTTTGCCATCAACATCCCCACATCGAACTCATTCTCAATGTCTCAGTCTCGAATTTTCAGGGTGGGCACCTCAGAAACTGAGACTCACACTGAGTGACAAAAGACTCTTTTTTATGAACCTTTTCTTGACTTGAGTGGTTTTTCATAGGCAAAAAATACCAAAAAGTGATTTCCTTTCTCCTAATGGGGGGTTGATTTCTCAGGCTTGCATGACACATTGCGTGGTGGATACCACGGCCATTGCGCTTTCGTGCAGCGCCCAAAGGACAAATGAAACTTCGATCCACAGGATTAATGCATTTCACCCACCAATTTCACAGATCAATGGCTGATCGAAGAAACACTGAAATTTTGATCTTTTTCCTGCTCATTGGATCCATTCATTTCGAGCTCAATTGCTCTGGGTTCACAATGTGGATCGAACCAAAATTTAAAGTTGAAGAGATGACGAGTGTTGGATTTGTGGGCAAACACCTCACACCAGTTGACAAGTGAGAACCGAGACCATTGCTTTGCACAGCAATTTTGAAGTTTTCAAAAACGCAATTTCAACCTGTCTCGTTGTGAACTGAGAGAATTGTGGTTGCGGTGTGCTGAAGGTCCCACAGGCAAATTTGTCAATGAGGAGAATATCAACTCTCTGTGTGACGTGCGACTCTTTTTGTGCCCAGGAGCAGGAGGCAGAGAGGAGCATTTATTCAATTCTTGTTACTCGGGTGATGGCTGGATAATGCCTGTCATATTCTATTTGCCGAGGAATCAGAACAACGTGAAGTTATGTTTCTCCTTGGCAAATCTTGTGCAAAGATATGGAAAGTTGTTGCCATTTGTGAGGTCTCGTTTGTTGCTTTCATTTTGTTTGTTCTTTTGGGTGAGACACTGTACTCGTTCTTTTGGGTCAAATTGTCAGTCTGCGTTTTCTTATGGATCAGCACCTGGACCCTGCTGTTGAGAATTTTCTCTCCAAATTTTTGCAACGTTGAAGGAATGCGCAACTCCAGGTCGCCACCCGTGTGATTGACGCGGCTGGAGACCCCACATAGCCGCGCTGCCGGTGGCTCTACACCTCGCATTCCAACCCAATGTTTTTGCGGCCAAAAAGAGTTGACTGAAACACCACAGAAAGTGCACAAATCCTCGAGGGGAGAAAAGTCCTCAAATTCATATGTCACTTGCCAAACACCCGGCAAGTCAGCAATTTCGTTTTTGGAAAGCACACGGGGAGAAGACTGAAGGCTTCTCGTTGGGCCAATCAACCAGTTGCAGGAAATTTTGCACTGAAAAAGGGCAAGATTCTGGGATTCTAACTGCTGGAAATTTCACGTGGACACTTGGACATTGCAGAACGGTGTTTGAGCTTTGCGTTCGCAAAATAGGACGGAAGCAGAATGCATGAAGCACGCCTCTGTCAGATTCGCCATGGAGGGGACCCGGACCCCTGGAACAGAAACCCTGTGCAAAGTCCCATTCAGAGTGTTTCTTGTTTTCTGAGAACAAGAAATGCAGCACCCTGGTCGAGCCCATTGACCCACATCTGGGATCCGCTGAAGTTCGACCCTGCCGCCCCCGGGCGTGTTCTTTTGGAAACGCTCTCGTAGTTACGATGACTTCAGCAGGAGACAAGGAGGGCGAATTGAGAGGGCTCAGTTCATCACCGTACGAGACAAACATCAAACCTCCCTTAGGCCTGATTCACACTGGACACACTCATGTCAGGCGTTGCATAGGTCGATGAGCTTCCGTTTCGCAAGCGACGTTTTTTTGCAGGGACACAGAAGAAATTGAACTGTGTAGTTTCGGGAAGAGCAACGAACTGAGTGGTCCCTATCGCGCAAGTGATTTTGTACTGTTCGTCCATTGTTTGCAAAGTGAAACTGAAAAGGTTGGAATCCAGGAATTTTGACGGCGCTCCCCTCCATGCCTCATAGTGAAGTGGAAATCGCAGCCATTTTTGAGCTCCACCTGAACCCGTTGAATTTGTCCTCGTTTTGGTGTCAACACGAGTATTCTTCGCGATGCGGTAAGATGTCTGAGTCCGAGGTCAGTTGCATCAGCACGCGTTACAGAATAGGAACCAGAGACACCTTGCACCCGAGCCTATTGTGTTCGGCGCAACATCCCACACTCTTCAGCCTGTGATTTTCTGCATTTGGACGTTTTTTCCCACTGCGCATCTCCTCAGGTTCCCCCGCCTCAGCGCTGTCAAATATTTGCCATCGCACAGTGTACATATTGTTTTACAGCACATTGCCCATTCAGAGCAAGTGGTGCAGAATTTACAGGCAAACACCGCCAAAAAAAGTGCTCCTGTTGTTCCTCATGTTGATTTAGAAGCTGTAGGAATGCTCAGAAATTGTGAAAAATATTCCCCCCCCCCCGCATTGGGGTTGTTTCTGAACTGGTTGGTCGGCAACGCCCTCTCCCCAAGCTGCGTCTTCTTTCGTTCTTGCGCAAAAGGTTGGTCGAGCAATAGCAAAGGCCGCGCGTGAAATTTGCGTGATTTGGTGCGTGAAATCACTTGGATTTTCCTTTAAGGGAAAGCACCACCGTTTGTCAACAAACAGAAATGCTCTGCAAAATGTGCAGTTTCGTGCCCCAAGCAGCACATACCAGGACGCTGTTTGAAACGAGCGTGTATTTCAGAGTGCAGAACCACGCTCGTACTCGTTGCGTTTCACCATTCACAGCAAGTGTTCTCGTGATGATGAAGAGCAAACACGAAGTGAAAGCAACATTTTGTGCGGGAATGCAAAACAGAGAAGGAATACGAAGATGTTTGATTCTCCTGTGTCAGGTTACCTTGTGCTGACAGAAGCAAACTCAGGTCAGCAAGGGATTCATTTTGCCTGCTCGTCAAAACATTTCACGCGCGGTCTGTTTCAACTCCGTCATTGCTCATGTGTCCGGCGCATCACAAATAAGAAATACAACAGTAGATTTGCAGTCTTCATGTATTTTGACAGAAGAGTCATTTCATCCTTTGTGCGCGACAGAAAAATAACAAACGACAAATTTTCTGTTCTCAGTGTTTTAGGCTCAGTTCTTGTTCCATGGCTCCTCTTCTGATCATTGCCACGTCATCAAGCGGAGACCAGTTCGCTTTCACCTGCACCACATAAAATGGGTGCTCTCGGGAACACATCCGCAAGTGGCATGTTTTGCAAAATGCATACTTGCACTGAGTGCACACGTGTATCGTTTGACCTCTGGTGAACACAGGGTCTGGGCAGAACTTCCACAATGAACAATGGTCAATCTTCAGCCCTTCCCTCTCAGACGTTGTGAGTCGGCAAAACATGACCACTCTTGCACTGATGTTGACAAGCACCAAATTGAGGGTGGCAGGTACCCACGTGGACAAGGTGATGAAGAGAATCACCCAATTCAGATCTGGAAAGAATACGAAAAGAGCAAAGACAAGAAGAAGAGGATGAAACCAGGAGAGCGCCGGAGCAAGATTCATGCCTCTGTTGAGCCTCGGAAGGACCGTGTTCCTCAGATAGGCTGAGGAGTGCATAATATCCAGGCACTCCTGGTCGAAGAGGGACAAGTCCATGCTTGAATCGAGGAGAGAGAATTCTTCCATTCGTTGAAAGAGAGTGGACGAATCAGTTTTGGCTTTTTCTAGTGCGACCTGACTGTCCTGGGCATTCATCATCCGAGAAATTAAGGTGTAACAGAACATGCAGAAAATGTGAATGCTGAAGCAGACCAATTCAAATGACGTTTGAATCTGGAACATTGATTCTGATTCGTACAGAAGCATCACAGCCAGGAGAACTGGAGCAATAAGTTTTGGAATCTCCATTTTTAAGAAGGCCATTGGTGGTTCTTTGTCTTTCTCTTTCAGCTGATTGTCACGATGATCTTTGTTGATGAAATATGTGAGACCCAGGACAACGCATGCAGCAGTGTAGACACAATATCTTCCGGAGAGGAAGACAACCCTGAGGACTGCGTCCAGCAGGGTGGAGAGTCTGACCAGAGTCATCACCCTGTTCACCATCTCAGAACCCATGGGCAGCGAGTCAAACAATCCCCAAATATCAGTTTTCCAAGCTGTTTTCGTCAACCAGGAAAAATGCAAGCCAAACATTTCGTGCCATTTGAATAGATTGTCCCATGTCAGCAGGAGGACTTGGATCAGACTACAGTGGTTGACGGGTTCATTGTGCACCCATGCCACCACAGAAAGACTGAAAAGATAGGCCAGTTGAATCACCGCCAAATTGGTGGAAACGATTCCAAACAGAAGCTGCACTTTGCACCCAATCCTGAGGAAAAGTTTGCTCCCATACATGTTCTCAGCGTACTGAATTCTGGAGCGAAAGGCTCTTTTGAATTCCGTCCAGTGTATGTAACATCCAGTGGAAAGATAGACCAGAGCCACCACCCAACCCACCCAAGGCGCGACCAGGGCCAAGACGAGCACCAAAGACAACCTGGGACAAGCCAACCACAAGGGAAAAAGCTCTCTGATAGCCAAACCTCGCAACTCGTCAATTCCTTTCTTCACCAGTGACGCAACCCACACACCAGAACCTTTCAAATGACCAGACCATTCACTGACATCCCCCCTCACGCGCTCTGGCCACTTCAGCCGATAGGGGTCATCTCCTGGGCAAGTGTCGTGAACGATTTGAACTCCCGGATGAAGTTCCATTTCAGCTTCTATCGCCCTGGCGAAAGTCTCACAGTTCGAGTAGAAAGCCTGGTAGTTCGAGAAGCCGCGTTTGTCGAAGATCGCTGTGACACAGTCGAGCAGCTCCGGGAAGCTCATCTTCTCCACCGTGTAGTTGGTCTTCCGGTCGAGGAACCGATTCTTCAGATGGTTCGCTTGTCTGAAGGTGAACTTTCCTGATGTGGCAGTGTCCCTTTCGTGCCTGCAAGAATATTTTCTGTGTGACATTTTGGTTTTGAACTTGCGATCACAAAACAAGCTTGATTTTGATTTGGGTTCCGACGTGTGTGTGTGTGTGTGTGTGTGTGTGTGTGTGGTTGTGTGCGTGTGCGCCCGCCTGTGAGTCTCTGACAAATGAAAACAACACCCCAACAAGCAAAGCAAAGATCCCAATATCCAGGCAATGGGTTTTCGAAGACTCAAGTGGAATTGATCTTGTTACTCATTTGTTTGTTTGAATTTGAAATTGGCGAGACCGACATGAGGTTGCACGCATGTCGCACCTGTTCGGGTTGAGAATCAGTTCTGCGGTGTGGAAGTACTCGAGAGGCGCCCCCTGGTCGTCGTGGGGCCGGAAGACGAGAGAGACGTGATCCGTGGGGTTGGAGCCCCGCAGCACGTACACGTGATACTTGCGCTGGGCGGTGGTGAGCGGGTCAGGGAGGGAAGTACGCCCAGACAACACGCTCATGTCGGCGTGTGTTGCAGTGTCGCTGTTCATATCTGCAGGAGACACAAGTCAGTTTTTGAAACACTCGTAAAGATGCAACCAAGTTTGATTGGCTTTCTAAAACTGGTCAGATTGACCATTGTCAATGTCTGTCGAATGATTCTGAGCAATGCTGTTCTTGAGCAGACGGACGGACAGACATTCGATGACACCACAAAGATTTGCCTTTGTCTAAAAAGACCAACCAATCACATAACGCTTGGGTATCTGACCTACTAAGCTGTTTCTGTCGCACATCTCCTTGTGAAGCTTGTACGCTGCTTCATCCTTGGAAGGACAGAGGCAGTTGGGGCACAGCGCGTACGGTTTGTCTGCAAACGTTGCGTTCAGTTTTCGGTGCAGCTCCAGGTCTTTCTCGTACGTTCGAGTCTTAAACTTTTTCACCTGAAAAACGACAGCAGTCTCCGAACAGACTCTTGGGTTGGATCAATCACTGGTAAATTTGGAAATGCTCGTGTGACTCTGGCCATGCAGATCAAGCATCAACAAAACTCTCCTCATTGCCCTGTTGCCCTAAAGTGTGGGCTATGACGCCAAAAACGCAACTTCAACCATGTAAGGCAAATCACGTTTGCAACAAAGACTTTCCGGTGGAATCACAGATCCCGTAATTCTGCCTGCACCAAAAACACCAAACAGAGCACGGTAGCGTGACACACCACTCTTGCGGACGACCCGGTCCCTGAGACGGTCTCGGAGCCCGTGACGCGGTCGCTCTGGGTCGGACTCAGCTCCTCAGGAGGCACGGACATGTTGATGAGGAACCAGGACGTGAAGTCCTGGCAGTTCCAGAAGAAACTGTAGTAGCGACCGAAGTTCATGATGATGGACTCAGCCGTCATGATCATCTGGAGACGAGGATCATATGACATGGGATGAAATCAGGATTCAACAGCTGCAGAAATGAACTGAACGCAAAGCAAAAACAGAACAATAAAACTGCACTCGTACTCGCCTCGTTGAGTGTGGGGCACCTGACCCAATACTTCGTCCCGATCCTGTCCTTGTGGTGAGTCGGTAGCTCTTCTTCCTCTGTTGAGAGCAGCTTCAGCTCGTACGTGACCTCCTGCTTTGAAACGGATCCCACCCAACGCGACCACGTTTCAGCGCACACCTCCATCAGGTCCAGGAGCCGCGATACGTCCCCTTGAACAGCCTGACCCTATCGACGAAAGACATAAGAAGATACTGAGCAGCTACTTGTGGGTTCAGGTCCAACACCAGCACGTTCCTCCGAGCCAACCTGAATTGTGCACTAATAAATATACGCACTGTGGACCCACCTGAATGTTTGGACGTTCGTCTCACCCCCACATATTTAGAGGTTTTTGGCCGCCCTCCCCCCTACACACATTGAGGATCATGTATAGCTCGCGCACGGTGTCACAAATCGATGAATTTTGGCGTTTTCTCCACCAAATCACACTCAATCTTTACCATTTTTTCACACAACCAAGAGGGAGTGACTACCTATC
>JAAUXT010073158.1_pt1 | contig 14591 bp, 17 predicted proteins | sample 7278171 | NCBI WGS metagenome assembly JAAUXT01 (sample SAMN14350112, study PRJNA611818) | marine sediment metagenome | isolation source: surface marine sediment (1.8m) | place: French Polynesia: Moorea | collected 2018-08 | reverse complement strand
GTTCTGCATTGTTCTTTTCAGAAACATTTCCCACTATGTTCTGTCATCTGTACAAGTGTAAATCTTTTTAGAATGGGTCCAAAAGTTATACTTACATATTCAACAGAAATCCTAAGAGAATGGTAGTCTTTCCTTGTCGATATTCTCGTCCAGGAGGTAGTGTGGCAGGCAGTGCTCATGGAACAGCCTCCCACAGTCTTCACACGCCACCATCGGTTCATACTCTTCCTGTCTGCACTTGAAGCATTCTCCTTCCTTTTGCTGAGGTGCTGCATCTTCGTCGGAGGAATCTTCTGTCGTAAATGCCTTATCGGACACCTGCACATTCAGATCATAGGCTGACGCATTTGTCAGGCCTAATCGTTTCCTCTTTGCGATATACTTGCCATACTTCTTCTGCAGTTTCTCAATCTCATTCTGCCATCACTTTTGGATACGCTCATCCTCTCATTTCTTTGCAGCTTCTTTCCATTCTTCCTCTTTTTTCTTCTTAGCTTCTTCACTCTGGCATTTTCTTTCAGCTTGTGCTGCTTGCCTCTCTGCTTCCGCCTGGATTCTTTGTTCACGTGCCAACTCGCATTTCTTTTTGTTTTCCTCTTTCCATTCAATCTCTTCTAGCTTTTTGCGATCTCGCTCTTCAAATTGTGCCAATACCTCTTTCCCGCTGAGACAGTTGGACAATTTATCAGAAAATTTCCTCAGAGCCATCTTCTTTCTCTCTTTGTCTTTCTGTGCTGCCTGGCACTTCATCTGCTCAAGATGAACTATTGCTGGTGTTGCACCACTCTTCTCTAGTCGTTCGATTGCCAATGCATGTTCTGATTCCAGGTTCTTCATTCTTGGTTCTTGGTTGAAAGTTGGTGGAAAACGAACAGGTGCCATATTCCATGGACCCATTGGCGGAGGAGGCATGGGCAGACAGAATGAAGGAATGAACAGCATAAACGGCACAGGACCAGGACCAGGGCGAGGCATCCTTTGTGGCATGCGATACGGAAATGGTGCCATGATAGGACATTGCAGTGCTTCTTCCCTCGCTTTCTCTTGCTGTGCTTCTTCCCTCACTTTCTTTCGCTATGCTTCTTCCCTCGCTTTCTTTCGCTGCACTTCTTCCTTTGCTTTCTCTTGTGCCAGCATCTCTTCCACAGCTTTTACAAATTGGAATTGAGGTGTCACCACTTCAGGTGTCGTCACTTGTGGTGTTGACACTTCTGTTGTCGTCACTTCAGGTGTCGCACTGTCATGTGTCGCCACTTTGGGTGTCGTTACTTCAGGTGTTGCAACTTCTGTTGTTGCCACTTCAGGTGTCGTCACTTGTAGTGTTGCCACTTCTGTTGTTGTCACTTCAGGTGTTGCACTGTCATGTGTTGCCACTTCAGGTGTCATTACTTCAGGTGTTGCAACTTCTGTTGTTGCCACTTCTGTCGGAATGGTGACAGGAACAGTTCCGGGTGGTGGAGGTTCTTCAGTTTCATAAGGCAGTGGTACAACTCCAAGATCATCATCATTGAATGAGGCAATGATCTCTTCAATTCCATCAGTATGGAACTCTGGAAACTGCATAAGATCAAGATCCTCTAGTGGAAGTGGTGTCACAGCATCGGGCTTCTGTGACTTCTTCGAGGGAGTCTTCTGCGGAGTCTTCTTTGGAGTCTTTTTCTTTGGTGTATGAGCCAGAGTCACCTTCGCTGTTGAAATTGCTACAGTTCTGTCATCTTGGAATTCCAAAACTAGCTTGACTGACCTCTGCTTTTTCGGTGTTATCTTCAAAGGACCCGCTCCACCTGCTCCACCTGCTCCACCTGCATTCAGCAGTTCCACTGCTCCTGTTACAAGTCGCTCATACTCAACATTTGCAGCATTGAACGGAAAGATCCCTGCATGATGGAAAGCTGCGCATGCGATGTCAGCATTGGCAATTTCCTGCCAGGTGCATTTGAAGATTCCGGGAAATGTTGCCTTGTTCACAACTTGTTCACTGTTCTCAGCAATGAAGTCTCAACACTTCGTCTTGAAGATCATCTTCATCTTGGAGAAGATCCCGATGTTGAATGGCTGGAGGACAAATGTTGCATTGCGCAGCAGTGTGTACAAGATTATGCCCTTGTCATGGCAGAATTCCGCAGCTTCACGATTGACATGCACACCGTAATGATCCACGAAGAGAACTACTGGCTTCTGGATCTGTCGACTGTTGACGAACTCATTGAAATGATACAGCCAGTCATTCCAGGCCTGCATCGTCATCCATCCATTTTCTGTGGTCCCATAGAATGCCTCTGGGAAGTCACGGTACCCAATGTAGCATGACACAATCTTGCCGGGGAAAATGAGAAATGGCCACATGAAATCACCCACTGCATTGCAAGCCGCATTGATGGTGACCTGTTCCTTTGTTCCACATGTGCGTTTTCGAACTTGACGTGCTCCACGTGGCACCAACACCGTCTTCACATGACCTGTTCCTGCATCCATCACAAACCCTGACTCATCAGTGTTGAATACGCGTTTGGGGTCCTGCAGTGCCTCGGCACCACCAGGTACTCGGCCGATGTAGTTTGCCACTTCAGCAAACCAGGCTTTGATTCCCTCCTTCGTGACACTTGCATGACCAAGACTTACTTTGCTTGGTTTTCATCAAGACAATATGTCTTTGTTTTGGGTATTCTGAATCGTTTGGCTGCTGCCCATTGCAATATTCCCTCCTCCGCTATTGCCTTCAGTGCTGCATTTAACATTGTTTCCGTATAGGAGTGGTGCTTCTTCTTTGGACCCATTCTAAAAAGATTTACACTAGTACAGATGACAGAACATGGTGGGAAATGTTTCTGAAAAGAACAATGCAGAATGGTAAGATGTACATGTTCAAAATTGAAATAACGGAGCAAGTGAATGGGGAAAAGTCTAAATATGTCCCAAAAAATGTGAAAAGAATGATCCTGAAGAAAGAAAATTGAAAACTGCAAAAATGAGAAAAATGCCATTTTTGCAAAAATGAGGCATTTCTAGCACACAGAACCAAGTTTAAACCACTTTTGACATGCTCCTGCAAGGTCTAAAAGTCATTTGTGCAATAAAATTTTTTACCATATTTTGATCTTCCTTGCAAGTAACAGTGGGAACTGGGGTGTGCAGAGACTGGTGACCCTCGATTAGCTCGAAGTGACCGAAACCTGCACAAGCGCAAAAGTGGCTCTCCTGAGATGATCTAAGAGGCTCTGAAATTGATTCTGATGGGGTGGTCAGATACTGGAGCAAGCTCAGAATTTTGTTCCAGTATCTGACCGCCCTCCTACGAGGTGTCCTATGGGTGGCAGCACCGTCTGGACCCAAAAATGTGACATTTCAACCATTAATTTTCAATTTTCTCAACATTCTTCTATGAATCATTTCCAACATTTCCAGCAAAAGTGACCCCAAAAAATACCTGTTCAGTCTGGTATGGAGCAGATGTCTTGTCAATGCTTCAGTGATGTAGAAAATGATGAAGAGTAACCTGTCTTTCCTTTCCCCTGTTGTTGTTGTGGTGCCCAGAATGAGGCTGGACAGGAAGTGTGATGACCTCATAATTGCCAAAACTGAAGATGGAGCCACACAGGAGATTTGCCGCCAAAAATAAGATGGTCGGATTCTGGCACTGGTCGGAAACTGGGACTGGTCGGATACCGGAGCAAAGCTCTACTTCACGCAGAAACCACAGTTTTCTTGTCGATGTCTTCCAATCATCTGTCTCACCACAGGTTCTGCACCTGCAGATGATCCCAGTTGCACCTGGCATGCCGCTCAAGCTGGAAGTCTCCGAACTCCACTCGAGCACTGAAACCTGCAAGAGAAAACACAGACTTGTCAGTTTTGCCTTCATTGCTTTCCAGTGACGCCGAACTTCTCACGGGACTGAATACACGTGAGAAAGGCATTTGAAAAGTTTTCCAGAGCAAGAGCAGATGATGATCGAAACAGGAGATTCTAAACCGTCGCACCTGGGTCTGGCAAGAAGGTCCAGACGCAGTGTCGGTTGTGCGGGTACGATCCCGGGTAGTTCGGAGAGGAGAACGTCCCCGATGGATTTCGCGCCTGTACAAACTGCGCGCCGCACGCTGAAATACGACCGTGCGAATATCACATGCACTCACACTGGACACAGTTATCACGTCACTCGAGCAGAACTCACTCGGGATGCAGGTGGGCGCGTTGTCCGTCCACTCTCCCACGTCAAGACACGTGATTCTGTTGGAGCCGACGAGATCGTACTGCTCGTTGCAACTGTAGCGCACCACCGAGTTGATCGAGTAGTCGTCTCCCGTCTTGCGTCCGTTCACCGGGACTCCAGGCTCCCTGCACCGCGTGGTCGCTGTCGAAGAAAACTTCCATTGGGTTACAGACCTTTGAGAGAAGAAGTTTGTTCACTGTCGCAAGGACTGCCAGTCCAGTGGCTTCGAGAAACGGATCTCACGGTGCCCAAAAGCTGTCACCTTACCAACAAATGTATTCAAGGCAGTGGATTGCCCTTCAGGTGTTCCGCTTGCAATGTGCCGCAATCTCAACACACGCATACCAGTTTGTTCAGGCACACACAGAAGCAAACAGAGAAGCAAACAGTCCCCCGAAAGTAAAGACTCACGTCTCCGGCAGAAGGGTCTGGGCGCGGTCCACGTGCCGTCCCTCTGACACGTGATGGAGGCGGCGCCGTCCAGCTCGAAGCCGGGCGCGCACTGGAACGTGACGACAGACAGGTAGGTGTAGAGGTCGCCCGTCTTGTTGCCGTTTAGCGGGACCCCGGGGAAGCCGCAGTTTGCGTCACCTGTGGGATGGGGTGGAGGGTGGAAAACTGTGTGTGAGTGTCAAACAAAAATTTGTATTCCACCGGATCCAAACTATGTTTGGATTTTCTGCAAGTGCTAATCCTCCAATCCTCACCATCAGTGAATCTGAAGGTGGCGCTGAACCCGGAGCGCGCCACGTTGACGTCGGAGACGAACCAGATGTCGATGCTCGACGTCGCGGTGATGTCGCTCGGCGGATTGAAGCCGCAGAAGCGACAGCTGCTCGTCTGCGTCGCGTCGCAGAAACTGCGAGAGAACAGCCAGAGAGCAATGCGTCGTTTGCTCGTCGTCTCAAGGCCGTGTGAGATGAAATTGGCGTTTGTAAACCCGAACAATTTTCAGCTGCTTGTATGGTTGCCATGACGTTTTGCAAGCTAATCTTGAGCGCAGCTTCACTCACTCGCTGTAATCCACGAAGACGTAGTCGTAGCACGATCCGGACGAGAAGGAGGGCCGCTCGAGCTGGAACTCTTGGAACTGGATGGACACGGATTGTCCTGCAACCAAACAGCCGGTTGCACTCAGCATCAAGTGTGACACACTCGCATGATAAGGCATGGCACAGAGGACAAATTTTCCAAGTTCATTTTCAGACTTGTCCTTCCACCAGGGTTGGGGATGGGGTCAATTTTGTACTTAACATTTGTCAATGCAAAGAACAACGGGCTCGCGGCTCGTAACAACAGGCATTGTGCTCACAACAAGGAAACAGGCCATGGCTGCCTGCCTACTAGAGTAACAAAGAAAACTAACCATTGGTTTTGTTTCTGCGGGGTGGTGTTGGTTTCATAACCAGTAACATTCACCATACTTTTTCGGAAAACAATAGCTTCACCAGCACCCCAAGAAATAAAACCAATGGCTGGTCTTGGTACTGGGGGATGGGGTGAAGCAACCATTGGTTTTGTGACAAGAAACACTTGGCAGAGCAAAGCAGACAACCAAGGTTGCCCCCTCCCAATAAAACCAACAGTTCACAAAAGAAAAACACCATTGCGATTGCACAGAGCTCGTGGCTTGGCGGAATGCCCGGACTCAATCAATGAACCACACCTGATCTCCACCGGTTGGAATGAAAGAGTTTTCAATTTCAACAACAGGAACAGGCATCCTCTTTACAAGTGTTTGAGACAACCGGTGATGTTTTGAAAAAAGTCACAGCCAAAATTCACAGATGTTCTCGGAGAATCTTTATTCGGGTCCAAATGATCCAAAGAATGGAAAGATCCAGGCGATTTTTGCAAAGTGTTTTGATCTGTCATGTTCGGATTGTCGTTTTGGACAATTTGGATTCTGGATCCCTTGGATCCCTTGGTGAACACCGATGCCTTTGTGGAGAACACCTGTGGAATCCCTGGTTCTCACAGACGTAATGCTGCAACAAGAGATCGGAGATCACGCGGCGAAGAAAACGTTGGTTGCAGAAAAATTTTGCTCTCGGGGAGTCTGAGAACTTCTTTCATTGATGATCACATCGTGTTCTCGACATATTAAGACTCGACAAGACTCTCTTCACTGAAGCTCAACTTCAATTGCCTGTTTTTCTGAGCTCAGGCTTCCGGCGAGAAATTTCGTTCGTCCACAGGCAGTGAAGTCAGAACCTTGCAAATTGTTTTGTAGTATCATACTCACCCGGTTCGGGCCTGAAGCCCCACCTGCAGTTTAGGTTGTGGTCGTATCTCAGGGGGAAGTTCGGGGAACTGAAGCTGCCGGACGGGGTCTGTGACTGCAGGAAGATCTGCCCACAGTCTGCAGAACAAAAGTCGTTGTTTCACCTCAGGTCCAGATCTCGTCGTGAGATTCTGAGGACAAAGAAAAGGCTTCTTACCGCTTTCTGGCTGATTGCGATTTCCCGTTTGTCCGCCAACCAACGGCACCAGCTGCAAGCACACAGAATATCACACAAAAGTGCCATTTTCAGTTTTTTCTTCTGCAGGGCTATTGGTGTGTTTGGTGTCGACCATGGGAGACAACGAGGAAACGGCTTCTCGTCAACGGACAAGAGCCTGAGTTTCCCAATTCTGCCGATTCTTTTCTTCAAAACACCTATTTTCAGAGCAGAAGTGTTTGTCTTGTCGGTGAGGACTCTCTCAAAGAACCAAAACACGAAACCCCGTGTGAGCTTGGACAGCTGTCCCCCAGTCATGGAATTCAGGTCTGCAGAACGCACCTACGGGCGAGTTCACAGGACTCAATGATGAATCGGTTTCGAAAGACTTCGACTCGGTACAGCTATTCATCTTGTGTTGAGAACTGCGCAGAAAACAGGGCCGCGCCTCGCAATCCTATCAGGGCTCCACATCAAGGTGATTTACACTGCAAAAACTGAGGGTTTCAAATGGTGTTTCGGGCAGCGGCCGGTTCTGGTAGTTCCTATTTTCGTTTTACAACCAAGTGGACATTTGTCCGTTCGGTTGTCTCTGGTTTTGGATTCGTACACACGTCAATGGAATTCAAGATGTCGTCGATGAATTGACAGAATAGACAGATGCGAACCACATCGAGCCGCATTTGGTTTCCATATGATGTGAACTTGGTTCAAACCATCACTTTCACAGTGAAACACCAAGCATCCAGTCTGACAGTCAAATCGATCAAACAATGGTGATGAATGTTGACTCTGGAGAAACTCCAGAACAACTCGCAAAAGAGTTGACCCTCCGCATGTTGCATGTACCAGAAGCACAAACATAGGTACTCAGGAAAATGTCTGCAGATCATAATTGGGAGGTATTTTGACCTGCTTCATTCCTCCTCTTGAAATGAACAACTTCCCTGCAGCCAATCCCTGAAGTAGATCTTGAACTTCAACACCAATTTACGTTCTTTACCTTTAGTTCTTGACACTTGGCTCCCAAGAATAAAACAGAGAATGGCCTTTTCAAAGTTTTTCAAAGTGAAAATGAAAGCATCGTTTGCTCGTTGCCACAACAATCAAGACACACAAGGGGGACTGCCAGTTTGATCAAGAGAAAGTGATGAAAAACCAGCCAAAGCAAAAATAATGGAATATTTTGTTCCAAACCTCGTCCAAGACTGCACGGACCAACCTTTTTTTTCAGAATCTTGGGTTGTTGTTGATTGGAATGATTTCTTGTTTTCGTGACAGTGAAAATACACATTTCAGATTTGAGGAGTGAAATCGGTTGCCGACAAGAAGTGCAGACAGTGAAGTAAGGATGGGAAGAGACAAAATGAGCTTGTTGCGTGAATTTCGGCCTTGCCAGCGAGGTAGCTTCTCATAGTGTATGCAAAACATAATTACGAGGACAGAGAATTTTGCATCACATATGGAGCATTCAGTGTCTATCAAGCATATCAAGGCTTGCACCTTTTTGCCGATACTGAGTTCAATTGGATAAGCACACGGTTTGGCACGGAAGGGACCCCGTGCCTGGTGGCAAAGCCATGTGTACACCCACATAATTGCGTTCCTCGCATTCCACTTGAAAAGAAATTGATGCAAACAAATGATTTGGAAAACACGTCACACGAACTTCTTACAGCCAAATTCGGTGGAGGCCGAACACATTCCGCTTGCAGTCCACCGAACCAGCTGATCAGATCAGGGGACGTTATTTCAGTCGAGGTACAAAATTTACTAAAATTAGACATCGTGACTTGTTTACCATTTTACGCAAGACGAATCCTTGCCAAAATAGCTCCACAATTGGCACCCTTGCATGAAACGCACTTCCATCAATCAGTCGCGTGTTTCAATTTCGGCGAGACAATGTGGAAGTGCAGAGAGATTGTGTCTCAAAGTTTCATTCACAAATGTTGCTTTTCTTGACTGAATTTCATTCGTTTCGTTGTGGCTTTGAACCACATTCTGACATTCGGATTTTTTGGCGATATTTGTGTGAGCCATATCAAGTCATTTATTTACGACCTGGCACATTCTCAGGCCACATATATTGACAATGACAGCGCCCAGGTTTCTTTATCGCTCGATCTGCGTTGCTGCATCTGAAAAGACTGAAGTACATTTCAGTCCCCAAATCTCTGAGGATGCAACACGGTAGTTACCCACAGAAGAGTGCTCAAGTTTCAAATGTGATGTCTTGTTCCGTCCGTAAACACCGGGCTGGAGGTTGTAACACTTACCAAAACACGGAGACACTTTTTAATAGCCTGAAACCATCTTCGAAAGAACGAGTGACGGTTCCCTTTTCGTTTTGTCAACAGAATTCACCAAAAACTGCAAAGTTATTGGAAGTTTCCTGTCTCCCACTTGCTTTCAGTCGTTTGTCTTGCTGTCTAAGGCGTCAAAAACTGGCGGGGGGGGGTTTCGCAATGACCAACAGCTGTCTCGACACACGTGTTGCTCTGCGAAGAACTCATCGTAACACCTCCCGTTTTCAGAAATCCTAACGTCATGCCTTTGGTGGTTCAAGCATTTTGAGCCAGGTTTTTGGGAACAAGGAACGGAATCTTGCAGCACGCCAGAACCACTCAAGGTACGACAACGTCCGAAAAAGAGGACCTTCAAATTGTGAAAAAAAAAAACCGCGTTTATCATTGCAAATGACATCGCCAAAGTTGAGGACGGCAGGGCACCAAGAGAGTATTTCTTCTGTGACAAAAAGCGGGAAAGTTATTGGATAGACTTCGTCGTCCTGACTGATTCAATGAAATTGAAATGGAATGGAATCTTCTCGAAGTATCAAAAAGTCAATTATGGAAAGGCAGTGACTGGAAAAGAGTCACGGAGAAGAGAAAATCTGCCTTGTCTTGGAGGTTGAAAGCTTTGTCATCGTTGATTGATGTTTCTTTTTGTAAATCACTGCCAGGACGAAAACCACCAGTTCGCAATCACTTGGTTAGGAAGCCTTTTTGACTTGACGCAGCATCTGGTTTTCCTTTTGAACACATGCCAACAGCAAATCTGCAACGACGACGTCATCGGCAGTCCTTGCCTCGAGACTCAGGGGTCATTGGCCGCGGTGATGGGACCAGGGGTCCTCAAGACAAATCCAAAGAGAATGCTGTGACAAACTCAGATGGCATCCCATTTTTCGAAAGATATTTACCGCTGCCAACGCAATGCAATGCTTTGAATACTTGTGTACGTGTACGAGAACTTGAAAAACTAAACTTCTGACGGCGCTGCTCGTTGCTCCGTTGTCCACAATGTGAGTGGTTCGGCGACTGACTTTTTTTCTGGTGGAGAGTGGGGCATCTATCAAAGGTGCGTACAAACCAGCAAACCTTCAGTGCGACTTTAATGCCTTGTTTACATGTCTTGATTTCAAATGCAAAACTTTCTCAACAGTAGCAACATGATAAAAAGTTTGTGTGCCCTGGGGCTTTCTTCAGCAGTAAATTATCTCTGTACGCTCGAAGATTCCAAACACCAATCCAACATCGGTACGATCCGTTGCTTTTTGTGTGAAGCATCTCTAAAAATGGCAAAACATGAGGCAGGGTGTTGCCGTCAGGCCTGAACCATGCATTGTGTTCGGCTGCCTTGGACTGCGACGTACGAGGGCACATGGCTCTTAGAAGTTGCGGTTGGTCAGGAATTTCTTCCCTCTGTCACAAGAACGCTCCTTGAGTGTTTCTGCTGAGAAAGAAAGATTCAGATGAATGAGTCGTGGCTATTTCCCAGGGCAGTTATTCTTCAGCATGAACTGCAAGCAGCCAAACCATTTCATCACGCACACCTTGCAGAACCAAAACAGTAGAGTCTACACAAGGGACACTCGGGTGCTGTGACAACTTTATCCTCCGTTGGAAAAGCCAACTTCAAAAGCATTCATTGCGGCGCAAATTGCAGATCCGAAGAAGGGAAAAAATTGCAAGCATAAATGGCTTCCAAATGTCACTGTTTGACAGGAAGTCCCAGCCTACCAAACTCCAATGAAATTATCGCAGCACGACACTCTCCACCGAAGTTGTGCATTTGGCAGAACTTTTCAGATTTTCGTCAATTTGACACAGTATGTACCTCCACTTCAATCATCAAGAAAAAGTCAGTCGACACGAGTACAAAAACAACAGGTTCGGAATTGCCACCGTACCAGATGAAGTTCAGTGTTTGTTGCTCGGGCAACCAGCAAAAACACTTCACCCAAGTTACAGGCAGGAGTGACTTGGTCATCTTGCAAAGTGCTGTTGCTCTTTGCTTGAAGCTTTCATGTGGTCAAGGAGAAAAATTCAAAGCCTGCATGAAACGGTTCTTTTTTCGTGCAGAACTTGACACGATCCCAAGCCTTACAAACGTACGAGTACTTCGTCGGCTTGACATTTGAGACCTTCAGATTGACGAATTAATTTTTTTTAACTCAAGCACAGGGACAAGCCCAAAATATTGAAAACCCAGTCTGAGGGAAAACCAAAACCCTGTAATGGTCAATAAAATTACTTTGAGATCCTTGCTTGACTGTGCTTTTCTTCTGTTTGAAGCACTGAAATTGCTCAGACATCTCGTTGTGTATGAACACGAGGGTGAAAACAAGTGCTGAGGAAATCTTTGTCTTCGTTTTCCTTGTCTTTCCAAAAAATGTACACGAAAGAAATTGCCATTTTCTTCGCAAGAACTGTCAGCACAAAACTAGAAGAAGAGTTGTTTCTGTGTTGCTTGTATCAGGTGGAGTTGTCCCTGGTAGTGCACACTCAAAAAGTGCCAGAGAATTCTGCGTTCAGAATCTACTGCTGGCATGTCTGTGTACGATCTACAAAAGGGCTCAGTTTTTCCGAGTAGTGTCAATACCCGTCCAATTACACGCAAATTAACTTACTTCTTCATCTAAAACGAGAGATATGGATTTTGGGGTGTCAGAAAGTTTCCATTTCACATGAAGTTTTTTTTTCAGAGAATTCCAAATGAGGTGTCACTTGCATAACCTCATTGATGCGGTATTTGGTCAACAAATACAATGCCTCGATGGGCCGAGCCAAAGAAAACCTTTTCTTTTGAAACGTTTGAATTCCATATTTCATCTTGATCACAAGAGTTGGTCCAGTGCCAGGCCTAACAATTGCTACAGGACACTGGCACACTGATCTAGCTGATCATCCCTCACGGTCCGGAAAGAAGTACCAGGTGGGCGGGTGGCACACTCTTCGCACAAAATGTTGTATCTCAAACCTATCTTCTTCTTCTTCTTCTTTTCAGCACATACCAAACTTTTGAATGACCTTCTTTCAGCTGAAGAAACAGAACAAGCAAAACCAATGTTTTGTTCATCTTTGAGCAAAAACATCACTACCCAAAATAACAGGAACAAACTGCCCAAGCTACGGGAGGGACAGAAAATTGAGACTGGGAGGAGACATTTAAGGCTCCTTCTTTCAGCAAAAACAAGTGTACATTGTAAGTCTATCTCAGTCCATATCAGCTCGGTACCATTTTGCCCCAGGAATCATTGAAATGTTGACAAACGGAAGAAACCGGGCTCCGAACTTTAAATACATGTGCACTTCAGAGGGTGAGTAACTGCATCCAAGAATAGTGACATGTAGGAGCGAAATGCTCAAAATATTTGCTCAACGGGGTTGCTGTCTCAATTGAGCCATTCCAAATGTTTCTTCCATCAAATCATCAGCTGCAAAGAACAGATATGTTAAAATAATGCCAGGGTCAGAATCTTTTTGCAAGCACAAGAAGGATAAACTTCGTTTTGAGTTCCACTTCCCCTGTACGTCTCAAATCAACCAACGAACCACTCCTTATCTGGTGTGATTTTGTGATCAGGTTTGGTCGTTGCTTCGTCGAACGCAAATTGCTGATCAAGGTCTGAGACAAAGGATAACAAAATCCGTGTAGGGAAAGCAAAGCTCATTCGTGTCCGATTCTTGACAGATTGTTTTGTCTGAATCGTAGGAGTGAGGGTGAAGATCCGAAGGCGTTCAGAGCGACCTTTATCGGACAAAAGCACGAGTTTGGTTGCGTTGTCAATTTTTGCAGCAATTGTCTCTTTAAATCAGCGGTGAAAAAGATGTTTACTCACCTGCTGTAACAAAAGTACGATCCAGATTAATGTTGTCATTTTGACAGTTAAATATCCCTTGGCAATATTGTGACTTCTTTGTGCTGCAAGTCAACTCCAGACCGGCGACTTCAGACACATTGTAGAAAGCACGAGACAACTACGTAGTTGGATTCATCGTGACATTTTGTAATGACGTAAAATAGGCCAAATTTATCTTCCTCAGTCCGTGTGGTGTTCAATCTGCCTCACTGTTTTGAAAGACTGAGGAATTTCTCTGGTAGACTGACTATGAATCGGGCCCGTCGTTTTACATTATTCCAAGTCACGGTGGCGCGCCCCAAAACAACACGGCAGCGTTACACCTTCTTGCGCTCATTCTCCCAAAAGGGAAACTAGTTTAAATGCGCAAACAAGTATGATGTTGGGTCTGTCTACGCGAGGCACTTCTTCGAATGAACTGGTTTCCACACCGCCCGTGCGATCATCAGGTGGAGTCCAATTGATCAATTTGTCGTTAGTTTTCAAGTTGAAACGTCGCACGGAGTTAAGGACTCGGCCCATACCACACATCAACCATTCGTAAAATCCAGCGGTCATTTGCGACGTTTGGAATTCGTGGAACAAAAAGAAATACAAGAGACCATCAGGTGGAAATTGCCAGACATTGACACAAGCCGATCACAGATTCGCCATTGAGGTCACTCAAGCGAGTCGCTGATCTCTCAAGGCGAAGACATCGCGTCTGCACCCTGATTTTCAAAACTGATCCCGCAATGTGACAAGCGATGCCAAACTATTAGAACCCGACTTAACAGAGCTTGTCCTCCGTGGAACTGCCAAGCATTTACTCCAGCGCTCGCAAATAAATATAAATACAAGGTCTCTGCCAAAAGTGTCAACAACCACGGGATTTCATGGTATACACATGCAACCCCGTCTCTTGTGCCATAAAACCATTTGAAAACATTTCACAAACATGTTTGAATGTTACAAACAGGGACAAAACAAGTCTCGTTGAAAATGTACTGGGAATGCTGATTCCTCACGAACGGAAGACACAGACTCGATCAAATTTTCGACGTCTCTTTCGATTTGTGCCGAACCCATCATTTCGTTTCAAACAAACGACTTGGAATCACAGTTGCATACCTGAGGCAAAGAATTTGACGCAAAATTCCCACCAGGATGTGGAAAAGAGAACCAGAGCAAGATTTGCCACACCTGCCGTGCGAGTTTTCTGTGAACATACGTCAAATTCCGACTGGGAGACGCTTCTCGGTCGAGGCTCGACACTCGACTTTCACCAGGGAATTTTACCGTTCTCAGTGACACAACAGGCATCGCGGTTTGCTGTGGAGGGATCATCCTGAGACCAGATTTGCTGCTCGAGCACCTTCTGGCGTCAAACAAACTGAAGTTACAATTTGCATTTCTGGGAGTTGAACTGTAAGTTTTTGGGCACACATGAGAAACTGAACGCTGGGTTGTACTCTCAAAACAAGAACATTATTTGAACTTTTTTGCCCAAAAGAATCTTCCAGATCTGGACCAGGTCTGATACCACGAGTCTGGGTCCAGTTCAAAGGGTCCAGGTCTTATTCTGTGGGTCTGAGTCCAGGTCTGGTTCTGCAGATCTGGGTCTGGTTTCAGGTTCCAGTTCTGTGGGTCTGGTTGCACGGGTCTGAGCCTTGCAACACGAGCAAAGTTCCCACTGTTATGCACGCTCAAAACCATGTATTTTCTTCTGTAATGCATCAGTATGATGTTAGACTTCCCTACCCTGACATTGTGTACAGGCAATAAAACTCTGTCCCTGAATAGAAACTGTCAC
>JAAUXT010143362.1_pt1 | contig 14592 bp, 16 predicted proteins | sample 7278171 | NCBI WGS metagenome assembly JAAUXT01 (sample SAMN14350112, study PRJNA611818) | marine sediment metagenome | isolation source: surface marine sediment (1.8m) | place: French Polynesia: Moorea | collected 2018-08 | reverse complement strand
GATGCGATGACGCTCAGCATCAGAACTTGGACAGAAGTACGCCACTCAAAATTATCCTAGTCAAGGCACCCAAATTTGCAAGTTGCACGGCCCCAGCATAAAACCTCGCACAACAGAAGCGTCGCGGCTTCAGTCTGGTTTCTATTGCGCCGCTCTTGACTGCGATCTTCAAATCACTTAACCTCTCTCACTCGAAATCGAAATAGCAAAATGCCAAGTCTGTACAATCCTTCGGGTGAGGATAGACTTACGACACAGATCTGATGATTTCGCTCTGCAAAGCGTTTCAGTGGTTTTCAGCAGAATCCATCTTGGGTGCACAATCACTGGAGGAAACATCTCTCCGAGAACGTGACTCAGATGACCAAGAGGCTCTTGTGGCTGTGTTTGTGGTTTGTGAACAAACGCAAACAAAACAGGATACATTTCTTTCCGACTGATAAACCAGGCACCCAGACAGCAATCCTTTCGTTTATTCTGGCCTGTCCTTTCAGCTTAAATCTGAATTGGTATCAAAGTCAGAATTTACGTATCGACTGCGGGCAAACCTCGCAGAAAAAACGTTGAGGATCAAACTGAAGCATAAGCCTTCTGTTTGGTTTTGGTTCACAAAGGGAACAGAGTTCACACTTTTGGCAAAGTAAACTGCTTTGAGTTTCAGCAAAATTGAGGCCAGATTTGGACGGTGCAAGACCTAGGCAGATGTCCGCACACCAGTCAAGGTCTCGTCATTCCATCATTGAAACATCCTGTTCTGGTGTTTGAAACTGATCAGATTAAACGAACAAAGTTTATGTTTCACATGCAGCCAAGTCGTGAATTAACCTCCTCACACGCAACTGGCGATGCACTGCAGAGCAAGTACACACGTTGCGTTTTTCGTCGCCGGTCTGGCGATCTGTTTGATGTTGCGCCGGTGCGGACGCGTCTTGATGTACGAAGATTGAAGCGGCTGAGCGATGGAGTCGGGTACAGCACCCGATGCTTCACCGAGGCAAGTCGTGCAAAACAAAAAGAAAACGGAAGTACTTGGCGCTTTGGCCTGCCGGATAAGTTGTCTTCTGGAAAGTGAAGCTCCACTGTCTGTTCTCAAGAACAGCGATACGAGTAACTGATGCTGATGTGGGTTTGCTCGGCAGTTTCGGAGCAGAAATACAAAAGACTCCTTTCGATTTCGCTTTCGTTTCGTGTCGATTGTACCGCAGCGCAACGACAAAGTGAATTGCTTGTTTGACCAAACGTTTTCTGTCCATTCGGTCACACATCTCCTGCAGTCTCCGCCCTGTCCTCCTCTTTGACCATGTTACATTGGAGCGACGTCCCCCTGTGTATCCCAGGGGAAAGTTATCATTGGAAAGCCTCGCGTGGATTGAAGATGAAAGATTATTGAGGGTCAACAACGGTGGCTGTCTGCTCCATTTTCATCCCGCATCTCTGACCGCATAATCAACAATCTCCATGGACAGACACAATAATCGAGGTTAAATCCCGCAGCTCTCGCCCCCCGCAGCTCCGTGAAATATGGATGCTCTTTGATGTCCAGACAGATTGGCTTGTATTTTCTGTAGCTGCTTCCTTCTTGTGGGGTCAGTGTAAGACAACTGCCTCTCCTTTCAGCTGACCGTGTCGTCGTGGAATTGCGGAAATGTCCCTGCAAAACAGTTGACACGCAATTGCCGTCACAACCAAAGTCATCTCAACTGGGCTTGGACTCAAATTCTTTTCATTTGACCAATTTGGAGCGGTTCCTCACGGAGCACCTGACTCTTCCGCTGCTGCAGGAGATTAACTTGCGTGACGCCACCGATTTGCTTCCGTCACTGCGCTGCACATCGCTTTGTTCCCACAGAATATTCAACTGGGGTCAGCTCGTTCGCACGTTCTGGATTTCGCACACCGAATTTGAGGCCCGTCCGAGCAATCCCCAGTTCGTCTGGATCTTGGAGAAATGACAGGCAAAGCTGTGCAAACACTCGCTTCTCAGGTGAGAGACGTATCAATTCAAATCTGAAGAGAGGTTTCCGTGGAGCTGGGGAGGCTGTTCAGTGCAGCCGAGGCAACAGAACGTGTTTTCCTGTTTCCAGGCAACTCGCCCCGGAATTTCAGGGCAGTGAGTCAGAGTCAACTTCTTCACTCGACATTTTCGAGCACAACGAAGAACGAAGACAACAAAGCGACGACGAAATGTGAAAACGAGAATCTGGATCATCCGATCATCTGGAACCAGGTTCTGGTGAAGGGGGCGTCTTACGAGGGGAACCCGGCTTTGAAAGTTGACATTTATATTGACGCCAGGCCCCCAGTTCCCCTGGATCTGCCCACGGAGATGGGTAGATCAGGGACGGGCAGGAGTCCTCCGGGGGACCACACGGCACCGCCGGGTCAAACCCAATCAAAGTTTATTCAAATCTCCACTTGCAACAAGGTTGTTGAGCTGGAAATTGGCGCACAGACCTCTGCCTTCCGAAACGTAGAATTGCTCAACTACGCTTGAAGGGGATGAAGACTAAATTGGTCGGATTCTCTCCCGACCTCGGGTTGGTCCTCGCTCTCAAAACTAATGCTCCAGTGAAGGAAATAGTGAAGAGATCGACGCGAGTGACGTCAAGCTTCCGATTTCCCGACCTTCTTCTCCTGCGCATTCTCTATCTCTGTGTGTATCTCTCTGTCACTGTCTGTCTGTCCCCCCCTCTCCCCCCCCTCTCTCTCTCTCTCTCTCTCTCTTGCCTCAGTTCAACGAACAACATTTGAGGAACACTTGGTTTGATACAGCGGCATATCGATGGCTGGACCCACGTCCGAACTGCGCAATCACAATCGGACAGCGGGAGATTAATCCGGGTAATTACGGAGAGTAAACAATGGGTGCGGGGGAAGTCCTCGCTCCACTCCACATCCAGGGGCAGGTGGCTCCTCGTGACAAATGCCTAATTGAACGCGCGCAATCCAAATATGGAGGCGCAGGGATTTAAACTTGATCGGGGTGTTTCGGTCTCATCAGGCAGCTTGATGAATTCGTAAACAGGATGTGGAAATCTGGGTTGCGAAGCTCTGTCGCTGGGACAGCTTCAATGTTCCTCGTCTCGAACTTCTCCAACGTTGTTGTGCAGGGTCTTTGTGAAGTACATCCGAGCGATCCTGCAGTGATCTGAAACAAAACTCGGGTTGACCACGGCCCCTTCTGTTTCTCTCGGTCCCGGCCCGTCCCTCGCAGAACGTTGTTGTTGCCTTTTGTTGAAAACAGTTCCGTGCACACGCGACACAGCGATCCTCCTCCTGACAGATCTGAACCCCACTCTTCTCGGGGTATTCATCGCACGCAAGTGGACATTGACCTTTCCTCCCATTCCAGGGCAACTGGAATAACAAATGTGGGTCACACAATCGATGGTCCACACCAATCTGGACGCTGCGTCGGTAATTCCATTGCAGCTACTCAATTGATCTTCTATTTATGAGCTTTGTTTGGCGATAACTTAATTACATCGTCCTATCTGTGTTTGAACAGCATCTGCAAGAGGGAAACCTGCACATGACCTACATTCGGGTGCCGAGGTTCAGGTCAAATCTTGATGTCAGTGGGATGTCACACTGGGAGTCCTGTGGTGAAGCGTTAACTTGTGGGCCGTTTCATTTGTCTTCCTTTGCAACAAAAGAAACCAGAAAAATAGCCAGTCAGGTTCGTGGCGTGTTCATTTTTGCTCGCGTTGTCACGAGAGCCTTGATTATGGACACGGTAACCCAAGATTGCGTCCTTGAATGAATACTCGAGTAAACAGACAACTCACGTATTATTCACGAAACTGAGGTCAGCAACGGTGTCGAACATGATTTCAACAATCACATTCCAATTGCATTGTGATTCATTGATGAATTAGTGAAGCTCATTGCCAGAGCGTGACTCAAAACAAACAGGTTCAGGTGTCGCGAGTTCATACGGGGCCAAGGAAGCATCCAGGGACTCAAGGGGGGCAGGAGTGGATCCAGAGAAGCAAAGACTCGACTGTGTCTCAGCACAATTGTGATGTTGCACTGCCAGAAACAAAAGCGTGATCAGTGCAAAGAAAGCATCTCACGCCTCCACAAAATCCTTGATCCACCACCGCAAGCTGGTGGAAGAGAATGAGAAAACAATTGGCCCTGTTCATGGAGCGTGGATCATGTCCGAGTGGAGCTCACGAAGGCTCCGAACACGTGCATTGCACACCCCTCAAACACCATCTCAAGGACAGTTTAAAGAATGCGTTGTGTATTATTGTGAAGTCTTGTGGTGGCATTTTTCGTTGAAAGGAGCGTTGTCGAACTGCGTTGGGAGTTGTGCGCAAAGCTGCGCGCTGAGAGTCGCTGCCCCGAGAACAGATGACAAATGTTCAGCACAACCCGTGCACGCTGCTTGCGTTCACCAGACAACAAAAGCTGCTGGAATATCAAGGAAACCTTTGGCCACTATGAGCATTGTGGAATGTCAATTGCACATTATCCCCTGTGGGAAAAGTTTGCAGTCTGCGACATTTCTATTGGGCATTCACATCAGCTGGTGATACAGTTGTAAAAAATAATCTGACATGTCCTCGGGCTTATTCGCTCTGAAGCCGTCCGCAGATTCCCCGGGTTGATAAATGAGGGGCGAAATGTAAGAGATCTGTATCAATCCGAATCAGCGCGTGATGCTAATGCGGAAGCAGCGAGACGGACGCGCTGAGTTATGGGCGCGGGCCGTGTCGGCTCGCCGTGCGACGTTGACCCAGTTTGTCCTCGAAACAGATGCATGAGCGGCTCCCCCCGCAGCGCCCTCCGTCCCTCCGTCCCTCCCCGGGAGGCGCCGCGGATCCGGGCCGCCGATGGGCAGGTGTCGGCATTTTCCAGATTCACCGCAGCTTCGCACAACCCGTTTCCTTTCGACAAAGAAAAACTCTCTGGGTTGAGCTGCAGTGCATGAGCTTTGCAGGTGGAACTGCGCGAGGCGTCCGAGTTGGGTTGCGTAAAGAAAGCAAAAGGAATTTTCATTCCATTGCATCAGAAACGTCTTTGCTTTTTTGTTTTTGTCGCAAAACAAAAGTCAAATTTTTCCGACCTTTCGTATGAACAAAAACAAGTTTGTTTTTCTTTTTCTGTTTTTATTTTCAGGAAAGTGCAATTTGATCCCGGTTTTCAAATCTGACTGAAAGCTGTTTTTTTCCAAAGTCGACCTGCGAGCGAATGTTTTCTGAACATGTTTGGATCGAACGAGACGCCCACCACACCTCGGTACGTGGACGCGGCCTTTGCTCTTTCTTGTGTGGAGACTCATGTTTCGGTCATATCGCACCAGCGAGGTATCAGTGTTGATTCTCAACTCCACAAATATTGTCAGAGGGTGTCAGATAACGTGGGTCTGAAGTGCAATGCCGTGGCTTCGGTTGTGGAGCATTGATTTCAAGCGAATTCAAGGAGCCTCTAATTTCAGAAGCCAAACTCCCTCCTCGTTTCTGTGCACTGCATCGTACGGGGGGGGGGTGTGTTGGACGAAATTTGCTTAATTTTGTACGTTGTTCGGGAAGTGTTGGAAGAGAGCTCAAAGTACCTTTGGTAGAACAATGGAAAGGCAATGCACGATCCAAAACCAAGAGCTGTGTCAGATGTGTGCCTGACTGAAAAAAGCGCCGCGACCGGCGTTGGAGTCGGTGTTTGTTTTCCAGGCTGCAGCAGCTGCAGACGGATTAAAGAGTCCGAGGCCGGACTGACAGGCGGGGACCCGGTGGGCATTGTGGATGTTGTAAAATGTCAATTGCAGATTTCAGTTCCTCTGGGAAGCTTGTTGTCTTCTGACATTTCTGTTGGGCATTCATGTCAGTTCGGGCTCCAGCTCCAGCTTCCATTGCACAAGGGACTCTTCACCTGGAGTTTGGTTTTCAAGACACAATCTCTATTGCTTTCGAAACGTCAGGTTAAATCATCAAACCTGTGATTCAATTGAGTCCGGTTCAAAGACTTGGCCTGTCAGGATAAAGCCCCCATTTCTCTGCGTGTGTTTGCATTTATGAAAATATCGTTTTCAGTTCAAGTGGCAGCTGCCACTGGAATAACACAGACTGCTGCTTTTTGAGGGTTTTCCTGCTTGTTTTCACGGATAAGCTCGTGTTGTTTTGTCAACGGGGGGACGTATTTTCGACGAGACCGGATGAAAGGAACTCACACCACTTTGACAAGAACAACGCATATTCAGGTCACTTGTGCTGCGGAGTGAATCGCCGAAATATGCCTGTGTGTGGGATTGAATGACAAAATTCTTATGGCGTTTGAAAATGGGGTGAGCCCGGAAGGAGAAATTTTGAATTCTTTCAAGGCTCACGCTCAGCGTGTTGCGGGGATTGATGACCTTCGTCAGTCCTTCCGCCTTCTGCACCAGAGGCGTTTCCGTGTGACTCCTGAGCACCCGGATCAAAACTTTGACGTCAAATTTCTCACAAATTTTGCTGTGCGCATCTCAAAGGAAAGAACGAAGGAACAAACACAGCTGTCAAATGCTGACATTCCTGTAAGATTGCGAACTGAGAGATGTTTCAGCAGTCGTCGGACGGATCCAGATCGTGCCTTGAATGTGCCACATTCTTGCCCTGTCCACTGCCGCGATCTGCGAGATCACACATTGATAGGCACACGGATCCGTATCGTCAGTCAATTTCCTCGGCTGATAAATCGCATCAATTGATCTGTTCTGAAGCTGACAGGAAGCTGGACTCGCCTCTGAACCCGACAAATCTTTGTGACGTAGAAACACGACACTCCAAGCTTTGCCACAACCACCAAAATCGTTTCCTTCCACTTGGAAACCGCTCGGAAATTCACAAACACCTGAACAACAAAAGAAAAGGTTAGTATGAAACAGGTCTGCTTCAGGCAACATTATCTGGGTTCAAGAAGTAACGAAGTTGTCAAATATTTCACGTTGATACGCCCAGACAACGCATCAGCAAGTCAGAGGTTCTCAAAGCTGCCGTCAAAGTGGGCGCTGAGGGCGCGAAACTTTGAAGCTGAGCCAGAATCCGCACAGCTATCTCCTTCAAGATACCCTGTCGAGTAATGTGCGTTTTTGCAAGAGAAAACGATTGAGAAATGGTTGCGTTGGTTGTGTTCATTCGAGACTCAACAACAAACAAGTGCTTTGTAAATATGTGAATCTGTTTTTACGCAATCTGCACAAAAATCACCCAGCCGCGAGTCGTGCCTCAAAACTGGCCGCAGTCGCTGAAGCGAAGACTGGATCTTGTTTCAGTGCGTGATGTCTGAGATCCGTGCCATATTGAGCGTTGCTGTGTAACAACCTGAGGTTGTGTGATCTTTTCGTTGTCCAAACAGTGGCGTGATAAGGTGGGATTGAGTGGAGCTGACTTGTCGTCGTCCGATAAAGACGTGAAGCAACAGTCTGCGCGCGTCGGATGCCCCGCAGCGCACGTGACGGGAGTCGACACTGCAAAGCAGACACAATCGAGATAACGCTGGGTGGAGGACCACATTTTGACATCGGGTTGAAGCAACTTGTGTCAATTTGTGTTCAAAGGCAACAGAGAACGGCGGAAATGACACAGTTGTTGTGGTGCACTGTCAGGCAGCTGGCAGGTGGAGAGTGACCCCCGGCGTGCTGCTTGTTCTATCTTCGGTGTCATCCTTGTAAGAAAAGTTTTCTCGAACATGTTTACTGCAGCAAAAACAGTGGCCTCATCTGAAAATAGGTGTGACGAAAATCCCAACGTTACTTTTTTGCGCTCGGCACAAAAACCACTTTTTGCAGACCTGGAAATGTCTTTCCAGAAAGTTTCATTTCACACCTGGTGAACGCCGTCCATCTCTACTCCAGATGGATTCTGGATCCACCTGGATCATCTGGATCTGGTGTTTCGTTCATTCACACTCAGTGCGGCTCGCGCCGCGGCTGGCAATGATTGATCTATCGTTTGATCTGGAGTGAACACAACCCGCGATCCATCGCAATGGCTCAATTGTGCATGTGGAACCACTCGCCAGTCCATCAAAGCCTCGGAGCGCCCTGCTCACGGAGAGGTGTTTGTGTAATTGGTGCTCAGATACATCAGCACCACCGATACCAAGTCCTTTGCCGTGTGTTTTTACGGGGAGAAACTCCCAATTAAATGTGTTTATTTTCACAGCGTACAACATGTGGTGGAAATGCCCTTCATAGCAACCAAAACGAAATGGTTTCCCTTTTGCCCAGAAGAAGGGGCAGAACCTGGACCGTTCATTCTGCACCTTGCTGCAAAACTTTTCTCCACAAACACCTGTCCTCCAGACACAATGCACAACGCGCTCTCGGGACCCGCTCCATGGATCCAAGTTGGACTGATCTCAGGGAGAAGCTGCTCGCTGCAGTTCTGGAAGACGCAGGCAGGTCACAAAGCGCTCACTCCGAAAGTCGAAGTTCTGAGAACGTCGTACGCGTGTGTGGCCCGTAAGTGTGACAGTTCATTGTTGTGATGCACACGACACGACACGTTACGTCGCCGCCGTGATGAACGACCTCACCCGACTCCTCCTGCTGCTAAGTGCCGTAAATCTGGTGGCCATGTGCACAGAGGTGGAGCCAGGTTTCCAGTCAGGGTTTCGGTTTTATTCGTCAGGTTCTCTGTAAAATATCGCAGTGTAATGAAAATGAGATGTCTCGGGATGTTTTGGAAAGAAGTGAATTCTGGTGAAATGCGAAATATTCTTCTTGACTGAGCACCAAAGTTAGTTGTCCTGTTTTTTGAGATCAACAAGGATCTCCTCATTTTCTCCTTGGCCCGCCCTGCTCCGCAGGTTCGCTCTCACAGTGGCTTCTGTCTGTGTAAATCATGTTTGGCAGCAGGAGTGATTTTCCCAGGAATGCCTCATTAGTTTCTCAAGACTTCAGCCACGTTCGCAACTCGCAAGATTTCACGCACCAAGTTTACACCGTGCACCACGTCTGGAGACAAACTTGTGCATGTAAGGTCTGGTTTCCTGCACATTCGTGTGCTTCGTGTTCGCTGATGTGGATTGTGATGCAGAAGCGATCGCCAGAGAAAGTGAAACACACAAACTACAGAGTGCAAAGATTGAGTCCGACGAAACTTGGTTCTGATCCATCGGAAGAAAACGGTGAGAATCGAATACGATGCTTTCTGAGCTGACGATGGATTTGCCGGGAATTCGCAGGGGATGTGTCAGAATCTCATCAGCAGGAAGTCTGCTTCTGTTCAGCCCCGCAGTGCATCAAAATCACTCCACCTGCTGATTTATGGCCGAGTTGTCGAGGCTTCGAGAAATGCCGTCAGTTTTTCGTTCAAACAAACTGGTCAAAAACGACAATGTGTTCTGAATGTGTTTGGTACGAGTGGAGATGCGAATGTGTGTTCGGTTGGGGCGAGGAGGTTCCGTGTTTGATTTCTGGCGAAGAGTTTTATCGACCTGCTAACCCACCCCATGAAAAGAATTGTGATATGTGTCAGACGCATTGCTTTGTGCAGGCTGGAGCAAAACAACATTGCAAAAACACAGGACCAGCGGTTTTTGTTTTGTAGATCCAGCAAAGGCCGACAGACAAACTGAGAAAGTCAGTTCCCAGGTCTTGGTCTCAATACGTCTCTGCAAAAACAAAACAAAAGCTCAGCCGAACAATGATAAGTGGGGCTCCTGTATTGTTTTGGAAGTCTGGTCTGCATTTTCTGCCCGCCTTTTGTGTGTATTGTTCCAGCTCGTAAGTTTCCACCGTCTGGCTTCATCGACAATTTTGTGTTGAAACATGGGAAGAAAAATTGATACAGATTGCATCGAGCGAGATTCTTGTTTTCATTTCTGCGCAAGAGTCTGAGCCGAATTTCACCAGTACTTTGCAGGTCCATCTCCAGCGGATCTTGAGACGAACGAAGAAAGAACCCGCTCTGTATGGGCGTCATTTCTGCAAACACGCCAAGCCAAACTGTCCAAATTGAATATCTCCTGCTTTGATCAGCCTCCAGAATCCAGATCTCATTTGAAAAAGTTGACACGTTGATTTGAAAACTCATCAGCTGGATTCGATTCCAACATGCAGTCAAAAACTTGGCGAAGAGTGAGATACAGACAGGGAATATGGATTGGCCTTATCAATGGAATGCTTCTTTATGAGCTGATCCCGATATGAAATATTGATCTGAGGCTGACGAATTGAGCAACCTGAGAGTACCATTAGTGTTATTCAATTTTTGCTTGAATGATAGCGTGAACCCTTCACATTTCAACATGTGGTGCATGTAAATGGGCAGAAGTGTGTCGACGGTACCGCACTGGCTCTGATGCAGGCTCGATTTATGAAACGCGCTGACCTGGCCACAAAACGTGGGGTCCGGGTCATTGTTCCTGCTTGAGTCGTAACTATTGACTCGTTCACGTTTCGAAGGGAATTGAACGGTGATGATGTGTCGAATATGCACTCCATCAAATTTTAGCTTTGTTGATGTTTGTTGCACTTTTGCACAAAAAAGGTGTCGTTGGTGTCGCAAAATACGCTTCCTGCTCTGAATAAAAGATCACCTTCTGAAGGAGCAAGGAACACGCCGTTCGATTTCACTTCTTCGTTGGCGCCCACGACTGACTGCGCGGTGGAAATTCAGCGCATCAGCGGGCGGGCGGTCAGGTGAAGATCGCTCCCCTCCCCGGCGTTATCTATCACTCACTCTTTATCCCCAGATCAGCTTTCTTTGTTTGCGGATCACCATGCAAAGTGCCCGGCGACCCCTTCAGGGGTCAGTACGGACACACTCCACGCCAATCAACAATGACAGCGCTCAGAGCCCTTGATCAGATAGAGCTGCCGACAGATTGATACTTTGATGCCAGATGAAGCAGTTCTGGTGTCGCTCACTGCAGCGTGGCACATTTTCAAGAGTATCGAACTTGCTGACAGGTATTGAAAATGTTTGTGGTCTGCATGCGTGGGGAACTGCAACGGTCTGCAATGGGCAAACACATGAGACTGCAAGACAGGTCTTTGCGCACCCTCGAAGAAAAGAAAGCCTTTTCGCACACAGTGAGTCCCACTGTCGAACTCTCGATGACAACTCGGTGATCCGCCTCGGTTTTCAACTTTCACGCCAAAAATAACACTGCACGAGAGAAGGTATCCGTGTCTTCTCCCGACTGGTGGTCCAGATTCATTTCCCACGCGGTCAATATTTGTGAGAAGGAAAGCGCCTGTTCTGAGTCGTGATTGACTGATTACTATTGATCAACGTGAATCAAACGCTGATTAAGGTCAGTGCGATTCATGTCTGGAATATGAAACCGGACAAAAACTGTGTCAATGGATCTCGCCTTCCCTCAGCGCTGTCTTCCGCAGACCGCGCTGAAGACACAGAAGCTGTGCTGCACATCACGCGACTTGGAGCACAGTTTCATTCTGCGATTTGGAGTTAATGTTCAGCTGATGGTTTCCGAGTGTTTCAGAAAACACTGTGCCACGAGTAGGAAAGCGTTTTTCAGCTCAAACTCAAACCCGTTGGAAACAAACAAATTTTACAGGCCTGATCGACTGCAGGGGCAAATCCAGGATTTGGTCCTAATTTTTCTGCCTCAAAAGTGCGCTGCCCCATTCCACCTGGCCCCTCGGACGTGTCCCTGGTCTGAGCGAGCACGTGATGTTCATCACTGAACCACTGACGGCTGTCAAACTTTTACTACTCACAGGGGAATATCATGTCAGAGGAGTGCTCATAAAGTTCATGCTCAAAATATTTTTCTGACATCTCCAACTCATTGGCCGCAGATGCCTGAATTTCTGTGGTTCTCCTGGCGCTTGGAGTTTGTGACTGGACCGCAGAAGAAGCTGTTGCTGACCGCAGCCTGGACAAACGATTGAACGAACACGCTTCTCAACACACCACAACTGCTCAGTACAAATGTTGCAAGCTTTGTCGACAGACATGAAACACGTGAATCAAAGTGCTGGGTTTCTTTGCCAAAACACAACCAAACAGGCACCTGATATGTGAAATACAGAAACTGACGAGGCAACAAGAGGTGTAAATAGAGTGTTTGACTGCGGTTCACGACAATAGCAGGAGAGAAGCCTGGTTGGGGGCTGAACTGATACCTGCTGAGGGCATACTGATGAAACAGGCCGTTGGAGTTACTCATTCTGCCTACATTGCGTCAATCAGAGGCTAAAATACACGCCTGTTGTTACACCATTCGTTTTCTTGCCAAATTCTGTCGAGAACCTTCGACTCACCCTGACGTGCCTTTGGTTCCTGTAGTTTTCTCGTCAGGTCAAACGCTCAAAGGTTCAACAGGATTTTCGCTCGCAGAGATGTGGCGAGATTGAGTGTTCAATGCTCTCCGCTCAACTGGGCACACAATTTGGACTCTGCCGCCCCGAACAACATTATATTTCAAACAAAATTCCCCCGTCAGCACGTGCTCGTATCTCGCGTCCGTTGGCGGCGCCGTGCGTCATGTCGCCGCGCGCACCGCGATGCGTTCCGGCGCCGCGACGACAGACCGGCCCAACTAATCGCCTCTGCGCCAAGTGAGCGGGCGCAGTTAAGCTGTCGTCGCTGGGAAGTAATCCGGGATCTGGTTACTGTTAGGGAAGCAGTATCTGCGGCACTTACAGCCCTGATCGCATCTGCGAGATTGGCACGATGCAGATGCTTTGCTTCGGCTTCGAAACCCTCCAACTGTGCTGGACACGACGACCAGGAATTTGGCAGCGTTTCTTATTTGTTTTGTTTGAACAGCCTCTCACAAATAAACATGTTGACTCTGTTGGGACTTGAAAAAGTGAAAAAATATGTAACTCATGAGGCACAAATTGGAAGGTCCAAGGGCCCTTGGGCCCCAAAACACCCTGATCCCGCCCTCCAATTTTAAAATTTTAATCATTGCGCCTCCTGAAGAAATCACTTTTCGTGTGACGTCGAAGTTGCGTTGGAACTCTTACCGCATCCAGACAGATCAAACGCTGAACGAGGAGGGAACTGGAGGACCCGAACTGGTCCAGCTGTGGTCTGACCCCAATGGACCCGACGAAAACTTCTGGTAAAACTGTGGGTACAGTTGGGGTGGACGATGCAGACGCAGCAGCACTTCCGACAGATTTTCCCACCATCGTGACAAGTCGTAAAATCATCAGCCGCGCATCAAACCAGCTGCGCTTGAGCACACAGATCAACATGCTTCACGTGTGTTTACTCGTCGCTCCCTCCGGGGCGTCGTTCATCATAATGAGCTGATTGGGAGTAAATAATGCAATGAGCCGTCGACACCTTCACCCGTCGCTTCTCCCTCCGCGCTTCGCTTTCTTCCCCGCGCCGCTCAAGTCGCCGAGTTGTTCAGGTCGTGCAGTTTCTTCCTCGTCACAAAAAGCTTCTGTTGTCGTTTCAATATTTTCTGCTGTTTGCTCTCGCTACTTGTTCTTGCCATGACGTCTGGACAGCGAGATTTTAAAGCGAGACATTTTCCAGTACACCAAGGCAGGAGCACTGCGCGAGAGTTTGTGGAGTGAGGCCTCACACGGGAGGACAGACAGACACCCTGCAGCACGCGCTGCACCTGCAGCTGCAGCTTTGAGGAAGTTTGTTCCGGTGAAGCAAGTCGCTCGCGCCACTTGACTCGACTCGACTGGACGGCGGATAAGCAGTTTGACGGAGTGTGAGCCGGACGGAGCCTCCGATCCGGATTGTGTCGAGATTGTCACCGGAGACTCTCGGATTACAGCCGCATCGAGACTGCAGCAGGTACGTGAGACGCGCGTCGTGAGGGCAGCCCCTTCTGCGCCCAACCTATTCATGTCACGTTTCACATCGAGTCTTCGATCCTGCAGCATTTTTTATTCTGGTTTGTTTGGCCTTTTGAAAGGCGAGGCACAACAAAGAAGAAGATGTTGACGTATGATGCACATTGTCTTTATTGCGGGTTGGGTGAGGCAAAATTTTTCTTGAATCTGTGGACATTTGCGAGAAATGGCTTTTTTGTCCGTGTGCCATTTGCCGCAACCCAAGCGGTCCGACCCCGTAAATCTTTATTTTCACACCCTCCATGCAGAACACACATCGTCACAACTCTCACAATAACACTTCAGAAGAAAACGTCCAATCCTTCGATGGATTTGGACAAGCGTTGAGCCGAGGCATCACAGATCTTGACATCAAATGTTTTGCGTCCGTGCACGTAAAAGAGGATCTGATTCGTTGTGGTTGCTGTCGCGGGTTCCGGAGGTGCGTTGTCTGACACGTCAGGCACAGACACCAGTTTCGACTCGATCGCGACTCCTGGAGCCGGTCGAGGATTGACTCTTCTTCCACTGGTTCTTCACCCTGAGGAACAGGTTGGGCGAAGGGTTGCTCCTCGATTTCGTCAGATGCCAACTCACCACCTCAACTGGCAACAGCAGTCAACTGGCGAAACACGAACACGACGTGTGTCAGTCATGAAGCTTGCAAGCAATCTTCACGAACAGTCGTGCAAAGGAAGAGCTTCGAGTGATTCAGTTTTTAGGTGATTTGAACCTTGAAGCATACATTATGTATAATGTATGGTGGTGAGAATCACCTATAGGCATCAAAAGGCTAAATCTGTGAATGCGAGTTTGAAAGTGTT
>JAAUXT010056462.1_pt1 | contig 14592 bp, 9 predicted proteins | sample 7278171 | NCBI WGS metagenome assembly JAAUXT01 (sample SAMN14350112, study PRJNA611818) | marine sediment metagenome | isolation source: surface marine sediment (1.8m) | place: French Polynesia: Moorea | collected 2018-08 | reverse complement strand
ACACCCTTTCCCACCACGACGCTCTTCCGAACTCTCCCTCCTGAACCCCCCCTCCCCACCTGGATCCAGCCCCTGGATCAGGACTTCACCCTCCCCCCACCTCCGTCCTGAACCCCCCCTCCCCACCTGGATCCGGCCCCTGGATCCCCCGTGCAGAGCTCAACGCTGCTACATCTTTAGCTGAGCTGTAGAAAAGCAATTTGCACCGAGGCGGCGGTGCAGCCGATTGGAAACAGTTGCGAACACACGGCGGGGGAAACTCGGCCCGCAGCCCCTCCACAGGTGGAGACCATCTGTGTGATGCCCCGCAACAGGTGTGAGCTGCACGCCGGGGGCGTCACGCGGGGTGCGTCACGCAGGGTGCGTCACGCGTCCCGATGCAGAGTTCACGCTGGGTGCATCACGCATGGCGTCTGAGGCCGTATTCACACAGGGTGCATCACGCGGGGTGCATCACGTCGGGTGCGTCACGCATCGCATCCCTGCGTGACACCGCTACACTGTGGTGCAGTGGAACAGCACGGTGCAATACAGCGGTCAATACTCACTGGTGAACTGCTCGCGCGGATGGTTCCCTCCCAGCGCCTCGCTGAACTCCTTCCCTGCGCCGCCCGCGCCGCGTCCGATGGGGCGGAACCCCAGCCCCGAGCCTGGAACACACGGGAAACACGTCAACACACCACGCAGTGGGTCCAGACGCCAATACGACCAATTTCACACCTAGTGCGTCACAAACGTCACACTGAGGGAGGAACCCGGACCCAACAGTAAGGAGTTTGAGCAAACAGCCCGCAACCCTGGAAACGCGAACGCAAACGTAACATTTGGCGTGCTGTGATGGTCAAAAGTTACGATTGCGTCTGCATTTCCAGGTTGCGGGCTGTTTGCTAAAACTCACCAATGCTACACATTGCGAATGCACACCATTCACACAGAATCTCACCACGGTCGTCCAGCGCACTTTGGATCCCCCTGCACCCCAGACCCTGGAACCCCGTACCCCACACTCTGGAGCCCCACACCCCACACTCTGGATACATCGCACCCCACACTCGATCCCCACCAGCCCTCAGCCCCTGCCCTCCATCATTACTGCAGCCCGCAGGTGACGCCACACAGTCCGCGGACGACGCTGAACACGCGCGCAACGTGGACGCGCAGCACGTGTCTCAATGCCTGTTCAACCTCACAATGCGAATCATGCAGTGACAGACAGAAGCCGTGCGGAGGTGGTGTGGTCATGATACACACCATTGGTTTGGACAGGCACGTGGCTGCGCACAGCAGGAAAGAGACTTTGGGTCCTGAACCACCAGTGGCCACGCCAGACAACGCACACAACACCTGCTCACCACACACACACGCACACCACACACTCCACATCATCTCTCTCTGTCCTCCCAATCCCTCTCTGCCCTCCCTCCCTCGCCTTTTCTCTCTCTCTCTCTCTCTCTCTCTCTCTCTCTACCACCACACCGAGAAACTTGGCCTCTGTGGGCAGCACGGGTTCGAACGGTGTGTACGGGTAGAGGTGGAACGGGTCGCCGGGGCGACGCCACGCCTCCCGGGAGAAGGTGAAGTTCCGCCGGAAGCGAAGCGACGGGAACGGGGACTCCACGGGGCCCAGGATGTCGTCCGCGTCCGTCTCAGGTCCATCTGTAATACAGAGGGTGTGTGTGTATGTGTGTGTGCATGTGTGTGCGTTCTGGAGTGTGTGTGTGTGCATGTGTGTGTGTTCTGAAGTGTGTGTGTGTGTGTTCTGGAGTGTGTGAGTTTGCTGAGTGTGTGCAAACACGTCTCTGTGTGTGTGCTGGAGAACAGGCCTGAGGTGTGTGTGTCTTTGTGTGTGTGTGTATGTATGTGTGCGTGTGCGTTGGAGAACAGGCGTGTTGTGGTGTGTGTGTGTGTTGGTGTGCGTCTGTGTTGGTTTGTGTGCGTGAGAACGTCTCTGTGTTTGTGTATGAATGAGTATGCAGGTGTGTGAGACTGTGTGTTTGTGTGTGCTTGTGTGTGTGTGCGTGCGTGCGTGTGTGTGGGCACCAACACAAGGAAACGTCATGCGTTCAATTGTTGCACAACACACACAATTCGCAATATCCTTCGCAATCGAGTGTGAAGTTTTTGCAGAGCGAGCCTCAATCTGCCCTCCAACCTGACGAAACAAATGAACCCGCCTCCCTCACATCCCACCCCACCCCTCAAACCCCCGGCCGATCGCACACTCCCGCACCCGACTCACCGATGACGTCCTCAATGAGCGGGCGGTACGTGTCGTTGAAGACGCTGGGGGAGGGTTCCTCGCGCACGGGGAACGCGGGGATGCGGAGCCGGGAGCGCAGCACGCCCAGCACCGTGTCGAGCACCGCGCGCGTCGACCCCAGGTGCGTCTCCCAGAAGATCCGCCCCTGTCTGCGCATGCCCAGAACATCGTTGTCCGACAGGGACCGCAGGAAGAAATGCAGCTCTGTGATCCGGGCCTTGGGCAGCGTCACCACCGCCGCGCCCCAGTCTAGTACCTCCGAGAACGGAAGTTGTATATTATCGCCCAATATCACTGGAATGGCCCCGTATTTGAGAGCCTCGAACACGCGGGTCTGCGTGAGCACTGTGGAGATGAAGGAAGTGTTGACTGGGGCGAGAACGAGGCTGAACGTGGAGTCTCTTAGCAACTGGTGGCGCTGGGCCTCGGGGCCACACAGCGCCCACTCACCAGCCTCCCCAAATATCCGTTGTCGCTCACAGGCGAACTCAAAGTGGAACCCGTCGTCCCGATACATACTCTGCATCCTCTTCAAAGTTTCCACAAGATTCTTCTCCTCCTGAATCAGATCCTTTACACTGGCGCTCCCTACCCCCACACGCCCTCTCGTGGGCGTGTCGTCCCCGATGACCTTGAGCTCCCCGAGGAAGGTCAGCAGGTGGCGCCTCTTGGCGGGCACCTGCAGCGGGAGCTGGTCCCACACGTCCCCGTGCGAGATGCCGAGCAGGGGCGGGGCGAGCACATCGAACCCGCCCCGGAACCCGCGCTCCGTGAACGCGGCCTGCACCACCAGGGCGCGCCCCGTGTCCACCGCCTCCAGCGCGTCGCCATAGGAACCGCTGCTGTAGTTGCGCACCAGGTTCAAAATCACGTGGTTGCGTCCGTCGCCATGCCAATGAGGCAGGTTGCGCAGTTTTTGCTGGAGGTTGGTGAAGGACGCTGGCGTCCTCCCCTCGACGTCGCCTAGCAACACGACGTAGATGCACGCGCCGAGCGGGTCGAACGTAAAATGCGGACTCGCGTTGAGCGCGTGGGTCACTGACGCCTTGACGAACGAATCCAGCTCCGCCGCCGTGAACACGTGATCCACGGGGTCGTAGAAATACACGGGGAACTGTGACGTCACCGAGCAGCGCGATTGGTCGAAGCAGCTGTGCATTCTGCACATGCCCGGAGACGCGGGCGGAGGGAGCTCCACGTTTCCCTTCACACCGGGGAGAATGCGACGCGGGGCCTGGAGCTCCGGTGTGTTCCTCTTCACAATCTCCTCCTGCTCCAGCTTGGTGTTCTCCATGGAGATCTTGAGCTGCTGCAGATCCTTGTTGGTGCTCTCGTACTCGTTCTTGAGTTTCTCTATGTGGGTGGAGTAACCCGAGATCTCCGCCATCATCTTCTGGCGTCGCGCCTCCAGGTCCACCAGCTCCGTGTTGACCGAGTGCTTGATCTTCTTGAGTTCCTCGATGCGGAACTTGAGGTCATTGACCTTGACACTGGGGAGCTCCTCAATGTGAAGGACGTTGTCGAGTTTGCGGCTGCGGTGTCCGACGGCGTCTGACTCGACGCCCATGTTGGAGATGTAGTAGTGGGTCAGCAGCGGGATGATGATGAGGATGAGGAGAACGCCGCCGATCAGACGTGACAACCTGATGTGCGTCACGTAACGCGTCACGGCGTAGAGGACGCCGCCGCGGTGGGAAAGGCCCGGGGACCCGAAGCCTGGCGGCGTCCCGTCGTACGCGCGGTGGGCGTGGTGAGACGCGGGCGCCGCCGCCGACGCCGCCCGTTTTGACCGCGCCGCCGGGGAGCCGCCGCCGGCCGGAGCGGCGTCGTCATAGAAACCAGGGATCGGGTTGTGGTTGCTGTGGCTCATCGTGGTTGCCTTGGAAACGCCATGTGACATGATGGGCGTCGCGTCGGTTGTGGCGTGACGCCGTCACCCGTTGCCACGCAACGCCACGGCGTCACCCGAAATCGTCATCCGTCTGAAGTCGCCCGCATCGTGCTGAACAGATCCTGAAAATACAAAATGTGCATCGTGCGAATAAATCTGAGTGTTGATCCAACTGCGTTCATTGGTCAACAGGCGCCTGCCGTGAGGCGTGTTCACACTGCATGTGGTACGCACGGAAACACACACAGGCTTCACGATCTCGATGCAGCCCTTGTGGAGCGCACGCAAAACACACACACACACACACACTCCAGCTTGTCCTCTTCCTTTCTCTTTTGTCTCCTCGTCCCACTGACTGACTCTCTGTCTTTCTCCCTCTCTCGGTGTGGACCAAACAAACACCGTATTTGCAGACAGGTGAACTTGACCATCCTGTGGACACCCTCCCCTCCCGACGACTCTGCGCCACACACTGACCACTCGTCTCAGTTTCACTGCAGCTTCTCGCACTGACCCCGAGCTTTGTTCCCTGCGATGAGAATCCGTTTACTCGGGGCGCTGTGTCCACTTGAGCCCGAGGCGTAACTCAGGGACGCTGCGCTGACGTGTTTACTAACACAGATTACAGAATTTACACCCGCGCCTTCTCAAGTGGAACAAATCGCCGAGTTTCAGCGTCACTTAAATCTGACAGAAGCTCCGGAAGCCTTTGTCTGAGTGTTTCAAGAAAACACTGCAGGTTGAGATTTGGAGGCCGTTCGGTATCGCACACAGATAGGGATACACGCTTACAAGCACAGATGCGTGCACAGGTACACATTCGTCACACACACACGCACACACACACGTACGTTTGAGGGCTTGTGGGATCCCCATTCACCAACGTGCCTGTGCACACTGATTCCTCTCTGTCGTCCCCTTCCTGTCTCCCTCCCCCCTCTGCCCCCCCCCCGATCAGCTCCTCTCCACCCGCACACCACACATCCGTCCCCACTTCTCTCCGTCAGATAAGAACCGGAGGCTCTCACCGAACATGCCTTATCTCCCTGACTTTAACACGTGGAAACCCTATCTCAGTCTCCAGTATGCCAGTATCTCCTATCTCCGACTCCAGTATGTAGAAATCTCCTATCTCCGGAACCTATCTCAGCCCCTCCGCTCCAGCCTGAATTCCAACACGATCCGCATCCTCTCACTAAGTCTTTCTGCAGCAATTAGACTTGATGATCGTTTTCTGAGAGCTGCACCGGATTGAGTCTCGTCTCCCGAGGCTTCAGGCATCGCCGCTTTCGCACCAATTGCTGCCATGACCAGAGAAGCCTGTTTCACATTGGGGAGGTTCAGCACGGCCTCAAAATCCCTACGTACGGTGCCCCAATTGCCAAATCGGTGGCACAGTTTTCACTTACTTGCACCTGACAGCCAACGACAAGTGACCAAATGGAATCTGTGGTACTGATGTGGCAATTGGAGCACCTTTGAAAAGGAGCGGACGCATTTGCTGAACCTCCGCACAGTGTCACTTGTCGCGTCCCGCCGTCACTTCGACGGATTCAGCGTTGACAGGGACACACGTGTCTCATTAGGCACGCGACGGGAACCAGGCAATGCACGTTTCCACACTTTAACACGCGTTTGATAAAGCAGCTCCACGTTGGGCTGTGCTTGACACGCTTGCAGGGTGGGAAATGGTTGCTTGGTGAGAACCTTGACAGTGTCCAAGGCGTGCACGTGTCTGACTGCAGGGACGGCACAGCGGTGGTCCAGACAACATTTGCACCCTCAGTTCCACACAAGCCCCAGTCCAACACCATGTGGGCAACGCCACAGTCTCCATCTTTGACCGTGGACAGTGCTGTAGTTTTGGTCTCGCTCTGTGAGGACGGCGCTGCAGCCGCAGTCTTGCCCTGCAAGGCCGACGCTGCAGGGTCAGGGTGGATCAGATCGACGCAGGAGAGTGTAAGCGAAGCGTTGGCGTGGATCCCTCAGCAGCTGGGCGATCACACGTAACCCGAACACACCTCATTACAGCGGTACCACCGGGCGGGAGCGATCAGGGGAGGATCACCTCCGAGAGAGGGCGGTCCAGGGCAGGGGCGGACTGATTCAGTGGAGGGGCATGTAGGGGAAAGAGGCATCCTGAGTCCAGAGCACAAGCGATTGGGTGCAGCGCCTGTGATGCGACATGCAAAATTTGTTTTTGATCCAACACGAGTTGAGATCAGCCCCTGGATCCCCACTGGGTCGACCCCCCTGGATCCGGTTCACCCTCCCACTGCGCAGCACGCTGTGCAGTCTCTCCCACCTGTGCATCACGTGGCTCGCGTTTCGTGCGCCGCGTCATCCAGACGTCACCTGCACAAACATACCACACACGCACAGACGCACATTACCATTCACCCACCCACCCATAGCACACGTGCACTTGCCACCCACGCTCACCCGCTGCACACACACATACACACACACACACACACACACACACACACACACACACACACACACAGGATCACGCACATTCGCGAACACAAGAAACACAGTCACACATGCACACACACACATACACACACACACACACTTTCCCACCCTCCTGTTCACACCCTCCCTTTAAGTCTCGGCCACCCACACCCACCCCACCCCACCCACCCACCTACACACACACACACACACACACACACACCAACGCACCTACGCCCTGACAAAGCCTGATGGTGGGTTGTTTGTCAGTCTCATAACACCCATTTCCACACAGGAAACGACAAGGGAATGAGCTCGTTTGAAGAAAGGTTTGCTTGGAAAGTAATCTTTCTGCGCTTGTATCCTTCCCCATCTCTCTTCGCTTTTGATGTTCCTCGCTTCTCGCTCTCTCTGGAGACCCGCGTTTCTTCTCCTCAGAGCACCAGGAATCCTTCTCCTTTGACATCCGATGTGATAAGGCATTTTAATGGGGCCTCAGATGCACACTGCAGTCGAATCGGATTCGAGTTTTGAACCTGTTGTTCCAGGGTTGTTTCACCCCCAATTCACACCGCATGCGCCAGCGCATCACGCACAACTTTTACGACATTCTGCACCAAGTGCCAGCACATAGTTGGGGTTGGGACTCATCTGCAATTGTGGTGGCACACTTCAGTGTCAATATATCTTGCATCTTACACACCCCATTGCCACACCCCTTTACATGGGTGAAACCCAATGTGGCGCACTGTGACCTTGGCGTGTGTATGCGCTGGCGCATGGATCACAGGTTCTGGCGTGGAAAAGAAAGACAGCGTAGCCCCGTTGGAACGACCGGGATATCAACGCTTGACGCATCCTGATGCTTTTCAGGTACGTACGTTGCACGCGTCTTGTTTGCGAGCAGCGCCCATTGAGTTGCGTCAAGACACAGCGCCCATTGACTCACTTGTACAGGGATGCAGTACCCATTGACTTGTGTAGAGACACAGCGCCCATTGAGTTGTGTTAGAGACACAGCGCCCATTGACTTTTCCAAGTGCAGCTCTCACTGACTGACTTCTTCATGTAGCAACACCCACTGACTGGTGCAGTTACACAACACAAGACGTACCCAGTGCGGATCAGCCTTCAGGTTTATCCGTCGTTTTGACGTCTGAGGCCACAGCGAAACGTCGCCGCGGCGCCGGCGCTATCGGGTCAGTTCTGCTCAGGGCGCGCTCACACAGACCGTCGGCACAGGGAGCAGCGGCAGACCCCAAGGACAGGTCATCCAGCGACTTGTGCAGGGGACGCAAAACACGTGACACGTCACGTGTGAAACGGGTGAAGGCGCACTGCGTCACTGACTTTGCACAGCAAAGCAGCGCCGTTTGCTTGTACAGTCACGCACTGCGTCACGCATACAGTGTGAACATGACGCCGCGTCTCTGCCACACCCACGTCCACGTCGAGTTTGACGCTGCAGCGCCGTCCTCGCACTGCAAGATCACGACAGGCGTAGCGCAATCCGTGCAACAGAGGTCACGGCTTCGCAGGGATGGCGCTATCAGGGTGGTGTCACGGAGACGGCGCTGCAAGGACGGCGCTGCAGGGACGGCGCTGCAGGGATGGCGCTACAGCCTCAGCGCAAAGCATCTCCACAATCAATGAAGGAAAAGAAGAATTCCTCTCTGGCGGCGGGAGCCCCGGCCGCGCCGACTGCGTCGCTTTGAGCCGCGGAAAGAACCGGGATTCTCCGAAGGCTAAGATCTCATCAGATCAACAAGATCTGAGACCGCAGTTCTTACCAGGCCTGCTTCACACTGAGGGCGTCGTGCGTTTCGTCCTCCTTCAGTTCAACGGGTGCTGCGTCGTGGCTCACAGCGCAGCACTCGCAGAGATGGCACGGAAAACACAGTCAGTGTGAAACGGCCCTCCCGGCTTCACAAAGCTGCTTTGAGAGTTGTTCACAACAGTTCTTGTCTCTCTGTGGACTGACGTGCGCTGTGAATCTGTTTCCTGAGAGCCACGGATTCCGGGGTCAAGAGCCTGATACACAGTGGATGCTTCACGTATTGCCGTTCTGTGCCACGTCAGACGTCACTAGTTGACGAAGCGTCCATTGACTAGGTGAAGGACGCAGCGCGCGATATGTCCAGTACGACGCAGCTCCTACTGACCTGCTCTGGAACGCAACGCACGACGCATTCAATGAGACGCAGCGTCAACTGACCGATACAGGGACGACGTGTCTGACGTGAAAGAAACGCGGGTTGTTTCCGTGTGAGTTCGGCAGATCTTGAGAAACGCGAGTCCGCCGCAGTTGCTCCCGTATCTCGAGACGCTGCGCTATCAGATGCCGCTGTTTGCGGAATTTAACACCGTCAAGGCCTTCCACAATCCACAGACTTGTTTGCGTTTTGGTATCACGTGTTCCTGCTGCAAGTGAAGCGCCGTCATTGCAGCGTGGTTTAGGGACATATGCACACACGCACGTACACACACACACTCACTCACTCACTCACACACACACGCACGTACACACACACACACACACTCTCTCTCTCTCTCTCTCTTTTTCTCTCTCTCTCTCACACACACACACACACATACATACAGAACGGGTCCGACACATGCACCCAGCACAGGACATTCGCGTCTCAGCTGCAATGTTTTCTGTGGTCTGTTCACACTGGGTGTGTCCTGCCCCATGCATCAGCGGCTGTCTGTCCAGCTGGAGGGGGGACGCGAACGCCAGGACAACACACACTGCAGGAGCATGTCACGCACACGAACTCGTGCATCGACACTGCGTTTGTCCCTCGCGACGCAACACGTGACGCTTCCCGTCTGCAGAGAAACGACGCAGATTTTCGCGACGCACCGAGCGACGCCGCGGCGAATTGATCCGCACGAAGACGCGACGCAACGCGAGACGACACTCGATGCGGATTTGTCGCGGCATTAATTGAAGCTCTGCTTATCAATGCGCAACACGCGCCGATAGCGAGGAACTCCGCGCGCCTCATTTGTCAAAGGATGAGGCGCCGAGATGGATTAGATTCTGCATATTGCAAGGGCGACGCTCCTGTATGACGAGGCTTTTCACAATCATTGGAGACTTTATGAAACGACGTTTCACTGAACGCCGCGTCAATTCAACGCCAACGTTGAATGGTGTTTCGTGATTGGCCAGTGCCATGGAAACAGTGCTCTTTTTGACGTTGTGTAAAGTCCGCAGTGATGCCCTGTGTCCCTGTGTATGTGAATGCATGGGCGTTGTATTCCTGTTGCCTATGGGTGTTTTTATCCCTGTGCATGTGAACAACAACTGCTGCTCTGACTTGTGTCAAATGCACTGTGTCTCCACACAAGTCAAGGGTCCTGTGTCTCTACACAAATCAAGGGACACTGTGTATGTGCAGTGCCCATTGACTTGTGAAAGGCAACACTGCAGCACCCATTGGCTTGGGCACACAAACACAAGGTCAGTGGGTGCTGTCTTTCAAGCAAGTCAAGCATCCCTGCACAAGTCAATGGGTGCTGCATCCCTGTACAAGTCAATGGGTGCTGCATCCCTGCACAAGTCAATGGGTGCTGCATCCCTACACAAGTCAATGGGTGCTGCATCCCTGTACAAGTCAATGGGTGCTGCATCCCTGTACAAGTCAATGGGGGCTGCATCCCTGCACAAGTCAATGGGTGCTGCATCCCTGTACAAGTCAATGGGCCCAGTTTCTCAGTGCACAACTTCTGTAGAGATTCAGCACACAATGGCAACATGAACATCAAACTGACCTCAAAGTAGAGATATTCCCATTTCCCATTCAAGTCCACGGCCCTGCAGCTACTCACAGATTACTTAATAAATACTCACTGAATTCTCCTGCTCCGTTATTGCTCTGTTCCAACAGACTTTATCCTTGTGAATGCCTCTCCGCCGTGGAATCGCAAACAAAGAGATTCCGCACTGACCAACCCAGCGCTGCACCCGCCACGGCCTGCGAACCAACTTCACCGCATTCCTGCCTCAAGTTCGGCCTCTCGCCGCCCAGAACCGTAAATCCTGTATCCGCGCTCAAAATCCGCGTTTATCCCACGCGTCACGTCACAAATGTAGTTTGACGTTGATGTGACGTCAGCGTCTTGACGCTGCGTTGTTTCGTCGTTATCCGTTGCTGAAAGCAGGGGACCCTTTCACAGTGGATGTGTCACGTGTTGCTTCCAAGATGATGCTCACTGCACTGTCCCTCGCACGTGTTTTTTGCAGCGCCAATGAAATTGTACAGGGATGCAGCGCCCATTTACTTTCTGAACAGGGACGCAACGCACGACGCACCCAGTGTGAAACTGACCTGGAACTGTCGCTCAGAGCGGCGGTACTCGCAATACGCAGTATCTCCAACAGCAGCACTTGTGGATGGATTACGCAGCCTGCTGAGTCCGCACTGACACTGACGCGGCGCGGCCGCCGCAGCTGCCCTTCAGCTCCGCGAAGCCGCGCCGCTCAGCCAATAGCGAGCCGCCGGGAGGGGAGGCGCGAGGGCCGGGCACACTGCGCGCGTCAGGCTGGGTGCACACCATCACCGACGGTGCAGCTGTATGGGGCGGCCCGTCCAGGGTGTGCTATGCAGGGAATGGCTCATGGAGCGGTCTGGGTGACGGGGCGGCCCGTGCAACTGCCCTGTCATGTGAGGTGTGTCTGCATCCATTGGAAATGTACTGCAGCACTTTGCTGGATGGGGTACAGGGCTGCCCATCTGACCACCCCATCTCGGTGTGTCCATACCCTCACACGTCGCTTTCCACATGGATGGCCACTGCGTGTACTCAGGGGAATGCTTGAACCTGATTTGTCTCTCTTTGTGTCTCTCGATCACTGTCTCTCTGAGCCTCAATGCTCACTGGATGTGTTTTTGAAGGCCGCGTTGCCTCTCGCCAATGCGTCTCGCACAAGGACGTGCAGTGAGGCGCAACGCACCACGCTCTCACTGTGAAGCCTGCGTTGACTGCCACCACGTTGCGACCATGAACGCGCGTTGGGACGCAACACGGAACGCTTTCACTGTGAAACAGGCCACGCACTGTTCGAGTGCGTCCCCGCAACAGTCAATCTGCAACGAGTCGACTGAACTCCAGAACATCAGACTCGCACGTGCTGCACAAGCTTCGACATAAACCCTTTGGTTCGCACCAAGTCAGACTCCAACTGTGGAAACCCTGCCTCTAAACACAACACCGGGTCTGACGAAGGAACAGGTCCCGCGACACGAGTGCGAGAAAACGGACACGCCCTGAACGTCCAACGGACCCAGTGAAACCGTTGTCAGAAACGAACGCACCCACTGAAACAGTCACGTGAAAAGAACGCGCCCAGAGTGAGGCTGCCAGTGGAAAACGATCCTGCTCTCAGTGATAAAGTGTTCGGGGGGGGGGTCGGGGAGCACTCGGTCTGCTGACGTTTCGTCTTGACCTTGACCTGTCACCGTCTGAGGCCACAGGGCCCGAGAGGAGAACCAGCCGGGCTGTGGGCGCACGGGCTGTGTCACGTACTGCGCCCCCTCCACGCGTCACAACATCCATTGACTTGTACAGGGATGCAGTACCCATTGACTTGCACAGATGTACCACTCATTGATCTGTGCAGGGATGCAGCTCCCATTGACCTGTGCAGGGATGTGTCACCCATTGACCTGTGTAGGGATGTGTCACCCATTGACTTGTGCAGGGATGTAGCACCCATTGACTTGTACAGGGATGTACCACCCATTGACCTGTGCAGGGACGCTGCGCACAGTGACTTGTGAGGGGCAAAGGGACCAGACTTGCAGAGGAAGAAACGCTCTGCACACTCAGTGCCAACCAGGGCATTCAATTCCAGAGCAATGATCGAGTCTGTACACGAGTACTGAAGTAATTGTCCCGAACTGGAACTGTCTGCAAACACGAGCCAATCCACAGCGTACACATTGCATCGCAATTAACACCATTGTTACGAGCACTCTTCATTGTCTCGGTCAGTGTGGACGCGTCGCGTCTGGTGCAGGTTCCTCGTGCACGTTTCAACCCACGCAACTCTGAAACCGCGATCTCAGGCCCAGTTCTGCGTTGGCCTTGAATCAGGCCCATTTCTGAGTCCTTGCGCCGATGGCGTCGTGGACCTTGGGCCCAAACTGACTGCGTCCCTCCACATAGACTTTCCCTTCTGATTGTACACCTCCATCCCCCACGGGGGCCCTGAATCTCTCTCGCCGCCCCTACTGTACCTCGTCCCTCCGCCCCATCCCCCAACTCCTCACCCTCCGTCCCCGTGACACAAGACGCCAGGACTGTCCCTTCCCCTGAAGAAAAACTCCCACCTGAACCCCAACCTTCGTCCCTTCCCGTGACTCCACTCCACCCTGCTCTTGCTTCACCCATACACCCCACCCCTGCCTCCGCCCCAAACTGCCCTGACTCCCCCTCTGTCCTCCCCTGCCTCCACCCCGAACTACCCTGACTCCCCCTCCATCCTCCCCTGACTACCCCTTTGTCCTCCCCTGACTCCCCCTCTGCCCACCCCGACCCCCTCCCCTGCCTCCACCCCGCACTGCCCTGACTCCCCCTCTACCCTCCCCCGAGTCCCCCTCCCCCAGCTCCTGCCCGTGACACCCGTCGGGAGCGGAAGACTCTCGGATTCACGGCGACGTCGGGTGAAGGGAAGTGGAGACGCGACGCGCGATAAGCGCGACTCGGGTGGACGCGACAGGGGAATGCAGAGGACTGGAGGCGGGGCGCACTCAGTGGGGCTGCAGGGCGGACCTGGGGCAGGTGGGCAGGTGGTGGTAGTGGGGTGGTGGTGGTGGCGGCGGTGGCAGTAGTGGTGGTGGTGGTGACAGTGGTGGTGGTGGTAGTGGAGGAAGCGGTGGTGGTGGTGGCAATGCTGATAGTGGTGGTGACAGTGGTGACACTGGCGGTTTTGGCGGTGGTGGTGGTGGTGGTGGTGGTGGTGGTGGTGGTGGTGGTGTGTGTGTATGTGTATCTGTGGGTTTCCATCAGACGCTGGCTCTCACGTGTGAACTGTTCTCCTCATCTACAAAGGAAGGAGGGCTCTTCCGCAAGCCATTTCAACGAGCCAAATGCAGCGTTTGCAAAACAAAAACAAGTTGCTTTGCCCCGCCGGAAACCAACTTGGTTTGCCGGTCTACAGTCACACACACACACACACACACACACACACACACACACACACACACACACACACACACACACACACACACACAGGGTGACTGCACTCAGCCCGCAGCAACGGTTGGACGCCGGCTGAACAAGAACACTTGACAGCATTGGGCCGGCAGACTGAGTGGACCTGTCCCGCGGCTCTCGGAGCCACCTCTCAGCACTCATGCTCCTCCTAACACGATTGTCTTCGCCTCTGCACCACGGTAATTCTGTTGTTCTGGATTACTGTGCAGTTGCGTCCCTGAGGAAGCCTTTGGGCACCACGTTTCAAGCGAAGACGCAGCAGCGATCAGGCCTTGAGTCTCATGGACCTTGACCCGCCCCAAAAGCGGTATCTTTCACGGTTATGGGATCCGCACCAAACATCCTGACACCACTTCTGGACCCGGCTCTCGTGTATCTGGATCCTCCCCCAGCAGCGCAGGTCCTGGACGGAGGGAGAGCCTGCTGCAGAGCGGAGCGGTGCGGAGAGGTAATCCCTGCACCTGATGCTCGCTGCCATAAACACGGCTTACACGCCGCCGCCGGAGAAAAGCGGTTTTCACACAGATGACGCGACGTCAAAATTTTGACGCGACGGCAGGCACAGACTGGACCGTTTTCTTGACATTCTCCATTGGATGTCATGTTAAATTTAACGCCCATTTTGACGCCAGCACAAAACAAGAATGCTACGCATAAAAAGCGTGTGGTCACATAAACGTTCGGGAAGGGGGGTTGGACCCACTTTTGGGAAAATGATCAGTGATCATCACTGATCATTTAAAAAAATATTTTTTTT
>JAAUXT010001728.1_pt1 | contig 14592 bp, 8 predicted proteins | sample 7278171 | NCBI WGS metagenome assembly JAAUXT01 (sample SAMN14350112, study PRJNA611818) | marine sediment metagenome | isolation source: surface marine sediment (1.8m) | place: French Polynesia: Moorea | collected 2018-08 | reverse complement strand
GGGAAAAATGGTCAGTGAGCATCACTGATCCTTTCTGGCCATTTTTCCCAAAGTGGGTCCAACCCCCCCACCTGAACTTGAAGGTGTTTATGAACTGCGAACGTTTGTATGGACCACACGCTTTTTATGCGTAGCATTCTTGTTGGGACCCCACGAGGCAACTGAACGGAGCGGCCTCCTCGCTGTGTCCGCACGTGAACCCGTCATCGCGCCGTGTTGCAGGTCAGGATCTCTGGCAGACGTGGTACCCAACGTGCGGGTTCTCGCCGCAGAGCCCGGTCAACATCGCGTCGCAGCACGTGACGCTCGGCCTGTGCCCGACGCTCGAATTCCACAACTACTTCACGCGCGTCCCTGAGGCTGTCTTCTCGCTCAAGAACATGGGACACACAGGTCAGGGGCGATTAGGCGGCGCTGGGTGGGGCTTCGGTTTCGAAGCGCTCATCGACTCACTTGGCGAATGTTTTGTTTCACAGGAATACACTGGATTTGGGCATGAAAACTTTGAATAGCTTTCTCAATATCTGTTTAACACCAGGAAAACGAAGACAAATCGCAGTAGACTTAGAATTTAGTTTGAACCTGACCAGAAACCACAGGGAAATATGCGGAACCAGGCTCACGTGTTCACCATCCCACTCGCAGTTCCTTGGGGAACACAGTTGGCCGCAGCTCCCAGAGCTGGATGATGCCGAGATCTCGTGACCCACACGTGCTGCACGTTGCCTCTGTCGCAGTGATTCTGAAGCTGGAGTCGAAGCGGCGGCGCCCCATCGCGATCTCCGGGGGGTCCCTCCGCGGGCTCTACATCGCCGACCACGTCGCCTTCCACTGGGGCCGCTTCAACCTCGGCGGCTCCGAGCACACCGTCAATGGGCGCAGATACGACATGGAGGTGGGTGGCTGGGCACGCCATGACCAGGAGGGGTAGCTGGGCACGCCATGACCAGGAGGGGTAGCTGGGTACGCCATGACCAGGAGGGGTAGCTGGGCACGCCATGACCAAGAGGGGGAGTAGCTGGGCACGCCATGCCCAGGAGGGGTAGCTGGGCATGCCATGACCAGGAGGGGGAGTAGCTGGGCACGCCATGACCAGGAGGGGTAGCTGGGCACGCCATGACCACGAGGGGGAATAGCTGAGCACGCCATGACCAGGAGGGGGAATAGCTGGGGGCACTGCGGGCGCGGGTAGCTCAGGGTGTCAGGGATACTGGTGGCTCGACGAGGAGGTGGGCAGCTCGAGACGCGTGCACCCCCCTCTGGGTTTGATACATGCACGCACGTTGCCTCTTCTGCTGTTGGCAGATGCAGATCGTGCACTACTCTGAGCGATACCGCAGCATCGAGGAGGCGGTGGACAAAGACGGGCTGGCTATCGTCTCCTTCCTCGTCATCCAGGTGAAACATTCAACGCACTCTCGTGAACAAAAAAAGGACGGGAAATCAGGCGAGAAGCTTGGGGCTCAGAGGAAAGTCTCTGGTTCGCGAAACGTCACTGCGCGTTCAATCCTTTTGATGAGGAACTCCAGAGAAGTTGTCATCTACTCTTCAGATTGTCAGGGGATTCGAGATCCGCAGCGTTGATCTCCATCTGACCAGGGTCAAGTTTGGGTGACCTTAGACTTCACGTGGGACTGTACGAAAAGCACGAAGTCAACACGCATCGCTGCTGTTTGTACTTCGAGCAAACATCATCAGCAGTTCGGTAGTGCGTCCTTTCGTGGACACCTCAATTCCCAATTGCTTTGATTCAATGCGTCTGCAACGCAGACTGTTTTGAGAAGCGCAAAGTCAGGGAGCAATCTCCACTCGGCAAACATAATTTACCCAACAGGGTCAGAGGTTCCCATCACAATGGCATTGAACATAAATCCCAACTTTGTGTTGCCACAAGTCGAGGCACTTGTGAGTGAACTCGAAGTCACGGCATTCGAGTTCCTAACCAAGCAAGGTCTTGTGAAGTCTGAACAGAAGCGACCAAAATTAGCACACCGTGTTTTCACGTCATGTGACCCAGCATTGAATCTTGCACGGTTGTCATCGACCGTACATCTCTTCACCCAATGGTTTTTGCCTGGTGTCGAATAATTCTGGAACTCGGTGCTCACGACCAAGAGCGACCGCAAACATTTTGCTTCAGAGAGGTATCGTGCAGTCGCAGAATTCTTTGATACCAGATCTACCCTGTGCGCCGAATCGATCCATGGTCAATTTCAAAACGGGAACCTACGGACCGTTGACACCAGTATCTGCACTCCTTTACCATGCATGGGTATCCACCCTCGATTTGAATTTTCATCTGGCATGCAGAAATTCAGAATTTTTTCTGAAAAAGAACTGGCTTCACGGTTTAGTTTGTGGGTCATGTCAAGCGATCGTGAAGCCGCCGGAGGATCAGTAGTGACTTCGTCGTCTTCGTTCAGTACAGATCTGCATTCCTGGTGCCAAGCGCCACGGAAAACTTTGCAACTTTCCCAGTTCAGAATGCAAGGGAGTTCTCAGTCCTTTTGGCCCGTGTCTGACAGAAGCCTTTCTCATTTTTCCTTTCTGCTCACGCAAACAGAAATGATTGGTGATCTATCTCATTGTTGAAATCCGGATCAACGAGTTGGTCGACGAAATGTCTGCGTTTGTCGGGGAACAAGTCCAACGACGCGGCGTACATTTTACCAATTTACTGAAAGAAAAACGTCTGTTGCACTGAACTGGGTTCGCGTCACGAGATCCTGGTTCTCACTTGAACACGCGCCTGTTTTTCACAATGTGTCTCGTTTTCTTCTTGGCTGCAGAACTACGCGGAACACATGGGAGGCTTCGACCCGATCACAGACAACCTCAAGAAAGTCACATTCAAAAGTGAGTCGGGGTGCTTCTGCACTGCCTCTACACACCAGTGCGATGTCGCACAACCGTCCCCGCTGAATGCTACCGCACACTTAGGGTTTATCACGCGTGTGAGACATTCATCTCTTGAAGTTTTCACCTCCTTTGTTCTCATACCTCAACATCTCTTGACCAGATCGAATGTCCACGGTGCATGCAAAAGATACAATCGCCCCACCTGCACAGGATCGAGTGCATTGAAAGTGGAAATTTAGTCTACGCTTTCAAGTCTCGAGTGAACGCCTTTGTCGTCACCTCCCTGCAGATCAGTACGCGCGGTTGGAGAGCTCCTTCCCGCTCGCGGACCTCCTCCCGGAGCGCATGCGCTGGTACTGGCGCTACCGGGGCAGCCAGACGCACCCGCCGTGCCGCCAGTCCGTCGTCTGGCTCGTCTTCCAGCACCCGCTCAAACTCGGCGTCGAGCAGGTAACGGCGAGCACACACCACGGAGCGCCATGACTGATCAAGGAGTTGAGTTGTTAGAGACAGTGGTCCCTTCGGAACCAGAAACCTTGGGGAGAGCTGCAGTTCCTGCGCAACCCCAATTGCGACAGCACAAAACACACTGGTTCCTTCCTGGGCTGGGGGTTGGGGTTGGGGACCGCGCGCTTTTGGTCCCGGTGTAACAGGACCAGACAACGACCAGGACCAGACAACGACCACACTATTTGGTCGTTCTCTGGTCCTGAAATTTTAGGACCACACAACGACGTCGGAAAAATAGTACGGTCGTTGTCTGGTCCTGAGACAAAGGGTCAGTGGGTGCAGCTGCCTTGTCCTGCATGCGCGACGTAGCGTCTCAAAACACGTTCAATGGTCTCAATACGAGTTCAATTGGCGCTGCAGCATCGCTTGCAACGCAGGTGGTGAGAAGACGTGACGCATCTCGTGTGAAGCAGTCCTGAGAGTGAGCGGGTCATGCATCTGTATTCAGGGGCCTCGGTCACAGTATCTGCAGTCAGACAGGAAACCCTGCAAAGCGTAGCGTGTCGCCACCAGAATACAGAACATTCCGTGACTGCTGTTGTGTTGGTTGCGATGGAGGGTGCAATGGAAAATCACTCGTCCACAATTCCAGAAACAGATCTCTTCTTGCGCGCACAATGGTTTCTTTATAAATATCAGTGTACCTGTTGCCGTTGAGGCTGTTCACAGTGAATTCACCCGACACCAGATCCTCGATTTGCTCCTTTAACCTGTAACCCCTATTTCAGTCCCGAAGACCGCAGTGCGAAGGACACCTCTGCATCACTGTGCACAAACTCCGACTGAAGAGCCTCGTTTGAACAAGCATCAGTTTCTTGTGCAAAGTGACGCTTTTTGATACCATCACTTCACAGATTTGCACAGCGCAGATAATGTCTCCAAGAAAAGCGGCGGAACTCTATTTACAGTGTTCCTGGTGTCTCCCCCGGGGTCCACGGCTGCCTGAGCACACACTGATAAATGTTGTTTGTCTACAGCGACTTCCATCTCTCTGCCCTCTGATCCCGCGGATGTCAGGCTGCGTTCACACGAGATGCGTCATGCGCCACATCAACATTGTGATGAGGCCCTTTGCGAGACGCAAACCCAAGACAGTGAGGAGATTGAGTCTTGTTTGGTCGTCTGCACCCCGCCTGCGTGCGAGGTGAATCAGAAACGAGGAGAAGTGTGGAAATTGGGGAGGTGACAACATTTGGGAGGAGACGCAGCCTGAATTTCATGCTGGCTGACCATTCCTGTTTGTTGTAAACGGATTCCTTTGATCTGACACGGTTTTCCCATCTGTCAACAGGGAGTGGGGAATTTGCAACCGGCATTTTGGTCCACAGGCCCGGTCTTTGAACATTTTCTAAGGTGCTTTCCAAAATGGTGTGGTTTGCGTTCCTTCAGCATAATGGGCTGAGTGTCTCAGAATCTCCTTTGAATCTGGCGTCAGTGGTGGATCCGGTGAGGTCCTTTGATCCCCGAACCCACGAAGCCGCAAGGCACACGCATTTCGCATGGTCATCCCTTATTATCAAACTTGAAGTCGGGTCTTCCAAGGGCATCTCCTCCTTCACCCAGTCCTGGATCCACCCCTGGACCTTGTCCGGTTGCCTGTGGTGCCGACTGAACCCTGCTCCCCACTGTTGTCCCCTCTGATTGTCTCTGACTGCAGAGCCGTGTCCCTGAGATTTACATGTGCGCGCCCGGCTCGACCCGGCCCCTTCCGGATAACTGCCTCTCCCACTGGAATCTCCACAGCTTTATTTCCTCGGGAATGGGTTCTGTGTTCTGACCAGTGGATCTTGGTTTGCGGTTGGGTGGTGGATTTTGGTGTCAGTCAGGGTCTGTCCCTCCCAGGCGCAAAATTTTGGCTGAACATGTTTTGGTTGGGGTTGGGTGACAAGTTCAAACATTCAACGGGAAAAAGTGGAACAAGTGCGCGTGCGAAATGCACTCTTGTCTTGGAGTTACAAGGGTGGCCAAAACTACAACCTACAACTTGGTTACATGAACAAACCGACGACGGTTCCTTTGGGATTTCAATCTGACAACCAAACCCAGTTTGGTCAGGGCCCGATGGTCGGTGCGGACTCTGTGCTCTGAAAATGCCAAAGAGGTAACGAGTGAAGTTTTGAAGAAGGGGAAAGTGCTGTGGGTGTAGCCACACCTCCTCACGTTGGAAACTGTGCAGCGGCAAAACAGGGAAACGTTCAGTTGTTCTTGATCTCTCAATGCTGAAGGTGTTGAGACAAACTTTCGCACGTGTCTGCCTCCTCCAAAAAGGCTGTTCGTACCTGCCGAAGTTTGTGTCCACAGGAACCAGGGTGGACTTGCTGTCACATTTCGCGCATATGAGCGAGAATGACTATCATAGAGTGTAAAATTGTGCAGGGAGTAATGCCTGCAGATCAACACTCATCCGGAGCTCACTGTCCTCAGGTAACAGAGGTTTTTCACACAGATGACGCGGCGTCAAAATTTTGACGCAATGTCAGCAATGCTCTGCATTGGGCATCATGTAAAAAATTTTGACCCCAACACCAAAAATATCTGCCTGTGTGAAAAGCCCCAACCCCGGAAGCAGGTGTTTTGGCCGAACCAATGTTGGTGAACCCCCCGACCCCGGCGAGACAATACCTCCTTGCACCGTTGTGCACTATTCACTTTCATCACGTGTCACAGTTGATGTTCCCCACCCCAAGTCATACGGCTTTCAGGATGGTTCCGTTGAAGACCAGTGGATATTGACTGCAGAAGGCGGGAGAGGGAGGAAAGATGCCGATTATCGCTCAGGCCGAGAAGGGCCCTTCAGCGCCTCCCCAACCCATTAGGCATCACAGATCTGAGAGGAAGTGTCATCAAAACCCACAGATTCGCACATCCCTGCTGGCGCCTGGCCCCCCCCCCCCCGCCAACCAAGAAGGCAGATTTTGAGTTGAGTCGTCAGTGTTACCGAAGTCCCGCGATGCTGACACACCGATGTGACCAATGAATCTGGTCAAAAGAGCGGGGCAATCCCGTCGAGAGGCCACTTCGACAAGGACAAAACGGATCTGGTGATTGGGGATAACCCCATTGGGAGTAGATATCTACCTTCAGTTTTGAAAAGTTGCGCTGCAATCAAATCCTGCATCCACGTTGCAATGTTTGGGGCAAAGTTCGATTGACCCTTTTTCTGGGGGTCAGGGTGGCTGAGCCTGAGGTCTCCACAGGATCCGCCCCTTGCTCCTCAACCCCTATTCCTCTGATTCCACCCCGACGGCACCACTCTCCAATCACTGTGTCAAGGCAGGTCCATATATTGACTCATTTCGTGTCACCGATCTGAGCCCTGTCATCCTGACTCGTCCACCCTGCCCCATCACCGTGTGGACAGGGCCCAATCAGCCTGTCGGTGTCGAGGCAGTGCAGGGCGTTGGCTTGATGGGTGGGAACAGAGGAGGGTAAGGAGCGTTCAGTGTGTTCTGCTGGGATGAAAGGCAAGATGCAGGTGGTGGGCAGCGTGTATTGAGTCCCTCTGGGACAAATGAATGAAGAGGAATCCGGTGCAAACCTGGCCTCAGCTCCCAGTCCTGAGGCTATTGTCGAAAGTGTATGGACATTTGTTGTTTTGTTGTATTGTTCCTGGATTTGCACAGGTGATGAACCTGTCAATTCCTCTTTTGCAAATGAAGCAGTCCTGTCAGCTGATCTCATTTGCTCAATTTGCTCCAAACAAACCACATTGCCAACACTAAAATGCAAAAAAAAACAAAAGGACAAAAATTCAAATGATTTCCCTGTTGTTTTTCTTGAAAACAATAGCAGTGTCATTTGTTCTGTTTTGACCTCAGCTGAAGATGGATTTTTCATTGAAGAGAAGTAGTCTTTGCTCCTTGTCTCAGGAGAAAGAATGAAACAACTATTGGGTTGACAACACAATTTAGAGGTAAAATAAGTACAACTGTCCAGACCAGAAGTTCATTTGAAGGGTTGTGTAAGAATAATGAGATTGAGAAAATCAGGCTTGATGGTATCCAAGATGATGTGGTTGAAACACTCAACAAAATCATTTGAAGTGTCACATTGTAAATGTTTGAAGCATTACCTTTGGAAATTTGTTTTGACTCCTTGAGAATTAAACAAATTGCAATATGGACAGTTGCAACAAGCAAAACAGCAGAAACAAGTACCACAGCAACAAACAAAGTTATGAAAGTTATAAAGGGACAGGAAGCATATTCAGGATGGGCAAATGGTAAACACAAACCCATCACACTCTCACACATGATTTGGAAAATTGTGTCAATCACAGCTGTACAGAACAGAACACCACTCACCAAGACCAGCAAGATCTTGTATGTAAATTTCACAGATTTGCAAGTCCAAGAGAAAGGATATTTGACCACCACAAACCTGCTCAGTGACAAGTACACAGCCAAAAGGGGAGACAGTATGCTGAACACAAGTATAACTATAATTGCCAGGGAACAAAGAATGCTGTTTGTCCAGGTACTTTTGTTGATTGCGTATGTGCTTCTGTACAGCAAATCCCCATACCAAATGATCAGCAGGTAAACTCCATACAGAATATCTGTGACATGAATGGATGAGACAATCAAGTTATATGGCCAAGCCCTTTTCTTTGGCTTGTTTCTGGGACAAATTTGAGACGAATGTTGTTTCCACATTGCAAATATATTAGTTGTAATAGAGAGTGTGTTGAATCCCAAAACACATACATAAACTGGAGGAAACAATGTTTTGAGGATTGAAGTGGGGAGCAAATCTCTACAGGATCCAACTTTTGTAGAGGTGCATCTTACTGCTATATGATTGCAGCAAATACTGTGATGATTTCCTTGAATCAAATATATTGAGTGCACTTCCAATGCTTTCATCTCCAAATTTTTCATTGGGTTGTTCACCAGTAACAGATACAAAATGTTTGTGGCATTCGTGATGCTATACTTTGACAGATCAGTGAGATTATTGTCTGACAAGTCCAAGGAGAAAGAGCTTGATATGTTGTTGATTGAAAATGGCTCCAGGTGACTCAGATAGTTTCTCTTCAATGTGATAAGGAATATTTGTGAAAGACTGTGGAAGCAATTGCTCTCAATATGGGTGACATTGTTGTCAGACAAATCAAGTAACTTGGTTTTTCTCCCAATGCACCCAGCAAAGCAAACTTGAGCCAAAGCATTGTGAGACAGATTTACCAGGTGCAAACCATTACTCTGTAACATCCCTTGAACTGACAGGACACTCACATTTGAGAATGTGATGTGGTAAGACACATATTTCAAGTTCCAAGATTCCTGGAATGTTGTGTTCTCACACCAAATGGCATAATTCAGGCATGCACAGGTTTCAGGACAAATAGTTCTCAACAGATCACACTGGAGCTCGTCATCCCTGAATGGACAGTCAACAAAATCATTGCAGATATCATTTAGATGTACACATAGGGATGATATTGTGCATTTTAACATGTCAGTACAAACTCTAGTGGAGCAGTTTATGATGTGGCCTTCATCATAACCTTGTGGGCAGTCCCATTTGCCATCACATACACGTCCCCATGGCAGACAGAAGTAATTTGGACACTTGAAATGTAAAGGGCAATCAAAGTACTTGCATTCTTGCAAATGAGAGCCATGTGTGCAGGGCACCAGCATGTTTTCGCTGTCAAGCCTGTAAATGCAAACATCACTCACTTTGTAAGAACTTTGTGTGTGGGTCATATTGTTGCAGCTAAATATTGCTGTTTTCGTGGCAATTTCACCTGGTGCTGTCAGTTCTGTATGAAGACCACTGACATGATTGTGTGACATATCATTTTGAAGATGTCTGGCCAAATCAGAGTTTATGATGACATTATCAAATTCTGTTTTGTTTGAAATGAAACTTTGGCACCTGTCTTGTCTGTCAACAAAGAACAAAGGGGCACAATGGCATTCTGATCTTGTGTTGTTGTTGGGACACATCTTGGAGCAGCCCAAGTGTTGTTTGTGAGATTTCTTACCACTCTGACTATTACATAGAAAGTAGTTGGATATGTATTCACCTGTTTGAATTTGAAATGCTGTGTGTTTCTGAGGAAAACTGGTTGGACTTGAAGGTAAAACCTGAGTTGCATCAATTTGTCCCACAAAAGGGCTGTAAGCAGTAGCAATTGTTGTCCATCTTTTTTGAAGAAAAAGGATGTTCTCATTGTTTCTGACTCCTGACACAATTAAATTCCAATGTAACAGATTTGATGCCCTGAATACTACTTTCAAGAAAGAAACAAGTGGAAAGGATGCAAAGGATCTGGTTGCTGTTGTTTTGTAGACACTGCTGAGTTCAATCAATTTTGTTCTTGGTTTTATAGCAGTAAAACTGAGACAAAAATTTCCAAATTTCACTTCCAACTTTTGGCATCTTGTTTTACACACACTGTTGTTTGTTGTTTCACTGTATGAATCCGTTTTGTTTTTTTGTAGACAAACCAAACTGGATACAGTTCTCTTACTGCATCTCAGTTGAAGCCACTGTGGGGTTGCAAGGTTGGTCAGTAACATGGCAGTGCACAATTGTTTTACACTGATAGTAAATATGTTTTGTTTTCCAGATTGTGGTATTTCATGTGTGTTCACCTCTGTGAGACATGTTGGAGCATCTCCACTGTCCAAACATTGGAAGTGTCTGGTTTTTTGAACAGTAACATGCTCCTGGATATCATGATATGTTTTCCTGGCATGAAATATGGAATAGTTTAAAGAGAGGACACCTTTGGTTTCTTCATTGTGCCAGGCTTGGAATGAAAGTGGTGCCTGAGACCAATGAAGCACATGTCCCTGGAAAGGAAGAAGACTCATTGAGACCTTTCTCAGTTTTACAGTGTCTGCAATGCCACATCAAAATCAAGCAACTGGACTGACCTGATGTCTCCAGAGCCCAATATAAGCCATTGGAATTGGAAACATTTCAAATGAATGTTTTAGTATTTGCACAAACTCATTCTGTTCACCCTTGCTGAGAAATTCAGGCAAAACACCTCCTATTTCTGTGCATACCTGACCAGTTTCCAACCAGGAAAATAGTATTGGATGATGGACATGGTTAGGGCAGGGATTAAAATATGTCTTCTCATTCCTGAAGTGATATTTGGAGTTATGGCTTGTGTCATAGTATGAAACAAAATGATAAACTCCTCTTGATGATGATTTTTGGAAGGAAAACTTGTGGTATCCAGGGTAGACTGGAAATCCAGAAGCATCCCATGAATTTTCTTCATACCAATTTACAGAACTTTCAGGTTTACTGGGCAAGCCTAGTTCATGTTGCTCAATACCATTCTTGAGCCAATCAATTTGAAATATCATTGTGGTATTTTGTTGTGTGAACAGACCAACAGAATCTAGCATTCCAGGTAAGGCAACTGTGTAGATCTTGTTCTGATGGTAGAAATGTATTCTACATTGCCACTGCAAAAGAACTGGTTGAGTACAACTCCAACAGCCATACAGACATAATCCTGTGTTTGCACTTTGGGCCTCTTGGTCAGTGAAGTGGTTCTTGTAAAAATCAACTTTCTGTAAAAAAAAACAAAACAAACTAAAAACGAATGTATCGCAGTGGTGTTCAACACGGGACGGGTGTTTCCATCACGCAAGAACCATCACTAAGATCCCCTGCTCCAGAAAGGCTGGACAACATTTTTGCCAGTGTGTGTCATGCCCTCAAAAAAAAACGAATCGGGAGGATGTTTTTCCTGCTGACAGGTTTTGGCTGTGGACTCCACGCAATTTTGAATATCTTTGTAATTAGTTGCACTTTGTTGATGCTGCCTCAACAATTTACAAACTTTTGTCAGGCCACAAGCCTGTTGGGCTTTGATGTCTTGCAATTCCCTAAATGGCTGTTGAACAACAACAATATTGAAACATGTGTGCACAAGGGAGCACGAATATCTCCAGAGTCAAAGTTACTCTGTCTGAAAACATTTTTGTCCACTTTCCTTGCTCTACTGCTATGTTTTCAGAGTCAAATATCATAAAAGAAATGTAAGTGTTCAGAAGTGATCAGGAACATCTTATCAGTTAAAAACTTTGTCTACAAATTTCTGGGGGCCCACTTTCCTTGCTCCACAGTAGTAGACTTGAACAAATTTGGAGGTAAAAATGTTGCAAAATTCAGCAAACGTTTTGAAATTATCAGCTAGTCTGCCTGAACAAAAGCACACTGGAAGCAAACACATCTTTCAACCACAACTTTAGCCCCCTCCTCTGTTCACAAGTACCAACAGAGCCAATTTAACTCACTGTGAACCAGTAGGAACAAATCTAGATTGCATCAAACAAAATCCATTTTGGCCGGGTGGATTCTGTCAACCCAAGCCAAAATCGTTCACCTTTCCCCCTGATTTTTTTTTCAGAACTGATGGCAGATCGAGAGTAACAAAAGTGTAGATGTATGCTATTTCAGCACACACTTACCCTCATGTGAATGTGAAGGTCAACATCCACACCCTGGTCTTCAATATGATTCCCATCTCCTATGATTGACATTTCCATTACCATTTTTCTGAACAGCAGTTTTGGGCTCTGTTTTACTTCAGTAATGTAAACCCTGTCCAAAGGCATAGTCAAAACATTTTCATCACTTGATGAAAACATAATTTCTATCCAACTTTTCACTGAAAGAGGTTGGTACATGAAAGTGAGTCCAAGATCGCCAGTTGGCATTGATGCAAAAAATGTCATGTCCAAAAGAATAGATTGTCTATTGGTAGGGTTGATGTAAAAGTGTGAATGAAGTCCTGTCAACTGGTAAAAGCCTGATCGGACAATACTTCTTCTTTTTGTGTCAAACAAGCAGGTATCATTCCTTGAATTTAAATATCTTTGTGAGCCAGCCTCCCTGACTGATATCTTTGTTTTCTCAGAAACAAAATTATCTCCACCTACAATAAAATACTGATTTATTGCGTGTACTGGGCAGAGAAAATCCTTTGCCAAGACAGGACTGTGCATGTATCTTGTAGAAAAGAAACCTTTCACATGGTATTTGCCTTGTCTTCTTTTAGAGTTCTCATGAAACAACACAACTGCTGTGCACAAGCCTTTGATTCTTTTTGAAGCTGAAAACATATTGTTGCTGACCAGTTGTACCACAGAACATGTTGATGTTTCTGCATTAATATTTATTTCTGTTGCTTGTCTGCCAAACAGGGAGAAACCTTTAGATTGCATCAAATTCATCTGAACTATGTTTGTTTTCATCAGTTGATAGTCACATACATCAAAGACGACTGGGTTGCATGATGTATGTGATATTTGCAGCACTATTTCAAGTGAACTTTGATGTGCAAAGGTGTATGCCAAAAACAGAATTGTAGTTTTTGAAGAATACATGTTTTGTATGAAGAGTTTTTGATGCATCACTGGTGTACATAATGAAAATATTTGTGTTGGGTGGAATGTGCCTGAATACATATCTTGTGACTCAGTTTCAAAAAGCCACAGGCCTCCAAACTGACAACTTGGGGTTTCATGGCCTGTAAAACTGTAATGTTTGACAGACACATTCAGAGAATTATTTAGATTCTGATGAGATACAAATGCTATATTTTCTCTCAGTGTACTTCCTTGCACACCTTTCACAGTAGAAGGATGGTTTATGTTAAGAGAAACATATCTTCTTATGGCCACCAACAGGAACAAAATTTTGATATCACCAATTGCATGAATTAAGATCTGAAATGTTGTTGACTGGAGCTCAGCAGGAAGCTGAGTAATGGTCACCTTTCTCTCTTGTGAAGTTGGCCCATCATAACAGTGATAAACTCCACCTGTCACACCATTAGAGAGATGCACACTGATAACATGACTTGCATTTGTGGCAACATGATAATTATTTTCTACCTGTTGAACCACTGAGATCACAAGTGTGAAAACCAAAAGCAATGGGTCTTTCTTTACAACATCAGTGTGGGCTGTATCTGTTGATATCAGTCCTGCAGTTCTGAGATTGAACAAGGTCTGCAGGTGAAATTCAACTGTGTTGCTGAAAATTATTTTGAAGAAGATAGTATGATAACACAGATAAACTTTGAAATTATTCCTTACACCACAAAAATCCAAACCTCTTGTCCACTTGGGGCTTTTACTGATAATAGTGACACCAGGAAAACATCTTGTCAAAAGTTTACTGTAAATAATCATTTTCGTGAATGTTGTTTCCAATTGCAAAGAGTTGTGTATTGTGAATATGAGTGTGTGAATTTGGTTGTAATATTTATGTTTGTCCAGATTGGCAATTCTCTTGAGGACAAGAACTTTCAACATACTCAGTGGAAATTGCCAGTGGGTGTTTGTGCCTTTGTTTTTGTGCAAGGATTGTTGAAGGGTTTTGTCTCTGATGTACAGTGTTTTGTGCACAATGTATCTTCTGGCACTGAAATCTTTAAGCTTTTTCCACACCTCACAAAGGGAGTGGTTCAGCTGCAGCACCTCATGAAAATTAGAGTGAACAAGAACAGCGTTGACAAAAGCAAACCAACATTTGGAGTCTTGCCTGGTTCGTACGTTGTTGAGCTTGGGTTGGGGACTCTTGGCTTCTCCATGTGTGATATGAAGCAGAATGCAAACTGACGCGAAACTTTCAAAAACACAATTTGAAATCATGTTTTCTTTCATGAACTCATTTTCTGATATCCTGGCTGCAATTATTTTTGAATAAATTTCAACAAGTAAACACTGTGTGTTCTTTGAGACAACGACGCAGCCACACTTTCTTTGGATAAATATCAAGCAACGGTGATTTTTGTTTGTCAGGTTACGTTTTCCGCACAAGACGAATCCACGGCTGGTCTTCGTTCGTTCATGAAATGGATACCCAAAAATAAAATATGAAATTGGCCTGCTCAAGAGTTGATGTCTGTTGAAGCTGGACTGCAAATGCGGAAGGCAAGTTGTGTAATCAACGTAACAAGGCAATTGAGAATGCCAACAACTGCAACTGCTGTGTTGAACGCACCCCGTAAAGGAGCCGGGGTTAACCTGGCCAGGGGGGTTAACTCCTGCCGCACCCCTTTTGTTTGTATGTTGGCGCATTTGAGTGACACTTCTGTGCGGGTAGGGGTTTGACCAGGCACCTGAGACCGATCATGGCACGACATCCAATGATGACACGACATGAGACACACACACACACACACACACACACACACACACACACACACACACACACACACACACACACACACATGCG
>JAAUXT010149570.1_pt1 | contig 14597 bp, 17 predicted proteins | sample 7278171 | NCBI WGS metagenome assembly JAAUXT01 (sample SAMN14350112, study PRJNA611818) | marine sediment metagenome | isolation source: surface marine sediment (1.8m) | place: French Polynesia: Moorea | collected 2018-08 | reverse complement strand
ACACACACACACACACACACACACACACACACACACACACACACACACCAGCCAACTCTCCCCCTCCTCTTATCAAGATGGTTCGCGAGCAACGGGTCTCCGCTCCCGGGACTGCTTGTTGAGGTTGTCCCATGCAAGCTCTGCAGTTTTGTGATGTTACCGATGACATGCCATCAAACACGCTGGTTCATTGCAGTTGAAATGTTCATGGAGTGGGCATGAAATGCCCTGCAAACTGGACGCAGTGAAGTCGTACACCAGCGGCAAGAAGTACAAGAAACTTGCTGCAGACCACGCGTTCAACTACGACGAGTACAAGGAGCATCTGGTGCCGAGTTACAAGAAGCAAACAAAGTGAGGGGAGAACCACTTTCTTGTATTTCTTGAGACACAAACTGAATCCAGCCATTTCACGCTGCTTGTCTTCTCATCAGAAACGCGTAGTTCCAAATTGGTTGACAGTACATGCACGGTTGTTCTTCCGCTGGTGCTGCTTCCTGGCGTTCTTCATGTCAGGGTTTTTCACTGGGACAGTTGAGGAAACAGTGCACGTGCAGGCCAGTTGTGGGTGCACGAGAATTGTTGTCAGTTTGATCACAATAATCGTGTATAAATTGAACAAATAAAAAAACAAAGAGGCAATTGTTGACTCTTCAGGCATCAGCTGTTCTGCCGCTTGACCCTACGACACCTGAACAAGAACCCGGACCACATCAAAAGACACGTACAGGGACGGAGGTTCAAGAAGGCTCTGGCAAAATGTGAGGTTCAAGTCTCTTCTTTCTGAGGGATGCAAATTGAAATTTACAGTTCAGTTTGCTTGGCTTCTGTGCCGGCAAATTTGTTTTTGACTTTTGTCCAAACCAGAATCGAAGAGCTGAGAATTTTTCGTCGGAACAGGGGAGGAGTGCCAGAGGACCGGAGAGAAGTTTGTCCCGCGCGGCGGCGCAGTGAAGGGCAGAGCGAATCCGGGGGATGGGGAAGATGAGGCGTTGGACGCGGACGCGGGCGATGTCCCTGACCTGCTGCTCAGCGACGAGGAGGCGCCGAACCACGCCGACGATGACCGCCTCAGCGACCTCTACCCAGGTGAAGTAGACTTTGGTTGGTTCTGAATCTGTTGAACTTGTCAACTATTATCACGTTTTCGGTGCTCAAAATTTTCAGACTGGGAAATGGGGTTGTCACTCTTCTGTTCCGCTACAACAGCAGACTTATTCACATATCTAGCGAACGCAGAATTATGGTGATGTGCAAATGTTGAAATTAGATCAGCCGTAGCCCTCGCGGTACCGGCAGCGCACATTTTGCGAATTAGCGCAGACCCGTGGCGTCCGCTGGGCACGGCCACCTGTTGCGTTTCTCGACAACCCCGCCATTTGGACGTCGCAGCCGAAGTGCTGCTTGACTGATGATGTCTCTCTGCGTCCCACTGGTGTGCGGTGTCGCTGCGCTCAGAGACTGTGAATTAAACTAGCCAAAATGTACAGTGGCAGGTTGATATGACATGAATGACAGTTCAAACCTTTGTTTTTCGTGCAGAGAGCGACGTCCCTGACGAAGAGGCCTCCGCTGAACCATCCGCCAAAGAGACTGAGTCTGATTACGACTTCGGCGAAGTTGTCGCAACTAAAGATTCGTCTCCCACAGCCACGGAGGATTTGCCCAAGAAAAACAAACGCAAAAGAACACCGGTAATTTTTTTTAGTGTAAATGGGAACGGGGCCCGATGCTTCGTTCTGATCACACTTTGTTTGTAGATATTTTGACGACATCGAAAGTGCCTGAGGCGCGTGTCAACACTGACAAGTGCTCTTGTTTTGGTGTGTTCTGAGATGGGGGAAAATCATCCACTTCCACAAGCAGAATTGTTATTAGTTCTGAGAAGCTACAAGGGGGAAATTGGAGTCACGGATGCATGACAATCAGATTTCAATTGAAATGGATCACTGAGAGGAAAGGACTTGCCAAGATTTTTTCGCGCGTGGCCGGCCCACTGAAGGGGTGGCTGAGTGTGGGCAGAGGGGTGGAGAAGGTTGAAAAAACTTGAGTACTGGTACCCTGCCCACGCCCTAGAACCTTGCAAAAACGAACATTTCCCAGTTTGAAGGGAAAACGGCCGATCAAACGTAAGAATTGGCCGCGGTGGGGGGGGGGGGTCTTCCAACACCTTCTGTTCTTGTCGCTCATTCAGCAAAACTGAAATTTCTGAAACGTCTGTGTGATTTGTGTGAATATTGTTTCTTTGCAGAAACCTGATGAAAACACAGAAAAGGGAAAACAAAAGAAGAAGGCGAAGAAGTGACAAAGTAAGCAGCAGGTGCAGTAAATTCCGTTTCATTGAACCTTTTTTTTTTCAAAATGGTGCGCTTTGAAATAATAACACATGGAACAAAACGAGCCGTGTTTTGGTCCGTGTTTTTGCGCACCTCCTATCGTAGTTGCCTTTTCCCAGCACGCAGCAGAACATAGGAATGTATGACAGCTTCGAGTCAAAACACCAGGGGCTGTGGTTTCCGTGTTTCATGAAACAAAATGATGCAGTTGCTGTTCCGTCGAGTGGCTGATCTGTGCTCCGTGACCAGATGACCGGATCCCAGCAGTGAGCTGCTGATGGGTGCTGATGCATGTTCCTTTGTTGACGGAAACTTTTGTCGTACGTGCGTGTGTGGGCGTGCGCCAAAATCAGCAGTGACGAAGGGCCAGAAAGGCCGCCATTGATGTCGGTGCAAACAACACCAAATTCAATGGAATGAATCCAACCCATCAACCTGTCCTGGACTTCCACATGGCGTGTGCAACAAGTGACATCAGTGCAAGGCGAATGCAGTTGTGTGCTTCGGGTATGGCAAGAGCTTCGCCGACGGCTGCCTTCAGAAAAGACCGAAAAATGTGCTGTGAATCTGGTTCGCATGCACGGCTGATCGCACCAATCGCCTGTCGAACTTCTCTTGGTTCGGAACTCAATTTGGTTGTCGAGACAGAAACGGGCGACGTTCTTTTTGATGTCCTTGGGTTTGTTTGTGTCAGATTTGGTTTTTGTGCTCCGAGGGAGTGTGATTTGTCAAGCTGCAAATCCGAGTTGTCATCCCCTGGGGATATCTGCGCTTGGTGAGGACTGAGCAAAACTTCAGACGTTCCTTTGTCGAGCGTGCGCGGCGTTCTTTTCACTCGCGCAAACTGTGATGCGCTCAAGAAATCAGTCACAGCGAACGAGTGGGTGAAGACTGTGGAGTGTCAAGTTTGTTATGGATCATGTTGGGCTGATCCCGTGGGGGAGACTGGATCAACGGAGTTTGGAGGTGCCTCACAAAGGAAAATGACTGTTGTGTCGTTTTGAGTCAATTGTCTCTTTGTTGACTTGATGTCGTCTTTTCCACCTGATGATCAATCTGACAACTGCTAATTTGTCACAGATGCAGATACACGAGCGCGCTGGAGGAAGTTCCCGTCGCCACTGATCCCCAGGGTCCATTCAAAAATGTGTGCGTCCCTATTTGTCATGGAGGACATCCATCAATCCAGAGAAGACCCGCCGGAGTCTCCTGTTGTCAGTTCTGTTCCTGAGAAACCGCTTGTTTTCAAGCGCGCGGTCCGGCTCTGCCGATAGGACGCGCGCTTGTTGTTGTGACAGAGTACGTGTGTGTGTGGTCACTAATGGTTGAGTTGGCCCAACTCAACCAAAAGTGACCACACACACACATACTTTGTGTCACTACAACAATGGGGGGGGGGGAGGAACTCAACCATCACAAAATTTCACCAGAAAGATTTTTGGGCTATTTTAGAAATTTTTGAAAAGTTGTGGTCTCGCACTTGACGTCACACCAAGGTCGCTGTTGTCCACTTGGGGGTCGGCAGCGGTGTTGCAAGGTCATTGTACTTGTCCTGTGCTGGTAGTCACACTGCCCGTCTTCAACACAGTGGTGTTCTTGTTGGTGGCTTTTCTCACAAGACGTTGGATCTTGTTTTGTCTACGTGAACCAGAGACACCGAATCTTAGTTTCGCTGTGGTCTGTGGCGCTTTGGATGTAGAGATTTGTTTTATGAGACTGTTGACCGGAAGTTCGGAGTCTGACGGGTGATCGAGCGTCCAGAGCTTCGATTGAGTGTGTTTTGAAGGACAGGATCAAATTTGCAAGTTTATGGGAGGTTTTGCCTGAACTTGATACGGATCAGTGTGCTTTGTGCTTCTGGCATAACAACATTACGGGTGCGTGGCGGGCTTATGACAAACGGGGGACTGGCACAGCACCGTGCACCGGATCGTCAACCTCTGGAATGGTCACAAACAATGCTCACTGACATCGAGATGTTTCCAATTCAAAATTTGAAGAGCACCCAAACCTCGAAGCGTTGAGTATCCACCATGTTGCTCACAGTTTAGCAAGGCGAACCTTTGGACACCGGATTTTTTGATCTCAAGTTTGTGCTCGACGCTGCGCGTTGGCTCACTGTTGGTCTTGGTTCAGCCTTGCCTCGCCCAGAAGCCTGTTCAGAAAGAGGAGACCTTCCCCTGTGGATGGTGGTGTGCCTCGAACCGGTTGACCGGTCTTTTGAGGCGCTTCCTGAGCAAATCGGGAAGTGGATGAAGCAAATTGCGGCACTGAACGGAGAAACGGATTTTGAACATGCAGTTAGAGGATCAATCGTGGCCTGGTAATTGGTTTAATTGCGTCCTTCCCCGGAGTCGTAAGAGCAGTAAGCTGCCATGGTTGCTTCATAAACTACCCGTTACAACAGCCCGTGAGCGTCTAATTCACTCAGGGCCGAGAAATGCACCTTTCGCGAGACGACTTGTCGAGTCAATGGGGTCTGTAAATCTTGTTGTTCCGTTGGAGAGGAATTTGGAGGACATAGGGCTCTCACACTCCCAAAAAGTGTCCAATGAAATCACACAACTCATCAAGACCTTTGGTGGAGGAGTGAGTTGTGTGATGAAAGAGGAACCGTACAGTTCAGTCTGAGAACCCATTTCTACAATGACGAGAGCTTACACGCACGATTTTGTGACCGCGGACTTGTAGTACGTCTGTTCAGTTTGCAGCTGAGATCATTTTCTCTTCATTCACATTTCTGTTGTTTGTTTGTTACAGCCTGAAACAAACCGCTGCCACGAAACACTGCAGAGCCTGACGTTCCGCATCTTCACGCGGTCAGTTTCCTCACTGCAATTTGAACGTTGCTGTCCTGCGTGTGTGGCTTCTTTTGACGAGCAACACACACAGAGGGTGACGCTGATTGAAACTGACGAACTTGTTTTGTTGCTGGCGGCTGCAGAATCTGCAGCAGCGTCAATTAAGCGACGTTTACAAGGCTAAAAACCGTAAAATTTACGGCGTAAAATTCCTCAGAAGAAAATGAAATTTTATCGTCTTCATGTTGAGTCGAAAAGAGCGCCACATTCATGGTGTTTTATGATGATTAAGAAAAAGCTTTTGATTTTTGTACGCAGTTTGTCATTGGTGGCTCAACTGTAGATGTTGAACAATTTTGGTTTTGCCTGTTTCATATTTTCGTTCCATCTAAATGGAGAAACTTGTCAGGAAAAATGTCGTCTCGACTAATTTCGTCTTCCATTTTGTTTGTGATCTGAGATGAATCCATTAATTTTTTGACGAATGATCTTTCTGCAGCGCAACGCAAAGTTTTTTTGGTGGGCCGGTTTTTGTTAGCTTGATACAAATAGAATTTGGAAAGCCAAGAAGGCTTTCTGCCACACAGAGGGATTCCTTCTGTCAGATCTCCGTGATTGTTCGATTCGTGCCGTCTTTCATGTTCGATTTCTCCGAGCTTCTTTGCGTCTGCATTTGTTGGAGACAAATTGTTCCCGAATCGCGTTGGAACGCAGCGTGGGGGAATTCTGCAGCATTCCGAGTGTTTATGTTGAGCCTTTGAAGCGAGAGTCTGCTGGAAATTGTTTTTCCTGATGTGGCTTTGCAGAAAGTGAAGTCCCTTCAGATTTGCTTTTGTTTTCACGGAAAATACGCTTCAAAAACAAGGAACTACGAAAAACGAGTTTGTTGTGGTGTTTCACGTTCACGTTGTGATTCGACGTGTTACCAACGCGCTGCGCATGCGCTGTGAAAACTTTCTGTCGCAAATGTGTATTGGGGAGGGTTGTGGCGAGACTGATGGGCCTGGTGGGACGTGTGGAGTGAAGATCTGCCGCCGCTCCAATCTCCAAATGTGTTTGGAGTGCGTAAGCTGACGTGACCATCGCAGGCTTGACGGGATTAGTCTGCAGGTTTGCGGCTTTCGTTTTATGTCACCGCTGAGATCGCTCGGTACTTGTGTTGATTTGATCTGGAGGCTGTTCCGCGGCAGAAGGCCACGGTTTCCCATTGATATTTCAGTTCGCCGAGAGGTCTCGGGAGGACTCTGGAGATTCATCAGCTGCTTCTATTGACTGGCGGATATGCCATTTCAATTCTGTTTGTTTTTGTGCGACATGGGTTTGTTCACGGAATACACGCGCTGGGTTTGTGTCTCGTAGTCGGTCGATCAAAACGCTTGAAATTCTTGTGCTTTTGAGCAGGGGTGGATCCAGATCCACGTTCTGATCAATGGGACCAGAAAAGATTGTCCCAACTTTGCAGGCGGCCATCTTCTGCACACGAAGTGAAGCGTTTTGCGCGAGACAGGGGCCTTGTTCCGTGCTCCTGTGTTGTGTGCGGGTAGCTCTGCCGCCTCAGAAGGGCTAACTGTGCACTTCTCCATGAGAGTTGCTCACTCATGGAACCACAGTGTTGCAGCCCAGGTTCCAGCTCAGGCTGTGCTGGAGAGTGAGTCACTCAATTGAACATTTACTGGTTTATTACTCAGTCCAGTAAAGCGCTAAATCTATAGGGTGGTTATCATGCTGTAACTTTAAAATATCAGCCATGGGTGCCATTCCTGGAGAGCAGCTTTGGACTCTCATTGCTCATCTGAAGCAGCTCCACTGGGTACTCAACCGAAAGCTGGATTGCACACGTGGGAAGATGCGATATCTTCCACACGACACCTGGAGCTGTGGTGGGGAGCCCCGGGTCCGGCCCGTGTTGCGCATTGAACGCCCAGGACGAGAAAATCCTGTGGCAAACACACGAAGGTCCATGTGTGACCCAATCCTGAAGTTCAGGTCTGTGTTGTGAATTGGGAACTGAATCTGTGGGCCACGTGACACGACGTGACGTGACGCTACCTGACGTGACGCTACGTGATGTGACACGACGTGGCATGACGTGACGTGACGTGGCGTCACTGGACACGTTTTCGTGAAACAATGGCCGTGTTCTGACAGTGACGTCAGTCCAAGTGACACCTCGATTGAATCGCTTGTCTTCCACTCCGCACAAATCCCACCGCGACAGGGGAAATGAGATCCCTCAATCTGTTCTGGTCTCTGGCTCGCTGAAGACAATTCATGGAATTGGCAGTACGTTTGATTGCTTCGGACCTGTGTTTATAGTTGCTGCTTCACTGGCTACAATGTCAGCATTCCGCAGCTTGGAGCGAGCCTCTGGTCTCCGGGGTCTCTGTTGGTTGTGGAGGGCTGAGTGCGTTGAGGTGGTTCTGGCGATCTGTCATAACACATCATAATAAGACGGGCAGCGCTGTCCGCATCAAACACGTTCCGCAGAGGGGAAATACGAGTCACCGTTTCCAATTTGCACAACAAAAGGAACAATGATGGTGTCCGCAGAGGCCAGCTCTGCATTTGGTTAACAAAGCGACCTTTCTGCACCCTGTCGCTGCTTGTAAACAAACGGAGAGATTCGGAATGATTCATTGTGGAAAAAAGGAAGCTTCAACCCAAGCTGTCGTTGTCAACGTTTTGCATCTGCCGTTTTGTCACGGTGATAATAACCAAGACGACGCAGTAGCTGAGTTGGAGGAATTTCCCTCGGATTACATGCTGCTGATTGCTCTGAGTCGAATTCCTTCGGGTCTCGTTAGTGACTTGTCCCGCTGCACACCGCAACGCCATGAAGCTGAGTTCAATAGCAAAACTCACGCAGATGAATATTTCCAAATCTTTGACTGCAGGGTTTGCCCTTTGGAATTTTCGGGTCAGCTTTCAGCCAGGCTTTGTGTGCAGTGGGGGGTCTGGGTGATGAATAGTGGGTCACTCGTGCTGAACTACATCGTGCATGGGAGGAGGAAAACTTGTCGTTGCGCGACGGTAGCACATACTGGTTGCCCAATGCTTCCATGATGTTGGTCTGAGTGATGTCCAGGGGTGAGCTCAAAAGGAGAAACAAAATGACACTTGTGAAAAACATAAAAATTACTTTTTCCAGGACAAAATAGTACTCGAATTTCCACTCGGTTTTTCAATTGAAAGTGTGAAAGAGGAAGTTGGACACTAAACAAAACTGTGACTGAAGAAATCATTGCCTTCAATGTCTCCAGGTCAATTCACACAAATCAGCAAACATGCGTGACTTGGCGCCAATAAACAGTGGAAGCATTCCGCCCTTTGCAAGAACTTTGCAGAATGTACGATGAGTGCGTGGTCTGGGCATTGAGCGTCTCTGCGGCATTCCTCCTTCGCTTATGGAAGAGCCTTCAGTTTTGTCAGATGTTCGGAGACTGCGGCGAGATCTCGTGATCAGCTCGATACGATCTCTCGATCAGCGGGACTCAGAACGGGGGAAATGGAGATGTTCAGATAACCTTGTCAAAGCGAAATTGTGGGTTGAGCCCAAGCTCGTTTGTCTTCCCCGCTAATCGCTGACGGTGTCGCCGGTGAAGCCGGTCCACCAGGATTTCCGTTATTGCTGCATGTTTGGTGCGGGCAGCACCGCTGCAGCATTTGCATGCGAATTGCATGAATTTTTTGTCTTCATGTTGAGTGGTTCCCACCACTCCTCGTTAAGGGTGACATGTGGTGCCGTCATCGTGTGCGTTGGTTTGCGGTGTTGTGTTTGGATGCACAGCTGCGCATGGACCGCCAATACGTCAAGTACGTCAGGCGTGAGCTGAGTAGGACGTCCACGTACATCACCTCTGTGACCTGTGGTGTCCCAGTCCCACTCAGGGTGACCATTCCTTGAGAAATGGTGCCATCTCGGAGTCTGGTCCTCAGAAAAGGGCCGCCCTTGGGCCGCTGGCACGTCAAGCGTGAGCTGAGTGTGAGATATGTGTGTGTGTGTGCGTGCGTGCGTGCGTATGTGTGTGTGCCTATCACCTGCGTGTACCCGTCGCCTTTCACAGTGCCATCCCACAAAGATCTTCACCGTCAATTTTCCTCCTCTGAGAGTTCAATGTCCCCGGGCCGCGCGTCTTCACCTGCACCCGTGTTCTTGTTGACGCAAGTTGGACCCTGCGGTTTTGCAGGTCGTGGTCTGATGGATATCTGGCTACAGTTTGGTGCCTTTGGACAACAGATTTCGAAGGCCCTTGGGTCTGTTCTCAGTGGCGCAATTGTTCATGATGAGTAAATTCTAATTTTTACCTCCATTGTCTCGAGATGGACGGGCTAAATTGAGAAGCCGTGTGTGGGCAGCAGGAGTCCCACGGAGCGGAGACGAGGACGCCGCGCAGATTTGTGCGCAGCTCCGGAATTGATAGATCTTTCCCAGCAAAACCTGTCATGTTGGGCAATTATGCGAGCAGAAAATGGGAAGGCCCCACGGGACGTCTTGTGCAGGAAAAAATTAGGTCAGAATACAAATCTGATGTTCCTCATTCATTTTACCGGCAGTTCCTGAATTGCGGAAACGTCCTTCAGTGAACCTTGGTTTTGAGACGGGAAGGATTGCGTAGGCTGCTGGGCCGGTGTTGAGTGTGTTCCTGTCAGATCAGGGTCCGAGGCAACAACGGACGGACGTCTTACCCACGCAGTGCGTCCAGGAAAGGAAATGCGCGGGTGACAGATGGCCGGTTCCGTGATGGATGTGCTGATTGTGCCATCTCGCGAGGTGTTTGTGTTTTCCGCCTGCGTTCGCTCAGAACGAGACGGTTTGACAGATCGTGTCGCGTTGTCGAGCCGATTCGTTACTCGCCCAGGTACTGCGCTCGGACGCGATGCCTTCACTTTTCCGCTCCTGCAGAACAGCTTTTTCAAATCTGAAGTCAAAACGCATTTCGAAATAACAGATTCCGGTGTGAAGTGCAATTTCATTTGGGACATGCCGTCTTGTCGCCTCGTTCGGCAAGAACGAACCACGAAGTTGATGGTGCAGCAAACGCGTTGATGTTTTATTGTCATTTTGTGGGCGATAAGTCAATCTGGAAGAAGATGAGTTTTCTGGGTCGGGGGCTCCACGCGAAGTGCCGAAAATTTAGGCTGAATGAATCACGTCCATGTCGTTGTTTCACGGAAGAGAGGAAGATATCGGAAGTTTTGTCAAAATTCGTCAGGTCTCCATCGCTTGTGTGTGTGAAATTTGCGTCAAATATATCGACAATTTCTTGTAAAAATTGAGCAATGTGGGGAAGAGGTGTCGAAATTCATTTGTTGAAAGGAGTTGAAAAACAAATTGGTTTTAGCGCTTAACGCTAGAGGAAGGAAGCCATTGTGGACTTGAACAAAAGAAAACTCGGTTGCCAGGGCTGCAACTCGTGGATACCGAGCTTGGGTGTTTGCTGTTCAGATTACTCGTATCAGTCTTCAAACGCCCAGTAAAATTAATTTTCGTTGACTGGATACAAGGAACAACACTGAAGCAACAAGCATGCAGAAAGCTAATATTATTCCAAAGAATTTTGATTCAAAGTTGAGGGGTCCGAAGTGAGCACAGAACAGACACAGTGGGTGAGGGACCGGCCAATTCGTTATTGGGGTCTTTTTTTGGAACTGGAGCCAGTGAACTTCTTTTCTTCAGCCATGGGTGACTGCAACAAATAGGTGAATGCTTTGGTGAAACAAAAACACCCGCCGCCCTCCTCTCGTGTATTTTGCTATCTTGCAGTTGTTCTGACAGGAAAACGTGCAGTGAAAGACGTTAGTTTTTTGTCCGTTGACAAGGACAACGTTCTTGCAGGTTTCCGCACGGCTGGTGCAGCCGCAGAAACCAATCAAGGAACCAAATTTCGCTCTGTGTTGTCCTTGCAGGACCGCAGTGTGAGATGTTTGGGCGATAACGCCGGATCCTTTTGTGACTGAGTGTTCCAGGTTCGGTGCAATAACTTCTACATCCAGATAAAATTCTTGTTCTCCTTCGGTTCCCCTGAGGTGCCATGGGCGGTGAATGAAAGACGCGTATCATTGCGATAGAATATGGAAGTCATTTTTTTGTGCACGGTTTTTCCCCCCAGTGGGACACATTGAAACGGTTCGTGCTGAGCAAGTAATACGAAAAGGAGAAAAGAGAAGAGTTGATGGCGGCCATTTTGACAAAGAGCCAGACTCAGGAGCGGTCACATGGGAAGGACTTTGTTCGTCCTGTTCGCTCTGATGAAGAACCTGTGATAAATTTTTGGGACATGTCTTGCAGATTGTGTTTGTGTTGGCCATGAACGGCCCAGGGAAATCAATTTCACAGCTTTTTGCGTTTGTTTCCCGTGTGTTTTTGAAATGTTATCCATTTGATGCGATTTTCTAGAGAACTCGAGAAGGGGAGCATCGTGTGCAGCGTTGGCTTCACGTGAGCTTCGTTCCTTGCGTCGTCCGAGCAACCGAGGTTGCAGGCCTCACGCACGTTGTCATAAGAATCGCGGCGATGAACACGAGGGTCAGGCGCCGTTCGTTTATTTGCTCTGGTCACTCGGAGTGATTACCGGTACTCAAAATGGGACTTGTACATTCTTTTGGTCCTGAGTAACTGCTCCTGGAGTGAGCCTCTTCACTCAGAGTGATCACTCCCAAGTAAACATGATGGCTTCCACAATTGATCACTCCTTATCATTCTTTTGTTCACTTTGAAGTGAGCTTGGTCTGAGAGTTGGCTGACTCGGAGTGAAAGTTTCAGAGCGAATGAACGAACGGCGTCCAAGCTTGCGGTTCGTCCTGCTTTGCGCAGGTTTCAGAGCATTCCTGGTCAGAAGCTCTGATTGCCATCAAGCCAGACCGCTGCGTGGTGTGAGTGAGTCTGTGCACGATGAGCAAGTCGAGTTTCCGCTGCATTTGATGCTTCTTCGTGGCTGCCAAAAGCCAATTTGAGCGGGCAGTTTTTTTTCCATGTGTACTCGAAGCGAATTTGATGGTCAAATCAGTTGGCGCTGCAGCCTAAATTATGGTCATCATATTTCTGAGTCCTTCAGTAATCCCTCAGATATTTCGAGCCTACTCCGGCAGAAGCTAACCTCTCTTTTATGAATGGAAATTACAACACATTACAGCGATTGTTTCCCGATTCTGTGTTGGATTCAGACATCTCGGTGTCGGAGTCTGCGAAACAGCTCCGAGGTTCCCCGGAAACGTTGCATAAAAAGCGACTTCTTCTCTGGAGGGAACAAAGTTTCATTAACCTGACGTAATTTGTTTTTAAACCCGAGGATAAAGTCCCGCAAAATGAAGCACCCTCAAATGTCCATTTGCAGCACAGCGCGCGTTGCTGCGGTGGGAGTATCGCGGACGCTGCCCCCTGCGTGATTGATAAACAGGAAATCCCTCTTCAGCGGGTTCCCGGCCTGGGCCCCGCGCCTCTCCTCCCGGCGTCCATTTCCGCAAATCCGGCGCGAGGAAAGAAGTGCTAATTGGACCATCACTTGAAGTGGTCATTTAGGTTTAGTTAGCATCTCAGACTCTGGTCGAGTAAACAACCTCGAGGCCCAGGGGCCCGGGAGGAGGGCGGTGACTGGCATGGTGATCAGGGCCCGAGTCTCCTCACGAGGCCCGATTCTCACACCTCCATTATCAGGTTACAGGATCCGGTTTCTTGTGGGAGTCGGAGCGCGTGTGTCTCGCCTTGCAAGTACATTCCGGTCAGAGGGCGGCCCTAAAAAGTTTTTTGTGGCAATTGATGAGTTTGTATGTCCGGACTGGAGTGGTCCTCCAGGAGGTGAAGAGTTTTTGCAATGAGTGAAAAGTCGAACGTCGGAAGAACCTTCACCAGTTATGGGGGATCATCACAACTTCGGAACTGTCAAGTGCACCAGGTACCTGTGCCCTGACCTTGTACCCTGACCAAAACAGCTCTTCTTTTGGCTTTGTGTGTGACCCTCGGACGTGCCTGCATTTCTGTTTGAGCAGTTTCCCCAGTCACCAAATAGCATGTCACGACCGCCTTGACCTGTTTCTCTTCACCCCGAGTGTCTGTACTCACAACTTTGGCCACGAGAGCAGGGGGCATGGATGAGGGCGTGCACGCCAATTTTCAGTGGACTCGATTTTGCCTTCATTTGGGTTCAGCTCGGATTCAGAACCCATCAGGGTTCCGGGAGTGACAGATGAATGTCCAGGGTACCTCATCAGCGAATGGCTGAACTGCTTCCTCTGTGTGCGGAGACGGTTTTATCAATTTTGGAAGACTCTTTGCTTTTATCCGACGGGACGGAGGCCGTGGTTAGAGTGGATAATGAGTCGAATAAGTCTGGGGTGGACCATCAATTTTCTTAAACTTCCATTTCGGACGTCGAGGCCCTGTCTGGTCAAGTCTGTTGTGGGCTACAATAATGCGACAGTGTCTCAAAGTGTAATTTCAGTCTCTATTTGCTGTTGCACTGACGAGCAGGCCGACAGATCTCCCCCCGTCTGAGAGGATATGAGCCTTCACTCTGGTCCTGTCCCTTCGCTTCTGAGGAATCACTCATTTCCTCCAGCGCGGCCAGCACCTTCTTTATGGCCGATTACGTCAGGAATCACAGCCAGACAGCTCAGGGGAGACGTTTTTGTTCCTGCAGCTCCTGTTGGGGATCCAGGACAAAGGTCGAAGGGGGGGGGGGCAAACCTCAAAGTGTGAGGGTGGGGGCAAACCACCAAGTGAAAATTTTAGCACGTGAAAAGTGATACTTTTTAGGCCCGTGATTCAAAATTCTGGAGAAACAACTTTGTCTGGGGTCAGGGGGCAGACCCCAAGCCCCCCTGGACCCCCTGTGGGGCTTGTGTGCAGAAATCTCGGTGTCCAGCACTGGAACAAAACGAGATTGCAACGAAGTGGGATTTCTAACCGAGGCAAACAAAAAACGGGGTTTCATGAGAATTACATCACCTATTCGTTTTCATTTTGATGTCGCGTTGACAAATGGATGGATTCATTAGTTGTTGTGAGAGCGCGATGAGTTAATCACGCCTTATCACTGTCAAGCAGCGGGGACTTTGCAAACAGCAACGGGATAATCCGGATGCCGCGCGTCCATATCCATGAAAACCTGACGAAGCGCGCAGGCGAGCGCAGCTGTACCGTATTCACCCGAGAAAATATGCACATTAGTGCCCTGAAATTGACCAACAAAAGTTGGGGAAGAGCAGAGTTGACCTTTGTTTCATTGGAGTTTTGGTACCAGAGGCGCAAGATGGGATGCGACTTGATTGTGGACGGGTGAATACGGTAGCATTGCGAAGGAGCCGTGATAACTAGAGAGAAGAGCCCCCCACTATGGGGCAGCAAATTTTTGGGCGGGAAGGCTTCTGATTGGTCTAGAATTCAAAATCCAGCCCTCTGATTGGTCCAGAGGCCAAGTGCCCCATAGTGGGAACAAAGGAAAATAACGGTCATTTCTTTTGT
>JAAUXT010083648.1_pt1 | contig 14597 bp, 13 predicted proteins | sample 7278171 | NCBI WGS metagenome assembly JAAUXT01 (sample SAMN14350112, study PRJNA611818) | marine sediment metagenome | isolation source: surface marine sediment (1.8m) | place: French Polynesia: Moorea | collected 2018-08 | reverse complement strand
TTCGAACACCAAACCTTGGGTGCGAAACAGCCAGCGCCGGGCGTACTCCACGCACTGCCATGGCATACCCATGTAAACGTCGTCGATCCGATTCGATGCCCGGGACACGCATTTCGAGCTGCAATTCGAGTAAGCCGCCACGTTACTGGGCGATTTCCCCAAGACTTCTCCATAAGGCACCGTACATTGTGCCCTGCAAGCGCCCGTGAACAGCTCTTCGGCGGCGTTGATCGTTGATCCGCCCAGCGTGACATAACCTACGCAAAGCGCGGACATCAGGCCGTAGAGGCACAACCGCCGGTAAACCAATATCCCCAATGATTGAGACCTACTGCCCGGTGACGGGTAACGAGAGTGCTGTTGCATCGATAGGGCCTCCGTCGACAAGAAAACGATGGGTAGGGCTGCGAGATCCGAACCGGTAAATCCGCAAACGCGATAGTATTCATGCCTTAAAACACTTATCATGTCGCCCTTTATTTTTCCCATAACGCATTGGATTGCTCAATGGAATTCTTCGAGGACTTCTACGAACGCGTCGCCGTCCCATTGCAGCCATCAAGATAGCTGGCGCTACCACGCGATCCGATAACTCAAGAAGGTCCAGCCCTTGGTAAAAGCATCATTATGCGATCAGTACAAATCAGTTTCCATTGCCATCACCCTCTGGTTGCCTTTCCTCGTATCGCTGACTTTTGCGCCGAACCCATCAGCTCTGGCCCAGGGTGTCACCGAGTCCTCGCAAATCGCGAGAGATATGCAGGGAAATACACACCAGGTAAGGGAAGCCATTGATCGGCTCACGGATATCCAGCGATCGCTGAGCCAGCGGCGGCAGAGCATAGATGAGGTGAAAAATCAGCTAAAGACCACCACCGATGAAGATGCGAGGAAGGAATTGCTGACCCAGCTCGACGAGCACAACAAATTTGTGCAGAAGTTGAACAAGTCTTTCGAGCAAATCCTGATCGGTGGTATCGATCTGGAGGCTTTTTCCGAACAGCCTTCGACGGATTTCGATTGGCAGCAGGAACTGGTCCAGATTACCGAGCCGCTTCTCAGGAGTCTCAACGAGCTGACCGAAAAACCGCGCAAACTTCAGGACTTGCGCAACCAAATTGAACTCTACGAATACCAACTCGAGGTGATTCAAGAGGCGCTCGACTCGGTCAAGACCTTCCGGGGGCAAACGCTGCCGGACACCGTCACCGATGGACTCGAGGCGGTCGTAACCCACTGGGAGGAGCGCAGGGTGGAAACCGAGGATGCCCTGCAGTTCGCTCGTTACCAGCTGGCCGCGCTACAGGGCAAGGACGTCTCCGCCCTGGAGGTAACCAAGGAAATCTTGCATGAGTTCCTGCAGGGGCGTGGTCTGACATTGGTTATTGCCTTGGTCACGGCGGTTGTGGTGTGGCAAGGGTTACGACTGCTGTTGTGGTTGGTGCAGAAGAGACCCGGCCACAAGAACCGTAAGCAGCGGATCACCCGAGATCGGCTGCTGATGTACAGTTTCCGGCTTTTCACCGGCTTCTCCGTATTGCTGGCGGTGATGACGGTGTTCTATGCCCGCGGCGATTTGTTGTTGCTGGCCCTGAGTATCCTGGGCTTAGCCATGTTGACCCTGGGGTTACGGCAGGCGTTGCCCCGTTACATTGCCGAGACCCGTTTGCTACTGAACCTGGGCCCGGTGCGCAGCGGTGAACGGGTGGTATACAACGGCCTGCCGATGCAGGTGAAGTCCATCAACATCTACTCTGTGCTGCGCAACCCAGATATCGAGGGCATAGTCCGTCTGCCCCTGGGACATCTCAATGCGCTAGTGTCACGTCCCTGTGGCGAAGAGCCCTGGTTCCCGACCCATCCGGGGGATTATGTGCTGCTGGCGGATGGTCGCGTGGGTGAGGTGTTGCGCCAGACCCTGGAACTGGTGCAATTGCGGGTAGCCGGCAGTCTGCAACAGTTTCTGATCATGGATTTCCTGAAACTCGACCTGCGTAATCTGTCGCGGGAAGGTTTCGGGTTGGCGGTTACCTTTGGGATCGACTACCGACATCAGGGTATCTGCCTTGAGCAGGTGCCGTCGCGTTTTCATAGGGCCTTGACGGCCGCGCTTGCGGAGCAGGGTTTTAGCGAGGACCTCGAGAGTCTGTTGGTCGATTTCAAGGAAGCGGGATTGAATTCCCTGGATTATCTGATTTATCTGACCCTCAGGGGGGCTGCGGCCGGCTCTTACTTCAAGCTCGGGCGTTTAGTCCAGCAGACCTGCGTCGATGTCTGTAATCAGGAGGGCTGGGGTATTCCGTTCTCCCAGCTAACGCTTCACCCGGGAGAGGGTTTCAAGACGCTCTCCATGACGCAACCGGATCGTGGAGAAAGCCATCGACAATGGGCTTAGGTGATTTCCGAAAAAGATCCTACCCTTGGTAGGTTGGGTTGAGGAACGAAACCCAACGATTTTCTGCGCCCATGCCCCATGTCCAATCATGTCACCGAATTCCATGCTCTTACCCGCGCCCCGGGTTGTTGGATACAAGCCCTTCCGAACGAAGCGGTGATCGCATTCCGTGGCTGCGTCAATAATCCGTTGGGTTTCGTTCCTCAATCCAACCTACGAAAGACGGAGTGGGTACGAACATTTCTGGAAATCGCCTTAGCCCCTAACATCACCCCTGTCCTTCGCAAAGAATTCCAGTACTTTTTCGATCAAGTCCCTGCGGGCGCTGCGGCGGAGATACACCCCGTAAGCGTGACGAATGATCGTCGGTGCGTCCGCCACCCGATGCAAGTTTCCCTGGGCCAGGTGCTCGGTCACCGTCTGCTCGGCCAAATAAGCAGCCCCGCCACACGTTAGCAGAAAGGCCAACGCCATATGACCCTGGTTCATACGCTGTGCCGGCGGTGGCGCATCCGGGAATTGGCGAGTGTGCTGCAACGCATAGGAATGCCCCCAGTCCACCAGAGTGTAGTTCGTCATCAGAGCGTCCTCGGTTCCGAGGTGGGGTTGCGACGACACCATGATCAGGGGAATGGTGGTAACCTCTTCGATCAGCACTTCCTCCAACTGGGGTGGTTCGAAGACGAAAATCAGCTCCAGCGCCCCATCCAGCAGACGCCGCAGCAGCAGCTCGTGCCCATGCGCCTCTGCTATCAGAGCAAGTCGGGGTACGGCGTGGTGCAGAGTGTGAATCCAGTCCTGGAGCAGGATATCCCAAAGGCTGAACATACCCCCAACCGCCAGCTGTACCGAACCCTCCTCGACCAAGGCCGCGTCCTGGCGGGCCTTTCGCCACAGGGCGATGATGGACTCCGCGTGGCGGATCAGCCGATGGCCCTCGGGAGTGAGGTGAATATCCCGGCTTTGGCGATTGAACAGGTTTACCCCCAGCTCTTCTTCCAACTTCTTGATTCTGGCGCTGACGGTCGATTGACTGACGAAGAGCTCTTCTCCGGCTTGGCGGAAATGGCGGGTGCGGTTAACTTCGAGCAAGGTGCGGAGCTGTTCTATATCCATGGTAGCGCTAATCTTGTGATCTAATTTATAGATCAAAAAGACTAAAATAATTCGATTTAATAATCAAAAACTTTCCACTAGAGTACGCATGCTCAAAAACTACAGTGACTTTGCCCATCTATTTCGGGCAAGGAGTGTGACATGCGTATTTGCTCTTCCTGCGACGGTAGCCGAATTGCGCCCCCGTTGGACACTGGCGATGGCTATACGGACGAACAATTGATCGCCTTGTGCGGGCACAGGTTTGTGTCGAGAAGACCTCTTGAAATGCTGATCAAGCGTTACCGACGGGAAATCTACACCGCTTGTCTGCGCTATCTGCGCCACCCGCACGATGCCGAGGACGCCCTGCAGGACGTCCTGGTTCGCATTCACCGTTATCTGCATCGCTTCGAGGGTCGTTCCAGTTTTAGGACCTGGTTACACCGCATCATCCAGAACCAGTGCCATAGTCTGGCTACCAAACAGGCGCGCCAGGACAGGCTGACAGAGCTCGCCCTTTGGTATCACGACGAACTCACCGAATCTGTGGATTTAGACGTTGCTACGGACAATCAGGCCCTGGTCGAGCAGGCACTGATGAACCTCTCGAAGAGGGACCGCGAACTGCTGAAACTGCGGTTCTACCAGGATAAGTCCCTGGATGAAATAGCGGGCGCCCTCGGTGTTCGCGTCGGCGCCGCCAAGATGCGACTCTACCGTGCTTTGACTCGACTCAGACTTGCTTACGACGAGTTGAACGGAGAGGAAACGAACCTGAAAACAGCATAACCGGAGAATAAATCCGACGGAAATTCATAGAAGAAACAGGGTGGCCAGGCCAAGAAAGCTCATGAAACCGACGACGTCGGTGACCGTAGTGAGGACGACGGAACCGGAGAGGGCGGGATCGATACCGAGACGTTGCAGAATCAACGGTATTACCAACCCCGATACAGCGGCAGCCAACAGATTAATGATCATGGCAACGCCCAGTATGATGGCGATACCGGACTGCCCGAACCAGAGCCAGGCGATGGTACCCACGACCAAGGCCCATACCAGACCGTTGATCACGGCGATCGTAATTTCTTTGATAGCCAACCAGCGGGTGTTGGCATCGGTGATCTGACCCAGGGCGAGGCCGCGAATAACCAGTGTCAGCGCCTGGCTGCCGGCGATGCCTCCCATGCTGGCCACGATGGGCATCAGTACAGCGAGGGCCACAATCTTGTCAAGGGCTGCTTGGAACAGACCGATCACCCACGCCGCCAAGAACGCAGTCACCAGGTTGATGCCAAGCCAAAACAGCCGCCGGCGAGCCGAAGGCACAATGGGAGCCAGCAGATCTTCGTCCACCTCCAAACCGGCCATGCGCATCATCGGCTCTTCGGCCTCGGCGCGAATCAGCTGAATTGCATCGTCCACTATGATGCGGCCCACCAGTTTTCGCTCGTCGTCCACCACCGGTAGCAGTGCCAGATCACGCCTTTGGAATAGCGCGGCGACTTCAGAGAGGGGCGTCAGCACATTAACATGTTCGGCGGTGCTATCCATGACATTCGCGACCAGCAGTTCCGGATCCGTTGTCAACAGCGCCTCGAGTGACAACTTACCCAGAAAAAGTCCTTCCCGATCCACCACCATCAGACTGCTGGTGCGCTGGGGAAAGCTGCCGCGTAGTCGCAGGTAGCGGATTACCAGCTCGAGACTGACATCTTCGCGGATCGCTATCCATTCGCGCTTCATCAAACGGCCGGCCGTGTCCTCGGGGTAGGTGAGCGTCTCCTCCAGCAGCACACGCTCTTCCGGGGCGAGCGACTCGAGTATCCCATCCCGCAACTCGTCGGGGACCTCGTTCACAACCTCCGCCAGCTCCCAGGTCTCCATAGTCGTGGCGGCGGCCACGGCATCCTCCACCTCCAAGCTCTTCAGCAGGCCGGAGCGCGCCTGATCTCCCAGCCAACCCAGCACCTCACCACGCAGGTTGGGCGGTATCTGTTCCCATATTCGTCGTCGGTCCGGCAGAGCAAGTGCTTCCAGTGCGGCGGCTATGTCGCCACTCGGCCACTGTCCAATCATCGAGGACAATTCCGTGCTCTCTCCTGCGGATAATGCGTCGACGACCCAGCGGATGCGATCTTCGAGATTGGCTTGGGGCTCTTGCTCCAGCGACTCTTCGGGCATTGGATGAATCCCTCTTGTGTAGGGGCTAATACGGCGGCCAGTATTTTGATTTTTGGCGGAGCAGCAGAGACCAATTCCTGGCTCCTAACCAGACAATACCTTGCAGGTTACCCGCACTCGAGAAATAGACTCGCCATCAGATGCGAAGGTAACATGAGCACAGGGATCATAATCTGATCACGTAGTCGGCGATGCCGGCGTAGGTGCTACTATACCCATTGGCAAACGGGTATGCAGGAGGTGACATGATCGACCTGGTAAACGGCGGTTTCGGCCATCCGCCACGCGCCGCTTTTCAAGGGTTTTCCTGGAACCGATCGAGAGCCGCTGTAGCCTTGACCAGCAGCCGCAGCAGCTCTTCCCGTTCCTCCGGGTTCAAGCCGACAAAGCACGCCTCTTCGGCGGCCGCCAACGCATCGAATACTTCATCCTTGCGCGCTTGATCCCAGTCGGCGGGCTCCAATAGAAAAGCCCGTCGATCACCGGTAACCGGCATCCGCCTGGCCAGCCCGGCTTTCTCCATCCGATCGATGGCACCGGTCAGCGTCGAACCGCCCAGCGACAGAATGGCCTGCAACTCGCCAATGGTAAGCGGGCCCTCCAGCCACAGAATGACCAGAATATGGGCCTGTAGCGCTGACAGCCCCAGATCTTTGAGGGTTTTGTTATGGATACGATTGATTTGCCGGAACAGGCGCACGACCGCGTTGGCAAGGGAATTTCGTGGTAGTATATTTCGCATACGAAATAATCATGCTATTGTAAGTTTTAGGACATTTCTCCCGCGGCAAGACTGGCACCGACCGAGGAACGAGCAGCATGACCGACACGACCCTGACAATGCAACCGAAAGACGTATTGAGCGACGACGAGATCAAACGGTTCAGCGAGCGCAGCGATACCCGAGCACTCGCCGTTTTCGGCGCCAACTGGGGGCTGATCGCGGCGACATTCGCCGTCGCCGCCTGGTGGATGCACCCCGTCACCCTGATTCTGGCGCTGATCGTTCTCGGCGGACGCCAGTTGGGTCTGGCGGTTCTGATGCACGAGTGCGGTCATCGCACCTTGTTCAGGACCGCCTGGCTCAACGATTTTTTCGGTCAATGGCTGGCGGCGTATCCGGTCTTCCTGGACATGAAGAGTTATGCCCGGGAACACCTGATCCACCATCGCCTGGCGGGTACAGTGGATGACCCGGATTTACCGAACTATCGTGCTTACCCGGTGAGTCGGGCGAGCTTCAGGCGCAAGGTCGTGCGTGATCTCACCGGACAAACCGGTTTTCAGTTCGTTCGGCATATTATCCAAAACCTGGGAGACCCGTTCAGCAGAAACCCCCGCAACCAAGGGGCCTTGCGTAACGCCTTGCTGGTGAACGCCCTGATGGCCTTGGCCCTGATACTGGCGGGCCATGGCGGGTTGTACCTGCTCTGGCCGGCGGCTTATCTGACCACTTATATGCTGTTCGCCCGGATTCGCCAGATCGCGGAGCACGCCGCCGTGCCGGATCGATTGAGTCCGGACCCCCGCAACAACACCCGAACCACCTATGCCAACGGGCTGGAACGGCTGCTGATCGCACCGAATCGGGTGAACTATCACCTGGAGCACCACTTCATGGCCAGTGTGCCCATGTATCGCTTGAAAACGTTGCACGAACATCTGAAAAAACGCGGTGTGTACCGGGACATGCACTTTCCCCGAGGCTACGGCCAGGTCCTGAGAGCCGTCACCGATTAGTCCAAATCTCTCGTTACCGAGGGCCCGAAGGGTTAAAATCCATGAATCATCATCCGAATCACGTCAGGCTCGCCGAGCAGCTGCTGGAAGATCTCGATAACCCCATACCGGCCATGATCGGCACGGACCGCCGAATCCCCGTATCCCACTACACCTGCCCGCGACGTTTTGAAAGCGAGGCCGAATCCCTGTTCCAGCAGCGGCCCGTGATTGTCGCTCATGGCTCACAGCTCGCCGAGCCCGGCGCCTGCATCACCCATGACTTGACCGGAATACCGGTGATCATCGTGCGGGACCGGGACGGCGAGCTACGCGGCTTTCTCAACGCCTGCCGCCATCGCTCGACCCGGTTGGTAAACCGGTCGCCCTGCGCCAAGCACGCTTTCATCTGCCCCTATCACGGCTGGCGCTACGACCTGGCGGGAAAGCTGACGCACGTTCCCCATGCGGACGCCTTTCCCACGCTGGAAGCCGAGAAATACGGCCTGGTTCCAGTGGCCGTCGACGAGCGTTATGGATTCATTTGGCTCACCGCGCGGGCCGACACGGCCATGAACGCCAGTGACTATCTCGGCCCCATCGGCGATGAGCTCGATGGGCTGTCTCTCGCCACCCACGCACCCTACAAGCGTTTCGACGCCACCTGCGATGCCAACTGGAAATTCACCATCGAGGGTTTTCTGGAAGCGTACCATGTCAAGCAACTGCACCGGGAAACCATCGACCGGTTCTTTTTCGACAGCCGCTTCAGAGCCGAGCGGGTAGGACCCCATATCCGTACCGGTATCGCCCGCCGCACTCTTCCCCGGGCACACGGGGCCGACAAGCCATCATGGCACATCCCCGAGCTCATGACCGTCACTTATCTCCTGTTTCCCAACACCGTTATCATTGTATCTCTCGAAGGACTGTTGCAGTTCAGCGCTTTTCCCCTGACGCCGAGCAAGACCCATTGGTCCCTTTCGCTGCTGATTCCGGAAAGCCCGAAAAGCGACGAGGAACGTGCCCATTGGGACAAGATCTTCGATTACCACCTCAAAGTATTCGGACAGGAGGACATCCCGATCGGTGAGCGGGTTCAAGCAGGTCTGCGCACCGGAGCGAACGATGCCCTGACCTTCGGCCGGCTGGAATACGCAATACAGTGGTTCCACGAAGCCGTTATGGCGGCAGTGGAAAGCGTTGCATGATCAGCGTAGCTGTTTATCGGCGTGTGAGTCGTGTTCAGACAGCCGCAGGTCGTGCCTCTCGGCGCCGTAGAATTCGCTGAACCTGTCGCTGTTTTACATCGGTGAAGCGGTATCTCGCCAGGGTGAGGGCGGCGATGATCAAGAATAGGCCTACCCCCGGTCCGAACAGGATTGCAAGCGCCCAGGATATCTCCGGTGTCTGGTCTGCGTTTGGAGTAAAGCCGATAAGCTCCAGCACCAACCCGGTGCCGGCGACGGCGGCAGCGCGGGCGAGCTTGGAGGCCAACCGCCACATGCCGAAGTAGACACCGCTGAGGCTTCTGCGAGAACGAATCCGGTCGTAATCGATCACGTCGGTCAGAATCGAATCCAGGAGTACGACGGAGCCTACACAGGCTCCCAGCAGCCCACCGGCGATGATCAGCGGTATCCAGACATTGCCCGGGGGAAAGAACGGGTACGTTATGCTGGTGCCGATGCCCAGGCACGTCACACCGATGAGCAAGGGCCTGAGTTTACCCATGCGCTCCGACAACCGGATCCAGCCGACCAGGGAAACGGTCAGAATCACCATGAAGGTAACCAGCAGCAGCTGCACATCCTCCTCACGGAATTGCAGGCGATAACGGTAGTAGTAGAGGGCCAGAGCCGAGTTGAGGGCCACGCCGAACGTTGCGACCACATAAGCCAACAGCAGCGGACGGAACGTCGGATTCCTGAAGGTTCGTCGGAGATCCCTGAGAAGTGGCGGTCGCTCAGCAGGGACCGAGGGGAATCTTACACCTCGGGTCGCGAACCAGGCGACCCCTGAGGTCAACAGCGCGGTAACGCCCACAAGGAAACCGGCCGAGCTCATCGCGGAAAGGTGATGTTCGGATGTGCGAGCGGCATGACTGGCAAGGAAGGCCCCGGGCAGCCCCGCGCTCAAAATGGCGCCCAGATTAGCGAAGGCAAAGCGGAACGCAAAAACACTGGAGCGTTCGTCTCGATTCGTCGTCATTTCGCCGGCCATGGCCATGTAGGGTACCGAGAGCAGAGTCATGCCACTGTTCAGCATGATGTAGCTCATCAGAAGATAGCCGAAACGGGCGGTGTCTGAGTCCATCGATGGTGGCGAAAAAAGCAAGTAGAGCGATATAGCGACGGCGATTCCCCCCGGCATCAGATAAACCCGTCTGCCCTGAAATCTGTCCACCGTACGATCCGAAAGATAACCCATGAGCGGGTCGCTGACGGCGTCCCAGATCAGCCCAAACGCGACGGCCAGGCCGGCCAGAGCGGGGCTCAGCCCGACCGCGTCGGTATAAAAAATCAGCAAATAGAGGCGTAGCAGCGTCTCCACCGCATTAACCCCTGTTTCGGCACTGGCATAACCCAGTTTGACCGGCATCCGTAGTTGATTTTTTTCGCGAATGGACATCATGACTGGGCAATGCGCTGCTGGCGGAGTCTTTTTTTGTAGTGGTGGTGTTTTGGGTTGAACCGGGACGTTTGACCCAAATAAGGTCAGCAACGTTCAACGAAAGTAGAGCTCCCGGAGAGATGGGTCGCGGGTGATTACGAGCGAGATATCAGTATGGTAGACTAAACTTAGTCCGGTCATTTGTAAGAGTATGCCGCTATGCATCAGGTCAATATGCACGAAGCGAAAAGCAACCTATCTGCTCTGGTGGAGGAGGTGCTTGCCGGCGGTGAGGTTGTCATCGCCCGGGCGGGTAAACCCCTTGCCCGTCTGGTACCCTACAGCCCGTTGAGGGAACCGCGAAAACCTGGCCGCTGGAAAGGAAAACTGTGGGTGGCCGATGATTTCGACGCCACACCGGAAGAGGTGATCGCCTCCTTCGAAGGCAATCCGTGAGTTATCTTCTCGATTCCCATGTGTTGCTCTGGTGGCTGCAGGACAGCCCTCGGCTTGGCGCGAAAGTCCGTGGAAAGCTCACCGACCCGAATGCCCGGGTTTTTGTCAGCGCCGCATCAGTCTGGGAAATTGGTATCAAACAGGCGCTTGGCAAGCTGCAGACCCCGGAATTGGTCGTCGACCTGTTACAAGATGAGGGATTCGAACCATTGGCGATAACGGTGCAGCATGCGCAGGAAGCCGCCTGTCTGCCACCACTGCATCGGGATCCCTTCGACCGCATGCTGATTGCCCAGGCCCGTGCCGACAGGCTCACTCTGGTTACGCACGATGAGGCGATCCAGATCTACGATGTCAATGTATTGAAGGTGTAGGGGGGCGTCCCGTCAGGCAATCGACGCTTCAGTGATGAAATAACCCTTATTAATCAAACGGTAACTGTGCCTCCGCAACCAGCAATGGAGAAACCCATGGCGGAAATGAAAAGCTCAACCAAACAACAGCTCAGCCACGCCGATTACTTTGCCCTGGAGATGGCGGAAGATCAGCGCTACGAGTACTTGGCCGGTGATGTCTTTGCCATGACCGGTGGCACCGAAAGCCATGCTTTAATTGGCACTAACACGGTGGCAGCGTTGGTGAATGCCTTCCGCGACACCCCTTGCCGGGTCTACGGACCCGACATGAAGCTTTACATCGCCAGCCACGATAAATTTTGCTATCCCGACGCCATGGTGCTGTGTGAATCCGGAAAACGGCATGAGCGCTATATCGAGGAACCCAGTCTGATCGTCGAGGTGCTGTCCGAATCCACCGAGTCCTACGACCGTGGCCTCAAATTCGAACACTACCGCAGGATTGAAACCTTGCGCTATTACCTGCTGCTGAGCCAGGAGCGCGCCCACGCCGAGCTGTTTCATCGCGAGGCGCCCGATGTCTGGAGCCTGCGGGAAGCCACCGGCGAGTTCTCCAGCATCCGGCTGGCCGATTGGGAGATTCCATTGTCCCTGGCCGAACTCTACCGCAACGTTGACTTATAGCCGGGGCAGCATGGCGTCCAAGCATTTGCTCCGCTAATCGCGCTGCGATCTCAGCAATTAATCCCCTTCGGATTCCTCTGTTAAGGCATCGGCAGCGGCATCCACGCCTTCTTTGAGTAGAACCTCGGGTTTCAGCGATGCCGACAACGCCAGCATGGTGGCAATGATCCCGGTCCACCCGGTTTGGTGGATGGCGCCGATTCACGATCAATCATCGCCGTGAAAATACTCATAGAACAGGATATAGTCGCGCCAGTGGGGATCGTTCTGGAATTTTTCCGAACCGCCATAGACCGGCCGATTCCCCGCTTCGTTGCGCAGAAATATCGCCGCAAGCCGACGCACAATTTCTTCGTTCACTTCGAAGAGCGTCATCTGCCGGCCTGAACCCGTGGGGCACTCCACTTTGAAGTCATCTCCATAGTAGGTGTAGAGATTGCCCAAGGCCCTGATGATGAGAATATTGATGGGCATCCACACCGGACCGCGCCAGTTGGAGTTGCCGCCGAACATGCCGGAATCGGATTCACCGGGCAGATAACCGACTCCGTAATTTTCGCCATGCCAATAGAAGTGATAGGGATTCTCGGCGTGAAAACGGGACAAGGAACGAATGCCGAAGGGTCCCAGGAACTCGTCTTCGGCGAGCATCCGCGCCAGTGTGCGCCGCAGCTTGTCCTCATCCATGACGGCCAGGAGGTAGCGGTTCTTCACCCCATGAGTTTCCGGACAGGCGATGTTTTGAGCCAGTTCGGCCTTCCGCTTGACGATCATTTCGCGGCGTTCTTTGAACTTGGGCAATTTCTCGAGCACTTCGGGATCGATGACGGTACTGGCGCACATGGGCAACAGACCCACCAGTGAGCGCACCTTCAGGCGCGTACCCATGCCGTCCGGAAAACGCAGCACATCGTAGAAGAAACCGTCTTCCTCATCCCACATATCGTCCTGGTTTTCGCCAAACCGATCCATGGCACCGGCAATGCTGATGAAGTGATTCATGAACTTCAAGGCCATATCCTCGTAGGCGGGATCGTCTTGCGCCAGCTCCAGCGAGATCCTCAGCATGTACTGGGCATACAGGGCCATCCACGCGGTACCGTCCGATTGCTCCAGGTTGCCCCCCGTCGGCAGCGCCGAGCTACGGTCGAACACACCGATGTTGTCCAGTCCCAGGAACCCGCCTTCGAAGGCGTTCTTCCCGGTCGGATCTTTCTTGTTGATCCACCAGTTGAAGTTGAAGACGAGCTTGTTGAAAGCCCGTTTCAGAAAGTCGATATCGCCCTCGCCCTGCCCCCTTTCCTTACCGATAACGTAGACCGCGAACACGGCAAAGGGGTGCACGGGTGGGTTCACATCGCTGAAATTCCACTCATAGGCGGGCAGTTGCCCGTTTGGGTGCAGGTAGCGGTCTTCCAGAAACAACATCAACTGCTGTTTGGCGAAATCTTCATCCACCAGCACCAGCGCAATGGTATGGAAAGCAAGATCCCAGGTCGCATACCAGGGATATTCCCATTTGTCCGGCATGGAGATGACGTCGTGATTGATCATGTGAGCCCAGGCACTGTTGCGAAAACTGATCCCCTCTTGGGTGTGTTCCTGGAGCCAGGTCTTGACATCGTACTCGTAGTACTGCTTGGTCCACAGCATGCCGGCCAGGGCTTGGCGAATCACCCGTGCCGTATCTTCTCCCAGCGAACCGGGTATCAACTCCCCGTAGAATTCATCCGCCTCCGCCCCGCGCGCTTGAAACTGCTCGTCAAATCGCTCATCGAAAGGGTTTGCACCGAGCCCGAACATTTTCTGAGTCAGGCGCAGCCGGACGATCTTGGTTTCGCCTGAGGCAACCGTCAAATCGTAATGGACGGCCACCTTGGTGCCGACTTTATTGGGGTTGATGGCATCTTCCCTACCGCTTATGACGTAATCGTTGATGGCGTCTTTGACATAGGGATACGCGTTGGAGCCGGCGAATAATTTTTCGTTATTAGTCTCGTTTTCGGTAAATAGCAGTTGCGGGGTTCCCTCACAGTACAAGCGATATTCACCCAGCTCAGAATGAAAGGCCCTCACGTGGTCGGCGCCCGCGAGCATCGGTCTCTTGGGTGCATCCTCCCGCCACGCCCAGGTGTTGCGAAACCACAGGGTTGGCAGTAGTCGTATCGAGGCGGCCTCCGGTCCACGGTTGCAAACACTGATCTGGACGAGGATATCTTCGGCTTCTGCTTTGGCGTATTCCACGAAGACATCGAAATACCGGTCTTCGTCAAAGACGCCGGTGTCCAGCAGTTCGTACTCGGGTTCCCGTTGTGATCGTCCTTGATTGGTCGTGACGAGATCGACGTAGGGAAACTCCACCTGTGGATATTTATACAGATACTTCATGTAAGAATGGGTGGGGGTACTGTCCAGGTAAAAATAGTATTCCTTGACATCCTCGCCGTGATTGCCCTCGTTGTTGGTCAGTCCGAACAGCCGCTCTTTGAGAATCGGATCGTTACCATTCCACAGGGCCAGGGCGAAACAAAGCAACTGCTTGTCATCGGAGATACCGGCCAGGCCGTCTTCCCCCCAGTGATAGGCACGCGATCGTGCCTGGTCGTGGGAAAAATACTCCCAGACATTACCGTCATGGCTGTAGTCCTCACGCACCGTGCCCCACTGGCGTTCGCTCAGGTAGGGCCCCCACTTCTTCCAGGAAATATTTTGCTCGCGACTTTCCTGGAGTCTCAGTTTCTCTTTTGCTGTCATTGTTACCAACCCTAATCTTGGTGTTGTAGAGGCGCCATGTCGATCACCTCTCCCTCGATGAGCTCAAGGCGGTCTCCCGGCCTGAACGCGCTGCGTTCGATAAAATGGTGAATTTCGGCGACCGTCCAGCGGTGCCGTTTTACCGTTGCATCTGATACAGTCATGATTTCTCCAGCCTGTGTTGGATCACTCCGAGCTTCGTGGCGTGCCGGCGGTAGTCTCGCGGACCTTACCACTGGTACGAAAACCCAGAAACTTTTTCAATAGAGTGAACCAGAACTCGGCACCCAGGCTAACGCCGATCGCAATCAGAATCCATCCGATCACCTGGGACCCCG
>JAAUXT010027838.1_pt1 | contig 14597 bp, 12 predicted proteins | sample 7278171 | NCBI WGS metagenome assembly JAAUXT01 (sample SAMN14350112, study PRJNA611818) | marine sediment metagenome | isolation source: surface marine sediment (1.8m) | place: French Polynesia: Moorea | collected 2018-08 | reverse complement strand
GCTGTGCTATTGTCTGAGTTCTTGTAGATTATCAAGTAATCTACTGTTTTGCAAGTGTACTGATGTCAAAGCATTTAAGTCTTTTGTGTTAAATGGTTTGACATGGCTGCATTGGGCTAACAGTAGAATTACTGAAAAGGAATCTAATGTAAAGAACAAAGAGAATGGCACAGACGGGGCCTTATCTGAAAATAATGGGTCCAGCAAAGAAGCATTTGCAGACAGGTGGAGGATGGGGTCTGGAGCGGAAGTCCAAAGTTAAAACTCCGTGGTTCTTCTCGTTCTCTGCAGCCTTCACTGGCTTCTTCGTTTCATACTGGGACGGGTCCGAGTCTGCGAGGAGAGCGAAGCAACGCACGTTGAGTCTCATGGCCTGCACCCTCCACAGCTTTCAGCTCATGCGCTTGTCCAGAAACGCCATCAAATTGTGAACTGCAAGAGAGATCAATTTTAGCCTGGACAGAAGTGCCCCCAATCTTCGGATTTCCCAATCCACGGGATTTCGAGCCCTATTGGATTTTGGGCCATATAAATGTATTATCGCCAATATAAATGTTATTATGGGTCCGTTTAGGGAAGATAAGGTTTATCCATGCGAGAGGAGGCCTCCGGAATAGAGCACCCCCGAGATACAGCCATTGAGAGAGATATGCGCGTGGCCAAGTCTGGGCCTAGGAAGGGCAGAAGGCCTTCCCAAACTTTTGAGTGCCGTTGCGCATTGACAAACAACATCGATGACAAAGTTCGAGGACTGGTGGACAGGGAATGAAGAAAAACAGGGTTTCCTGGACACAACAGACCCAGACGGAAACAACTTCGCACAACACAATGGTCGTTCTGAGAACTCGTGGCTTTCCATCCTTGACAAATTGCAAACCAAAACACAACGCACCAATTTTCCAACATCGACAGATCAATTATACTGGCGTTCAATAAATATTTGTCACTTGATGTTCTAAGGACCTGAAGAGCAGTTCGCGAAGACCAAGAGAGGCTGGGCACAACCAGAAGAATCGCTTCAAGACAAACCTCCCAAGATCAAAACGAACAAGTAACAAAAGATGAAGCGAAAACATCATCTTTGGTTCATCAACAATTGTCAGATTGACTGATCGATCTCGCTGAGGGTGAGTGAACAAAACGAAGCTGTAAACACAGCCATGGCCTTCGCTCTTTCTCTTCCATGCAGTCTTGTCTTCGGACATTCCGAGAGCAAAACGAACACAGGAGTTGAACAACGGAGAGGAAAGACAGTTCCAGCGCGGAACGGTTCAGACAGCGACAAGACTGAAAATGAGCCTTGGTTGGCGTTTGCTCGATGTTCTCCAGACCAGGAACAGGCAGCTGATAGCGCAACATTATCTCGGAAATGTCCCCGTTTCGGCCAATTTACCCGAAACAAATCAGGCTTCACAAATTGACTGCGGTCGCAGCAGTTGTGGTGGCAGTTCAACGGTGAAGCACAAGAACATGACATCTGTCAAAGAAGGGGAATGTCATCATTTGTGAGAGAAATTCTTGTTCCTGTGAGAAAGAACAAAAACGTTGGAATCGTGGCTGATGTCCGTCCACGAACGTGGTTGCACCTGACCTGGAGTTGCGCGTTTGTGTGCGCGTTCTGAATTTTACCTCAATCCCTGCAGGCCACTACGTGTGCATTGGTCCCAAATCCACTCAACACGCTGCAAGGTGCGAAATTGCAGCAATTTACCATTGATTTTTCTCCCTCTCTCTGTCCGACTTCACCCGAGGTTCCTTCCCTCTGAAACAAAGTGTCGTGTCAATATCTCAGCATATCTCGCACGCTGCACCAAAATGATCGAAATTGCACGTTTTTACACAGCGCTCCACAGCGGTGAAGGTGCTGATCTCCACTTTGATGTGACCAATCAAGTCTGAGGAAACTCCTCGCTCTCCATGTTCCATCTCAGCTCGTTGTGTCCAGGGTATCGACGGACCCCACGTGGTGCTCCGCTCGCTGTCTCACAGTGTCGTCCTGCGCTGCACGTTTGATCCAGGTGATTAAGCCCATTGGAGGTGAGAATCAGTGTCGGGATTAGTGCTCCAGATTAAAGAGCATTTTCTCACCTGCTGATTGACTTCGGGTCCGCTCGATACTAATCTTCCATCGCAGGCGGGGATTTTCCGATGGCTACTGACAGAAAGGGAGAAAAAATCAGGCCAATACTGATGATGGTTTGATTTGGGTGTCACAAAGAAATTGGACGTTTTCACTGCTTCACGTTTTGGTTTCACATAGAATTCGTGTGTCTGTAAGTTTTCAGAGACTGTCAAACGGGATGTATTTACCAAGTTTTCTGATATCATGCCAAGAACCGCTCGCTATGAATCTCTGAAAGTTTAAATTGAATCTGAAGTTGCTTCAATCGATAATCAATCAATAATCAATCAATGTAGCTAATGGGCGACAAGCAGTCTCAATGTGTGAAGGTAACCTGAGAACCTTCCAGACCGTTTCCTCCGGATTCGCTTTCAGAGTCGCGGAACAGCGTCAACAAATCAATTAAACTGGTCCAGATTACAGGGACGGGGTGTCGAACACGTAGAGAAGAACGATCGAAAAGTATCGCAATTTGACAAAATTGCCTGCCATCACAGCAGGATTCAAAATGTTTTCAACAGCGGTTCAATTGAATTTTGGAACACATTCGTGCTCAAATGAATTGGTCTGATCGAGTGCACATCTCTCATTCAATGGTTCTTTGAATTTTCATGCTGGAAACTTGACGCTGGTCATCTGAAAAATTTCTGCAATCTGTCGCTTGGTACCTGCGTACCGAACTGTCCCCGATGTTCAGTGAAAGCTGCGATGTTTCATCCAAATGAAGGCAAAGGAGACTGTGGCTTTTGTTTCTATTTTGGCCTTGAGGCCATGTCGGTCCTAATGACAGAACAGTGGAGCACAATTTGCTGTCCACGGTCGCGTTTCCCAAGAGGCCTCTGTCTCTGATTCGAGTTCCGATTTGCGCTGTGAAGATTGCGCTGCCGCCGCTGCGGTGGGGGCCACGTGTGATCTGATCGTGTGTAGATAGAACAGCGATGGGGTTGGAAAGCATCCACGTCGGTAGCCTTTCTGTCTCTTTGACCATTGAAAAGCCGCGTCGGTTGGCGACACCACACTTTACGAAGCTGCTACAAAACGACCCAGACTGTGTGATCCTGGGTTTCGCAGCTGTTGGGAGAACACCCTGGCTTCTTGTATACCCGAACCACTTGGAACGGCAGTGAACGCTTTTGGTGGCGCTGCAGTCACCTCGTGTTTCACTGGGTCCTCGCCCCCTGGGAGGGAGGACCGGCCCTTTGATCCGGCTCCGCTTGTATTAACGCTAATTCTACAACAACAGCGAATTGCTCCGCGCAGCAAATTTGTTCTCATTACCACTTCTCCTCCAGGACACGAATTTGTAACACGGCGAAACATTGGCTCCTGATGTGGTAGAAGATCTTGATGCAAACATTGACGTACACATGCAGACACACCGAGACCCCCAGTGATCCACACACACACACACACACACACACGGTCACACACACGGTGATCCACACACACGCACACACGGTCACACACACGGTGATCCACACACACACACGAGCACACACACACACACACACACAAAGGAAAGCTACGCACAGGCGAACACACAAGTACAACATGTTTTGAAATGAACCTCCCAAGTGTTTGGAGGCTTGATCATGCTTCCCAAAGGGATTGGGACCATAAGTAGAAGGCAGTGCTGTTTTTGGCTGGTTGCTCAGAGATGAAGTAGACTGGCGTGCATCCTGTTTTGTCTGTGTTGTGACGACCGGTGTACTGAGGTTCACTGCCCCGGACTTCTCCCTCACCGTCCGTTAAACGCCTTTCCTCATCAAACCTACGTTTCTTCTTTCAGGAAAACCTGGTGTTGTTGAAGCTGGAAGTTCAAGTTGTCTTCAAAGTGAGGTGAGTTCACAAATCCAATCCAAAGGGAGTGTCGCAGTCTCAGCGAACCTGGGAACGAGGCAAGGCACACCGGAGCCGCGGCGCGTGGGGAGGGAGGGCGGGAAGCGGAGTGTTACTGATGGGATTCTCTGGTTCCCCCGAGGCTTGGTGCTCTGACCCTGTTGCATGCGGAACCCTTCCAATCCACGGCAGCCCATCCTCCATCGCTCGCTCCGTCTACATGCGAGCTAGACGCAAAAAATTATGGGCTCCTGCGAAAACATCATTCATTCGACTGAACATTGAGTGTGTGCAAGGCTCGGGACCAAGGAACCCGATTCTTGATCAAAATCCAGTCTCGCGTCTGGAGCAGACTCATTTTCCAAAGAGCCTCTTCAGAAGATGCAGGAAGAAACCACTGCCTCTTCCAGTGTCTGTTGCCTCAGAAATGACTGTGACGTGGACGTGTCACTCGCCGCGTGGCTCAGGCAAACCAAACACTCAAGACCCGTGCACGTTGCAGTGAGGTTCTAGTTTGTAGTGACCACAGGACCACCAGGCCTCATATCTACCGAACAGCGAGCCAATTTTGCGCAAATCCTGCACTCGTCCCTCAGATTTATGCGGGAGTGGCAAATTGTGGGTGGAAGGTTGTGGGAGGTTGTGCGATTCCCTGACCTCAATAAGCTCGTGGTCCTGCGGGGGCCGTTAGCGCGCAATGCAGCTACATTTTACTGTTATGGAACATTCCCGTGTATGCAGGTTCGCTCTGAAACACGCGCACTGCAGGCGGTGGGGCCAGGGAGGAAGGAACCGTGAATTTCGTTAGAATTTCCCTTCCAACAACAGTGTTGCGCAAGAACCGTGCGCCAGCTGTTTGAAAAAAGACGGAATGGTCGGTTGAACAAAATTCTGCAGGGTCGGGGTTCTTGTTGCAGACAGTTCTGGCTGCGGACGGATGTTAGAGATTAAACAAATTTCCGTCAACCATAAACAGAAGAACAGCCACGAGTCACACAATCTAAAAGGATTCTGTTGCCTTGATCCGTGACATTTGAGGACCAGATTTGCTCCACGCATCAATTGGCCATGAAGGAGCAGCGAAGAAACAGACGTCAGATGTGCTCTTTGAGGAAGGACCCGAGCGCACAGCGTGGTGAGAGTGTCTCTCTATCAAAAGCAATTTACTCGGCTCCGGACCCACACCGCACATCCGCTCGTAACTCCGCTCCCGCCGCTTTCAGCGCCGCCATCAAACACGTGGAAGAACGTGGAAACCTCTCTCTGGTATTGCAGGGAGTTCGCCTTGAAAACAGAGCAAGCAGTGCGTAAGGCAACAATTGCAGGGGTGATGTCTCAATGAGGTATAAATTTGATTAAATGTGCGTGTGAGTTTTTCACAAAATCACTGCAAGACATCCATATTCAGACTCTGTGTGTGTGTGTGTGTGTGTGTGTGTGTGTGTGTGTGTGTGTGTGCATGTGTGCGTGCGTGCGTGTGTGCGCGCGTGTGTGCAAAGGTTGATTGCAGGTTGGTGCAGGTGGATTGGGTCGGTGCAGCGGGTGTGGGAGGATGTTTGGTCTCAATTGCTCAAACCGCACCAGGTGCTTTGCCGTTGTCACAGGGACCATCTGGAGCGGCGCACTGGTTGTCGTGACTGCGCGTCTCGTGGGTGAAAGTCTCCACCTGCAAACACGTGTGCTTTTTCCATGGGCTGGGTGTTGGTGAGAGAACAAACTGCAGAGAACCGGCCACAAGCTTGCACACACTGCTGGCAACCGCAAAGTGAACTTCAACAAATATCCACTGTTCACAAACAAAGCCAATCAAACTGCACTGAGAATCTGTGTCGAAACTGATGCAAAGGCCAGTAGGGCCGAGTAGAGAGGGAGAGAGAGGCCCGCTCTGTGACCTGTTTCTGTGGGCGAGATGAGAGAGGGAGAGAGAGAGAGAGACGGGCGTAACGAGGTTCTTGTTCCTGTGGTGCTGCGGGCTCACTGTGTCTGCGAGAAACGAACACGTTGTACAGTCCACAGACCTTCAACGTGAACCGCTCAGACAAGTGCGACACAAAACGACTGAGGTGGGACAAAACGAATGCGTTGAGAAAATTAGTCTGTCCCGAGCACCCGTCAAAGACCACACCGTCTGCACGTCCCAACAAACTGTGTGTAATTGCCTACACATATCTCGCACAAACACTCGAAGCCCAACAATAGCAGCTTCCAATGCGGTGTCCACAGGGGCTCAGAGGGAAGTCTGCGCAGATAAACACCTTTTGTGACAGTGATTTTGTTCGCTCTACGTACGGCTAACAACACAGAAGGGATTCGCTGAGCTCGTTAAGGCAGTGAATAAATTGTTGGGTGCGTCTCGCTGTCTCCCCTCCCTATCTGCCTCCCTCCCACAGCCTTGATGCGGAGCTGCGTTATTACGGGGCAGCCGCGCGACGAGCCAAGACGTTGTGAGAACCAGGGCGGTGTTTGAAGCTTGTAAGGTGTGCGTGCGTGGTTAGTCAGCAGCACGCACACATGGATTGTTCTGTGTGTGACTCTGTCCACGTTGTCAGCCACTCGGCGGCTGCGTACGCACCTTGCAAGCGTTCGAACACAAGCTGCGTGGCCACCAGCATGCATGCAGGTTCTGAAAGATTCCGGGGCCTGATCCGGTACCCACAGGAGTCGGATCACAAGGGCTGGGTGCAGCTCCAAAGCGTTTTGTAAAGAAGCGTTTTTGTGTTAGCTGCAGTGCTGTTTGCGAGGAGCGAGATTGTTCCACTGGAGGGTAACGGTGGACTCTTGCGAGAGGACGACAGTCGAAAAAGAGTGCGCTTTTCCTGTCCGTTCAACCCAGAGAAGCAGAACCTTTCGAATGTCATTTGTCCTGATTGCGACCAAAAGAAAATGGCACTCTTTCCCTGCATCCTTCTGTTCACCGAGAGAGCCGCCTTTCTTTCTCAGAGTGTTGGATATCGCGGGATTCTCCCCGGGTAAATTGGTATTCGCACAGCGCCATCATTAGCGTCCTTTTCTCCGAGTTAAAGCTGCCTCCACTTCCTCCTGAGGAGACGCACAAAACTCGTAAAGATCAAACCCTAATCCTGCGGCGCTCATCGCGCGCGCGTGCGCAAAGAGACAGCTGCGCACGAGAATCTCTGTGGCGTCGTTCTGATGAGCCCGAACGCGCAAGCGCGTCTTTTGCTTGAGGACTGTCAGAAAAGTGGCGTCACCTGCCACAATCCAGTCTGTGCCTCTGAACAAGTTGACACTCGTTCCTTGTGACCGATGCTCTCGTTGTTTGGAGTTTAGCTGGAGTTACAAGCAAAAAGAGCATTCTAGTAGACAGGAAGACTGTTCAAATGAAGGTCAGGAGGGCCCTCCAGAAACGCGGACCAAATGAGGCCTTGCGCCGCCACTAATTGGCGCTGCGTCACCTTGAAACCTCGCCTCGGCTCTCGGCTGACTTCGGAACAAAAAACAATCTCATCTTTCTGCTGTTGGTTTGCTCTCAGGTGAATGTGCATTTTGACCGTCTTTGTTTCAGTGAAAGGTTTGATTGTGAAGGCACATTCAGTTCATATGTGTTTTCCTTGGGGTCTTTTTCAGCAAAGCTTGAGCTTTAGTTTTCCTGCAACAAAAAGTGAGTTTGTATTTGAGGAGGAAATAACAGGGTTATCCTCAGAGGAGAAAGTCCGAGCAGCTCTTTTCTTCTTCCATATCCAGCACAACAATCACACGGCTCCGTTTCCTTCCGTCAAAACACATTCAAGGTGACGCTTCTGTCTGCGAGGAAGCATCGCTGGGAGGTCCCCATGTTTCCGACACTGTGCGGCACGTGTTTGTGTGTGGTTCAGGTGAACGGCTGGTCCCATTCTCAAAGCTCGATTGTTCATTGGCCTTTCCTACGTTTGACTTGAGAATCTAAGCAAATCCACAGCACATCGCAACGTGCCTTGCTCTGCAGTGACACCACAAGGAACACCCCCGTCCCATGCAGCTTTGTGGTTTCTCTTCCATTCCAACCGCACTCGTGTGGTCGTGATTTCAGCCCGTACCTGTTGTGTTTGCCACACGAACTCATGACGGAACTGCATCTTGTTTTGTTCGGAGCCCCAGTCACGTCTGTCCTCTGAAATCCTGTTGTAGCGTCGGGGATGTTTTTTGCTTGGTACTTGTGCCTGGTGACGTTTTGCCATTTGGCGCATGTTTTCCCTTCTAGAGGGCTCACCAGGGACTTGTTCAACGTGATAACCTTCGAATCCCTGGCGACTGGTTGTTTGGCGCGCGTGCGCGACAAAACGTACGTGTTGAACGTGTTGAACGTTGAACGTGGTGGAAGCAGCTCTCAGGACGTCAGTGTCAGAGTCGGAAAGAGCTCACAGGGGGGGGGGTGGAACCCTGGCGTCAGGAGCACAAAGACCTCGCCTCAGATGCCGCTAATTTCCGTCGTAGAATCTGGAACGCGCCGCGTCACTGTTGTAACTTCTGACAAAAGGAGATGACTTTGTGTGATGTTCGACACTGCGTGTCGTTCTGTGGATTCTGCTGTGAAAAGGAGAAGTGGAAGGAAGTGTGTTGTCCTCTTGTAGCGTGCGATGTGTGGGTGGGAGAATCGCCGTCAATGGAGTTTATCTCAAGGCAACGCTTTGATGTAAACTGCAACTGGTTCCACAAGCTACGTAACACCCACACAAGGTGTTACATTTCCCGTGTTCCTTGTTGGACAAACCCTTGAAAACCTCCAGTGAAGGGTACACGAATCCACAATTCTTGTGAAGCAGATAAATTTCATCTCAGAATCAAATGAACTGAACTGCAATCCATTCAACCCAGCTAATTGTCAGCAGAAGACTGCAACAATGAAAGACTTGTCCATTTTTGGTCGCCAATTAAGAAAGATGGATATAAAAGTGAAGCTGCAGTCGCGCGTTGTAATTGACACATGGGGGACACAATTACTCGGCCATTACTCCCAATTAGGCGAATCAGCCATCAGAAATCAACAGCCCCCTCCATTCAGAGGCGCTCACGAGCCGCACGCAGCCGCCGCGTCTCGATTCATCCATTCAGCAGGTCTTCATCTGAGGCAACTGGAGTGCGCATGGATTCCTGCAACAGAAGTCATTTGCTTTCGTGCGTCTTTTGAGTTAACGAACTTCTGCGGTATATTTTCAGCAAAAGCAAAGTCAAAGCACATTTTCTTTCTGAATTTGTCCCTTGTCCCAGCACATCCAGCATTCAGATGGTTTGTCTTGTCAAACACTATTTGAAACACAAGTGTGTGTGCTTGCAGAGGAATGGCGTAGATCCAGAGATTTCCCCAGAATTGGGCTGTGTTAAGGACATGAACACAACTTTGCTTGTTTTCCAGGAGCACACACCATCTGCTGGGGGTACTTGACCAACATGATTTGGACGAAAAGAGGATTATAAAGCAGATATGAATTGGGTTGTCACACCACGTAGGTGTGAGACTCTCCCGTCCCGTGTGGAGCCGAGGCCCGAGTATCGACTGGGCCCCGCGGGATGTGTGCCGGTTTCAGCTCCACTGGTCCCCGGCCGCGATGACCACATGACTAATCTCATCACAGCCGACCCGGGTCACCGCCGACTGTCGCAGCCCATTCACTGGGAAAATCTTGATTTCGGGTCTTCTCTCGGGCATTGGGAAGGCCTATCAGTCTTTTTGAGGAGGGTCTGGAAGCCGTGGCGTGGGGCCACAGCAGTGATTCTTGGACGCACACAGGGTTGGTCAGAGTGGATCTGAACACGTTCGTTGTCGCGTCTGGAGTTGTGGTCGAAAATTACTCTCCCTGCCTTACGCCGTTGAGCAGAAGCGTAAATCAAACCCGAAGCACAGGGCAGATTAGAAGAGCTCAGCGCATCTTACGCTGTGAGGTGTGCGCTGTCGACAGATTGGCAAGACAACTTTCAGTGCAGTGTGGGTAAAACACGAAAATACACGTGAATGAGAAAAGTATCTTTGCTTTTGCTGTGAACACAACAAGATCAGAGTTCTTCACCTTCAGAGTCATTCTCTTCACAGTCGTTCGTGGTTGTCTTTTGGGCACAAAAAGGTTGTCATTTGTGACTGGTTCGCGCGGTTGTGATTTTGCACAGTGTGAGATAGGAAGGTTCATCCGGACTCAGAGCGCTGTCCCCCTCGTCGTGACCGGCCCGTGATTTGTGGTCTTCCTCCCTCGGCCACATGTGAGCGTTTTGCCTTCCTGCGCCATTCCCCGGACAGCGTGACAGCTTTTGGGGTGAGGTTTTGAGTTTTGAGCGCGCAATCCTGATCGTTGGAGCACGCGCTTTGCACGCGTAACCACAACGGCAGGTCCTGGGAGTGGAACCCACTGGGTAGGTTGAGGAACGGGGCAAGACCTGCCAGGTGAGTCCAGCTGCGTCCACGCCTCAATGCTACGTGTACCAGAGACGTAGACGGGGAATCAGAGGTCGCGCGCTCCAGGATCAATGACCCTTGTTGTTTCACACAAGGTTCTGACAACTTGTTCCCTCATCAGGCTCAACTAAACACTCGGTGCAGGACGCAGGTTCACATGAGATCCAGGTCAAGAAGTGTAGAATGTAGGTCAGGCACCCAGCCCCTGACCTCGTTTGTTGAGTGATAGATGGTCACTCGCATTCACCCTCAATGAAGGGGCGTGGTCGGTCGGACAGCGTCCTCCCGGTGCGGCTCCGGTCCGGACGCTCCGCTTCACCGACCCTGTGCGAGATGTGCCCCAGAGAAGGATGGCTCCGTGGAGGGAGATCAGACAGACGGGAACTCAGACGCACGCAAAACTGATGGCGGAACACATTGATCCAAGCCTGAGAGACGAGGATTTCGAGCGCACAAGTAGCTGTTTCCCTTCACCTTGTTTGTGAAAAAGTTGTTTGCTATTTTCCTTTGAAATTCTGGACGTAGGTTGCCAAAGTTTGGTTCTCATCTTGTTGCACAAAGTTGTTGCTGAAGGCCGGGCTCAGTTCTCACAGTGTCCCCGTCAAGCAGTTTATGGTGATAAGCATTTGCTCCGGACAATCTTGCGCAGATTGGGCCGAGATTTGAGTCCCGCGGGTCTCACACAGCAAATCTGTGTGGAAAGACAAAGGCTGCGGGTTGCTGTGAAACCTGACCGCTCTGCCCTGCCCAGGGACACACCAAACTGATCGAGGCTAGCGCTGTTCTTGGGCAAGAGAGGGGCTGATGCCTATTGAGAACTGCTGCAGCTTTCTGGATTTGCCTGTGAGATGAAGTTTAGTTCCTTCTTGACTTGTGACCTCATGAGATCATTCGTCCGGGCGATTGCTGCCGACTGTAGCTCTTTCACAGTGCTCGCCTCAGTGAGGGAGATTGGGCCCATCTGACTCAAGGAACAAACCTGGATTCCGCGATCAAGTTCAAAATCCAGATAAGTCTGAGAGTGTCTGAGCACCGTCTGAAGAAGAGACAAAGCGGCGGGTCTGATTTGGAAGACTGCGGGGAAATTAAGAGAGATCCCGGCGATCTGGGGAGCTGCGCGGGGAGCGGCTGCTGGATTAAAGAGGCAGAGGGAACCATGAATCCGAACAAACTGTGGGAGATTCTTCAAGACTCCGGATTTCCTTTCTTCTTTGTCAGATCACTGCGAGATGGAATCTGTTCGGGGGGTTTGGAGAAGGAGAGGCACCAGCAAAGTTTTTGAGTCTCTGGATGCCACCTTGCGCTCGTCCTTCCAGGTCTGATTGCCTGTTTGTGTGGGTCAAAACTCTATCTGACTGAGTTCACTGCTCACTTTTCACAGTGTTTTTGGTCTGGACGAAACCAAAATGAAGAAGACGGTGCGTGGTTGTGCCTCAAGCTCATTCCCAATCCTGTTGCTGCCCGTGCCTTCGGTATCTCGTATCTTCCCGTGAATTCCCGTCAGTGTGTGCTCAATACCAAACTTTCAAAATCCTCAGCCCCTCCAGGATTAAGTTTCCTTTGCTCTGTTGGGGCGTTGCAGTTGATTGAATTCGCGCATCTTGTTATCCGATAATTAAGGACGAAGCTCAAGTGAAGGAGGAAGTGGTTTTAATCGAGTCCACGTGAGTCTGCATAACTCTCACACACCATTAAAATTCAGCCCGTCTTTCAGTTTCAAATATGCAATTCATCAAAGCTTCAATTTTTGGCTCAAGGCTGCTTGATTCTGTGGAACCCTGGAACATTCTTGTTGCCATGAAGGCGCTGTGATCGACAGTGGATTTTCGGTGTTCATATTTGTGTGTGAGGTGAATGTTCCTTTGCTGGAATGGAAAGTTGCAAACGAGGCTGGGGCTGTGTCGGACCTGCTGTAGTCTACTCCGACCGTCCCGGCTCCCGTGAGCGGAACCCAGAGATCGAGGGAGGTGATTCCAGGCCCAATTAACCCAGTGCACAGGAAGCACTACAACTCTGTGTTGGGTTTTATTGTAGTTTGATGCAGCGAGGCAGAGCCCGTGGATTGCTCGCACTCTGAAACACACGTGCTGTGCGTGGCTGATTTTTGTGCTGCAAAAAAGACAACAAAACCCAGAGATGAGGCCGCAGAGTCGTCAAGGACCAGAATCGACATTCGGGCTTCTGATTTTCCAGCTTCTGTTGGATTTTCCTTTCATCTAACGCACGACAGATCCTCAGTCAGACATATTGCTCAATCGTATTGCTGGGCCATTGTCAAATTGAGCCATTTTCTTGATCAGATTTGTACATTAATGAGACATAGGCCTCACACGAAATGCCTCTTGCAACATGCAATGGGCAAAGTTGGGTTCTTTCATCATATTCCCACAGTCCGCCAGCTCTCGCTTTGTTGTTTTCTCACTATGGCCTTGGGGTCTTCGTGGCGTGTTGCAGAAACCTGTGAGTCTCTTACACTGAAGAAAATGTGTTTGATTTGTGGGAGAGTAACCTGGAATCGAGAGGTGGATTTGAACAAACCCCAGTATGCAGTCCACACGGGTTCGTGCACCCTTTTGTTTCTCGGTGAAACCCTGCAGTGGAATCCACGTTGAGCTCGTGAAGAAAGAGAAGAGGCGGTTCTTGAAATGAAACATTTCCCTTGTTTTCCAACGAAAAAAAGGTGTTTTCTTCTGCAACATTTCTGTGTTTTGGTATCAGACGTGTACAAATCTCAACACCAAGCAAGCACATCAAGGGCACAACACAGTTTTATGATTTGCAATGCTGCATAAAACTCCATTTGTGAGGCATTAGTCGTGGCTCAGCGATAATCGGAGGCACAGATCCTATGATTTTCTCTTTATTACTCGTCTTAATGTCGCAATGAACAGAGTCACACGTGCAAGTTATGGGTGCGGCATGCATGAGAAGGACGACTGTCAACGACAAATGTCCCTTCTTCTCCAGGTCTTCGCTGCACCTTGGATACTTTTATGACGGTCACTTCGCTTTTGTTCTTGCTGTCACGAAACATTTCCATCTTGTCAGGAGATGGAGATTTCTGCCTTGTGCAGAAGTTTTCATAGATCCATTTGAAACACAGCTCAAGCCAAAGGTCATCAACAGAATCTGACGCACTCGTACGAATCGCTCACACAAGTCAAGTCAAGCAAAGGGCCACGTTCTCCTGACACCACCGCCACACCGCAAGGGGAGCAACAATTTGTTCCACACCACAAGATAACAAGAAAGCCCCAGACAGAGTTTCTTGTCAAACGAGAACAAGACAAAAGGGACGAAACGAGGGTGACAACCAGGGTCCAGGGCACTTGTGAATTCGCCCTTGGACAATCAGCATGTGTTTGGCGACTTTTGTGCAGCCCAGTCAACACTCCCCAACACATGTTTTGGAACAAACCCACGATCGCGCCGAGGCAGAGCATTTCAAATCAAAACGGAAAACGTGAATGACCCGATGGATTTCCATAAAACCTGATCAGATCAATGAGAATTGACTGCAACAATTACGCTGTCCGTGTGAATCCGTCACGTCATTAATCACCTCAATAATCACGAATAATCTCTCAGCAGATAATCTCACAGCTCCACAGTAATTTGCACCTTCAGTGTATTCATATCACGCAGTCAAAATTATCAGCCATTCGCAGCACAAAATTAACTTTTGAAAAACACGCAACGAAATTTATTCTGAATGTTTCATAATGATCCCCTTGAGGAACCAGATCCTACAAAAACACGAAAAGTTTCTTTTCGATTGTGGCAGAGAAGCTGTCAGCAAACGTCGTTTCTGCAGCTTCAATTCCAGTGAGTGAGTTATCAGAGTCGTTCTTGTTGACTTCAGTCGTATCATTGTGTTTTTGAGGATTAAATTGCGGCCATTATTGCTCCCTGCAATTGATACGGAACAGAGGAGGAGGGGCGGGATTCGATTTCAGATCCATTCAGACCCACCCGGTTGAAAATTAAGTTTGACTCCGTCAGTCAATCTTTGCTGGTGTTGGATGTGATCTGACATCGTCAAACTTTTTTGAGCGCTGTACATCCTCTTTTCACCTCTTCCAACAAACATCTAAGATCCTAAATCCAAAAGTCAAACGCAAAGCGTGAGATTCTGCTGTTCTTTTTTTAGGTGATTTGAGGTGGGTTGCACGATTTGGGCTGATGAGCCAAATCGGTGCGAGCCAAATCGAAGCACCTATAGGCAGCGTCTTTCAAAAGTATGTCAGCAGCACT